>Ga0206949_1076_pt1 | contig 36703 bp, 33 predicted proteins | sample Alteio_BWOrgHeat_40_FD_153240 | JGI IMG/M metagenome (GOLD analysis project Ga0206949, IMG submission 153240) | Enriched cells from forest soil in Barre Woods Harvard Forest LTER site, Petersham, Massachusetts, United States -... | ecosystem: Environmental > Terrestrial > Soil > Temperate forest >...
ACGACAGATGATCTGTACCAGCTATTCTCTAAACCGCTCTCGGCATACTGGATACTGGAAGCGGGTGGTAAGATAGTGGGCGGCAGCGGTGTATACCCTACAGAAGGGCTGCCCGACGGCTGCTGCGAGCTGGTAAAGCTATACCTGCTGCCTGAAGTGAGGGGGCGCGGATACGGCAGGAAGCTGATAGAACAGTGCTTTGCCTCGGCAGCCGGGTTCGGGTTTAAGCAGGTGTACCTGGAAACGATGCCCGAACTGAAGATGGCCGTGGGCCTGTACGAACAATGCGGATTTAGCTATCTAACCCAATCACTCGGCAACTCGGGACACTTCGGGTGCGACCTGTGGATGCTGAAAACGCTGTGATCAGAGGCGCTGACCCTGATCAGCGATGTGAAAGCCGAGTGACTTTACCTCCTTCTGCTTCTGTTGGTCCCACAACATAGGATTGGTATGGTTGAAGTGGATGAAGTACACTCTGGAGATAGCATCTGCACCAGCTTTCTGAAACAGGCTTATCGATTCAGTGACAAGGGGGTGAGGCACTTCGCTCATATTCCTGCCGGGTAATTCGGTGTTGTCGTAAAAGGTGGCATCGAGCAGGGCTACATCTACTGATTGCACTTCGTTTACAATGTTTCTGTCCCACTTAGCCCATTTATCAATGTCGGGTATAAATAGGTACCTCTTAGCGGGTGTACTGATCCTAAATCCGGCGGTCTCTGAATATTCATCGCGGTGGGGCACGGTGAATGCACTTACTGTGATGCCATCAGAAAGGGAAACGGGTTTATCAGCTTGCAATTCGTGGAGGTCAATGTTATGCAGCTTTACCAACTGGCTCCATGGACCATTGGTCTCCAGGAAAGCCTTCATGCGCGGCAATACGTAGACGGGTACATTTTTAGTTCCCATTACTTCCTTGCCCAGTTGCATGAGCCCGGTATAGTGGCCTATATGCGCATGCGTGATGAATATGCCATCCGGCAGGAAGCTATAATAGCCATGAGTAAGCGTTTGAAAGTAATGTAACTGTTCCTTAATGTCGGGCGTGGCTTCAAACAGCCACCACTTCTTTGCTACGGAATCTACCAATGCCAGCGCTACCACGTTTCGCCGCATGGAGTCGTGCTCCCAGGCCATATTACAGCACTTCTTGGTACAACCCATGTGGGGGTAACCTCCATCTTGTGCTACGCCAAGAACGACAATGTGAATGCCACTTTCATTCTGCGCCAACAGTGGCTGCGCACAGCATAACAATAAAATAAAGAAGACGTATCTTATCATTAGCTACGGGCTATAAGTTGCCAATCAATGTTCCAGTGTCCCTAAGTATCGTTCTGCATCGAGGGCAGCCATACAGCCGCTGCCTGCCGCGCTTACTGCCTGGCGGTATATTTTATCCTGCACATCTCCGCAGGCGTATACTCCCTCAATATTAGTGCGGGTAGAACCGGGCTGTGTAATAAGGTAGCCCTGGTCGTCCATATCCAGTATGCCGTTAAACAAGCCGGAATTTGGCTGGTGGCCTATGGCTACGAAGTAGGCTTTCAACGGAATAATGCTTTCCTCGCCGGTCTTAGTATTCCTGATCTTCACGCTGTCTACTTTATGCTCGCCCAGTATCTCTACGGTATCTGTATTCCAATATACCTTGATGTTGGGAGTCTTCAGTACACGTGCCTGCATGACCTTACTGGCGCGCATCTCCTCGCGGCGGATGAACATGTGCACCTGGGTGCAGAGCTTAGACAGATAGAGTGCTTCTTCGCAGGCGGTATCGCCGGCACCCACTATCGCCACTTCCTGGTTCTTGAAGAAGAAGCCATCGCACACGGCGCAAGCTGAAACACCATGCCCGTTGAGGCGCTGCTCAGATTCCAGCCCCAGCCACTTGGCCGATGCGCCTGTAGCTATGATCACAGAGTCAGCCTCTATCCACTTCTCCTCATCTATCTCTACCCTGAACGGACGGCTCGAAAAGTCAACCTTTGTGGCCAACCCCCAGCGTATATCTGCGCCCATGCGTTGTGCCTGCTGCTCAAAATCTACCATCATCTGCGGCCCCATAATGCCATTTGGATAGCCGGGGTAGTTCTCTACATCAGTAGTAATGGTCAACTGCCCGCCGGGCTGCAGGCCCTGGTATAATACGGGGTTAAGATTGGCGCGCGCTGCATATATGGCCGCGGTATAACCCGCAGGCCCTGATCCTATAATAAGGCAATGTACTTTTTCAATTTCACTCATTTCAGTTAGTCTGGTTTATTACTGCCCGATTGCATGTATAAAGCAATAGCAATAAATATAATGTTTGTATTAAAACTTAAAGATGCAACAAATTTAGGAATTTGCCGCGAAGCCGGAAAATGATACAGCTTTTCCTAGTGCGGCACCACCAAATTTTTATAGGTTGAGCCATATCCTGCCCATATTCCAAGGCCGCCATTGGAGATGTTGGTCAGTAAATTGATGGGCGATGCGAATGGGTTGCCTACATCGCTTGCCGCAAACTCGTAGGAGTTCCAGAAATTGTAAACTGCTTTATCTATCTCGCACCACTTAAGGCTTACTGAGTCGCCGGGATAAAAATATCTTAATGAATCACCGTTCACATTGTCGCCATTATCGTAGCCGGCGAGCAGGCCAATGTTGCCGACCTTCTGGTCATTAACGACCTCGTCACTGAATATGCCGCCGGGGAAAAACTGGCCGCCGTTGCGGGAAGTAAAGTAGCGGACATAATTGCCGGGGGTATCGGGATCGGTATAGTTAGCGAACAGCTCTACCGCATTTGCCGGCGTCTTCTTGCTCATGAACTCAGGTGTACCAAACCATGCAGTATCTACTCCCTTGGGGTTAGGGATCTTGGTAACGGCGGTATAGGTCTGCCCGTTGCAGGTGACGGAGAGCGTATAGAACTTATTGACCGTACCCAAAATAATGGCCGACAGGTTTGCGGTATCAATAGAGTATACGTAGTATTTATTATTGACGCCGGTATCTAATGCATACTCCCTTAATGTAATTGTAGTGGTGCCGTCTGATACCTTCACAGTAGCGCCGTGTATGAAGCTCTTCTCCAAGGTGGCCAGGTCGATATTTGAAAAGAAACTCAATGTGCTGGTGATGACTACAAATGGCGGCTGCCCGGTCTCTATCTGGCCCTGTATGACCACCTGTGTGGCGGATGTACCGAGATTGATATGCACCTCCTTCTGGCAAGCCGATAGCGTGACCAGGAAAACACTGATCAGCAGCAGGAGACAATATGTAGAACGCAGGTAGCGCATAATAAAAAGCAAAATTACGGATTACAAAGTGATCTCAATCATTACAAAGTTTAGTTCACATACTTACCATCCGGGGAGTACATAACGGGGAGCAACTTATGGGTCTTCTCGAAATACTCATACTCATTCCTCAGATCGGCCCAGAACTGCTGGCGGGGCACATCGTTCGGGTATTCCTTCATCAGGTAGGTGATACCGTTCTTATTGAGGCGGGTGGGGTAGATATGTACCGGTATATTCTCCTCGCCATTAACGCGCGCACTGAGACAAAGGGTATATATCTCCTCTATACCTTCATTGGTCATGGGCAGGCAGCCGATGGTGACGCAGCCGCCATGAATATATATATCCCCGCCCAGGTTTGGCTTGCCGGAGGCCTGGTCGGCGAAGTTGGGATAACTGACCTGTAGTGAAAGATAGTATTCACTTTTGGGGTTGAAGTCTTCTATAAAGTAGAAGCCTTCCGGCACCTGCCTGTCGCCCTGGATACGCTTGGGGCCCAGGGAGCCGGAGATGGCGCATATATGATAGGTCTTTATGAGCTTGTACTCTGTGGCGTCGCTGTTGCGGGCCCATAACTCCAGTTCATTCTGCGACTTAAATGCCCGGAGGTAAATGTCCTTACAGGGATAGGCTACATTCTTGCGGCTGAACAAGCGGCTGAGCGAATCGTCATACTTCTTCCAGGCATCGGCTACACGACTGGATGACATCTGGGCGTTTTTGAAGGCCTGATCGGTGGACTGGGCAGATACCTGGTAGGGGCAAAGACCTATGACTACCATTATACCACCGAGCAGTTGCTTTATCATCATTATATTTTGGACCTAACAAATATAATGGAAGTACTGCAAAGTGTATCTGAAAAAAGCAAAGCCCCGGCGCCGCGCCGAAGCCTTGCTCCTATTTGAAACCAGAAACTCTTAATCCTACACTACATATGACGTAGGATGGAGAGAAAATGTTAGTAAACATCCAATATATATTCTAAGAATGGTGTTAACCTAACAAGATTGTACACAATTCTTTTTCAGCGTTCATTTCGTGATTATTGCTCACATTGGTATTGATAATCAATGGCAGTGTGTGCAATTTTGGTAATCTGACCACTGGAAAAGTGCACAAAAAGTGTACACTTTCTTGACAGCTTATACAGTATCCTGATATGCGGCCCCATCATCACCCTGACTTATCAAAAGCCGCTGACGCTCTTTTGATAAGTCGTCCCTCTTCGAAAATGAAGCGGGAAGTTAAAAGCGACCTATTTCCGAAGGTAATAGTGACGGACTGTTGCCCTCGCATAAGTTTGTACACTTTCTTTTTCAGTGTCCAATTTTTGGTTATTGCTCAGATAGGTATTGATTATCAATGTCTATGTGTGCAATTTTAGACTTGGGCTACTGGAAAACTGAACCCACCTACGCAAAAAGCCGCTTCGGTCGGCAGGCAAAAAGTGTACAAAAAGTGGACAAAAACTGAACAAAATTTGTACATGCCTAAAAGCTGTTAATCCGGGTTTTGGGTTCGCCGATGGAATGTAAAAATGACAGATTTAGGGCTATGCTAATATGCTGCAAAAACCGAGCCAGATTTTGTGAAAATGACAGATGGGGATACATATTTTTCGTGTGGATGCAAATGGGGCTGTGACGAGACAGGAACTCTGCAAAATAGACTTGACATTGTTTAAAGTAATTAAAAACATTTACAGATGTAAAAACCGGCTTTTATATTCGATTAATCATTATTTTTATGCAGTGAAGCACCTCCTGTATATACCATTCCTTTTATCATTTCTTTTTCTGCCGCTATATAACTCAGCCCAGATCATCACAACCGTTGTAGGCACTGGCACACCCGGAGCTACCGGAGATGGCGGCTCTTGTAAATTGGCTGAATTATATGAACCTAATAGCCTCGTCTTCGACAAAGCCGGTAACATGTACATTACAGATGCAGGCAATAATAAAATACGAAAGGTCAATACTACAGGCATTATTACTACCATCGCAGGTACAGGGCTCCAGAATTATTCAGGTGATGGCGGACCGGCTACTGCGGCAGAGCTAAATAAGCCGACCAGTATAGCTATAGATACCGATGGTAATTTATACACCGGCACAATTGGAGATTACCGTATCCGGAAGATCAGTAAGGAGGGTATCATCACTACAATAGCAGGTACTGGAAGTTTAGGCTATGGTAGTGACAATATCCCTGCTACCGCTTGTGATTTATATGGCCCATACATGGGCGCGGTAGACAAAATGGGTAATATAATTTTTACCGATAGGGGCAATTACCGGGTATGTAAAATAAATACGGCCGGTATCATTACCACCATTTGCGGGAATGGCACAGATATCCACAGTGGTGATAATGGCCCTGCTACGGCAGCTACCTTAAAAGACCCAGCTTTTACATCAATAAGCTCTTTGGGAGATATTTTTATCCCTGAAGATTATGGTTATTGTATCCGGAAGATCGATGCTGCGGGTATCATCACGACTTTTGCAGGCACAGGCATCATAGGTAATGATGGTGATGGAGGGGCCGCTACCGCTGCCCGGTTTACGTTGCCTAATGGGGTGGCTTTTGATGATACTGGCAATGTATATATTGCCGATTATCAGGCTGGCGTAGTGCGCAAAGTAAGTCCTACGGGTATTATTTCTACTTTGGCTGGAAATGGGGTAGTAGGTTATAGTGGCGATGGCGGTCCGGCTATTAAAGCGCAGATCATGCCTAATGCAGTAGCTGTAGATAATAATGGTTATTTATATATTGCTGATTCTGATAATGACCGAATTCGGAGGGTTGTGCCAAGTACGGTGGGGATAAACGAAGTAGAAAAGCTATCGACAAATGTATCCATTTTTCCTAACCCGGTTACTTCTGAGTTGTTTGTTACTGCTTCATTTCGTTTGGGGCGTGTTGTTATTGTTAACTCTATTGGGCAGGCTGTATATACCTATGAGTATTTTGACACGAAAGCAACAGTTGATATATCAGCGCTGCCGGTAGGTGCTTATTTAGTATGCGTTAACGGTACTACGTTCCGGAAATTCATAAAAGAATAACAGCGATGGATAAACAAACATGTTCGTGCAACAATTCAGTTGGTATTGGGACTAGAGTGTATTGAGCTACATTCCCAGCACCCAGAAGCGGACCTTTCGTGAAACATGCGGGCCTGCAAGAAATAAGTGACCAGCGATTCCCTTTTTTCAAAATACTCTACGTACATTTCCAATAAATTAAACAATTATGGAGTTCGGTTATATTTTTCTGGCGATTGTGCTCATCATATTGCTGATGAGTTTTGTGACGGTGCAGCAGGGCAACGTGGCCGTGATCACTGTCTTTGGTAAGTTCAGGCGGGTAATAAGGCCGGGTCTGAATATGCGTATACCCTTTATAGAGCAGATCTATAAGCGAATATCCTACCAGAACCGGTCGATGGAACTGAAATTCCAGGCGATATCGCAGGACCAGGCCAATGTGTACTTCACAGCTATGCTGCTGTACTCTGTGCTGAATGAAGACAGCGCTACGATAGAGAATGTGGCTTTCAAATTTATGGACGAGCGCAGTTTTATGCAGGCGCTGATACGCTCAGTAGAAGGGGCTGTGCGGGCGTTTGTAGCTACTAAAAAACAATCAGAGATACTGCTGCTGCGCTCAGAAATAATACTGCATGTGAAGGAGCAATTAGACAAACAACTGGAAGGGTGGGGCTATCACCTGATGGACCTGCAGATCAACGACATTAACTTTGATGAGGACATACTGAAGTCGATGTCGCGGGTGGTGGCCTCTAATAATCTGAAGGCCGCGGCGGAGAATGAAGGACAGGCACTGCTGATCACGAAGACGAAGGCAGCAGAGGCGGAAGGAAACGCTATAAAAATATCTGCTGATGCAGAACGCACAGCGGCGCAGATGCGCGGGCAGGGCGTGGCACTCTTCAGGGAAGAGGTGGCCAGGGGCATGGCCAATGCAGCAAAGGAAATGGAGACCGCTAACCTGGACGCATCTTACATACTCTTCTCTATGTGGACAGACGCGCTGAAACACTTTGCGGAATATGGCAAGGGCAATACGATATTCCTGGACGGATCGAGCGACAACTATAAGCGTACCATGCAGCAACTATTGTCTACACTACAGGGATTTGAGGGGAAGGGAGATGGGGATAAATAAAGAACGTAGAAGGGGCATAATAAGCATTTTACGTTAGATTATAATGTTCTGTTTTTTACTTTTTTATTTGGGCTGAAATATTTTGTCTTCTTCATCCAGACTATCTACTTTTGGCTTTTTACATTTGAAATATACCTAAAAGAAGTTTCATGATCGATGTTTTGTTGGGATTGCAATGGGGTGATGAAGGCAAAGGAAAAATTGTGGATCACCTTGCTGAAAAGTATGACATTATAGCCAGGTTCCAGGGCGGGCCCAATGCCGGCCATACGTTGTATGTGAATGGTACCAAGGTTGTATTGCATACCATCCCATCGGGGGTGTTTCACGAGCACTGCCTGAACCTGATAGGCAACGGGGTAGTGATAGACCCGGTGACGCTGCAAAACGAGATACAGAAAATAAAGCCATTATGCCCCGGCCTTACAGACAGGTTGTTCCTGTCGCACCGGGCGCACCTGATACTGCCTACGCACCGCGCGCTGGACGCGGCCTCTGAGACCGCCAAGGGCGCAGATAAGATAGGATCTACCCTGAAGGGTATAGGGCCAGCCTATATGGACAAAACGGGCAGGAACGGCCTGAGAGTAGGCGATATACTGAGCAAGAACTTTAAAGAGAAATACGACAGGCTGACCAGGAAGCACCTGGAGATACTGGGACAATATGAGCAGGTGGTGGACTGGAAGCAGTGGGAGCAACCGTTCTTTGAAGCGGCGGAACAGATAGCGCAGCTACAGATAGTGAATGCGGAATACTGGCTGGATAACCACATGAAAGCAGGCAAGCGCGTGCTGGCAGAAGGCGCCCAGGGCAGTATGCTGGATGTGGACTTTGGTACGTACCCATTTGTGACCTCATCAAATACCATAGCTGCGGGTGTATGTAATGGTTTGGGTGTAGCACCATCGAAAATAGGTGAGGTGTATGGCATTACGAAAGCGTACTGCACACGTGTGGGTGGCGGTCCGTTCCCTACAGAACTGCTAGATGAAACCGGTGAGGCACTGCGCGCTGCGGGTAATGAATTTGGCGCAACAACAGGCCGCCCGCGCCGCTGCGGATGGATAGACCTGGTGGCGCTGCGCTATGCAGTGATGCTGAGTGGTGTGACCAAACTGATCATTACCAAGGCCGATGTGATGGATAATTTCAACCCGATAAAAGCAGCCACTGCTTATATTGCCGACGGCAGAGAGACAAAGGAGTTTCCGTATGACGTTTGTGATGTGACGATAGAGCCTGTGTATGAGTCGTTTGCAGGCTGGGACCAGCCAATAGGCAAATGTACCCAGTATGCAGACCTGCCGCAGGTTTTCAGGGATTATTGCCGGTTTGTGGAAGACTACCTGGAAACAAAGATCGCCTATATCTCGAACGGTACCGGGCGCGACCAACTGTTGTCCATTCCTTAAAAAAAAAATTATATTTTTTTTGGTCAAAAAAAATTTGGCAATTTCACCAAACTATTAAAATTTTACGGTACCAAGCAAGAGCGCAATGAAATCAGAACCTAACAAAAAAGCCGCAACTAAAAAGACCGCAACGACAAGTGCAAAGCCGGCACCTAAAAAAGCGTCTGCAAAACCTAAAAAGTCTGGCAGTGACGATGATGATGAGCTGGATGAAGAAGTGAAAGCGCCATCGAAAAAAGCTGCATCGAAGAAGTCTGCGCCGGCTTCGACCAAGAAGAAGAAGGCGGATGATGATGACGATGATGACGACGACGACCTGGAGGATACGCCTAAGAAAAAATCGGCCGCAAAAAAATCCGGTGCTAAAAAAAGCAAGGATGATGATGACGACGATGATGACCTGGACGAGGACGAAGACGACGACTTTGGAAAGGAGGAAGAAGACGAGTTTGACCTGGACAAGGAATTTGAAGAGTTTGATATGCCGAAGTCAAAAACGAAGGCGCCTAAAAAGAAAACATCGAAAGATGATGACTTTGATGTGGATGAGGAGTTCAAGGACCTGGGCTTTTTCTCTGAAGGCGGCGGTGGTGGTTTTGATGATGACGATGATGATTTTTTAAATGATCCATGCAACTGCAACGGCATAAAGTTAATTATCCGCTTACGGGCGCACAGGTGAGAGAAATAAAACAAAGGATGCTGAACTGGGCCAACCAATTCAGCATCCTTCTTTTTTTGGACAGCAACCATTATCCTTCGGCATATGATGGCTATGAGTGCCTGCTGGCTGTGGGTGCAACGGAAGTAGTGGGCGGACATGAGCATGACCTGCTGGCGCAGCTACAGCAGCGCCACAATGCCAATCCTGACTGGCTGTTCGGGCATATCTGCTACGACTATAAGAATGTGCTGGAGCCGAAGCTGGAATCTGCACATGCAGCGAAGACGGGTTTTGAGCTGCTGCAATTCTTTGTGCCGCAGACGGTATGCTACATCAACAAGGAGCAGACGTTCCTGACCATAGAATCGTTTGAGGATACCAACGCCATCTATAACGCCATCATAGATGTGGACCTGGAGTCAGTGCAGAAGCGGATACCGCATCTACAGTTCACACCTGTAGTGGACAAGGCAGACTACCTGGCCACGATAGAAAGGCTGCGCACCCACATAGCAGATGGTGACTGTTATGAGATCAACTATTGCACGGAGGGATATTGTGAAGGGGCAGAGATAGATCCGCTGCAGGTATTTAATGCGCTGAATGGATTGTCGCCGGCGCCATTTGCGGCTTACTACCGATCGGGGGCGCAGTATATGATGTGTTCCAGCCCGGAGCGGTACCTGAAGAAACAGGGTAGCAAGGTGCTATCGCAACCGATAAAGGGAACTGCACGCCGCGATAAGGATAGCGAAACAGATGCACAAATAAAGAACGCACTGCGTAACGACATAAAGGAGCGGGCAGAGAATGTAATGATTGTGGACCTTGTACGTAACGACCTGGCGCGCTGCTGCGAAACAGGGAGCGTGCAGGCCGATGAACTTTTTGGTATCTACTCTTTTCCGCAGGTGCACCAGATGATCTCCACAGTGAGCGGTACCCTGAAGGCAGCGCTGCCCTTCACAGAGGCCATCCGCTATTCCTTCCCCATGGGCAGCATGACGGGCGCACCCAAGTATAAGGTGATGCAACTGACGGACAGGTATGAACGATCGAGACGGGAGCTATATGCCGGCACGGTAGGATATATAACGCCGGGTGGTGATTTTGATTTTAACGTGGTGATACGCAGTATGTTTTACAATGAGGATACGAGATACCTGACCTACCAGACGGGCGGGGCCATCACCTATGATAGCGTACCAGAACAGGAATGGGATGAAATGCGGCTGAAGGCGTGGGCGCTGGAACGTATATTTGCATGATATATATTGGAGGTGTGTTTCATTTTTTTAGAAAATACCCCTAATATTGCACTCCGAAAGACACAGTTCGATTGTGTAACGGTAGCACAACAGACTCTGACTCTGTTTGTCTAGGTTCGAATCCTAGTCGAACTACTTGAAAAAAGCTGCCATTTATTGGCAGCTTTTTTGTATTTTTACATTAGTTATATAGTCAAATGACCCGGTTAGATAGAATTGAAGAGATTACTAAAGACAAATTGGTTGACTTGAGTAAGTTCAAGTTTAACAGGGACGAAGCAAATGATTATGATGAAACTCTTGATGAGGCTCTCCGCCTTGGAGAAAAGAGTGGATTTGAAAGAGACTTTGACGCAAAAGATCATCTGAAAAAGCTAAATGAAGATACTCCTTCCGAAATTTAAAACTGGACTATCTTCCAACAAGTTTGGTATTACTTTCAGACAGTTTCTTTTTTATGTACGTCTTTAATTCGTCAAAGGTCATGTTCTGGGTTTCGGCACTGATCTGATCTCTGATCTCGCGCATCATGTTGACGGCATCAAAGCTTTTGTGTTTCTTATTATTCTCCATAGTTAAGCCCTATCATCATTACAAAGATAATTAAGGTTTGGTTGCTTTTATCAGTGATGGCATTGTTATACTGCACTATGAGCAAACCAATTTTTTATGAAACATAACCATCACGAAGAGGCAGCGAAGCATCATGAGCAAGCTGCAAAGCACCAAACTGAAGTGCATAAGAGCCACCAGGAAGGTAACGACGAACAGGCTGCGTATCATGCGCAGACAGCCAACGGACATAGCACACTAGCTAATGACCATTCAAAGGAAGCTGCTAAGAAGCACACCGAGAAAGCTGGTTCAAAGAAATAAATGCTCTAAGCGATTGGAGCATTTGTTATTTAATGGGGAAAGCTGTGAAAGCTTTCCCCATTATTTATTAACGGTTGTTCCCTTTTTCAAGAAATATTTAAAAATCCCCCTTTTATTAACCTGATAATGCCGTAACTTTAATATGAAATTGATGTTAGTAATTCCTTAACCACTTAAATGTTTATTTATGGAAACTAATACACTTAATGACCAACAGGAAGGCACCTACCAGCCAGAATTACCAGCCACAGAAAACAACCAGGACAACCAGGAGCCGAATGAGGCAAGCAGTGAGGAGCAAGTAGCGAGAAAGAAGTACCACTCCTCAGCCATGTACGCAGCCAGCAAGTGGCACAATACCATAGACCATGTAAAGCCAAAGCATCCCGGTCTGAATCTATAACGGTAGTGTCGTAAAAATAAAAGGCCGGAGCTATTGTAAAGCCCCGGCCCCTGATAGTATTGTGCCTGCTATACTTTTGACAAAGATTTCTTGAGGAAGTCTATCACTTTTACTTCGGTGGCGTCTAACTGACGGAGATCGGCGAGGAAGACAGAGACCCAGTCGGTAAGGTGAATGAGATAAAAGGCTTCTTCGAGATAACTGCTGCCCTCGGAATAAATTTCGATGATGGTAGAAGTATGTTTTTTGAAGACCTTTTTATTGATCTCCATTCGCGTTTGTATGCGTTCGTAATCATTTTTATTCCTGAGCAATATCACGGCCTTGTCTGCGGCATCATCGCGCCAGCCTACAAGCTCATTATGATTCATTTCAGGTATAGCGCCGTGCCAGGCGAGCATCTTGCTGTTCTCGTTGAGCTGCTGGCGGAAGCGTACGGCAACGCCTTCGAAGTGATCGGAAGAATAAATGATCGGCAATTTACCGAAGACCTTTTTAGCAATGACCATCGCTTTCTTCTGTGTGTCGGCCTCTGCGGCTTTCATTTCTTTGATCGTCTTTTTGATGTCGCGCTCAAAGCCATTACCTATCAAGCTGAAATGAGACAGCACATATAACAGCTGCACGAGGGAGTAACCCAGGCATGCACGTGGCGGCATGCCGGCAGGCACTAATATGCAGTCGATCTTTTTCTGTGTGGCTATCTCTGCTACCGTGCCGCCAGATGTAACGCAGACAACAGTAGCACGCTTCTTTATGGCTTCTTTCATGGCCATGACAGTCTCCTCGGTATTGCCGGAATAAGAGCAAACAATGACGAGCGATTTACGGCTAACGAAAGCAGGAAGTGAGTATCCCTTATTTACAATAAATGGTGTCTTCAGTTTATCAGAAACGAAATTCTGTACGATGGAGCCGCCTATGCCGCTGCCGCCGAGACCGGTAACGATAACGTTATTAAATTCTTTTCCGGTAGCAATGAAACGGTAATTTTTTCCTATTATTAATGCTTCTTGTAATTGTAGTGGGAAGTCCAGTACTAACTTTTTCATGCCAGATCTATTGATTTATGCTCAAACATAGTGAAATTGGGGTAAAAGGCGAACAAATAGCAGCAGACTTTCTGATAAAGAAAGGTTATATTATTGTGCACCGCAACTGGCGCAGCGGTAAGAAGGAGTTAGATATTATAGCGCAAAAGGATGATATGTTGGTGATCGCTGAAATAAAGACGCGCTCGAACTATGAGCTGGGTTTTCCGGAGGAGTCTGTGACGAAGAAGAAGCAACAATTCTTAAAAGCGGCTGGGGCGGCTTTCGTGGAAGCCCACCCGGAATATAAATTTGTTAGATTTGATATTATCAGCGTACTGTTGACCGGAGAGGGCGTGAAGGAGATCGTGCATTTTGAAGAGGCGTTTTATTAACTTCAGGTTACATGCACTATTCCATGGTCTGTCACCTGCAAAGGGGGAAGAATATCCGGTGCAATAGTGCTATTTTTGCCGCTTCACCCATTACGAAGCACCATTGATGAAATACGTCTTCCTGCTTATCACCATGCTGTTTGCCGGCACTTGCAGTATTGCGCAACCAGCCACGAAAGATACCATACAAGAAATAACATTAGACACGATGACAGTAACTGTGCCGGGCGGCCCGCAGGTATACCGTGCGTCGGCGCCGAGGGCTTGGGAGATAGTACATACCCGTATAGCACTTACATTTAACTGGGCGAATAAGACTTCAAAAGTAAAAGAATGGATAAAACTACGGCCTTACTTCTATGCCACAGATACACTGGGCCTGGATGCCAAGAGCGTGAAAATTGACAACATATGGCTGGTAACTAAAAGCGGAAACGTGCCGGTGAAGTATGACTACAAGGATGATGAACTGAAGCTACACTTCGGGCAAAAGTATACGGATAAAGACAGCATAGAGCTGTACCTGGAATATACAGCAATGCCGGATGGCGAGCCAAACGGGGGCAGCAGTGCTATTACCGACGATAAGGGTCTGTACTTCGTTAACACAGACCATAAGCAACCTCACAAGCCATCAGAGATATGGACACAGGGAGAGACGGAATCGAACTCGCACTGGATGATAACTATAGACAGGCCCAATACACGGTTTACGACGCAGGTGGAACTGACCGTGCCGGACAGCCTGACCACGCTGAGCAACGGAGCGATGGTGAAGCAGATAAAGGGTACTAACGGTATGCGCACAGATATATGGAGCATGAATATGCCCATCCAGGCTTATGCAGTGATGTTTGCTATAGGAAAATACAGCATCATAAAAGACCATTGGCGCGACAAGGAAGTGAATTATTATGTAGAGCCTGAGTACGCGCCATATGCCAGGCTGATGTTTCAGCATACGCCTGAAATGATGGAGTATTTTTCACAGCGGACGGGGGTGCCGTATCCGTGGAACAAGTATGACCAGGTGGTGGTGCGCGATTATGTATCAGGGGCGATGGAAAATACTACGGCGGCATTATTTGGTGAGTTTATGAATCAGAACGTAAGGGAGATAGCGGACAGAAATGCAGAAGATGTAGTATCTCATGAATTGTTCCATATGTGGTTTGGAGACTACGTAACCTGCGAGTCGTGGAGCAACCTGACGGTGAATGAATCATTTGCAAATTATGGCGAGCAACTGTGGCGGCGGCATAAGTACGGAAATGCATCGGCAGATGAGATGGCATTTACGGAACTGCTGGGGTACATAGGCCAATCGCAAATTAGCGACCCGCAATTAGTGCGTTTCTACTACGACAGCCGTGAAGATATGTTTGACGGCATATCATACAACAAGGGTGGTGCTATACTGCGGTACCTGAACACACTGACAGGTGATGCGGCATTTGACAAGGCTATGAAGCTATACCTGACTAAAAATGCACTGCACAGCGGAGAAGCGCAGAACTGGCGCATGGCGGTAGAGGAAGCGACGGGGCAGGACTGGAATTGGTTTTTCAATGAATGGTATTACCATGCAGGGCATCCGGTTATTAAGGTTGTGTACACTTATAATGACTCAGCGAACGTGCTGGGCGTATCTGTGACGCAAACACAAAATGACAGCCCATTCCTGTATGAGCTGCGCCTGAAAACAGAGGTGATAGAAGGTGGCGAAAAAAAGATAGTTGACTGGAACCTGCACAAGCGCAAGGATACATTCACCTATGCCTACACGAATGGACAAAGGCCGGTAGTGATACCAGACTATTACCATGTAATGCCGGGCGAACTGAAGGACGGTAAAAAGCCGGAACAGTGGCTGGTGCAGTACGTGCATAGTGGCGACTATGCCAATAAACGGCTGGCAGTAGCTGCGGCAGGAAAGATGCTGTCTGATTCGTGCTCACAGATAGTTATAGACCTGGCGCTAAATGATACGTTACCATCGATAAGGCGGTATACGCTGGGGCAATTGAAAGACGCTGGAAGCGAAAAGTACCATAAGAAATGGACAGACAAAGTAATGGCGATGTCTATGAATGATAGTAGTAAACTGGTGAGGGCTGATGCCTTTGCCGTGCTGGGAAAATGGAAGGTGAAAGCGGCGCAGGAGAATATGCTGTCGGTATTGTATGACAGCTCTTATATGCTGGCTGGTGCGGCACTGGAGGCGCTGAGCAGGATAGATACAAATACGGCATACGCCCGGGCAAAAGAACTGATGCAAACCAGTCCGCGGTCGATGCTGGAGTATAATATATGGGTGATACTGGGCAACAAAGCAATGGACGGTGACATAAAGATATACGAAGACCGCCTGCCATATATTTATGGCGGGAGAAGGTATATGTTTGCGTTTAGCCTGAACAGTTACCTGAAGAATGTGAAAAGCGATGAATCGTTCAGCAGAGGGGTGGACGTATATACTGCTTTTATCCTTGAGCAAGATATGAAGGCCATCAGGTCGTCATTTGTCGGTTTCTTATTCCAGGTAGCCAGTGAGGAGAAAGACGATGTAAAATCTGAGAATAAAGTGGAAGCCGAAACGGCACAGCGAAGGCTGGCTGTAGTACAGATGGCGCTGAAAAAAATAATAGCTGCAGAGAAAGACCCGGAGACGCTGAAAGAGTTTAATAAAAAGATGAAGAGTACATTTGACGAAAGCAAGCCGGCTAAGTAACTTCGCAAAAACAGTAAAGTGATCTTTTGAATGAGCATGTATTCATTGAATAATAAGGTTGTTGTTATCACGGGTGGTTCATCTGGTATAGGGAAGGCCCTTGTGGAGCGTGCTTTAGGGGCAGGCGCAAAGGTGGCTGTGTGCGCCCGCAACCTGGATAAACTGCAAAGTTTGTTTCCGCAATCTGAGCGTTTGTTTTGCTGTAAGGCAGATGTAAGTATTGAAGCCGATTGTAAAGCATTCATAGCAAAGACAACTGAGCGATGGGGTGGGATAGATGTGCTGATCAATAATGCGGGCATCAGCATGCGGGCATTGTTTGAAGATGTAGACCTGTCCGTTTTGAAAGAATTGATGGATATTAACTTCTGGGGCTCGGTATATTGTACCAAGTACGCATTGCCATCTATCATTAAACAAAAAGGAATTGTGGCTGGTGTGTCGTCTATAGCAGGGTATAGGGGGCTGCCGGGGCGCACAGGGTACTCGGCATCCAAGTTTGCTTTGCAGGGTTTCCTGGAGGCGCTGCGGACGGAACTGCTGTATACCGGCGCGCATGTGATGTGGGTATCGCCGGGCTTTACTGCGTCTAACATACGTAATGTGGCGAGGAGCAGCGATGGGTCGGCGCAGGCAGAGACACCGCTCGATGAAAGCAAGCTGATGACCGCTGAAGAATGTGCCCGGTTGATAATAGCGGGGATGGAAGCAAGAAAACGTACGATTGTAATGACCGGGCAGGGTAAACTGGCGGTATGGCTGAACAAACTGCTGCCCGCGCTGGCCGATAAGATGGTGTACAAGCATTTCCTGAGTGAGCCAGACTCCCCGCTGAAGAAGTATACGCCTTAGGGATTTATTTTGCCAACGTTCCTTAGATATTTTTTTGCGTATAATTTAATTTCGCTAATTTTAGGGGAATGTTTAGCTATATGCGGTCGCGGGCGACACTTATTATTTTGCTTATCGTGTTGATCCCGGTACTGGCTAACGCCCAGGTATCGTTATACCAACAGGACTCCAGTATAAAAGTATATGCTTACGGAAATGAACAGACCATAGCATGGTGCGGTGGGTTCAATACGCCGCAATTCGCGATGGGCGACCTGAATGATGATGGACTACAGGACCTGGTTGTATTTGTGCCGTGGACGGGAGTGCAGACGTTCATCAACAAGGGTGTGGCCGGAAGTCCTGACTACCTATACGCCCCGGAATACGCCATCAACTTCCCGCCGATATACGATTACATGATACTCGCAGATTATAACTGTGATGGCATACCCGATCTTTTTCACCAGGGCACGGGTGGCTTTGCAGTTTATAAGGGGTATTACAATGCTGCCAAACAGCTCTGCTTTACTTACTACAAGGATTTGTATTATTCCAATGATACTTATGCGGGAGGCGTGGCCAACGCCTTTAATAATCCCGGTGATATACCTGCCATAGTGGATATAGATCATGATGGCGATCTTGACTTTATTTCTTACAACATAACCGGAGGAAGCATAAACCTATACAGGAATATGCAGGTGGAGAAGGGGTTGCCTTGCGACAGTATAGACATAGAACTCAAAGACAGGTGCTGGGGAAAGGTATACCAGGGTTTTTTCCGGACGCACGAGCTCAATTATTCCTGTGACAACAGCGGGCTGCTGCGGGAATCGGCGGGTGCTGGTAAAAAAGCACATTCGGGTAATACACCCTGCCTGTTTGACTGGGACATGGACGGCGACTATGACTACCTGGACGGCAGCGTGTCATTTAATGAAATGACCTTCCTGAAAAATGGTAAGGTAGAAACGGGCAGTACTGTAGATACCATGATACTACAGGATACCACCTGGCAAACCGGCGGTAAGCAGATTGGGATACCGATATGGCCTGCGGCATTTAACGTAGATATAGACCAGGATGGAAGGAAGGATATACTTGTAGCGCCCAACGCCCCAAGCGCATCTGAAAACTACAAGTGTATCTGGTATTACCAAAACTTATCGACGCCGGGCGCTCCGAACTGGCAGTTCAGGTCGGACTCTTTTCTTACCGATAAGACGATAGACCTGGGTACGGCATCTTACCCTGCCTTGTTTGACTATGATAAAGATGGCAAGCCCGACCTGTTTGTAGGATCTGACGGATATTTTCAGAGCAGCAGCGGATTGCTGCAAAGCAAGCTCAGTTTTTACCTTAATACCACTACCGGAGGAAAACCCTCCCTAACCTTACAGACGCAGGATTTTATGGGTATCAGCAGTTATGCATTTGAGGGCGCAGCACCGGCATTTGGGGATATTGACAACGATGGTAAGTCGGACATGATCATAGGGCATAGTGATGGGACATTGACCTACTTTACCAATACAGCAGCCAGTGAAAGTGTGCCGCCGGTATGGCAACTAATGCAGCTAAAGCTGACGGATAATACAGGGGCCACTATAAACGTAGGCGGCAATGCAGCGCCATTCATCTACGATATAGACAAGGATGGCAAGAAGGACCTGGTGATAGGCGATATATATGGCTACATACAGTATTACCAGAATGTAACCACGACACCCGGAACTATAAGCCTGAAGCTGGTAAACACCGAACTGGGTAAGGCAAAAGCAGACCCACTGCATAATTATGGTGTATACAGTGCGCCATTTATAGGGAAGATAGACAGCACTGGTACAGAGTACTTATTGCTGGGCAGCAGCTCGGGAAATATATACCGTTATACCGGTTTCCAGACAGGGGACACTACTGCCACCTACACACTGCTTGATACGAACTATGCGTATATCGATTCAACCCATAATTTATATAACCATCCAGGAACTGAGTATGGGATATATGGCGGCCTGCGCAGTACGCTTACCGTAGGTGATATAGCCGGAGACGGCGGGTATGAAATGCTGGTGGGCAATATAAAAGGTGGACTGGAACTGTATAAACAGAAGCTATATGTGCCGGTGCAAACAAAGACTGTAGTGGGAGCCGGTAATGTGGTGGTAGAAGTATACCCGAACCCTACGGCAGCACTGCTGAACATAAAGTGGAGCGGTATAACCGATGCCATGGTGAATATAAGCATCATTAACATGGAAGGCCAACGACTATATATGGCTACGGAGCCTACTGCTGATAACAAATCAGCAATGGATGTAAATATGCTGCCAGCAGGTATTTATGTATGTATACTGCAGGCCGATGGTAAAAGGTATTATAATAAGTTTACCATCATTAGGTAGTGGATATCTTACGCTTTCCGGTTGCTTAGCATCCATTTGGTATAGTTGAAATCAAACCTTCGAGTTTGAGACAGTACGGTATATTATTGGATAATAATATACCGTACTGCTGAACAGACATTTCTAAAGACAATAACGTCCATCACTTGCCAGGAGCCTGACTCTGATCATGCATTTTTTCAATCAACGCATTTTTCGCCTGGCTACCCTGAGAAGAGCCAAAATAGAAACTAAAAATCTGTGATAGAATAGCGCTTAATACGCCAAGCACATACAGGATAATGTCCTTATTTTTCTCTTCTAAATTTTTGTTATCAAACATTAAGATGTAAAAGAGAACAAAGGTTATCAGTGTTGTGCCCAATGCAAGTATTGGAGAAGTATTCTTAGATAGTGGCGACGCATTGGCGCTGGTTTGCACAGCAGTGTCCATTTTCCGGGCACTATCAATATCGCCATATACGGCCTGTTGTTCGGATAATGAAAGCTTTGCCATTTCAACCTGGTAGTCGTTATCCGCTTTTTTCAACTCATTTTCGAGTTGCATTTTATCACCCTTGGTTGTAACTACCTTATCAAGGACATTGCCTACGGAATCTACAAGCTGGCTGGCGCCTCCTGAAACTAAACTCTCAATAAAACTCATATAATTTGGTTTTTTTTAATTGTCACCTAATGCACGTCTTACCCAACCATAAAAATATTTTTGGCTGGAGGGTCTCTTTTTTACAATGCTTGCGTACCTGGCAATCTTCGCTACAATAAATGCGGCGATAAAATGGTCGGCGTCAAAAGCATTTATTTTTGTCAAAGTGTCAACACCCATCACCCCATCCGCATCTACGTCTACGACCATTTGGGCCAAACTAATACTTGTGCCCACACCTGCATTTACTGCAAAATCAAAAATAGAAAATCCGATAGTATCATTAGTAATGTCATCGCCTTTTACTCTATCCCAGTAATTTGTTTTGTAAAAATCGCTCACCTTTTCCTGCAAATCAACATTACTGTCTAAACTTGCCGGAAATTTTGGTTGTTTTTTTTGCTGGTCAATTATATCCCATCCATCCCATTTACTATTCATATTCCTGGCAATGCCTTTGTAAGTTTCGCCACCCGGATCACTTGGATCATTGACGTAGCCGCCCTCATTTTTAACTACTTTCTGAAATGCGCTGGAGAAATCTGCCATAATTTTAATTAAGTTATTATTTTAAATATTAATAGTATGATTCTGAACGATGTTTTATGTATAAGTGAGCTGTAATTTATAATAATTCCTTTCCTATATTGCTTGTAAAGCTATAGTCCCTATCTGAAATAAAAAATAGCACTTTCTGAAAATAGCTGTTTTTTGTTTCAGGATTTTTTCTATATAAAAAGAAAACGCCTTTGGAGTTTTACTTCATAATACTTAATCATTCCAGTGATCAACCTTAATTATAGTCATATTATACTGGTAACATCATTATTAATCTAAAGGTTTTTGCAAACCTTTGGGCATCAGTATTTTTAGTTTTATATTGCTATCGTATATTTGGCAATCATAGAATAACCGGCTACATGCAACATGGCTAAACAGAAACAAACGAACAGGAACAACCCACCATCACCACCGAAAACCCCGGTAGCCAGTAAACCGACGCCGCAACCTCCTAAGGTGAAAAAGGCAGCCGGTATTACTGACCGTACCCTCATCATGATCCTTATAGCAGTGGCATTTGTGGTGAACATCCGCACCATTAGTTACAGCTATACGTATGACGACACTGTTTTTGCCACAGAGCAAACATTGATAGGCATAAGAGGCATATCGGCTATACCTGCGCTGTTTACACATGCTAAAAATTACAATTACGACAAAAGCAATACCGGGTCTTACAGGCCGCTGCTGCCCATAACGTTTGCGATAGAGCACGAGATATTCGGCTTTAAACCGGCCATCAGTCACTTTATAAATCTTGTCTTGTTTGGCGTTATGTTAATGGTCTTGTACCAGCTACTGAGGAGGATGTTTTCGAATTACTCTATGTATATCCCGTTTTTCATATTGCTGCTGTTTGAACTGCACCCGGTGCATACGGAGGTGATAGCGAGTGTAAAAAGCCGGGATGAACTGATGACCTTGCTGTTTACAGCAATGAGTATGATACAAACCTTTAAGTACATAGACACTGAAAAAAGCAAACACCTGGCCTTATCGGGTGTCTACTTCCTGATAGCGCTGTTGGCCAAGGAGAGTCCTATTCCCTTTGTGGCAATAGTGCCGATGACTCTTTACTTCTTCACAGAGGCCAAAATGCAGAAGATCGTTGTCGCCACTGTTCCTTACGTTTTATCTACTGTTATTTTTGTTTCTCTGGGGTTGGCGTTCTTAGACAAAGCGCCTAAAACGGCAGTTGTTGCGGTGACTGAAAATGCGTTGATGGCGGCTACCAATTTATCAGAAAGGCTGGGTACAGCGCTTTTTATACAACTGAAGTATATAGGGTTACTGCTGTTCCCGCATCCGCTCACATTTGATTATTCCTTTAACCAGATACCGCTGATAGGGCTTACAAACTTCAAGGCGATCATAGCGATAGTGTTAATAGTGGCCTTGCTGGTATACGCGGTCATGGGCGTGATGAAGAAAAGCATCTTTTCGTACAGTATCCTGTTTTACTTTATTGCGCTGAGCATTACCTCTAATATCCTCCTGCTGATAGGTACCACTATGGGAGAGCGGCTTTTGTTCATACCATCACTGGGCTTTTGCATAGCGGTAGTATTTGCACTGGCTAAATTGTTCAAGACCGATCTGGCTACAGTGACATATAGCAATGCGCCTAAGTTTGCGTATGTAATTATTGGCATTTGCGTACTGTATAGCGTTAAGACCATGGCGAGAAATGAAGACTGGCAGAATAATTTCACATTGTTCCAGAGTGGGGTAGAGGTGAGTCCCAATAGCTGGCGGGCGCAGTATTGCCTGGGGGCAGAGTACAAGATAAAAGTACTGGCGGAGACTAACCCGGATGAAAAGAATAAACTGATAGCCGAGGCCATAAAATATTTCGATAATTCGCTGGCTATTTACCCAAACAAGGCAGATACACATGGCGACCTGGGAGCTATTTACCTGACCGCCAAGCAGAATGATTCGGCAATCGTTCATCTGAAAAGGGCTATCGAATTGAACCCGCGCTTGTCGAGCGCGGCTGCCAACTTAGGTACGGTATACCTGACCGAAGAGAAATACCCGGATGCATCGGTTTATTACAAACAGACAATCGCAGTAGATCCTAACAACATAACAGCGGTCTTTAACGAAGCAGTATGTGAGGTACAGTTCAGGCAGTATGACTCGGCTGTGAATAATTTTAAACGGGCTATGGTGATTTCCCCTGACTATAACAACCACAAAGCATTTGATTATACCGCATTGGTGTATAAAATGATGGGGCGGATCGACTCGGCAGTGAAATATATGAATATGGCGAGAGTGTATAATCCTGCGTTTTCGCTATAGGAAGGACAGTAAACTAATATAACATGGAAAAACAGGGTAACCCCATATTGCAACATCCTTATCTGCCCGGCCTGATCATGTTCGTACTGGCTGTGATCGTGGGACTATTTGTGTTTCACGATTATGGTATGTGCTGGGATGAACCGTACCAGAGAGCTCCGGCCATACTCAGCTACAACTACATTATGCATGGCAGCCAGGACCTGTTCATTAAAAAGAGCGATAACCACGGCGCCGGGTTTGAGATATTGCTGGTGTTCATAGAAAAGTTGATGAAGCTAAACGATTCACGCGACATATACATGATGCGGCGTATTGTATCGAACATCTTTTTCCTGGGCAGTGTGTTTGCGGCGTATGTGCTTATCTACAAATTATTTAAGAACAGGTTTCTTGCCTGCCTCGGTTTCTTTATGCTGGCATTCATGCCCCGCATGTTTGCGCACTCGTTTTATAATACCAAGGACATACCGTTTGTGGCAATGGTGATCGTGATATTTGCGGTATGCCAGGCGGCATTTGAAAAAGATAAATCGTGGCTGTTCCTTATGCTGGGGTTTGCGTGCGGCTATGCCACCAGTATTCGAATAATGGGGATCATGTTTGCGCTGTTCATTTTGCTGTTCCTGGCCGCTGACATTGTTTTTAAGGTGGTCCGTAAAGAGAAAGCTACGAAGCAGTTTATTCATGTGCTGCTGTTTACGGTAGGGTTTCTCTTACTGCTGTATATCCCGTGGCCCTTCATTTGGAAGCATCCCATCAAGCTGTTCTTAGAATCGTTCGGAAAGATGTCGCACTATGCGTGGACAGGTGGGCTGCTATTTGACGGGCAGATCATGATGAGCGATAAGCCACTGCCGTGGACATATTTCCCTACCTGGTTTATGATCACTGTGCCGGAGCTTTGGTTGCTGGCAGGCCTGGTGGGCATAGGTTGGCTATCTTATGATTTTTTCAAGCGTCCGAAGGTGTATATACAGAATACCTACGAGCGCAATTTCCTACTGTACCTGTTCAGCTTTTTTGCCCCGGTAATCTCTGTGATATTCCTACATTCTGTGATCTATGACGACTGGCGGCACCTGTATTTCGTGTACCCGCCATTTGTGTTCATGGGCCTTTATTTCATCAATAAATTCATCAATGGCAAGTATGCTAAGATCGTGCAGGGGGTATGTGTTCTTCAGGCAGCCGTAGTGATCTTATTTATGGTGCAGAACCATCCGTTTGAAGAGGTGTACTTCAATAATCTTGTTTCGCATGAAGAAGAATCACTGAGGAATAAATACGATATGGAATACTGGGGATGTTCCTTTAAGCAAGGCCTCGACTACCTGGTGGAAAACGATACATCTCGGCACATGCATGTTTGCTGCGAGTACAAAACCATGCTTGATAACAATATTATGCTGCTGCATAAAGAAGACCGTGGCCGTTTTCAGTTTACGATGTTTGACACAGCAGACTATTATATGTCCAACTTCAGGCTGCACCCGCAAGACTATCCGGGTACGAATATCGTGTACCAGGCACAGGTACTGAACAGCACAATTTTCCGCGTTTATAAATTAAAGGGAACGCCAAACGTTAAACTAAGATGACAAAAACCATAAAGCAGGAAGTACCTGCGACACCACCTGCTGCAACAAATAAACTGGCGCCTTACCTTCCGGGCATCGTGTTGTTTATAGTGGCGCTGGCGATAGGATTGCTTACCTACCAGGATTATGGCATAGGTTGGGATGAGCCTTACCAGAGAGCGCCTACGATACTCACGTATGACTATATGTTTCACGGCAGTCAGGAGATGTTCAAGAAAGAAGAGGACAACAACCACGGTGCCGGGTTTGAGCTGGTGCTTTTGTTTATTGAGAAGGGGTTGCATCTGACCGATACAAGAGATATTTACTTCAACCGGCACATTGTTACCCATGTGTTCTTTCTGCTGTGTGCTTTTTCGGGTTATGTGCTGGTGTTGCGGCTGTTTAAGGATAACCGCTTCCTGGCCAGCCTTGCCTTCATCATTTTTGCGTTTACGCCGCGCATGTATGCCCACTCCTTTTTTAACAGTAAGGATGTGCCGTTCATGTGTATGATATTAGTGACATTGGCGGTGAGCCGGGCGGCATTTGACAAGAACAAAAGCTGGCTGTACTTAGTGACTGGCCTTGCGTGTGGGTACGCCACCAGTATCCGCATCATGGGTGTAATGGTATGTGGTTTCCTGGCTATGTTCTTACTGATAGACCTGCTGGCGGCACTGAAGAAGAAAGAAAATCTGATGAAGCCGGTGCTGAATATGGTGTCGTTTGTGGTGGGTTTTTGTTTCTCACTGTATATATCATGGCCGTATCTGTGGCGGCACCCGATAAAGAATTTCATCAGCAGCTTTACCAATATGTCGCACTATCAGTGGGGGGCAACAACGCTGATAGGCGGTAAGGCCATAGTGGCTACGAGCCTGCCATGGTATTATATACCTACCTGGTTCTGGATAACTACACCTGTATTGTGGCTGATTGCCGGCCTTGGTGCAATATGCTGGATCATTTACGAACTATCGAAAAGTCCGGCGGCTTATTTACAGAATACGCGGGAGCGCAATTTTGTGCTGTACATACTTTGTTTCTTTGTGCCTGTGCTGAGCATTATTGTACTGCACTCCGTGGTGTATGACGACTGGCGGCACCTGTATTTTATTTATCCGCCATTTGTGCTGCTGGCGCTTTACCTGGTAGATAAGGGGCTGCATAACAAATACAAAATGGTGGTGCAGGGATTATGCGCACTGCAGGTAGCGATGATAGGCTTTTTTATGGTGAAGAACCATCCGTTTCATGAGGTGTATTTCAATGAAATGGTATCGCATGATGACCAGTACCTGCGGAAAAATTATGAAATGGACTACTGGGGCAATTGCTACAAGCAGGCATTTGAGCACATAATGGAGAATGATAACCGCAAGAAAATCTATGTATGCAGCAATCTGTCGGCTTATGTAGAGAACAATCTGCTGATACTGCGCCCTGAAGACAGGGTACGTTTTCAATTTACGCCGCCCGACTCAGCCGATTATTTCATTACCAATTACCGTGGGCATCCGGATGATTACACGGGTGCGAACGTGTACTATGACATTACCGTGCTTAATAGCAGTATACTCCAGATATTCAGGCTGAAGGCTACAGATGTAAGGCTGAGGTAAATACGGTGCTTTCAGTCATAGGGCTTCATTTACTAATTTAGTATTTCAAAGCAGGTATATGAGTGTTGAGGTAGATAATGATAATTCAAATTACGATGACGAAGCTGATGATCCAAAAAATTGGTGGGGAGTTCATTATTTTAATCCGAGAGACAACAGATTTTTTATCATCAATACGCGTGCATTTAGCGTGAACTGGGGAAATCCGAGTGCTATAGCATTTTATTTCCTTTTGCTGCTGGTCATTTGTTATCTTAAGATGAAACAAATGCATTACTAATAGAACTGCATTTAACCTAAAATAAGAATGCCCGTTGGATAGGACAACGGGCATTCTTGTTTGTTATCGGTATACGGTTAATGCATTACAGAAACTTTCTCACTCCATTTTTCAGTAGGGGATGATGCGGTAAGGAAGTATATACCCGGCGCTACGTCCAGTTTCATATCTGTTTCCTTATTGGTAGCCGTGGTAAATGTCTTCACCTGTACGCCTACTATATTGGTAACAATTATTGTTGCCTGCTCTTGCAACGGAGAGGAAATGAGTACAGCGAAAGCACCGTTATTAGGGTTAGGGAATACCTTTAAGCCACTTGTTGCAGTTTCAGTGTTGGCAACGCCCACATGAGATGTGCAGTTGGTAACGGTAACTGTTTGGGTTGCTGCATCAGTTGTAGTTTTGTAGGTTATGGTTGCAGTACCTGCGGCTACCCCGGTCACGATGCCTGAAGTACCTACAGTTGCAATTGCGGAGGCGCTGCTGCTCCAGGTACCGCCTGCTATTGCATCACTCAATGTTTCTGTGGCTTTAATGCATACAGAAGTAGTGCTGGCACCAAGTATAGCAATAGTAGGGAATGGAGTCACTTTTCTTACTTTGTTATTGCCGATATCACCGATATACATATTGCCGGAGGCATCGAAAGTCATGTCGGCCGGCAGGTTTAACCCCGCCGCGGAAGCCGGGCTACCGTCTCCTCCAATACCCGCGGTAGGCGGTGTACCTACAACAGTAGTAATTGCAGCCGATGAAGCGCTGACCCTGCGGACACAGTTGTTTTTAAAATCCGCTATATAGACATTGTTTGAAGCATCAACTGCCAGGCCTAAAGGCTTATTCAGCTTAGCTGAGCCTGCGGCGCCGCCATCACCTGAAAATCCCGCAGTAGGGATGCCCGCGAGGGTAAATATTTTGCTGGTTAAATGGTCGACATAGCGAACGCGGTTGTTGCCCGAGTCTGAGATGTACACTTGGCCGTTACCATCGATAGCTATACCGGCCGGGCCCCATAACTGGCCGGCTGTAGCCGGGCCGTTATCGCCACCATAAGCGCCTGCGCCACCTATGCCGGCATATGCACTGATGGTGCCGCTGCTTATTTTGCGTACCCTGTTATTGCCATTGTCTACAACGAAAATGTCGCCAGCGGCGTCGAGCGCTAAAGCTACAGGCTGATTTAACAATGCAGCAGTTGCCGCGCCATTGTCGCCTGTAGTTCCTGGCGAGCCAACGACACTACCTGCTATGGTACTGATTATGCCGGTTGATTTGGTTATTTTACGGACATTATTATTGCCTTTGTCTGCTATGTATATGTTGCCGCTGGCATCTACTGCCACGCCCATGGGGTAGCTTAGCTGGGCCGCAGTGGCTACTAAGCCATCGCCTGTTATGCCGGGAGTACCCGTGCCACAGATAGTAGCGATAATTCCGGACGATGTTATTACCCTCACCTTTGCATTGGCAGCATCTGCTATGTATACATTGCCGCTGGCATCCGTTGCCGTGCCGTATGGTTGATTTATTTCAGCAGTGGTGGCAGGGGTGAGATCACCGCTGCTACCGGGTGAACCGTTGCCTGCGTAGGTGCTGATGGTTTGTGCATTTGCTGCGAATGATGCGCCGGCAAGCATGGCTGCCGCGGCCAAAGAATAAAGGTTCTTCTTCATAAGTGGAAATTGTTTTGAGCTATGATTCATTAAATTGAGAGAAATTGGTGTTTATGGCAAGTAAGACACTTAAAATAATGACAAGGTTGGGTAAAAAAGGTTGTATCAATGTGCGGTTTGACAAATGTACTACATTGATTATTAACTATTTGTTAGTGTGTTACTGAATAAACACCGTGAAAATATTGCTTTTTAGCAATTTTTTATTTTTTTTTAAAGGTTGTACTATTAATTGATGGTATAAAAGTTGTAGCTAAATATATAATGAATGAAACCCAACAAGTACTGATAGCTGGCGCCGGACCGACCGGGCTGATGATGGCATGCCAGCTATCTCTGCATAACATCCCGTTCCGGATAATTGACAAGAATGAAGACCATACAACGCAGTCGCGGGCGATTGTGATTCATGCTGCCTCTATGGAGATACTGGCTCAAATGGGCATAGTAGAGGAGTTCTTAAAGCTGGGGAAGAAGGTGCAGGCTTTAAACTATATAGTAAAGGGCAGGGTTGCCGCCCACATACCTATCTTTTCTACGTATGGTACCGGATTGACACCATTCCCGTTTTTCCTGGCTTTAGAACAGTCTAAAACAGAGCAACTGCTGATTGGCTTTCTTGAAAAAAGGGGGCATACCATAGAATGGAACAAGGAGCTTGTTTCCTTTACGCAGACCAGTGAACAGGTACAAGCAGTAGTAAAAAATAAAGATACCACAGAAGAGCATATAACAGCAGCGTGGCTGGTAGGGGCAGATGGCGCTAAAAGTGTGGTGCGGCATGTGCTGGACATTCCTTTCGGTGGCGAGACGTATCCGCTGGATCTGTTTGTGCTGGATTGTAAAGTGAGCTGGCCATTAAAAGATGATGAGTTGTGCCTGGCTTTTTCTGATACCTCATTTGCCGGGTTTTTCCCGCTACCTGGTGGCTATTGCCGGATAGTAGGGATAAGTCGCGATGAACAAGGTGAAGAAGAGAAGGAACTGACATTTGAAGAGGTGAACAAGGACTTTGCCCGGGAGATGCAGATGGAAATTAAACTGTCTGACCCCAAGTGGGTATCCCGATACCGGGCGCATCACCGTTATGTTTCCCAATTCCGCATGGGCCGGTGTTTCCTTGCCGGCGATGCGGCACACATCCATTCCCCGGTAGGCGCACAAGGTATGAATACAGGCCTGCAGGACGCCTATAACCTTGCCTGGAAACTGGCATTTGTGATCAAAGGACAAGCGAAGACGGAGCTACTTGACTCGTATGGGGCAGAGCGGCTTCCCTTTGCCAGGCAATTGGTGCATAGCACCGATCGTGCGTTTGCTATTGCGGTAAAGAAAGGCTGGTATTACCGGATCATGCGCCTGTACATAATGCCACACATTGCGAAGATGATTTTCAGGATAACAAAGCTTGCGAGGTATTTGTTCAGGCAGTTGTCCCAGATCGGGATCACTTACCCGAAACATGTTATTTCGGGTACAGACACTTACGGACAGTTCTCTTCCAGCGCGCCGAGGCCGGGAGAACGGCTGCCCTATTTTGAATTTAAGGACACAAACGGGTTGCGCACCCATACACAACAATTAGTAAGCGCCACTAAGCTATGTCTGCTTGTTTTTACCAGCGATAACACCTCTGTAGCGGCGATAACGAAGAAATACAGCAACATCTTGTCTGCCGGATACATACCCTTCAATGACTACACCCGGGACCTGTATAAAGCGCTGGATATACGATAACAGGGCTGTTACCTGGTGCGCCCTGACCTGTATATTGCTTATCGTAGCAACGGTATAAATAATCAGCATTTAGAAGGTTTTCTGAAAACTTTCCTTTGCTGATCAGGTAGATTACGTATAGTTTTTTTCATGGGGAATAGAAATAGCTGTAGTTTTGGGTCACTACATTAACTACACTATCTTATATGAAATTTACAACCCATTGCGCCTTAGCTGTTCTATCACTGTTTTTTGCCTGTTCATCCAGAGCCCAGATCATTACCACTTTTGCCGGCGACCATAGCTTAGGTACCACCGTTAGCGGTGATTACGGACCTGCGACTGGGGCTGGCATCGATCGTCCTTATGGCCTGGCTACAGATGCTGTCGGCAATGTATACATAGGCACACCTTTTACTATCCGTAAGGTGGATGCGGCGGGTATCATCACCACTATTGCCGGTATTGGCACTGCGGGGTATACCGGCGATGGTGGGCCGGCTACGGCAGCACAGATAGGAAATGCCTATGGCCTGGTGGTAGACGCTGCAGGGAATATTTTTATGGCCGACATCGAGTTTAACGTGATCCGCAAGATCAATACCTCCGGTATCATAAGTACGATAGCCGGAACAGGGACGGCAGGATACAGTATGGACGGTGGGCATGCTGCAGATAGCAACCTGGCCCATCCTACATCAGTAGCAGTAGATGGCGCTGGTAATGTATACTTTACTGAATTCACCTCAAGGGTGCGTATGGTGAGCCCATCGGGTGCGTTAAGCACTGTGGTGGGTACGGGCTACCCTGGCTATGCTGGTGATGGCGGTCCGGCGACTAACGCTAATCTTGGTTTCCCCTATGGCCTTGCCCTGGATGGCGCGGGTAATATGTATATTGCCGACCAGCTCTACAACGTGGTGCGTAAGGTAAATGCGTCGGGCCAGATAAGCACGGCTGTAGGCTCATATTCACTCTCAGGGTTTGGTGGTTACTCAGGAGATGGTGGCGCTGCAACACAGGCGCTATTAAATAAGCCACAGGGTATAGCTGTGGATGCTGCGGGCAACCTGTTCATCAGCGATTATTTCAATAGTGTGGTGCGCAAGGTAAATACATCCGGGATCATTACCACGTATGCGGGCAATGGGTTAGCCGGTTATTCGGGCGATGGCGGCCCGGCGCCTGTGGCCAGGCTGGATAGCAACTTCAACGTAACAGTAGATGCTATTGGCAGATTGTATATCTCCGACCCTTATAACTATGTGGTGCGCCGCGTAGATACTACCTCTGATCATTTCCCTACGCTTGTAGCAGCAACAGATACAGTAGGGGTTTGTGAGAACACTGTAATGTCTCTTGGTTCAAGTCTGTCTGTGTCTGACCTGGATGCGGGGCAGACTGAAACCTGGACCATCCTCACTGCCCCTCAGCATGGTTCGCTGGGTGGTTTTAGCGCAGTGAGAGCGTCAACAGGTGGAGTAGTTACTCCTACCGGATTGAACTACACACCGGTTTCGGGCTATATAGGCACCGATACGTTTGCGGTGCAAATATCTGATGGCACATCTGCGGTTACGGCATACAGGTCGGTAACTGTGCTTCCTACCAATGCGGGCGTAATAACCGGTACGGATACAATGTGTGCGAATACAATAGTCATTTTGTCAGATTCGGTAATGAACGGTGCCTGGACCAGTTATGACACGACAATAGCACAAGTATATTATGGTTACTTCGCTCTTTATGTCGAATCATTCTTACCAGGTACTGATACTGTTTTTTATACGGTAACCAACGGTTGCGGAACTTATATAGCTAGTTATGCCATCGACGTACTGACCCAGGAACTATGCCCTTTGGGCGTGCATACGGTTGTGCCAACAACAGAAGGGATGAAAGTATATCCTAACCCTTCTACAGGCACGTTTACTATTGAGATGCCGGATGGTGCAAGATCGATCAGCATTACGGATATGATGGGCAAGACCGTAGCTACAAGAAATGTGAGTCCGGGTGCTGCTAAGCAAACCATTGATCTTGAGAATATTCCGGCCGGTAACTATATCATACGGCTGACAGCAGGCGATAAGATATACCGGGAGCATATTGCAGTGTGGTAGGCCTGGTTTAAACTATTTAGCAATTATCGTGTCCAATTAAAAACTATAATTATGACGATCAATCATTTTGTAAAAAGCACATTGGTATTTGCATTGCTGTTATCTGCCACCATGGTATTTGCCCAGGACGGACAAAACCAGAAAAAGACGCCTGAAGAAAGAGCCGCAAACCAAACAGCATGGATGCAGAAAAACCTGGGCCTGACAGGCGACCAGTTCACAAAAGTGCATGATATTATACTCGCCTCGGCTCGCAGCCAGGAGAACGTAAATACTGCGGCTGGTAACAACACGGGCGCACGGCAGAAAATAGCCAAAAACCGCGACGAACAGATAAAAAATGTTTTAACAGCCGACCAATACACAAAGTACCAGGCGCACGTAGAGGAAATGAAGCAGAAAATGATGGAGCGCCGGGGTAATATGGGGCAGTAGGGTAGACACAGAATTGCATTCAAATAAATAAGGATCATCCATTTCGGGTGATCCTTATTGATTATAGTTTCTTTGCTGGAAACACTTTTGACAATAACTACATAATTCATTAAATTTGCATAATGAGTACACTAACCGTTCAGCCGGATAATATGGATCAGGAAACAGCTATAAGATTGTTTCTGGACGCTTTGCATGTTAGCTACAAGACCAGCGAAAAGGATGTTGACGAAACGGATTATCTCTCAGCGTCACCGGCAATGAAAGCTCATCTGGATAAAGCAGCAGAACAAGAGAAAAACAATGAAGGGGTTACCATTTCCTTAGATGATATATGGAAGTGATATTCATGCCAACTGCCCTGGAAGACTTAGCTTATTGGAAAAAGTCGGGTAGTATTATTATTCTTAAAAGAATCAGGCAGTTGATTGAAGCTATTCAACAAAATCCATTCGACGGCATTGGCAAGCCTGAAAGATTAAAACATAATTGGTCTGATTAGTGGTCAAGGCGTATAAATGAAGAGCATCGGATTGTTTACAAATGTGAGCAAAACAAAATTACAGTTTACTCGCTCAGATACCATTACCAAAAGTGATAAATAAAAATAAGGATCATCCATTTCGGGTGATCCTTATTTTTTTACCGATCAGTAATTTGTACAAGCAAAAATCCCTCCCAGTATAGACCGGAAGGGATTCTTGTTTTTGTGTTGTAGCATGTACGGGAATCGAACCCGTCATTCCTCCGTGAAAGGGAGGCGTCTTAACCGATTGACCAACACGCCAATCTTGTTTTGGGAGTGCAAAGATACATACCTATTTGTTCCCTTCAAAATTTCAAGCCTATTTTTTTAACTATTATGCTTCTACCGCTGCCGCCATGGCGGTTATTATTCCCAGGAACTCGCTGGCTTTCAGTGCGGCGCCGCCTATAAGGCCGCCATCTACATCGGGGCACGCAAATAATTCAGCCGCGTTAGATGGTTTGCAACTGCCACCATAGAGTATGGCGGTGTCATTGGCTACCTCTGCTCCATAGTTTGCGGCCAGTACCTGGCGTATGTGTGCGTGCATGTCCTGTGCCTGCTGCGACGTGGCTGTGCGGCCGGTGCCTATGGCCCATATAGGCTCGTAGGCTATGGTTATATCGTTCATCTGCCGGTCGCCGAGGTGAAAGAGGCCTGCGCGCACCTGGCTTTCCACATAGGCGTTCTGGGTGCCGGCGTCGCGTACTTCCAGTGGCTCTCCGCAGCAAAAAATCACTTTCATACCGTTCACCAGCGCCTGGTTTACTTTTTTGGCTACGGTGGCATCATCCTCTTTAAAATATTCCCTTCTTTCAGAGTGTCCCACTATCACATATTCCACTTCCGCGCTCTTGAGCATAGCGGCAGATATTTCGCCGGTATACGCGCCTGCCGTCTCGCTGTGGCAGTTCTGTGCGCCCAGGTGCACATCGGCCATGCCGGCCAGTTGTGCACTGGTCTGTGTCAGGTGTGTATAAGGCGGTGCAATTACTACCAGGTTATTTTCATTGAGCTGCGGCATGCCTTTGAACAGGTCATTGACCAGTTCAGCCCCCTCTATCAGGGTCAGGTTCATTTTCCAGTTTGCTGCTACTATTTTTTTACGCATAGTTCTGTGTTAAAGATCGTTAGTTATTAAAGTTCGTTTCGGTTATTTGTGGTTACGTTGTTTGAACAAATGCAGGTACATAGTCCGCTCATCTGCCGATAGCTCTATGTTTCTTCTGCCCATCATACGGTTGGCGGTTTCCATAGCTTTATCAAATTCATAGGTGACCATATTATCACTGCCTCCCCATGAGAAGGACGGAATATGTTTTTCAGGAAATCCGCCACCGAAAATATTGCATGATACCCCTACTACTGTTCCGGTATTGAACATGGTATTGATACCGCATTTCGAGTGGTCGGCCATCAGCAGCCCGCAAAAAGTAAGCCCGGTAGGTACCAGCTTATTGCTATGCTCGCTCCATATTTTCACTTCGTCATAGTTGTTCTTCAGGTTAGAGCAGTTGGTATCGGCTCCCAGGTTGCACCATTCGCCTATTACTGCATTGCCTAAGTAGCCGTCGTGGGACTTATTGCTATTGGCAAAAAATACCGCATTGTTTATCTCGCCGCCTACTTTACAGCCCGGGCCTATAGTGGTGGCTCCATATATTTTGGCGCCCATTTTTATTACTGCATGGTTGCCTGTTGCCAGCGGTCCGCGTATCATTACCCCTTCCAGCACTTCGGTATCAGCGCCTATGTACACAGGCCCGGTAGTGGCATTGATGATGCAGCCGGCATAGATTTTCGCACCGTGTTCAATGAACAAATGTTCTTTACCAGATACGGTTACGCCATCGGGCAGGAGAGTGCTTTTTCGGCCTGCAGTTACCAAGTCAAAATCGTCTTTTATAGCCCGGTCGTTGAGTGAGAATATGTCCCAGGCGTTTTTCAGCGCATATACCTCTCCGTCAAAATCTTTCTCCCTTAATGAGACATTGTGCAGATGAAATTCGCTTATGGTCAGGTTGCCTTCTGCTATGCGCGCAGCTATTACTATTTCTCCCTTTACCAGTTTCTGTCCCTGTTGCAGGTTCAGGATAGCCTGTGCCAACTGACTATTGCCAAATACGGCTCCGTTCACATAAACATTGTCGTGGCCGGCATGCGATGGAAATACTTTTTGCAGGTAAGCCTCAGTGAGTGATCCTGTTGTGGTACCGAGTAGCTTTTCCCAGCGCTCCCGCATGGTGAGTATACCACATCGTATATCGGCTACCGGGCGGGTATGTGTAAAGGGTAAGAGATGGGGGCGGGCAATGTCGTCAAAAAGAATATAATTCATAAGCTAACTGATAAAAGAACACCCTCTATACTACAGCAATTGCCACATACAAAAATCCCGACAAAAGTCGGGATTTTTCGTGCGTAATGCAAGTTTTATGATTAAGCTTTCTTTTCGTAACGTTTTCTGAATTTTTCGATACGGCCCGCTGTATCCACAAACATAGATTTGCCGGTGTAGAAAGGATGCGAAGTATTTGAAATTTCCACCTTTACTATAGGGTACTCCTTACCATCTTCCCACATTACTTTTTCCTTTGTTGGCGCCGCAGAGCGGGTCAGGAACATAGTCTCGTTTGATGTGTCTTTGAATACTACCAGGCGGTAAGCTTCCGGATGAATGCCTTTTTTCATTGTTTTATTTTTAATGCATGGGTTTTGCCATGCGTGAATTAAGGGTGCAAAGGTAAGGAAAATTACCAATTGAGCAAAATCTATTCCTTTACAAACTTCTTGATATCGCTTTCTGCTTCTTCTGCACGGTTATACTTGCCTACTATATTGCCCTTTGGGTCTATCAGGAACGCCTGCGGGATATACTGTAATCCGTAGATAGGGCAAGCTGCCGAACGCCACTGTTGCGGGTTCAGATCGCTCATGTGGTCGGGCCAGGTAAGTCCGTCGTGTGCGATGGCATTTACCCAGTTCTCTTTTTGCATATCCAGTGAGAAGCTAACTACGGTAAATCCCTTCTTTGCGTCCTTGAATTTCTTTGAAGAATACTCTTTATACAAACGCACGAGGCCCGGATTTGACATACGGCATGGCCCGCACCACGATGCCCAGAAATCGAGCAGCACATAGGTTCCTTTATTGATCTCAGACAGTTTCAGCACCTTGCCTTCAGGGTTGGGAAACGCAAGCTCGGGGGCTTTTTGGCCTATTTTTATGGTTGTATTCTCATATTGCGCCGTGGCAGACACAAACATACCCAAAGCCAGGGTGAGCGTTGTCAGTATTTTTTTCATATTGGTTTAAATATCTGGTAAATGTAAGTAAGAAACACAAATTATGCGCAAACAGCGCAGACTTTAGGACTTTTTTTTCATGATGCCCTTGCAGATGTTCTTTGCAATTCCCGGCCCTTCATAAATAAAGCCGGTATACACCTGTACCAGCGAAGCACCGGCATTCAGCTTTTCCAGCGCATCATCGGCAGTAGAAATACCTCCGGAAGCAATGATGGGTATCTCGCCGTTGCTGTGTGTATGTATATACCTGATCACTTCTGTGGCACGATGCCGGAGCGGTGCGCCACTCAATCCTCCGGCCCCTATATCTGTGATCTCGTTTGCAGGCGTGTTCAGTCCGGCCCGGCTGATGGTTGTATTGCTGGATACGATGCCGTGTAATTTTGTGCTGCGTATTATTTC
>Ga0206949_1079_pt1 | contig 36462 bp, 33 predicted proteins | sample Alteio_BWOrgHeat_40_FD_153240 | JGI IMG/M metagenome (GOLD analysis project Ga0206949, IMG submission 153240) | Enriched cells from forest soil in Barre Woods Harvard Forest LTER site, Petersham, Massachusetts, United States -... | ecosystem: Environmental > Terrestrial > Soil > Temperate forest >...
CCTGGCCGAAATGGTTGAGCAGAACAGGTTGAGCCATGCATTGCTTTTTCTTGGCAAGGAAGGCAGCGGCGCATTGCCACTGGCTCTTGCATTTGCTCAATACATCGTTTCGCTTCCGCAACCTTCGCCCGTTGTGGAAGATCTGTTTGGCGGGATGAGCGCTTTGGAACCAGTGCCTGCTTTTATTCATCCTGACAATATCTCCTCCCAAACTTCTTTTCAGCGGGCGGAGCAACTGATACATCCCGACCTGCATTTTTCTTATCCTGTTATCCCGAGAAAGAGCGGCGATAAACCTGTGAGCGCCGATTATATCAGTGAGTGGAGGGAATTTATTAAATCATACCCTTACGGAAATGTATACGACTGGCTCCAGTTTATTGGTGCGGATAACAAACAAGGCAATATTACTGCCGATGAATGTAACCACATCATTCACCAGCTCAGTTTAAAACGTTTTGAGAGCGAGTACAAAGCGTTGTTGTTATGGATGCCTGAATACCTGGGCAAAGAAGGAAATAAATTATTAAAGCTGATAGAAGAACCGCCGCCTAATACATTATTCATATTGGTTGCAGAAAATGATGAACAGATCCTGCCCACTATTTTAAGCCGCTGCCAGCTGGTAAAAATTCCTATGCTTGAAAATAGTGACGTGGAAAAGGCATTAACCGAAAGAGCCAAAGCCACACCCGAAGCCGCCAGGCAGATAGCCGGTATTTGCGAAGGAAACTACCGCGAGGCTTTGCAGTTGATGCAGCATGCGGATGAGGACTGGCAGAGCCTTCTTCGCGAATGGCTGAATGCCACTTTAAAGGGCGGGCCGATAGCGCAAATAAAATTTACGGAAGAGGTAAGCAAGCTGGGCCGTGAAAAACAAAAACAGTTTCTCCGCTATTTCAACCACCTGCTGGAGCAGAGTATCCGGATAAAGGTTTTGGGGGCGGATAATGTATTATTGGGTGATAATGAGAAGGATTTTGCGCAAAGGCTGAACAAAATTGCGTCAGTTAGCCAGCAGCAGGGTATTATTGAGGAGCTGGACAGGGCGGCTTATTACGTGGAACGCAATGCTAACGCCAAAATGTTGTTCCAGGCATTAACTATTAAACTGTACCATATCATTCAGAACAAAACCCTAATTTTGATGGGATAGCCGGGCCGGATGATAGTTGTTAGATAACAGTTGTTAGATGGCAGGAGGCAGTGGGGAGGATTTTGGGGAGGCGTGTGGAATTGGTTTGCTGTACAACCTGAACCAACAGAAACACTTGAACTGTGAAACGCTTATCAATATATTTTGTGGTATCCATTCAACAGTCGCTGCACAGCGAACCGGAAGTTGAAGTGAGTGACACAACGGAAGCATCATAGCAGTACTATAGCCCGCCCAACCATTCCCTTATTTTTATTTACTAACTACTTATCAGTTACGATATGGGATGTGGATCATGTAGTTCCTCGAAAGATGGCGGCAAACCGGGCGGTTGCAAAAGCAATGGCGGCTGCAGCACGGGCGGCTGTAACCGGCTGAATGTGCACGACTGGCTGCTGAACCTTCCGTTCAGCGACCCTGAGAGCACCTGTAAAGTGATCGAGATCAGTTTTAAACAGGGCAGCCGCAAAGAATTTTACCGCAACACCACTTTACAATATTTTGATAAAGGCGATTATGTAAGCGTGGAAGGCGTGAGTGGTTTTGATGTGGGCGAAGTGAGCCTTACCGGCGAACTGGTTCGTTTACAGTTAAAGAAAAAAGGCGTTGATGAGTTTAGCCCGGATATGAAAAAGATCCTTCGCCGGAGTACCGACAGGGATATTGAGGTTTTCCAGATAAGCAAGAGCCGTGAAAAAGAGATCCTCGCACGCAGCCGCGCCATTGCACGACAACTGAATGTGCAGATGAAGCTGAGTGAAGTGGAGATACAGGCCGATGGCAAGAAAGGAACGTTTTTTTATACGGCTGATGACCGTGTTGATTTTCGCGAACTGATCAAAGTATATGCGGGCGATTTTAAAGTGAAGGTTGAGATGCGCCAGATCGGCATCAGGCAGGAAGCCGCGAAAGTGGGCGGGATCGGCAGTTGCGGCCGCGAACTTTGTTGCAGCACCTGGCTGAATGATTTTAAAAGTGTGAACACTACTGCGGCACGTTATCAGAATTTATCGATCAATCAAACCAAATTGAGCGGCCAGTGCGGGCGTTTGAAATGTTGTTTGAATTATGAGCTCGATACTTACTTAGATGCCTTACAACAATTTCCTGATTATGCTGAAACATTAGATACGGCAATGGGCACAGCGCATTTGATCAAAAAAGATATTTTTAAGAATCTGATGTGGTACATACTGCCGAATAATTCTAAACATTAACCGCTTACGATACAACGTGTAAAAGAGATCAAGCAGTTGAATCAACGCGGGCAAAAAGCAGATGAACTGCAACCTGTTGAAATTACCGGCAAACAAAAAGAAGTGGAGCCGGCATTTGTTGACCTGGTTGGACAGATCAGTTTAAAAACATTGGAGAAGAACGACCGGCGCAGGCGCGACCAGGAACGTGGCAATAATAACCGTGGCGGAAATCAGAATCAACCGCGCGGAAATGACCGTGGGCCGCAGGGGCAAAGAGGACAAGGAGGAGAAAGAGGGCAAGGAGGGCAGCAGCAACGTCAACAAGGGCCGAAGCCGCCGCAGCAAAACCGTGGGCCGCAACAGGGAGGACAGCGTCCGCAAGGGCCGAGGCCGCCGCAACAGAACCGTGGGCCGCAACAGCAGAGGCCACCACAAGAACCGAGGCAGCAGGGGCCTGCGAAGGAGCCGCCTAAAGAAAATTAATTGTAAAACGCTACCGGTTGGTAGCGTTTTTTGTTTTTATTATTACATTCTACTATTCTGAATACGTGATAAATTAACAGGTAGCATTTTTTCACACAAAGGCGCAAAGGGAGCCAAGGGTAGAGACAAACGATAAAGATTTTTTCAGCGCATTTATTTTCTTTGCTTCTTTGCGTGAAACTATCCTGCAATCAATTCAACTTATCCATCTCCGTTGCCGTAAACTCCATCAATGTTTTGATATGCTCTGGCGACAGATCAAATTTTAATCCTGCCGCTGCATATAATTCGGGTAATGTTTTTGTTCCGCCTAGGCTTAATGCGTTGATGTAATTCTGTAATGCCTGTTGCGGGTTCTGGCGGTACTGCATCCATAAACCGATGGCGCCTAACTGTGCAATACCGTATTCGATATAATAAAATGGTACCTCGAACAGGTGTAACTGTCGCTGCCAGCCGATCTCGCGGTATGTATCGAGGCCGGTATAATCGATGCTGTTGGTAGAAAATTCTTTTAATATTTCCATCCATCGTGTGGTTCTTTCTTCAATGGTGTGTTGGGGATTTTCATATACCCAGTGTTGAAATTTATCTATGATGGCGATCCATGGAAAAATGGTGATCGTTCTTTCGAGCTGGTGTTCTTTGGCGCGGGTGAGATCTTCTGCATTATCAAAGAATGCTTCCCAATGATTCATGCTGAAAAGTTCCATGGCCATACTCGCCACTTCTGCAATTTCCATCGGATATTCTTTGAATGCACTGAGTTCTAATTTATGTGCCAGGAAGGAATGAATAGCATGGCCGCCTTCGTGAACCATGGTAGTTACATCGCTCATTTGTCCGGCAGCATTCATAAAAATAAATGGCGCTCCGCTTTCTGTAAGCGGGCAGTTATACCCGCCGGGCGCTTTGCCTTTGCGGCTTTCGAGATCAAAATGTTTTAACTCGTGCATCTTGCGCAAACAATCTGCAAAGAATGGATTTAGTTCTTCAAAACACTGAACTGATTTTTCATATAATTCTTTGCCGTCGGTAAACGGTTTTAACGGCTGTGTGCCGTCGGGTTCTGCTTCTGTATCCCATGGGCGTAAAATATCCAGCCCTAGTTTTTGTTTTTTCTTCGCATAAATTTTTTCGATCAAAGGAAGCACATGCAGCTTTACCGCTTCATGAAACTGGAAACAATCTTCTTTTGTATAATCGAATCTTCCCAGCTCAACAAATTTGTAATCGCGGTAATTGGCGAAGCCTGCATTCTTTGCCACTTCATTTCTTTTCTGAATGAGTTGTGTATATAGATCATGCATGGCCTGTTGATCCTGCAACCTTCTTTCCTGGATCTTACGGTATACTTCTTCGCGTAAGTTCCTGTCGTGGCTCTCTAAAAATTTTGCGGCTTGTTGTAATGTGTATTCCTGGCCGTTTACTTCTACCGTCATCTTTCCGGCAATGGCGCCGTATTGTTGTTGCATCACATTCAATTCTGCCTGCAATAGAATATTCGCTTCGCGAAAGAGTTCAATACTTTTTTTTACTCTGCGCAGGTAAGGAAAATATTTTTTCTGGTCGAGTTCTTTGGTAAAGGGACAGTCAATTAGTTTACGGTTGAGAAGATCAGCATATGGCTCTAGTTTCGGTTGTATTTCCATCCAGAAATAAGTGAATGCTTCTTCGAGCGATTTATCGGTTGTATCGCAGGTCATTTTTATCTGGCGCCAGCAGGCGTCTTCACTAACTACGGCTTCCATTTCACTCATGTCTTTCAACCATTTTTCGAGACTGGCAGGAGAATCCAATTGTCGTTCTGCAAGGTCTTTAAAGAATGGCTCAAGAGAGGCCCAGTCTGTCATAACAAAATCCTTTGGCACAAAATGCCTTTCTAATTTTTTAATATCTGCGCTTAATACCATTTTTATAATTTGAAGGGCAAATTTACTATAAAGTCTGGAGTTAGGAGTCTGGAGACTGGTGTTAAGATTTTATAATATACTTTAACTGTTAAGCAGACTCCAGACTTCTAACTCCAGTCTTCTAACTCCAGTCTTCTAACTCCAGTCTTCTAACTCCAGACTTATCCGTATTTTCGCAGACTATACCAAACAAACAGTTGAGTGGCTGATATCATACATTTATTACCGGACAATATTGCCAACCAGATAGCAGCTGGCGAAGTGATACAACGCCCTGCCAGTGCGGTAAAAGAATTGCTGGAAAATTCAGCCGATGCCGGCGCAACGCAGATCCGTTTGTTTTTAACCGATGCCGGAAAAGCATTGATACAGGTAATAGATAATGGCAAAGGCATGAGTGAAACCGATGCCCGTATGGCATTTGAACGGCACGCAACAAGCAAGATCAAAAGCATCGATGATCTTTTCAGGATAAAAACAATGGGATTTCGTGGCGAGGCGCTGGCTTCTATTGCGGCTGTTGCACAGGTAGAAATAAAAACACGCCGTGCGGATGATGAGTTGGGTACTTATATTGAAATTGAGAACAGCCAGGTGATCAAACAGGAACTGTGTGCGTGTAATGAAGGAACAAGTATCAGCATGAAGAATTTATTTTTCAATGTTCCTGCGCGGAGAAATTTTTTGAAAAGCAATGCAGCAGAAATGCGGCACATAGTGGAAGAATTTATCCGTGTGGCGATGGCATTTCCGGGAATATTTTTTTCGATGACGAATAACGGGCAGGAAGTTTTTCATCTGGAAGCGGGAAGTTTAAAACAACGCATTGTACAGATATTGGGCACCCCGTATAATGCACGCCTGGTGAGTGTGAATGAAGAAACCGATTACATGAATATTTATGGTTTTGTGGGTAAACCGGAAACGGCGCGCAAGACAAGAGGCGATCAGTATTTTTTTGTGAACAGCCGTTTTATTAAAAGCGCCTACCTCAATCATGCCGTGAATAGTGCGTTTGATGAGATGATCGCGAAAGATAGTTTTCCGAGTTATGTTTTATATATCGACCTGGATCCATCGCAGGTTGATATCAATGTACATCCAACCAAACAGGAAATAAAGTTTGAGGATGAAAAAATTATTTATGCATTTGTACAGGCTGCGGTAAAACATGCACTCGCGCAATTCAGTATTGCGCCATCGCTTGATTTTACATTGAATGCAGAGATCCAGGGCCTGGATGCTGTGAGCAAACCATTTACCACGGATAAAAAAGATGCGGCCACATCGTCCAACCTCTTCAAAACATTTACGCAAAAAAATCAGGCCCATTTTATTGAGGGTGATGATAAGAATGAATTGAAGCATTGGAAGGATTTTTTTATCCCTCAACCCCCCCGCCCAGGCGGGACAGGCTCTGAAGGGGGAGTTGAAATGCAACCCACACGCAATGCTGAACAACTACAGACCACAAACTACAAACTACAAACCTTACATGTTCTTCCAGATACAACTTTGCTACAATTGCATAACACTTACATCATCGCATCAACCAGCAGTGGATTTATTTTGGTGCACCAGCAACTGGCGCATGAAAGGATCTTATATGAGCGGTATGGCATCGCTGCACATGGACAACAGATGCCAACCCAAAGAAGCCTGTTTCCTGTAACGCTTGAACTGGCCGGCGCTGATGCGGTTTTGCTTACTGATCTTTTACCAGACCTGCTTTCGATCGGTTATCATGTAGAACCTTTTGGCAGTAACAGCTTTGTGATACAGGGAATTCCTGCAGATGTACAGCCGGGCAATGAAAAAAATTCAATCGAGCTGCTGATCGAACAGTTCAAACATTTCAGCAGCGATATTAAATTCAGTAAACGCGAAAAATTAGTCCGGTGCATGGCGCGGCAGCAGGCGATCAAAGCAGGGCAATCATTAACACAAAAAGAAATGCTTGTGCTGGTGGAAGAATTGTTTACATGCGGCAGCCCGAATGTAACACCAACAGGCAGCCCGACCTATTTAGAGTTTAAGGAAGATTATTTAGACAGGATGTTCGGGAGATAAAGGGAGATGTTAGTTGACAGGTGACGAAAGAAAATCATTACCGAATTAATATTTATCCATCACTGCGGTCAAAAATTTCTCCACTCCTTTTCTGATATTGGCCGCAGATGTTTGGTGTGCATTTACGAGCACTGAAAAAATAAGTTGTTTGCCTTTTTTTGTTGTGATGTAACCGCTTAAGGCAATGTGGTTACTTAAGCTTCCGGTTTTTGCGTAAATGCGGCCCGCATAATTTTTATAATAACTGCTGATAGTGCCGCTGCCACCGGTTTCTAAAATGTCGGTGATGCGGCTCCAATTGAATTCGTTTTTCATTTGTGTGAGTACCCAGATAAAATCCTGCGGCGATACAAGGTTGTAGCGGCTGAGGCCGCTGCCATCAACCCATTTAGGTTTTTGTGGCAAATCTTTCAAATCTGTTTTTAATAAAGTATCAATGATGCGTGAATCACTCATCATACCTAATTTTTCATTACTTAACATGAGTAAGGTCTGTTCGGCAAAAAAGTTATCGCTGCGGTGCATCATGATCTTTAATAAAGAATCTGTGGGTTGTGAATATACTTTTACCACATCGGGCAGGCGGTCTATCTTTACATGTACCAGTTCCACTTTTGTATGTAATGTATCATTCAATAATTCGATCAGCACTTTATTTCCTGCCGTGTAAAAAGGAACATCCGCCGCATTGAATTTATTTGCCGAGGGCCGTACCGTAAATGTGTTTGTTCCGAATTCTCTTCTTACGCTGAATTTTCCTTTTGCATTAGCTGCAGCTTCTTCGAGCATTGGCTGTTGAAAATAATCGGGTATTGCTTTAAGTGTTGTTGCCTGTGTAAACCGCACAGTATTTCCGTAGATCGGCATCACACTTCTTTCTGCCATATAATCTGCATTGTAATCATCCCATGCCCAGCCGGCGCCGAGCCCATTGTCTTTCCAGTTCTCATCTGTCAGCAATATTCTTTTTTGTTTTTTCAGAAAATCATAGGCAGGCTGATTCTTAAAATCGTTCAATAAAAAACTCGCATCGCCGTTTGCTTCCACTTCTATCGTTCCATTGCCTTTGTTTACATAACGCAGCGCCACCAGGCTATCGCCCAAAGTTTTCATCGCTTCATAGCAGGTAAATAATTTCATGTTGCTGGCAGGTACAAAAAATTTATCTCCCTGATAATTATACAAATATTGTTGCGTGGACGGATCATACAAACTGATACCAACATGTGCAGGTGCAAAATCGGCATTGGTTAAAATATCCTGTTTAGCTTCTTTGGCTATCTGTTTCTGTACACTGCAGGAAGAGGCAAATACTAACAAACAAAGGGACGCAAAGAAAAATAGGTTTGTTTTTTTCATTTTTAACACTTAAGTGTTGTGTAATTTAGTTCATTCGTAAACTTTTACGCAGTTGTTGGATGGTATTTATTAAATTAACGTCCTCAAAAAAACTATGCGATACATGAAAAAACAATTTAATACCGTTTTGTTGGCAGCGGGAGTGCTGTTGGCCGGTACCTGCGCTTTTGCAAACACCGGTGGGATCAAATCAAAAGAGAAACCGAAATACATTGATAAGGCCAATATGGATCTTACAGTAAAACCCGGTGATAATTTTTACAAGTATGCCAATGGCAACTGGGTAAAGAATAACCCCGTGCCCGCATCCAAAACACGCTGGGGCAGTTTTGATGAACTGAGAGAAGAAAGTTCTAAACGTTTACAAACGCTTTTGGAAGACGCTGCAAAAAATACAGGCCGCGACCGCAAGACACAGATCATCGGCGATTTTTATTCGAGTGGCATGGATAGCGCTGCGATAGACGCAAAAGGTTATCAGCCGATCAAAGCAGACCTTGACAGGATGAATGCCATTAACAACACTTCAGATGTTTTGCGCGAGATCACTTATATGCGTGTGAACGGCGCCGGTGGCGCTTTGTTTAACATGAATGTTGGACCCGACAGGAAAAATGTAATGAAGTATATCCCTTCCATCAACCAGGGAGGAACCACTTTGCCTGACAGGGATTATTATTTAAAAGACGATACGCGCAGCACAACTATCCGCAATGCGTATAAAACATACTTGCAGAAAATGTTCGGGCTGGTTGATGAAGATCCGGCAACAGCTGCAGCAAGTGCAGCAGCCGTTCTGAAGATCGAAACCATGCTGGCCAAAGCGCAGATGAGCCGCTTACAGATGCGCGACCCGAATGCAACCTATCATAAATTTTCTGTGCTTGATTTCAATACGAATACACCAAACATGCGTTGGGATATTTTGCTGAAAGATGCAAAGATCAATGGTGCAGACAGCATACTGGTAGGCAATCCGGAGTTCATGAAAACGGTGGATGGGATGCTGGTTTCTATTCCTGCAAGTGAATGGAGAAGTTATTTACGCTGGAACCTGATCAAAAATGCAGCCCCTTATTTAAGCAGCGCTTTTGTAAAAGCGGATTTTGAATTCAACAGCGTGCAGACAGGACAGAAAGTACAGACACCACGCTGGCAGCGTATGAGTGGTTTGATAGACAGAATGATGGGCGATATGGTTGGCGAATTATATGTACAGAAATACTTTAAACCGGAAGCAAAAGATTATATGGTTAAGATGGTTGATAACCTGCAGGCCACTTTTGCTGACCGCATTACACATCTTGACTGGATGAGCGAGGACACCAAAGTAAAAGCGCTGGAAAAATTAAACGCGATTGCGAAGAAGATCGCTTACCCGGATAAATGGAGAACGTATGATGGCATTACTGCATCGAAAGATAATTTCTTTGCCAACGTACGCAGCGCAAGTATCTGGTTCTATAATTTTAATGTAGGAAAGATGGGCAAGCCTGTTGACAGAAAAGAAATGGGCATGACACCACCAACGATCAATGCGTCGTATAATCCGTCAAACAACGACATTACCTTTCCTGCCGGTATACTTCAGTTCCCATTCTTTGATTTTGGTGCGGATGATGCAGTGAACTATGGTGGTATTGCTGCGGTGATCGGCCATGAAATGACGCATGGTTTTGATGACCAGGGAAGACAGTTTGATGCAGTTGGAAATTTAAAAGACTGGTGGAGCAAACCCGATGCAGATAAGTTCAAAGCCAAAGCAAATGAAGTGGTGCAGCAATACAATGCACTTACTGTGCTGGATTCCATACACGTAAAAGGAGAACTGACATTAGGAGAAAACCTTGCAGATCTTGGTGGTTTGAGTATGGCGTATGAAGCATTCACCAAAACGGATGAGTTTAAGAAAGGAAAAAAGATAGATGGCTTTACACCACAACAACGTTTTTTTTTAAGCTGGGCGCAGATCTGGAGAAATAATACTTTGCCGGAAACTTCTGCGCAATTGATATTGACCGACCCGCACTCACCCGGCGAACACCGCGCCAATGCACCGGTTACGAATATAGATGCATGGTATGATGCATTTAATGTAAAACCGGGAGATGCGATGTATAAACCAAAGGATCAGAGGACGAAGATCTGGTAAGAGTTTTTATTTGTTTTATCTTCTTCTGCCCCTAAAGGGGGATTAAAGGATTTATAAGAAATGCGGCTCATTAAATGAGCCGCATTTCTTTTTACAAGTAACTCCCAGCTCCCCTCCAGGGGCCGGGGGTAAAAAATAAAACTTAACTCAACTTCTCTCCACCGCCCTTAACCATCTCTCAGGAATATCATTATTACCCGCTGTTAAATAATCGGCATAACTGCAGGCTACATATTTTCCATCGTGTAACTGCATCCACCAGCGGCCGGTGCGTTTGCTGCGGAGGAAAACGGTTTCTACTTCTGCGAATGCAATATTGAATTCATCAAATTCACTGCGGTTATCGAGTGATGCTTCGTGTTTGGACTTGCTGATGCCATCCATCACATACCATAACATATGCGAGATCTGTTTGGCTGTTAACTGATGATGATCCTGTTCCGGAATATAACCGTACAAACCAATGCTGGTGCAGTGTTTGCTCATGCCTGCATACTGCATCAATGTGCAGGCTTCCTCTCCGTTAAAACCATTTGGTGTGATATGATTGGCGGGTGCATGTGCATGTTGTATTGCCGCAATATCAAAGCTTACTAACTCGCTGTTGCGGATGGGCGGTTCCATTTCTTCGATCATCTCTTTTGCCTTACCCACACGAAAACAATCGAACCCGAGCTTATCAATCGTTTCCAGCATTTGCGGATGCATAAAATAACTTTGAAAGCCAATATGCGTATAATGTTTGAGGTGGTTGGGAACACCCGTAAACATTTCCACTAAAAAATTATCGGCCGCCAATACACTATCCATATCAAGGTCGATGCGCGAATCAATACAAACCGCATCGATGATCTTACTCATAGAGCCATACGCCTGGTATTGTGCAAACGTATTATCATGCGAGCCGCCGATGATAACCACTTTTTTTTCCTGCTCAACCAATTCGCGTACAACTGTTCTGAGCGCCGCATAACTATCCTGCAGGGTAGCGCCGCATTTTACGTTGCCGAGATCGGCAACTGTTACTTCGTTGTGCCAGTGAAACAGCTTATAGAATTCTGAACGTATCGCATTGGGCGAATCTGTGTTGGTGTATTGCAAACCGGCGCCACGCATCTCGCCACAACCAACGAGAACCATATCGGCATTGGTTATATCAGGAAATGATTCATCATATACGGCAATATGTTTACCAAGCTGTGTGTCTTTAAACCCCTCGTCATTGGAAAGCTGTGCGATGTTTACCGGCTCTAAAAAATCGATCAATGTTTGTAGCGACATGTAGGAATTATTTGCAAATAGCAAACGTAAAAACGGGAGGTTTATTGTTTTTGATCGGCGAATTAATGCGTTAACATGTTGTGCCATTTAAATACTCTGCGTCTCCGCGCCTCTGCGGTGAAACGGGTTTAAAAGTTCAACAGGCGATTATTTCGAATATTTTTTTACCGCAGAGACGCTGAGGCGCAAAGAAATCATCAATTCGCTAATCCGTGTATTTATAACCTACACCACGAACAGAATGAAAATATTTAGGGTTGCGGCTGTCTTCTTCAAAATATTTGCGGAAACTGAGAATGAAGTTATCAATGGTTCGCGTGGTTGGATAAACATTATAACCCCAAACCACCTGCAATATTTTTTCGCGGGTTACTACATCGCCTTTATTTTCGATGAGCAGTTTTAACAGCATTGCTTCTTTTTTACTCAACGCTACTTTTTGTCCGTTCCATGCAATGGCATCCTGTGCTTTAAAATCGATCCGGTTATTGCCAAACTCGTATATATCGCCAATGCTTTCTTTTACCTGCATTTTTTTGCTCTTCTCTATCAGCTTATCTACACGCAGCAATAATTCTTCGAGGTTAAATGGTTTGGTGAGATAATCATCGGCGCCTTTCTTTAATCCCAGAACCCTGTCTGCACTGCTGTTCTTCGCACTTAATATCAAAATAGGCACTTCATTATTATTTACCCGCACCGTTTCTGTAACGCTGATGCCGTCTACTTCCGGCAACATGATATCCATGATGATAAGGTCAAAATATTCGCTGCTGATCTTTTTCAACGCTTCAGTTCCATTGAATGCCGATACTACTTCATAATTTTCCAGCTCAAGGTTCAGCCTGAGCGCTTCATGAAGGTTTTCTTCATCCTCCACTAATAATATGGTTGCTTTTGTTTCTTTCATGGCTGTTGGAACAAAGCGGTAAAGCTACTGCCTGTTGGATGATTGTCTGTCACAGAAATGTAGCCATTATAACTTTCCATGATCTTCCTGCAAAGATACAGGCCAAGCCCGGTGCCTTTTGTTTTCCGTGTGTTCTCATCGCCGCTGCGATAAAACTTTTCGAATATTCTTTTCTTTTCATTGTCTGCAATACCCATTCCTTCATCGCTTACGGTGAGTTTTATTTTCCGGTTCATTTCAGAAAGTGAAACCGTTACCGCCGATCCTTTGGGAGAATATCTCAATGCATTTTCTATCAGATTATTTACCAGCATTTGTAAGAGCAGGGTTTCACCATCGAGGTAAATACTTTCTGAAATATCTTCAACGATCGCACGTTGCGGGAAACGGTTTTTGAAATCATCCACACAACCTTCCACCAGATCGGTAAAATTGATCTCTTCATTATTGGATTGATATGCGCCGGCATCCAGCTGCGAGGCAAATAATATATTGGTGCATAGGGTATTCAGGCGGTTGGCTTCCTGCAAAGTATTACTGATGAGCTTTTGTTGTTTCTCCTCATCCAGTTTTCTTTTCTGTAATGTTTCTAAATTTAATTGTGTAATGGCGATCGGTGTTTTTAATTCGTGTGTGATGGCCATCATAAAATTCTGATGCTGTTGTGTAAGCTTCAGCTGGCGGCGTGTTGCACGGTAAACAAATACTGCCCCAACCAATATCAATGCAAGAAAGGTAGACCCTTCGCCGATGTATTGTGCTGTTTTTCTTTTTCGCGCTTCTTCTATTTCAATGTATTGGGTATAATAGGCCGGATCATCTTTTTTCAGTTCATTCAAGCGGATATTGGTGATGTCTTCATTTTGGTTTTCCAATGCAATGAACCACCATGAAAGCGCAGCCACCATATAAGTCAGCAATATCCAATACACTACTGAAACGATGGCCAGCTTCTGCAGCTTTAACATACGCCGTTTCATGGTTTTACTTTTTCAACCCTGATACCCGCATTCAAAACAAACTGCAGCGGTTCTTCGCGCATGTTTTGTTGCAGTACAAATGTGTAATTGCCTTTTTTGAGTTTAACAGGTTGGCGTGTGATGCGGGCACGCGTATCAAACACATCATCCATACCCGTTCCCAGCCAGCCTTTTTTATTATCAGCGAGCGTGATGTTGATGAGTTGTGTTTTTAACGTATCATGCGGCGCCTGTGTAGTAATGTTGAGCCAGAGATTATTAAAGTGATAGGCATCTTCATGACGGATGATCACATAAATATTATAAGCGGAAGTTGTGTCTTCAATAGCAAAACTGAAACCGGGCTTATCATTTGCCTTCCATTCATGTGTGGAAAAAGAAACCGTTTTTTCAAACACATCCAGGGTATTGCAGCCGGCTATTAACAGGAGAATAGATATATAGCCAAAGAATTTTTTCACTAAAAGGATTTATACAAAGATAAAGAAAGCTGTGAGCTTTGCGCTATTAGCTATAAGCTTTAAGCAGAATTCGTTTAGGTAAATTAACTAAAATCTCATGGCACCGTTCATAGCTCAAAGCTCGCAGCTTACAACACATTCAAGATCTGTTCCTTTGCTTTTTCCAATTCATCCTTCATCAGTATCACACATTTCTGTATGGTTGAATCGTATGCTTTGGAGCCGGTGGTATTGATCTCACGGCCAAATTCCTGGAGAACGAATGAGAGTTTTTTTCCTTTGCTGGTTTCTTTTTCAGCGAGTATGGCCCTGAAATAATCGCAGTGGTTTTTTAAACGAACCTGTTCTTCGCTGATATCTATTTTCTCGATATAATAGATCAGTTCCTGCTCCATACGGTTGGCATCGTAATTTTCTTTGCCTGCATTTTCTTCCAGCACTTTTACCAGGCCGTCTTTTATTTTGGTTCTGCGCAAAGGCTCCAGTTCGGCGATCTCTTTTTGGTATGCTTCAATATTGTTTACCCGCAGAACAAGGTCTGCTTCTATCGACCTGCCTTCGTCAACCCTGTGTGTATTTAATTGTGTGATGGCTTCTTTCAAAACTTTTTCGAAACATTTCCATTCGTCATCACTCAGCATTTCAGTGGATGGTGTAATTACATCGGGCAATTTTAAAATGGTGCTGAGTATATCGCCGGTCTGCAATTTTAATTCATTGGCCAGCTGTGCAACGGGTTCAAAATAGGCTTTGGCAAGATCTGTATTGATCGATACCGGCTTGCTTGCGCCATTTTGTTTAATGCTGATATTACATTCTACACTTCCTCTCTGCAATCCTTCATTCAGCAGGTTCCGCACTTCAAACTCAAATGGTTTTAATAAGGCCGGGATATTCAACCTGAGATCAAATTGTTTTCCGTTCAGTGAACGCACTTCTACCAGGTAAGTTTTATCAGCAAGTGTTTGTTCCGCTCTTCCGTAACCTGTCATTGAATGTAACATAATTAGAACAATGGGGTAATTTGAAAATTTGAAAATGCGCATATTCAAACAGCCGAGAGTTATAGGTTGGTTTGTAAATGTAACGGAATCCCTGATGATAATATAAATAATTAAAGGCTGGCTGTTCGCAATTTTCAAGTTGTCACATTTTCAAATTGTCTAAAAATCGATCCCTACCCATTTCCTTTTATTCTTCTCATATTTTTCAAAATTGAATTTATACAGTTTGCCCGGGCGATGCGGTACATCCTGTTCCATTTCATTGATATCTATGAGTAGATCCATCGAAGCGAATTTTTTTCGGAAGTTGCGGCGGTCGAGTGTTACACCCAGGATCGCTTCATACAAATTCTGCAATTCGCGGAGTGAGAATTTATCTGCAAGCAGGTTAAAACCCAGCGGGTGTTCCTGGATCCTTTTCTGTAACCACTTATAACAGGCTTCCACGATCTCTTTGTGATCAAACGCCATTTCTTTTAAGGTGGATACTGAATGCCAGTGCAGGTCGTTGGCATGTATCTTCAATTCATGGTGGTTGATATTGAGCAGCGAACAATACGCAATAGTAATAACCCTTCCGCCGGGATGGCGGCCGGGATGGCCAAATGCACGAACCTGGTCGAGGAACACATCATTCATTCCCGTTCTTTCTTTTAAAATGCGGTAAGCGGCATCATCCAGTTCTTCATTATCATTTACAAAATCTCCCAGTACAGAAAGTTTGCCATTAAAAATTTCGAGGTCACTTTTTATAAGCAACACTTTTAATTTGTTCTCTTCAAAACCAAAGATCACACAGTCGATGGTCAGGGGTACGGTTGGGTACGACTTCACTAATTCAGCTGCATCTTTGATCAGGTGTTCCTCATGCGGGGCGTGGGTTGTATTCTTCTTCGTCATTGTCGTCTGTTCAAAAAAATACAGGGCGCTATGGTCCCTGTTTTTCATGGAAGGACAAGATACAAAGTTTAGGAATTGGTGGGTAATTTTTAGCGCAGTTTCTCTTTAATGCGGTAAGGGCTTAACTTTATCCGCCAATACCGGTTTATGTATAACAGCGATCAGACAAAAAAATTACAGAAACAATCCCTGGCGTTATTGCCGGCGGCAAAAGAACAAAAAGATTCGCCGGATAATGTTGCGCAACTCAAAGATGTGCTGCGTTTTCATGAATACCGTTATTATGTAATGAGTGAGCCGCTTGTATCGGATTTCGAATACGACCAGTTATATCAATTATTGCAAAGAACGGAAAAAGCGCATCCTGAACTGGTCAGTTCCGATTCGCCCACGCAACGTGTAGGAAGCAGCCTCAATCAGAATTTTGTTACGGTACAGCACCTGGTTCCGATGCTGAGCCTTGATAACAGTTATAATGCAGAAGACCTCACAGACTTCGACAGGAAAGCGCGCGAACTGAGTGGCCTGGAAAATATTGAATATTGTATTGAACCAAAGTTCGATGGCGCCAGTATTTCTCTGATCTATGAAAATGATATGCTTGTAAGGGCAACCACGCGCGGCGATGGTGTGGAAGGAGAGGATGTTACCACCAATATAAAACAGATCCGTTCCATTCCTTTATCAGCAGCATTTTCAAAGTATGGTGTGAAAGTAATTGAGATACGCGGAGAAGTGATCATGAGTAAAACCTCCTTCGCAAAATATAATGAACAACTGGCTGCACAAAATCTGGCGCCGCTGGCTAATCCACGAAATGCTGCATCGGGAAGCCTGCGGATGAAAGATCCGAAAGATGTTGCACAAAGAAATTTAGATGCGTTCTTATATCATGTAAGTTATTTTGTAAGAGATGATAAGTGGGGGATGACAGATGACAGTAAGAAAAAAGAAAAAACTGTCAACCAACAACTGTCATCTAACAACTTACTCGACACTCACTCCGGTTCACTGCAGCTTCTTTGGGAACTCGGCTTTCGTTCACCACAAAAGGAAAAGCGCGTGGTGCATGGTATTCAACCGGTGATCGATTATTGTTTGGCATTTGAAGCCGGGCGCGACGACCTTCCTTACGAGATCGATGGTATGGTGGTGAAAGTAAATGATATTGCTTTGCAGGACCGGCTCGGCATGACATCGCATCATCCACGCTGGGCCATTGCATTTAAATTCAAAGCGCGGCAGGCAACTACTAAATTAAGAGCTGTTGAGTTCCAGGTGGGAAGAACCGGTGCTGTAACGCCTGTAGCAAAACTTGATCCGGTATATCTCGGTGGCGTAACCGTATCAAGCATCTCGGTGCACAATGAAGAATACATCAAAGAAAAAGACCTGAAGATCGGCGATAGTGTTTTGATAGAACGCGCCGGTGATGTGATCCCGCAGATCGTAAAATCGCTTCCCGAATTGCGCGATGGAAATGAGGTGGATATTATTTTTCCAAAACAATGCCCGGTTTGCAAAAGTGAATTATTCAAAGAAGAAACAGAAGCCGTGTGGCGCTGTATCAATATTGAATGTGAGGCGCAGGTGGTTGAAAAGATGATCCACTTTGTAAGCAAGGATGCAATGGATATCAAAAGTTTTGGCGAGGCGAATGTTCGTAAATTTTATGAGTTGGGGTTATTAAAAGATATTCCGGGCATTTACGGATTGGCGTATGAGCGGATCGGCGAGCTCGAGGGCTTTGGAAAAAAGAGTTTGGATAATTTACAGTCAGCCATTGAAGCATCAAAGCAACAACCGCTGCATCGTTTGATCTATGCATTGGGTATCCGTTTTGTTGGCGAAACCACTGCAAAAACGCTGGCTAATGCGGCAAACCATGTGCTTGATTTTGTACATAAAACAGAAGAAGAATTAACGCAGATGGAAGATGTAGGCGTTAAAGTTGCGAAAAGCATACACCAGTTTTTTCAAAATGAACAGAATATTAAAATGCTGAATGACCTTGAACGACTTGGTGTTCAGCTGAACAATCATAAAAAAGAAGTGGTTAGCAGTAATGCTTTACACGGACAAACCTTTTTATTCACCGGAACATTACATCAATTAAAAAGATCCGAAGCCGAAGAACTCGCAGAACAAAACGGCGGACAAATTGTAAGCGGTGTGAGCAGTAAACTGAATTATTTAGTGGTAGGTGAAGACGCCGGAAGCAAATTAGAAAAAGCAAAAAAGATCAATACGATAAAAATCATTTCGGAAGATGAATTTTTAAAACTACTAGGAAAATAAACCGCGCCTTTGCGTGAAATTTTGCACGCAAAGGCGCAGAGGCGCGGTTAAAACAAAAGCTATGCTACAACCAGCAACACTAAAATTTCTAAAAGACCTCAAAAAAAATAACACCCGCGAATGGTTTGAAAAAAACCGGAAAGCATACGAATATGCAAAAGAAGATTTTGCTTTACTCATCAATTCAGTTATTGTGCAGTTAGGAAAGAAGGACAAGTCCATCGCTTCTTTAACAGCCAAAGAATGTGTGTACCGCATCAACCGTGATGTGCGTTTCAGCAAAAACAAAGCGCCGTATAAAAATAATATGGCCGCGAGCCTGATCAGTGGCGGGAAGAAATCTGACAATGCCGGTTATTATATTCATATTCAGCCTGGTGGTGAAAGCTTTATCGGAGGCGGCCGTTATATGGTAGAGCCCGATCAGCTTAAAAAGATCAGACAGGAGATAGATTATAACTGGGAAGAGTTTGATAAGATCATTCACAACAAAAAATTCACCGCCTGTTATGGCGAGTTGGAAAGAGGAGAAGGTATGTCGCTGAGCCGCGAACCAAAAGGGTATGAAAAAGATAATCCTGCTATTGATTATATTAAATTAAAAAGCTGGGTGGCTACTACTCCGCTTACCGATGCCGACTTAACAGGCAAGGATCTTGTTAAAAAAATAATTGCCGCATTGGAAACATTGAAACCGTTGCTTGATTTTCTTAATCGTGCATTAAATGAATAGCTGATAAAAATTTCACTAAGAGAAAAACGAAGAAAAGGAGAATAATAAGATTTCTCTTTTGCTCTTTCTCTCCGTTCTTCTCTTATCGAAACAAAATGCCCCACACTTATCATGCGGGGCACTAACTAACCATCCACTCGAACCACAAAAAATTTTGCCAAGAGATATAAGAAGCAAAGAGTTAAGGAGAGAACAATACCTCTTTTCCTCTTTCTCTCCGTTTTTCTCTTATCGAAACAGAACTATAAGAGCCCTTTCTCCAAAAGATATTCGGCTATCTGAACTGCATTGGTAGCGGCGCCTTTGCGGAGGTTATCGCTCACGATCCACATGTTCAGCGTATTGGGTTGTGTTTCATCGCGGCGCAAACGGCCAACAAACACTTCATCCTTTTCATGCGCCCATAAAGGCATCGGATATAAATGTTCGGAAGGATCATCCTGAACGATCACACCGGGTGCATTGCTTAAAATGTTTTTTAATTCGGCCAGGTCAAAATCATTGGCAAATTCAACATTCACGCTTTCGCTGTGGCCGCCAACAACAGGGATACGGACCGTTGTAGCGGTTACACGGATCGAATCATCCTGCATGATCTTGTTGGTTTCCTTTACCATTTTCATTTCTTCTTTTGTATAACCGTTTTCCAGGAACACATCGATCTGCGGAATAACATTCAGGTCAATCTGGTATTTATATGCCATCTCACCCTGCACGCCTTTTCTTTCGTTATGCAATTGATCAACCGCTTTTTTACCTGTGCCTGTTACGCTTTGATACGTGCTCACCACAATCCTTTTGATCGTATATTTTTTATGCAAAGGCTGCAATGCAACAACCATCTGTATAGTAGAACAGTTCGGGTTAGCGATGATAAAATCATCTTTCGTTAACACTTCTGCATTTACTTCAGGCACTACTAATTTTTTGGTTGGGTCCATTCGCCATGCGGAAGAATTATCAATTACGCGGATCCCGGCTTCTGCAAATCTTGGCGCCCACTCCAATGAGGTGCTGCCACCGGCAGAAAAGATAGCCACCGCAGGCTTTGCTGCAATACCGTCATCCATACTAACCACCTTATACTTCTTTCCTTTGAATTCAACCTCCTTTCCAACAGATCTTTCTGAAGCAACAGGGATCAATTCTGTTACCGGAAAATTACGCTCGGCCAATACCTGCAACATTTTGGTACCAACCAATCCTGTGGCACCTACAACGGCTACTTTCATTTTTTATAGTTTAATGGTTTACGTGTTTATTAGTTTATTCAGTTTCTTTTTACTCCCCTTCAGGGGTCGGGGGCAAAAGGTAAAATCAAAAAAGCCTCCCCGTTTCGGGAAGGCTTCTGAGTATATTCAATCATACACAAACGTTCAGCTCTTCCCGTCAGAGGAATATCTTAATACGTTTTGTATGTTTCATTGTTATCATTGCGGTGCGAAAATAGAATCTAAACGTTTACATACCAAAACTTTTTACCAGATATGTATACGTTCTGCTTCGGGCCTGTACATTTTATCGCCCGGTTTTACATTGAATGCAGTGTAAAACGGTGTAAAATTCATCAGCGGGCCAATGATCCTGTACATGCCCGGCGAATGAGGGTCTGTATTTACCTGCTGGCGCATCGCTTCATCTTTTATTTTCTTTCTCCAGCTTTGTGCAAATGATAAAAAGAAACGCTGGTCGGGTGTAAAACCCTGGATCCTTGTTGTATCCTGTCCTTCTTTGGTTAATTTAAACGCTTCATAAGCGATCGCAATTCCGCCAATATCTGCTGTGTTCTCTCCCTGTGTTAATCTGCCATTGATGTGCATGGTATCTAACACAGTAAAACCATTATACAATTTTATTACCTGCTCTCCTTTTGCTTTGAATTTGTCGTAATCTTCTTTCTTCCACCAGTTTTTCAGGTTGCCGTCTTTATCATATTGTGCACCCTGGTCATCAAACGCATGTGTCATTTCGTGGCCGATCACCATTCCGATGGCGCCATAATTCATCGCATCATCCGATCCTACATCAAACATCGGGAACTGGAGTATGCCTGCGGGAAAAACAATTTCATTAAAGGTTGGATTGTTATATGCATTGTTGGTTGGCGGCGTCATTCCCCACTCTGTCCTGTCAACCGGCTGGTCTATTTTGCTTAACTGGAAATCGTATGCATTCTTAGCGCATGAAATATAATTTCCCATGAAATTATCCGGCGTGATGGTTACTTTGCTATAGTCTTTCCACTTATCAGGATACCCTATTTTTTTTGTAAACGCATGCAGTTTCGCAATAGCAATTTGTTTGGTACTGTCGCTCATCCAGTCCAGCTTATTGATGCGCATTTCAAAAGCTTTCTGAAGATTGTTTACAAGATCCAGTATTTTCTGTTTCGCTTCGGGTGTGAAATATTTTTTTACATACAGTTGCCCGAGCGCTTCTCCCATGTAAGTATCAATTACGGCATAAGCTATCTCCCATCTTGGTTTTAATTGTTTTTGTCCCTCTAATACCCTTCCTCCGTAATTAAAGGAAGCATTTACAAAAGCGCTGCTCAGCGCATCTGTATTCTCCTCAATACAATGCACACGCAGATATGTTTTCCAGTTGGCAAGCGGAATGGTTTTTAATAATTCATCTAATTTTTTATAATAAGCCGGTTGCGCCACATTTACCGAATCTGTTTTTACATGCAGGTAACCCAGCATTTTTTTCCAGCCGAATACTGGCATCTGTTTGTCAAGATCCGCCACTGCCATTTTATTATAATTGGCTTGAGGGTCGCGGGTTTCCACATTGGTACGGTGGCTCGCAGCCAGTTGCTTTTCGATATCATATACCGTATTTACTTTTTGCATAGCTGCAGCAGAATCATCGCCGGTGAGTTTGCATAGCGTAAACAGGTAGTTCTTATATGCCGCTACAACCTGCATGGTAGCTGCATCCTGTTTAAAATAATAATCACGGTCGGGCAAGCCAATGCCCGATTGTACATACACCGCAATATTTTTTGTACTGTTTTTTTCATCCGCACCAACATACTGGCCAAGCACCAGCGTTGTTCCTTCTGTGTTTTCATTTGCGATGAACTGTAACATGCCATTTACATCTGTAATGGCATCAACTTTCTGTAACAGGGGTTTGATAGGGTCGTATCCCAGTTTTTCAATCTTTACCGTATCCATGATCGACGTAAAAAAATCACCCACTTTCTGTTCAATACTGCCGGTTTCATTTTTTGCTGATGCAGCTTCTTCCAGTATATTTTTAATATGCGCTTTGGTGATAAAATCCATTTCAAGTCTTGCGCCGGCTCTCGATTCTGTTGGAAGGATCGTTGCAGTATCATACCATTTGCCGTTGGCATACATAAAAAAATCATCGCCGGGTTTTACGGAAGAATCGATATTCTGCAGTGATAATCCCTTTGCAGTTTCAGGTGCTGAATTGTTTTTACAGGAACAGATACAGAAAATTAAACCGGTAACTGCAAGAGATAAAGAATGCTTACGCATACGTTTTGGTTTAGTGGTTTGGAGTATGATGAAAAGTTACTACTTAAAAAACAATTACTGCGCCTCCGCGCCTTTGTGTGCGAAAAATGCACGCAAAGGCGCGGAGGCGCAGTATTAGTTTGGTTTGAATTTTCAAACTAATACAAAAAAACGCCTGTTATAAAACAGGCGTATAAAAAATATAGTAAGTACAATCAATATTTATACAAGCGAAATATCAAAATTAGATAACTGCACAAACTCGGCGAGCCTTGCATCGATATCCGCTTTCTTAATTTCACGTAACCGTTCTGTTCCGAATTTTTCTACGCAGAAAGAGGCAAGGGCGCTTCCTACAATAATGGCCGTCTTCATATTCTCGAACGATACATCTTTTGTTTTGGCCAGATGTGCAATAAATCCGCCGGCGAATGTATCGCCTGCACCTGTCGGGTCAAACACATCTTCCAACGGCAATGCGGGCGCAAAGAAAACCTGGTTGCCATGAAACAGCAATGCACCGTGTTCTCCTTTTTTTATAATTAAATATTTAGGCCCCATTTTCATAATGGTTGCTGCCGCGCGCACCAATGAAAAATCGCCGCTCAGCTGTCTTGCTTCACTATCATTCACCATCAATACATCCACCATCGAAATGGTTTTCTTCAGGTCATCCATCGCAATTTCCATCCAGAAATTCATCGTGTCCATCACGATCAGTTTCGGGCGTTTATTTAATTGTTCTATCACGCTGCTTTGTACGGATGGCGCAAGGTTACCCAACATCAAGAACTCACAATCCTGGTAACTTTCAGGAACCACCGGTTTAAAATCGCCCAGCACATTCAGTTGTGTTTCCAATGTATCACGTGTGTTCATGTCCATATGATAGCGGCCGCTCCAGAAAAATGTTTTTTCATCTTTCTTTATCTGCACGCCTTCCAGTGTTACATTCCGGTTGGCCAGCGCATCCAGTTCTTCCTGCGGAAAATCGCCGCCCACAACCGAGATCTGTTTAACCGGTGTAAAGTTCGAAGCGCACCAGGCAATATACGTACCGGCGCCGCCAACTATCTTATCGCTTTTACCAAACGGTGTTTCAATGGCATCGAAAGCCATGGATCCTACAACAACTAATGACATATTTTCTGTTTTATTATTGGGCGCGAAAATAATGTATTGAAAGTGAAAAGCCTTGATAGCAGGTTATTATTTTGATACCGGCAGTTGTGCATATATCGTCATCGTTGCGTCGCAATCCATTCATCGTTCCGTTTTTTATTGAGCTTTAATAGCACACGGATGACGCGGATTGGGCGGATTTGCGCGGATATGTCCATCCTTCGTTCCAAAAAACTAACGATATAATAATTTTACACCCAAACACTTGCTAACACGCGTTAGTCGTTTATCTTCGCATCATGGCAAGAATAAAAACCGAGAAGAACATCTCCCGCAAAGATGTCATCGTAACCAAAGCAGCAATCCTCTTTCGCGAAAAAGGTTTCAAAGCCGCCAGTATGCGCGACCTGGCCGAAGCCGTTGGTGTGGAAGCCGCGAGTTTATATAACCATATCAAATCAAAAACAGAGCTGCTGCACGAATTATGTTTTAGTGTGGCCAACCGTTTTATGCATAAGATGGATGAAGTGGAAGCCGAATCCATCACTTCCATTCAGAAAGTAGAAAAGCTTTTGCGTTTTCATATCAGCGAAATGGTGAACCATTATGAAGAAGTGTATGTAAGCGACCGCGAATGGAAACACCTGGCCGATCCTTATTTATCCAACTTCCAGAACCAGCGCCGCATTTACCGTAAACGTTTTGCTGCAATTATAGAAACCGGGATCCGCAACAAAGAGATCAAAAAAATTGATGCGCCAACTGCCGTATTAATTATGCTGCATGCCATTAGCGGCATTGAAAGCTGGCACCGCTCCACGCAAAAGATCAGCGCCGAATCTCTGGAAGATAATATGATCACGATTTTGGTTGGAGGGCTTGTAAATAAATAACATCTAATTCAGTTAAAAGTGAAGCGTTAAAAGTGAAAAGTCATTCTTTGCTTTTAACTCTTCACTTTTAACTTTTAACTCAGTACCATGTTACATTTTCATGAATTAGTAGTGAATGAAGTAAAAAAAGAAACCAATGATTGCGTATCGGTCTCATTTACTGTTCCACCGGATCTAAAAGAAACGTTCCAATACAAACAGGGCCAATACATCACACTCCGCACAAAAATAAATGGCGAAGAAACCCGCCGTTCCTACTCCATCTGCAGCAGCCCGCTTGATAATGAATTGCGGATCGCCGTTAAAAAAGTAGAACAGGGGATCTTCTCAACACATGCCAACGACCATCTTCAAAAAGGCGATACGCTTGATGTGATGCCGCCCATCGGAAAATTTTTTACAGAATTACATGCTGCACAAACAAAAAATTATATTGGGTTTGCAGCAGGCAGTGGTATTACGCCGTTGTTATCCATCATCAAAACTACTTTGCGTACTGAGTTAACAAGCAGTTTTACTTTGGTGTATGGCAACCGTAACCGCCATTCCATCATTTTTAAAGAAGAACTGGAAGGGCTGAAAAATGTATACATGGATCGTTTTCGTGTTATCTATATTTTATCACGCGAAAAAACGGATGCCGCTATTAATTTCGGGAGGATCGATGCGGCCAAATGCACGGATCTCTGCAATAAAAATCTTGATATCGCCACAACAGATGAATTCTTTTTATGCGGCCCGGAGAATATGATCTTCTCCGTAAAAGACCAACTGAAACAAATGGGTGTTGATGAAAAGAAGATCCATTTTGAATTGTTTACAACCGCGGGAATGAAGAAAGTTACCGGTAACCAGTTACCGGTACCCGGCAAGGAGGAAGTGAAAAGCAAGATCACTATTAAGCTCGATGGAATTACTTTCGGTTTTGATCTCAGTTTTGAAGGCGATGCCATTTTAGATGCCGCATTAAAGAACGGCGCTGACCTTCCTTATGCGTGCAAAGGCGGTGTGTGCTGCACCTGCCGTGCAAAGCTGATCGAGGGAGAAGTTGATATGGATGTTAATTACGGGCTGGAGCACGAAGAAATAGAACAGGGTTTTATCCTTACCTGCCAATCGCATCCGCGAACAGAAAAAGTGGTGGTTGATTTTGATGTGAAATAATTTTACTTTCCGGGTAATACGCTGTTTAAAAATTCAAAACAAAACTGCGCCTCCGCGCCTTTGCGTGAAATAAAAATAGTGTTCACGCAAAGGCGCGGAGGCGCAGGGAGACAGTATTGATTTTACGGCAACAGTTCACAATACCAAAAGCCTTTTGTTTTATTTTCTGTTTTACAAACTTCATCATCACCTTCTTTTACAAACAGCGGCATATATTTTTTTCCTCCTTTTGTAAAAGGCACAGGTTCTTTAAACAGCGGGCCATCAAAACAAAAAGTATGAAACTCTCCGTTCTCGCCGCATGGATCTACGTTTGCAGGTAATTGGTCAATAAAATTTTGATCAATTATTTCTCCCACATGCGCTTCATTCAAAAAAGCATCATTGATACAACAGGTAATGGTTTTAAAACCAAGCAACAAAAATTCAGCGATCAGTTCAGCCGTATCTTTTTTCCATAAAGGGAATACGGCTGCCATGCCAATCTTAGCAAGGTTATTTTCGCGGTACAAACGCAGATCCTCTAAAAAAATATCACCGAATATTACATGATCTATGCCTTCTGCTTTTGCCTGCAACAGAACCGTTTCCATTTGTTTTTCATATTCGGCATTGCTTGCTTCATACGTAAATACTTTCAGCTGTGGTATACCAATAGCAGCGGTTTGCGCATCTAACAATTCTTCTCTTACGCCATGCATGGAAATTCTGCGATGGTTGCCATTGATGGTTGTGAGCAGATAACAGACATCCCATTCGCCTGATCGCAAAATTTTATATAAGGCAAGGGAACTGTCTTTGCCACCACTCCAGCAGAAGATGGTTTTGGGGTTGGGCATATGGGAATTTGAAAATTTGAGGATTTGAAAATTTGAAAATGTAATGTGGGATTGATATTGAATCAATGGATAGTATCGCCATAAATAAACTCAAATTTTTTTGAATAATTTTCCTTTTCAATAAATTTTTTCTTCACTTGATCATAAAGGAAAATGAATTTCACAGGTAAAATTTTTTGTACCATATCGTTCTCAGGTTTTACATATTTTATTTTTCCAGAAAAAATCACATCATTATATCCATCATGATTATCATCAGCTATCGTAATGGGAAATTCGTAAGGTTCATTTATAGCAACGCCATAATAACGGTCGTAAGTTTGCGGCCTGTTACCGCGAAAGCCGCCATAAATATTTTCAATAGTATCTTTTTTTGCGCGGAATATTTCATGCATCCCGTTTCCATGCGGTGTTGAAATAACAGTTACCAAAAAAGGGGCTTCCTTTGGAAATATTCTGAGTAGCCTGATCTTTAGGGCACTCATAATAGTTATCAATTTTCCCGAAGCATCAAAAAGAAATTGTCTTTTCCAGGGAGATGCTACATTCGGAAAATTGCCGTGCCAATCATACTCAACAATATAATATTGCTTATCGGATCCATTCAATTTTGTTTTGATAAACAGGTTGATAGTTTCCTGTAATACTTTCTCGTTAAATTTTGGATGAATACCACGTACTTCAAGATGGCAATTTGCTTTTAGTTCCTTGATGAATACAGCGGTATCTTTAATCGTGGGCCATTTTTTAATCAGCGCAAAAGGTTTGGTCTGATATTCAAATTGTTCATCATCGGGATCTGGCTGTGTGTTCTGAGAAATGCCGCTATGAAAAATAAAAACCACGAATACTATTGTAATCAAATATCGCATGCGTCAATTTTGTTTATTTTACCAGCTCAGGTAATAATATTTTTTGCCAAATAGCATAACCTTTCGGGTTCATGTGAAGTTTATCGGCAAGAAATATTTCTTCTTTTACCGAACCATCGGCATTGAGCATGGCAGTATGTACATCAATGAATTTTGTGTTTGGCTGTTTGCTTAAAAATTGTTTGATGAGTTTATTTGATTCAACAAATACCGGTTCCATTTTCCAGCGGCTGGGGCTGGGTTTGATAGAAATAAAATCTACCGGTACTTTTTTTAATTTATTCCTGATCAGAAAAAATAATTGTTCAAACCGTTGCAAAACTATTTGCGCAGTGATGGTATCGGATGCAGCAATATCATTCTCGCCGCAATAAATAATGATCTGTTTGGGATCATACGGAAAAACGATTTCATCCACATACCTGATCAGATCCGGCAGCGCCGAACTGCCAAAACCCCGGTTCAATATTGGATAACCGGGAAAATAATCCTGCACGTCCGTCCATTTGGTAAATGATGAACTGCCGATGAGCAGGATGGGTTCTTTTGGCGGCGCCTGCAAACTGTCTTTCGTTTTAAACGCATTGATATCTGCTCGGAATGGGGGCGTTGTTTGTGCAGTTAACTGCTGCAAACAAAACAGGGTGATTAATAATAAACCGGATGATCGTTTCATGTATGCAATGTACAAATCCTGTTTAGCGGAAGTTATTTTTTAGATAAACTAACAAAAATCAAAAAATCAGGTATAATCGAGACTAACATTTGTTAGCGCGGTTTCTTATTTTTGTGGTTCAAATTTTTGATGATGGAAAAAACCGTGGAGGAAATATTCCAGGATAAGGTTGACAAAGAGGTCAAGATCGAACCTAAAGACTGGATGCCTGAAAAATACCGGCAAACATTGATCCGCCAGATCAGCCAGCATGCGCACAGCGAAATTGTTGGCATGTTACCCGAAGGGAACTGGATAACGCGCGCGCCGAATCTTCGCCGTAAAGCGATCCTTTTGGCAAAAGTGCAGGACGAAGCGGGCCATGGTTTATATCTCTATTCGGCAGCAGAAACACTGGGCATTACACGCGATGAAATGTATGAGCAGCTGCATAGCGGCAAAGCAAAATATTCTTCCATCTTTAATTACCCAACATTAACATGGGCCGATATCGGTGCGATCGGCTGGCTGGTTGATGGCGCTGCCATTATGAACCAGGTTCCGTTATGCCGTTCAAGTTTTGGGCCGTATGCAAGAGCCATGGTGCGGGTTTGTAAAGAAGAAAGTTTTCACCAGCGGCAGGGTTTTGAAATTTTATTAACGCTTGGCAGGGGAACCGAAGCACAACGCCGTATGGCACAGGATGCCATTGACAGATGGTGGTGGCCGAGTGTGATGATGTTTGGCCCGAAAGATGATGAGAGCCCAAACACAATAATGAGTATGAAATGGAAGATCAAACGTTTTACCAATGATGAACTGCGGCAAAAATTTGTAGATATCTGCGCAGAACAGGTAAAAATATTAGGGCTCACACTTCCCGACAAAGACCTGAAATGGAATGATACAACCAATCATTATGATTTTGGAAAGATCAATTGGGATGAGTTCTGGCAGGTAGTACAAGGCAATGGCCCATGCAATAAACAAAGGCTGGAAACACGAAAAAAAGCATGGGAGGAAGGCAAGTGGGTAAGAGAAGCAGCAAGTGCTTATGCTGAAAAGCGAAAACAAAAAAATACATTGAACGCCGCGTAGCGTATTTGTTTATTGGTTTACCGGTTTATTAGTTTATTGAAAACCCGGCAGACAAACACCAGTAAACCAATAAACCAATAAACCAGTAAACCAATAAACTAAAGAACATGAGTACAGAACAAAAACATGAATGGCCTCTCTGGGAAATCTTTATCCGCAGCAGGCAGGGGCTCGATCACAAACATGTTGGCAGCCTGCATGCAGTGGATGCGCAGATGGCGATCGAAAATGCAAGAGATGTTTATACCCGCCGCATGGAAGGTGTGAGTATCTGGGTAGTGGAAAGCAAACATATCCACGCAAGCAATCCAACAGAAGCGGGAGAATTATATGATCCAGCGAATGATAAGGCATACAGGCATCCCACTTTTTATGATCTGCCTGATGAATTAAAGCACATGTAATACCCTGAAGGGGGAATTAAAAATATGAATACTAAAAGTTTAATTGACTATACACTTCACCTGGCAGATAACGCACTGATCCTCGGCCATCGCAACAGCGAATGGTGCGGCCACGGGCCGGTGCTGGAACAGGATATTGCGATATCGAATATTGCATTGGATCTTATCGGGCAGGCAAGAAATTTTTACCAGTATGCTGCACAGTTAACAGGTAATGATGCAACAGAAGATTCACTGGCCTACCTCCGTGATGAAAGAGAATTTAAAAATTGTTTATTGGTTGAATTACCGAATGGCGATTGGGGGCAAACCATTTTGCGTCAGTTTTTTTTTAGTACCTATCAATATTTTTTATACCGGCAATTACAAAAATGTGGCGATGAACAATTGTCGGCTATTACAGAAAAAGCATTGAAAGAAGTTTCGTATCATGTTCGCTGGAGCAGCGAATGGGTGATCCGCCTGGGTGATGGGACAGAAGAGAGCAAACAAAGAATGCTGCATGCGGTTGATGAATTATGGAGCTATACGGGGGAAATGTTTGTGGCTGTGGGCTATGAGCTTTCTGCATTTAGTCATGGGTTCGGTATTGATCTGTCTGTAGTAAAAAATGATTGGGATGAAAAAATAAGATCGGTATTTGAAGAAGCAACATTGTCAATTCCGGTTAATGCATGGATGCATACAGGTGGCAAAGAAGGAAAACACACGGAACATGTAGGATTTGTTTTGGCCGAGATGCAGTTTTTGCAAAGAGCTTATCCAAATTCGGAATGGTAAAACCCTATCCCCCGAAGGGGAATTAATGGAGTCAATAAATCAAAATATTATTAATAACACAACAGCTTCTTCTTCCGAAGAAGCAAAACATATAGTATTTGAAATACTTGAAACTGTTTCCGATCCTGAAGTACCGGTACTGTCTGTAATTGATTTAGGTATCATCAGAAATATAGAAATCATTCCTGCCTCCTCTTTAGAGCTTGTCCCGCCCGGGTGGGAAGCCGGGGGTAAAGAATGGAAAGTTTTGATTTCCATCACCCCCACTTACACCGGCTGCCCGGCAATTGATGTAATGAAAATCAATATCCGCATGGCATTATTGCAACACGGATTTACAGATATACAGATCACACAGGTTCTATCTCCTGCATGGACAACAGACTGGATAAGCGAGAAAGGAAAAGAAAAACTAAAAGCGTACGGCATAGCGCCACCGCATTACACACAGGCAGTTTGTACGGCTGATTCATTTCAAATGGAAGAAGCCATTCAATGCCCGTTGTGTAATTCATATCACACAAGACTGGTTTCGCAGTTTGGAAGTACGGCGTGCAAGGCCTTGTATCAATGTGAAGATTGTAAGGAGCCGTTTGATTATTTTAAGTGTCACTAACGTATAAATACTCAGGAGTTAAAAAAGTTAAAAGGGTTAAATTGGGTTAAACAGTATAAATGGAAGAAAATATTTCGGGGTTTGAAAACCTGGAAGTTTGGAAAGAAGCAAGGTCTTTCAGATTAATGATAAGTGAGTTTTGTAAGATATTGCCACCAGAAGAAAAATTCCGCTTGCTGGATCAGATAAAAAGATCATCCAGGTCTGTAACCGCAAATATTTCTGAAGGCTATGGCCGTTTTAGTTATGTTGACAATATTAAATTTTGCAGAGATTCACGCGGTTCATTAAATGAAACCTTAGATCACTTAATAGTTGCATTAGATGAGCAATACATAACCAATGAACAATTTATCATTTACAAAAAACAATTTGAAAAAGTATTAAAGCTCTTAAACGGCTATATAGCCTACCTGAAAAAACAAAAAAAATAAACAACTTTTATTTTTTAACCCAATTTAACCTGTTTAACTTTTTTAACTCCATTTAACCCAATCCAACCACAATGCCCATACTCTTCGAAATAAAAAACAACATCGCCTTTATTACACTCAACAGGCCCGATAAATTAAACTCATTCAACAGGGAAATGGCATTATTGCTCCAGGAAAAATTAAGCGAATGCGAAACATCCAAAGAAGTTCGCTGTATTTATATAACAGGCGCCGGTAAAGGTTTTTGTGCAGGACAGGATCTCGCTGAAGTAGTAGATCCAAACGGCCCGGGAATGAAAAAAATTCTTGGCGAACATTATAATCCCATCATCACAAAACTCAGAACAATACCCAAACCGGTTGTTGCGGCAGTAAACGGCGTGGCTGCCGGTGCCGGCGCCAATATTGCATTGGCTTGTGATATAGTAGTAGCAGCACAATCCGCTTCTTTTATCCAGGCATTTTCTAAAATTGGTCTGATACCGGACAGCGGTGGCACGTACCATCTCCCCCGTTTGATCGGCAAACAAAGAGCGAGTGCATTGATGATGCTGGGCGATAAAGTTTCTGCAACAGATGCTTTGCAAATGGGCATGCTCTACAAAGTATTCAGTGATGAATCGTTTGCTGAAGAATCTAAAAAAATTGCAGCAACCTTGGCGCAGCTGCCGACAAAAGCATTGGCATATATCAAATACACATTGGATCGTTCGGCAGAAAATGATCTCGCAACACAATTATCACTTGAAGACGAATACCAGCAGAAAGCCGCCGCCACCGATGATTTCAAAGAAGGCGTGCAGGCTTTTCTTGAAAAACGTTCACCCAATTTTAAAGGAGAATAATTATGACTGAAAAAGATATCCTCGCAAAACAGGTTGTCGATCACATGATGGAGCACGACCTCTTCTCTCAATGGCTCGGCATTACGGTTCTTGACATAAAAGAAGGTTACAGTAAAATTCAAATGACTGTAAGAAAAGAAATGATCAATGGATTCGGTGTTGTGCATGGCGGTATCGCATTTTCATTGGCTGATAGTGCATTTGCTTTTGCCTGTAACAACAGGAATAATTTGTCTGTTGCATTGGATACATCCATCAATTTTACAAAAGCAGTAAATGTTAGTGATACGCTTATAGCTGAAGCCAAAGAAAATCATAACGGAAGAAGTACCGGGCTTTATTTGATAACCGTGACCAATCAAAACAATGAACAGGTTGCGCATTTTAAAGGGACTTGTTTCCGGACGGGGAAGGAGTTAGTAAGTAAATAAAGTATATAGTATATAAGGTAAATAAAGTTGTATGGAAAAAAATATTGCATTTGGGTTTGAAGAGCTCGAGGTATGGAAAAAATCACGGGACTTTAAAAATGAGGTGGCAATATTGGTCAAAGATTTTCCACACGAAGAAAAATACAGATTAACGGATCAACTGATAAGATGTTCCCGTTCTATAAACAGTCTCATCGCAGAAGGCCACGGCAGGTATACTTTCCCTGATCAATTACATTATTGTGTTCAGGCACGCGGTTCTTTATCAGAAACGTTTACCCATTTAATAGATGCTTTTGATTGTGGCTATATTACCACCGAAAAACTCAACCAGTTAAGAACAAAACTGAAAGAAACAGAACGAATATTAAATGGATATATTAGTCATCTCCGCAAACAAAGAGATAAAATATAACCGCGTTTACTTTTATTCACTTTACATACCCTATTTACTTTATATACTTATTTACTTTACATACTTTATTTACCAAAAAACATGATCTACTCATTCAAAGATTTCATTCCCGTAATTCATGAATCATCATTCATTCATCCGCAGGCTTCTATAACCGGGAACGTAATTATCGGCAGAGATGTTTACATCGGCCCCGGCGCTGCTATTCGCGGCGATTGGGGCGGCATTGTAATTAAAGATGGCTGCAATGTGCAGGAAAACTGCACCATTCATATGTTTCCGGGCGTAACGGTTGTGTTGCATGAAGGAGCACACATCGGGCATGGTGCAATTATTCATGGTGCCACGATTGGAAAAAATTGTTTGGTTGGGATGAATAGTGTGATCATGGATAATGTCATACTCGGTGATGAATGCATTGTTGGCGCACTCAGTTTTATCAAAGCCGATGAACTGTTTGAAGCAAGAAGCGTGATCGTTGGTAATCCTGCAAAAAAAATCAAAGAAGTGTCTGATGAAATGATCCACTGGAAAACCGACGGCACTAAACTTTACCGGTTATTACCAGTCGAAATGAAACAATACTGGAAACCATGCGAACCCTTAAGAGAAATACCTGCAAACAGGCCGCAACAGGAATCGCTTTACAAAACATGGAACGATATAAAAAATTCTCCGGGTGTTTAATCCCGCTGTATGTTAAACAATTCATCCTTGTATTTGTTTTTTGTTTCTCTTGTTTTCTTTCCTCAGCACAAAATGGCAAAGACAATATCCCTCTTCATAATTATCTCCGGCAACATTTCGATACAACCATTATCCTGGATGTTCTTGAACATTTTGGAATAAGTCCTGAGTATTATATCATAGCTCTCAAGGATGATAAAATAAACACCTTTATTTATAAGTGGCCCATGACAAATGAACTTTTTACATTGAGGCTTCTTCCGGATGACTTAGCAAAAAAATACACATCACAGTTACTATCTTACCAGAAAACGTTACCTGATACCAATATTTATTTTTTACCTTATAGTGCGTCGCGTTTTAAAAAGCAAATAGCAGGTAATTTCATCAGCGCACCGCTGACACAGGTATTGAACATAGAAAGCAATCCTTCAAAAAGAGCCGTTGACTCATTACTGTTTGCTTTGCCCATGGTTAGCGATCTATTAAAAAGATCTATTGATTCATTGCAGTTATGGAACATTACGGGCGATGAAACCGGCGGACGCGGTTGCCCGGAGAATACACATTACAGTGGCATACAGCCATACGACACTTATGTTATCTGGCTCATAACTCAAAACGATACCAGGAAACTTTATTTTTATGAACCTGGTTATTTTGAAAACCTTTGTCCAGGAAGGATCGGCAGGCAACAGGCTGTCAGGCTGATAAAGTTGGTTAATACTGCCTTTCGCAGGTAGAGTTATATATTTGCCGCTAATTCGTGCAATTAGCTTAATCCGTGTAACTCGTGTCAGAAAGAAACAACTTTATAGATTATATCCGCATTTTCGCCCGCAGTGGCCATGGTGGCGCAGGTATCACACATTTTATGCGAAATAAATTAACCGCAATGGGTGGCCCGGATGGTGGCGATGGCGGCCGCGGCGGACATATCATATTACGAGGCAACAGTAATTTGTGGACACTTCTTCATTTACGTTATTTTAAAAATGTACTCGCAGAAAACGGTGAGAACGGAAGTAAAAATAATTGTACCGGCCGCGATGGAAAAGATATCATCATTGATGTACCACTCGGAACAGTTGCACGAGATGAAGAATCGGGTAAAAAAGAAGTGGAAATTTTAGAAGACGGCCAGGAAGTGATCTGGATGAAAGGCGGCCGCGGCGGTTTAGGCAACAGCAATTTTGCAACACCTACCAACCAGGTGCCCGAACATTCCCAGCCCGGTGAGCCCGGCGTGGAAGGTTTAAAAAATCTCGAATTAAAAGTATTGGCCGATGTTGGCCTCGTTGGTTTTCCCAATGCAGGTAAATCAACGTTGCTATCGGTGATCACTGCAGCAAAACCCAAGATCGCGAATTATGCTTTTACTACTTTGATACCGCAACTCGGAATGGTTGAATACCGTGATCAGAAATCTTTCTGCATCGCAGATCTTCCGGGAATCATTGAAGGAGCTGCAGAAGGAAAAGGTTTGGGACATCGTTTCTTACGCCATATCGAACGCAATTCTGTTTTACTTTTTCTGATCCCTGCCGACAGTGCCGATCACAAAAAAGAATTTGATATCCTCCGCAACGAACTGCAGGAATACAATCCTGAAATGTTACAAAAAGATTTTATCATCGCCGTCAGCAAATCTGATATGCTTGATGATGAATTAAAAGAAGCCATCGCCAAAGAATTACCTGCAGGCATTCCTCATTTGTTTATTTCCTCACTTACCAACAAAGGTCTAACAGAATTAAAAGATCTTTTGTGGATCACGTTGAATAAGCCGGTTGCATAAATGGCCCATTGATGTGCTATTGCTGTTGATTTTTCCACAAATTGTTATGCGCCCTGTTGAACATTCTGTAAATAGCAGGGAGGCAATCAACAGGACAGAGAAAGCAAGTTTATTTTACTTAAATTCGTAGTAAGACTTATAAAAATGGAAATAAGAACAGGTTTATTCCTGGGAGACAGCAAAGATGTATTAAAACAACTTCCGGATAGTTCCGTTGACCTGATCGTTACATCACCGCCTTATGCCGACCAAAGAAAAGGAACGTATGGAGGCATACATCCTGACAAATATGTTGAATGGTTTTTGCCGATCTCAGCACAATTATTCAGGGTTTTAAAACCAACAGGAACTTTTGTTTTGAACATAAAAGAAAAAGTTGTTGCCGGTGAGCGCAGTACTTATGTAATGGAATTGATCATTGCAATGAGAAAGCAGGGCTGGTTATGGACAGAAGAATTTATCTGGCACAAAAAAAATTCATTTCCGGGTAAATGGCCAAACCGTTTCAGAGATAGTTGGGAAAGGCTTTTACAATTCAATAAAAGCAAGCACTTCAATATGTATCAGAACGAGGTGAAAGTACCTATTGGCGATTGGGCAAAAGGAAGGCTTAAAAATTTAAGTGCAACAGACAAGGTCAGGGACAATACAAAAAACGGCAGTGGATTTGGCAAGAATGTTTCCAATTGGTTAGGTAAAGAATCTGTTTTTCCGACAAATGTTCTGCACCTGGCAACAGAGTGCAATAATAAAAACCACAGCGCTGCATTTCCGGAAGAATTGCCGGAATGGTTTATAAAACTATTTACAAAGCAGGGAGATACGGTGTTGGACCCATTCGTTGGTTCGGGCACAACATTATTTGTTTCAAAAAGAATGAAACGGCATTCGATCGGGATTGATATTACATCTGAATATTATGAAATGGTGAAAAGCCGGATCAACCCTGCAGAACTATATTTGATAGAGCCTGTAAAATATGGAAAAACTAAACCTCAAAGACGTTACGCAATACGTTG
>Ga0206949_1081_pt1 | contig 36250 bp, 19 predicted proteins | sample Alteio_BWOrgHeat_40_FD_153240 | JGI IMG/M metagenome (GOLD analysis project Ga0206949, IMG submission 153240) | Enriched cells from forest soil in Barre Woods Harvard Forest LTER site, Petersham, Massachusetts, United States -... | ecosystem: Environmental > Terrestrial > Soil > Temperate forest >...
CACCCTGACTTGTAAAAAACGCTTCGCTTTTTTACAAGTCGTCCCTCTTCGAAAATGAAGAGGGAAGTTAAAAGCGACCTATTTCCTTCGGAAATAGTTTTCTGTGCGAGTAAGAGTTCCACGACACGACGAGTAGGGGTGAAAAAGCCAAAATAAATGCTGTTTATTTTAACTATGAATATTTGCATTTGTACATTATAAAATATAAAAATTACGCTATAATATAGCAATATAAGCATTGTGGAAAGTGTATTTGATTCATTTGTTTTTATTGTAATAACTCGGCACGAATAAAAAAAATATTTATTTCCAAGTGCCGATCTTTTTGATGACATTTGCTGTACTAACGATGGGTTAGTAAGTACAGTCCTATCCCGACATACCCGCCGTATGTCGGGATCTCTTTTTTAGTTCCTTCCCATTTTTTGAAACTGGTTTACTTCATTGCATTTGACTATAGCCACTTATTAATTCTTAAAGGTGTAGTTACATCAACTATTCAACTTAGTTTGTATTTTGCGTCTTCAAAAAAAACATAGAGCTCATGAAACATTTTTTTCTGTCCGTACTATTTATTGTGTCAGCAATAGTGGTGAACGCGCAAAGCCAGTTGAAGCTGCCACCACTAAGTCCTAATGCCAAGATATCGCAGGATTTTTCTACGTCGTCCATCGACATCAGCTACAGTCGTCCGTCTATGCGCGGCCGTAAAATATTTGGTGACATCATTCCTTATGGCAAGCCATGGCGCACGGGTGCTAATGCGCCTACCAAAATAAAGATAGGTGAGGAAATGGAAATAGGCGGCCAGAAAGTAAAGGCGGGGGAGTATACCTTGTATACCGTGCCCGGCAGAAGCGAATGGGAAGTGATACTGACCACAGGTAACGGCGCACTGCCGGCAGACGGTTATCCGAGGGACCTTGATGTGGCCCGCTTCAATATAAAGCCATCTTACTTTGAAGGTGATTGCCAGACGTTTACCATGCTTATCACTGATATTACTTTCACTTCGTGCAAGCTGGAAATAGTATGGGAAAGGACTAAAGTGGTGATACCTATAGTGGCCCGTAATGCAGAGCATATAGAAGAGAACATAGACAAGACGCTTAATCACCCGGCGCAGTTGCCATACTTCCAGGCAGCAAGTTACTACTTCGAGTCGGACAGGAAACTGGACCTGGCAAACACTTATGTGGACAAGGCGATAGAGCAGGACCCTAAGGCGTTCTATATATGGTATCTGAAGGCACGCATAGAAAAGAAGCTGGGCAATAATGAAGAAGCTGTTGCCGCTGCCAAGAAATCAATGGAGCTGGCAAAGGGTACGCCTAACGAAGGAGAATACATGCACAACAACGGCAAACTGATTGAAGAAATTAACAGGACTAAACAAAGAAGACAAGTAAATGACTGATCTGAAACTACCGGCTCTTAGTCCGAATACTAAGATAACGCAGGACTTCTCGACGACACAGATCGAGGTATTGTATAGCCGCCCGTCTATACGTGGCCGCAAAATATTCGGAGATGTAGTGCCTTATGGCAAAATATGGCGTACCGGCGCTAATGCTGTGACCCGCATAAAGACCAGCGAAGACCTGGAGATAGCAGGGCATGAGGTGAAGGCAGGCGAGTATGCGCTGTATACTATACCCGGTGAGCATAGCTGGGAAGTGATACTGAATACAGGCATAGGCAACTGGGGTACCGGGGGCTACAGCCATGAAGGCGATGTGGCACGTTTTAACGTGACGCCTCAGCAGGCTGCGCACCCGTACAAGGTATTTACTATTGATATTACTGACATCACATTCAACACCTGCAGCATAGAGCTGATGTGGGAAAATGTAAAAATAGTGATACCGGTGCATGCTCACAATGAAGCGCACATAAACGAGAATGTGGATCGTGTATTCAACGATGACAAAGCGCCGTACTACCAGATAGCTACGTACTATTTAGAAAAGAATCAGCATACAGACAGGGCTAAAGCCGCTATTGACAAAGCACTTGCCTTGCAGCCAACGGCGTTTTATATGTGGCATACCAAGGCTAAAATAGAAAAGTTGCTGGGCAGTAAGTATGAGGCGATAGCCGCTGCTAACCGGTCTACGACACTGGCTGCAGGCACGCCATACGAAGAAGCGTATAAGCGCCAAAATGAACTGCTCATAGCTGACCTGGATTCTTAAATAATGACTAACTATCCGGCAATCAGCATATCGAGGTTTGAGATGCTGATTGCCGGTTTTTAATTTTACCATGAGGAAACTACTTTCTACCATTGTCCTCGCCGCGACGGCGCAACTGGGATTTGCCCAACAGGTGAAGCCAGCCACATCTGCGAAGATATACCATGAGATAGCCCAACTGAGGCACCTTGTAAATGTGCTCTATGTAGCGGCGCACCCCGATGATGAGAACACACGCCTGCTGGCATGGCTGGTAAATGACCAGAACATACGGACGGGATACCTATCGCTGACGCGTGGTGATGGTGGCCAGAATATACTGGGCAGCGAACTGGGCGACGCACTGGGACTGATACGGACGCATGAGCTGATGGAGGCCCGGAAACTGGATGGCGCAGAACAGTATTTTTCGAGGGCAATAGACTTTGGTTTTTCCAAGACCAATGAGGAAACGTTTAAGCACTGGCCACAAGACCAGCTTACTTATGATGCGGTATGGGTGATGCGTAAATTCAGGCCTGATGTGGTGATATGCCGTTTCCCGCCCAATAAAATGGCCGGACACGGACAACATGCAGCATCTGCTATTATAGCGGCAAAAGCATTTAAGGCCTCCGGCGACAGAGGGCAGTACAGCGAACAGTTTCGTAGTTATGCGGCATGGCAGCCCAAAAGGTTGCTGCTGAATACGTACCGGTTCGGGGACAGGAATACGACCTCTGAGGATCAGTTCAAATTGACTGTAGGCCAGTATATACCATCGCTGGGTATGGGAAGCGGTGAGCTTGCGGGATTGAGCCGCAGTATACATAAAAGCCAGGGAGCGGGTACGCCGAGCACGCCGGGGGTACAAACAGAGTATTTCAAACTGGTGGATGGGGACAGCCTTTCGCAGTCGCTGTATGATGGTATAGATATAACGTGGAACCGGGTGGGCGCGATAGAGATAGGCGATGAGCTGAAGATAATAGAAGAGCATTTTGATTATAAACATCCGGATGCGAGTATTCCGGCGTTACTTACAGTGCGCAAGCAGATAGCCACAAAGGTGAAAGACGCGTACTGGCGCAAAGAGAAGCTGGCAGAAATAGATCAGACGATACTTGACTGTACGGGACTGCTGGCTGAGCTCTATGCAAAGCAGCCACAGGCTGTGAAGGGTGCGGTGCTGCCTTTCACACTTCATGTTATTGCCCGGTCTAAGACACCGGTGGTGCTGAATAAAGTAGCATGGGGCAGCGGAGATGCCGACAGCGCTATGAACCTGCTTATCTCAAATGACAGCCTGATGTCATTTGACCATACGATAATGATACCTACGAACACGCCGATAACCCAACCGTATTGGCTGACGGCAGAGCATGCAAAGGGCGAGGATATGTTTGCCATACCTAATGATAGCCTGATAGGGCTGCCGGAAACACCTGATAACTTAAATGCAACGCTGTCATTGACGATAGGCGGAGAACCTTTCCATGTGCTGGTGCCGCTGTCTTACAAAAAGCTGGACCCGGTAAAGGGAGATGTGGTAGAGCAGTTGCGCATAGTGCCTGATGCTACCGTTATGTTTAATACTACCTTGCTTGTAACCCAGTCGGACGGCGCCGTAACCACCGATGTGCGCATACACGCTTATAAAGACCTGCGGGATGCTACGCTTACAATAACGGGTACTAAGTCGGTAGTGGCAACTATAAAGGGCCTGAATCTAAGCGCTGCAGCAGACACCATCATACCGGTAAATATATCTGCGGCTGTGTCTGCACAGCAAGGTAAGGATGACTACGCTCTGACTGCGGACCTCTCTGCAAATGGGAATACCTATAACCTGACACAACACCTGATACAATACAATCATCTGCCATCATTGCAGTATTTTAATGTAGCTACTACCAAGGTGCTGCGGGCGAACTGGAAGTGTACGGTGAAGCGTATTGGTTATATAGAAGGGGCAGGCGATTATATCCCTACGTTGCTGCGCCTGGCGGGCATGGAAGTAGATGTGCTGAAGGAAACAGACCTGACGAGCGCCGCCAAACTGAAAAAGTATGATGCGATAGTTACCGGTATAAGAGCGGTGAATGTGGAGAAACGTATGGCGTATTGGTTGCCTGTACTTATGGAGTATGCACAGAATGGGGGTACCCTGGTGATGCAGTATAATACAACACAGGATATGGCTACTACCAAGCTGGGGCCTTATCCGTTCACCATTGCCTCTGACCAGCGGGTAACCGAGGAAGATGCGAAGATCACCTTCCTGGACCCGCAAAGCAGGCTGCTCAACTACCCGAACAAGATCACGGATGATGACTTTAAAGACTGGGTGCAGGAGCGCGGCCTCTACTTTGTCTCTAAGTGGGATGATAAGTATACGCCCCTGTTCTCCATGAATGATGCTGACGAGCCGGCATTGAAGGGTGGTACGCTATATGCAAAGGTGGGTAAGGGCAACTATATATATACCAGTCTGTCGTTTAACCGCCAATTACCTAACGGCAACAAAGGAGCAATAAGACTGTTTATGAATATGCTGAGTGTGGGGAAATAAGCAGTGGAACGGCGGTGATCTTTCGGATGCGAATATCTGATCAAGTAAATACTACTTTGTGAATAAGGAAATACAGGGAGTGGTCTTCTACAGTTATTCCAATTAAATTTTCCCAAGCAATGGGTACTTCAACCAAGAAATATTTGCCGTACCTACTGTTGCTATTGCTTTCGGTACCGCTTTATTTTATTGACATAGCGGATTTACATGCCTGGGGCGATGACTTTGCACAATACATTAAAGAAGCGCAAAATATTGGTCATGGGAGACCATTTTATTTATCCAACTATATTTTTAATAAATACAACACAAATTATGCTCCTCCTCAATACCCACCGGGCTTCCCTTTATTGCTGGCCCCGGTAATAAAAAACTGGGGATTGTCATTCAGAGCGATGTATTATTTCAATTCGTTTCTCGCTACCTGCCTGCTGTTTGTTTTGTTTGCTTATTTTCGGAAATATGCCGGTATTGTTGCTTCCGTTTGCTTAGCGGTACTGGTCTGCTATAGCGGAAGAGTGATTGACCTGAAAGGAAATGTACTAGCAGACATCCCCTGCCTGATATTCGTGACGCTATACCTCTGGCAACGGAACATGGAGCAGCATTCCCGGCGCAGTATAGCGCTATTGATTCTTTTTGCTGTATTGGCAATACAAATGCGTTCACAGGCTTTTTTCCTGATAGTAGCAGAGGGTATTTTTTTGCTTCTTGTATTTATCAAAACGTCTGTTCAAGAGAAGAAAATCGTGGTAAGAAAGACATTGTTTCTTTCCCTGTATATCATTGCCGGGGTTGTAACGGTTAATCTTTTTCTTAATAAAGTGATCTTTTATTCGCCATTAAGCACTACTGATTTTTATAAGAATATTATAGACGAAGTTCTGTCGAAAGACCTGATAAATGTGGCTGAAGGGTCTATGACCTATTTACTGAAAACTATTTCCGCATTTTTTTACTTCAAAACTTATGATGGTTTTTCCAAAGCCGCCGTTTTCTTTATTACCAGTATCGGACTGACTTTTGGGATTACCGGCTTTATTGTAAATATATCCAAACGGCTTGCTTTAGATGATATTTTCTTCGCAGTCATGTGCGTGGTCATATTGTTTTTTCCGGGTCGGGATGAACGTTACTTTTTGCCAGCAGTGCCTATTTTATTTTATTATTGTTACACTACTTTTAAAATTATATTGCCGGCAATAACAAGTGTGAAGGGTCGCGGGATCGCTATCATTATTACATTAATATATCTGGTCTCCGGCTTTGGATACTTTGAAAAATCATCAGCGGAATTGTCTTACGGAGGTATACCAAAGCATAATGACCTGGTAGCATTACAATATATATCAGAACATGTAGCTGATAGCGACATTGTAGCTTTTTCAAAGCCGAGGATGCTAACACTATTTACCAATAAGAGAAGCATGAATATATCCTGGCAAATATCACTGGATATGAACAAAAAGGTCTTTGACAGCATGCATGTAAAATATATGCTCGTTTTAGATGGCATTGACGACGGATATTTCAAAGAGTACTTAAGAGAAGTGCAACGTCCTGTTGACAGTATTAGAATTTATGAAGGATATATCCTTTATTCTTTAAGGCATTAAGCTCTTTAGTTCACTGCTATTTTCCTCATAATTCTGCTGGCACGATTTTTTAAATAATGTCTTATTACCTTTTTATTTTGGGATGAAATATTGACTGCATAAATAGTATATATGTAATTTATTATTAGCTAATTATTTATTAACGCACACAATTTCTTTTCTATGAGTAATTCTAACGAAGTCCTCAACGGTTCCTCAAATGGGGCAGATGTTATTGCCCAGGATGCAGTACTGCAAAAGCCCAAAGCAGTAAAAAAGCAAAAAAACAAACAGGCTACTATCCAGGAGAAGCAGCAGTATTATGAGAATCTGTATGACCCGCGGCCTGCGGAGATACTTGATAAAGAGTTGCTACGCGTGCTGATAGAAGTAAGGAACGGAAATTTTACGGTTCGTATGCCTTTTGACCAGGTGGGCATAACGGGTAAAATCTGTGATACGCTCAATGAGATCATTTTCATGAACCAGAAAATGACGGAAGAGTTCACCCGCGCCAGTAACACCATAGGCAAGCAGGGTAAACTGACCCACCGCATAGAGGTGCCATTTGCAAAAGGCGAATGGAGTACGGGCGTAGACTCACTGAATACACTTATATCTGACCTTGTGCATCCGACAATTGAAATTGCGGGTGTTATCAGCTCCGTAGCAAAAGGAAACCTTTCGCAGCAAATGCCGCTACAGATAGGCGACCACGTGCTGCAAGGGGAGTTTGCCCGTATAGCCAAGGAAGTAAATGATATGGTGAAGCAGCTTAACCTGTTCTCGATGGAAGTGACCCGCGTGGCACTGGAAGTGGGAACTGAAGGTAAGCTGGGCGGACAGGCAACAGTAAAAGGCGTGGGCGGTGTGTGGAAAGACCTGACGGACTCTGTGAACCAAATGGCGAGCAACCTGACGGCCCAGGTACGTAATATAGCCGAGGTGACAACTGCGGTAGCAAAGGGTGACCTGTCGCGAAAGATAACTGTGGATGTAAAAGGGGAAATACTGGAGCTGAAGAATACGATCAATACGATGGTGGATCAGCTCAACTCATTCTCATCGGAAGTAACGCGTGTGGCGCTGGAAGTAGGTACGGAAGGTAAACTGGGTGGACAGGCGCAGGTAAAAGGCATTGCGGGAACGTGGAAGGATCTTACCGACTCTGTAAACCAAATGGCCAGTAACCTTACGGGCCAGGTGCGTAACATTGCTGAGGTGACAACAGCGGTGGCGAGGGGGGACTTGTCGAAGAAGATAACGGTGGATGTAAAGGGAGAAATATCTGAGCTGAAATACACGATCAATACGATGGTGGATCAGCTTAACTCATTCTCGGCAGAAGTAACCCGTGTGGCGAGAGAAGTGGGATCGGAAGGTAAGCTGGGCGGACAAGCAGAGGTGAAGGGTGTGGCCGGCGTATGGAAAGACCTTACCGACTCTGTGAACCAGATGGGTAGTAACCTTACGGCACAGGTGCGTAATATAGCCCAGGTAACAACAGCGGTGGCAAAGGGTGACCTCTCGCGTAAGATAACGGTGGATGTGAAGGGCGAGATACTGGAATTGAAGGACACGATCAATACGATGGTGGACCAGCTCAATTCATTCGGGTCGGAAGTGACGCGTGTGGCGAGGGAAGTAGGATCGGAAGGGAAACTGGGCGGACAGGCGACGGTGGAAGGTATAGGCGGTGTATGGAAAGACCTTACCGACTCTGTGAACCTGATGGCGGGTAACCTGACGGCGCAGGTGCGTAACATAGCCGAGGTGACAACGGCGGTGGCCAACGGTGACCTTTCGAAGAAAATAACGGTGGACGTACAAGGTGAAATACTGGAGCTGAAGAAGACGATCAATACCATGGTGGACCAGCTTAATTCGTTCGGGTCGGAAGTGACGCGTGTGGCGAGGGAAGTAGGATCGGAAGGTAAGCTGGGCGGACAAGCAACGGTAAAAGGCGTGGGTGGTGTATGGAAGGATCTGACATATAGTGTGAACCAGATGGCCAGTAACCTGACGGCACAGGTGCGAAACATAGCCGAGGTAACAACGGCTGTGGCAAACGGTGACCTGTCGAAAAAGATAACAGTGGATGTGGAAGGGGAGATACTGGAGCTGAAGAACACGATAAATACGATGGTGGATCAGCTAAACTCATTCGCATCGGAAGTGACCCGTGTGGCACTGGAAGTGGGAACGGAAGGTAAGCTGGGCGGACAGGCAAAAGTAAAAGGTGTGGGTGGTGTATGGAAGGGACTTACCGACTCTGTGAACCAGATGGGTAGTAACCTGACGGCACAGGTGCGTAACATAGCCGAGGTAACAACGGCAGTGGCAAACGGTGACCTCTCGAAGAAGATAACGGTGAACGTGGAAGGGGAAATCCTCGACCTGAAGAAGACGATCAATACCATGGTGGACCAGCTCAACTCGTTTGCATCGGAAGTGACCCGTGTGGCGCTGGAAGTGGGAACGGAAGGTAAACTGGGCGGACAGGCTAAAGTACAGGGAGTGGGTGGTACGTGGAAAGACCTTACTGACTCTGTGAACCAGATGGGTAGTAACCTGACGGCGCAGGTGCGAAACATAGCCGAAGTAACGACTGCGGTGGCAAAGGGTGACCTGTCGCGTAAAATAACCGTGGACGTAAAGGGCGAAATACTTGAATTGAAGAACACGATCAATACAATGGTTGACCAGCTCAACTCATTCGGATCGGAAGTAACGCGTGTGGCGAGGGAAGTAGGATCTGAAGGTAAGCTGGGCGGACAGGCGAAAGTGCAGGGTGTGGGTGGTACCTGGAAAGATCTTACGGACTCCGTGAACATCATGGCCAGTAATCTAACGGCACAGGTGCGAAACATTGCTGAAGTAACGACGGCGGTGGCCAATGGTGACCTGTCGCGTAAGATAGAAGTGGACGTAAAGGGGGAAATCCTGGAGTTGAAAAATACCATCAATACGATGGTGGAGCAGCTACGTGGTTTTGCATCGGAAGTGACGCGTGTGGCGAGGGAAGTGGGAACGGAAGGTAAACTGGGCGGACAGGCAAATGTGCCGGGTGTGGCGGGTACCTGGAAAGACCTTACAGACTCCGTGAACCAGATGGCCGGTAACCTGACGGACCAGGTGCGAAACATAGCCAATGTGGCGATAGCCGTGGCGAACGGGGACATGTCGCGCAAAATAACGGTGGATGTACGTGGTGAGATATTGCAGCTTAAAGAAACGCTGAATACGATGGTGGACCAGTTACGAGCCTTTGCATCGGAAGTGACCCGTGTGGCGAGGGAAGTGGGTACGGATGGTAAACTGGGCGGACAGGCATTCGTGCCGGGTGTAGCGGGTACCTGGAAAGACCTTACCGACTCCGTAAACCAGATGACCGGTAACCTTACGAGCCAGGTACGTAACATAGCCGAGGTGACAAAAGCCGTGGCGAGCGGTGACCTCTCTAAGAAGGTAACCATTGACGTAAAGGGTGAAATATTTGACCTGAAGAACACCATCAATACGATGGTGGATCAGCTCAACTCGTTCGCATTTGAAGTAACGCGTGTGGCGAGGGAAGTGGGAACGGAAGGCAGGCTGGGCGGACAGGCAGAGGTAAAGGGTGTGGCCGGTACGTGGAAGGACCTTACGGACAGTGTGAACATGATGGCATCGAACCTTACGAGCCAGGTGCGTGGTATAGCCAAGGTGGTAACCTCTGTGGCGACCGGGAACCTGAAACAAAAATTGTCTATCAGTTCGCGTGGCGAGGTGGCACAACTGACTGATACAATCAATGAAATGATAGATACGCTGGCGGTATTTGCAGACCAGGTGACAACTGTGGCCCGTGAAGTGGGTGTAGATGGCAGACTTGGCGGGCAGGCAAACGTGCCCGGCGCATCTGGTATATGGAAGAACCTGACGGAGAATGTGAACCAGCTTGCTGAAAACCTGACAACACAGGTGCGCGCTATATCAGAAGTGGCATCGGCGGTAACGAAGGGTGACCTTACCCGTATGATACGTGTGGATGCAGAAGGCGAAGTGGAAGAGCTGAAAGATACGATCAACCAGATGATCGGTAACCTGAAAGAGACGACGTTGAGAAACCAGGAACAGGACTGGCTGAAATCGAACCTTGCGAAATTTACGCAAATGCTGCAAGGGCAAAAGGACCTGAACACGGTAACCAGGCGTATCCTTTCTGAACTGGCACAGGTGGTTAATGCTCAGCATGGCATGTTCTACATCCTGGAGCAGGATGACCTACAGCTAACGAGCTCCTTAAAATTATTTGCGGCTTATGCCTATAAAGACGAGCTGAATATGAAGAAAGAGTTCCTGCTTGGCGAGGGCCTTGTAGGGCAATGCGCCATAGAAAAAGAACGGATACTGTTATCTCATGTGCCGGAAGGATATGTGCGAATAGGGTCGGGATTAGGAGATGCAACGCCGCTGAATCTTATTGTGCTTCCTGTATTGTTTGAGAAAGAAATAAAAGCGGTTATAGAACTGGCATCGTTCGAGGCATTCAACGAAACACACCTTGACTTCCTTGGGCAGTTGACAGAAAGTATTGGTATAGTACTGAACACGATAGAAACCAACTCCCGTACAGAACATCTGCTGGAACAGTCGACCTCGCTGGCAGATGAGCTGAAGAGGACAAATGAGGACTTACAAGATAAAGCCCACTTGCTGGTAAAACAGAAGGAAGAAGTGGAAAATAAGAATAAGGAAGTGGAAGAGGCAAGAAAATCGCTGGAAGAAAAAGCAGAACAGCTTACGCTTACATCGAAGTACAAGTCTGAATTCCTTGCGAACATGTCGCATGAGTTGAGAACGCCGCTGAACTCGCTCCTGATACTGGCGCAGCAATTGTTTGAGAACCACGAAGGTAACCTTACAGAAAAACAAGTGCGGTTTGCGAAGACGATCCACAGTTGCGGAGACGACCTGATACAACTTATCAATGACATCCTTGACCTTTCTAAGATCGAATCAGGCTACATATCAGCAGATTTTGTGAATGTGCGGTTCAATGAGATCACCTCGTTTGTGGAATCGACCTTCAAGCACGTTTCTGAAAGCAAAAATCTTAAATTCGTTATTGAAAAAGAAACGCATCTTCCGGACATCATTGAAACTGACGTACAGCGGCTGAACCAGATACTTAAGAACCTGCTTTCGAACGCGTTTAAATTCACGGAGAAGGGAGAAGTGAAACTGAGAATATACGAGTCTACCAAGAGCTGGAAAATGGGCAGCCCAAGCCTGGAAAAGGCACGTAAAGTGGTGGCATTCGAGATCACCGATACGGGTATAGGTATTCTAAAAGATAAGCAGAACATCATTTTTGAAGCGTTCCAGCAGGCGGAAGGATCGACAAGCCGGAAGTATGGTGGAACAGGTCTGGGCCTTTCCATCAGCCGCGGACTTGCAGACCTGCTTGGTGGTACGATAGAACTGGATAGCGAAGTAGGTAAGGGCAGTGTATTTACCCTCTACCTGCCTATTGAGTACAATCCAAAATTGATGAAGAACGAAAAGTCGAATTCGCTGGTACTGAGTGAATATGATGTGGCTCAAAACGATGAAAAGCTGTCTATTCAGACAGTGCCTACCATTAAGTTGCCGGAGCGGGACCTTGAAGGCGTGAACGAGATCATTAATAATGCCGGAGACGACAGGAATAACATCATGGCAGGTGATACTGTAGTGCTCGTGGTTGAAGACGACGTACGGTTTGCAAAGATAATGATAGACAAGGCACATGAAATGAACCTGAAGACAATCGTTGCGGCCAACTTTGGCGAGGTTTTTGAGCTGACCAATAAGTATAACCCAAGCGCTATAACGCTGGATGTGAAACTACCTGATGCGAGTGGATGGAAAATACTGGACCTGTTCAAAAATGATATGAATTTCAGGCATATTCCGGTGCATTTGATCTCAGGGGAAGAAAACAAGGTGCTTGCGTTGAAACGTGGCGCCAGGAGCTTTCACCTGAAGCCACTGAAGAATGAAGCTTTGTCTGTGCTGTTCAATGACATCATTGACTTCCATGCCCGCAAGCAGAAAAACCTGCTTATCGTTGAAGATAACGAGATCGACTGCTCCCAGATAGTGAAGGAGCTGGAAAACGGAGAGCTGATAAAAATAAACATTGCGACAACAGGTAAGGAAGCGATAGCCCTGATAAAGGAAAATATATACGATTGTGTGATCGTAGACTATATGTTGCCTGACATTGGTGGCCTGGACTTTGTAATGGAAATAAACGCGGTAAAGAAAATGCCGATGATGCCTGTGATCGTTTATTCTGCCAAGGACTTCTCGCCAAAAGAGAAAACGCAATTGAAACAATATGCCAACAGGGTATTGCTGAAGAGCGTGAACTCACTGGAACTGCTGCTGGAAGAAACAGTGATGCACCTGCATGTAAGCCACAAAGACCTGCTGCCTGAAAAGAGGAAGATAATAGAGAATCTGAAACTCAAAGAAGATGTGCTGGCTAATAAGAAAGTGCTGGTGGTGGATGATGATGTGAGAAACCTTTTTGCACTTACTACGGCATTTGAGAAGTATAGTATCAATACGATAACGGCTGAAAGCGGACAGGATGCGATAAACATCCTTAACGAGAACAACAGTATAGATATGGTGCTGATGGACATCATGATGCCGGAGATGGACGGTTATGAAACAACACAGAAGATACGGCGAGAACATACAAACAGTAACTTGCCTATCATAGCAGTGACAGCCAAAGCCATGAAGGGTGACCGTGAGAAGTGTATAGATGCCGGAGCATCGGACTATATTACAAAGCCAGTGAAAATAGACCAGCTATTGTCCCTAATGCGCGTATGGTTGTATAAATAACAGCTAATGGAAGAGATAACAGAAGAGATATCAGAAGACGATATACCTATAAGATCCGATATAAAACTACTGGTCGTTGATGACCGGGATGACAATCTATTGTCGATAGAAACGATACTGGAGAGAGATGGGTATACGATAAGAAAGGCGAATTCAGGGAGGGCAGCGTTACGGACATTGCTGAAAGAAGATGATTTTACACTTATCCTGATGGATGTGCAGATGCCGGACCTGAATGGGTTTGAGACGGCGACGCTTATCTATGAGCGGGACAAACTGAAGCATATCCCCATCATCTTTATCACGGCAAATGACTATGGCGACGAGAGTGTTTTCAAAGGCTACCAGATGGGTGGTGTGGACTATATATACAAGCCAATAAACCCTGAGCTGCTACGAGCCAAGGTATCAGTGTTTGTGGAGTTGTATACTAAGAACCACCAGTTGATAGCCCAGGAGCAAAAAATGGCAGCGGCCAACAAGCAACTGGAAAAAGAAATACAGAAGAAAATAAAGTCGGAAGAGCAGGTAAACCAACTGAATAAACAACTCGTTGAGCATATAACACGTCTGAAAGAAACCAATGAGGAACTGGAACGGTTTGCGTACGTTGCCTCACATGACTTACAGGAACCGCTACGGAAAATAATTATTTTCAGCGATCAGATCTCGCATAAGTACAAAGATGTTTTAGACGACCAGGGCAAGGATTTTATTCACAGGATAACGAAGGCCTCTGACCGGATGCGCGTGCTGATCAAGAACATCCTGAATTTTTCAAGGTCGGCTGCAAATACAGATTCATTTGAAGAGACGGACGTGACTGCGCTGATAGAAGGTGTTTTATCAGACCTGGAGATATCTGTAGCGCAGAAAAAAGCTGTTGTGCGCATAGATAAACTACCCATACTAACTATAGTTCCAAGCCAGTTCAGGCAGCTATTTCAAAACCTGATCATTAATTCACTAAAGTTCTGTGAAGAGGGCAGGCCACCGGAAATCCATATTTACGGAGAGAAGAACAGGAATCGAAATGAGGATTGGTACAACATTTATGTCTGCGATAACGGTATCGGGTTTGAACAAAAATACGCTGATGATATTTTTACGCTGTTCAAACGGTTAAATACGTACGACAAGTTTGAAGGTACGGGAATAGGGCTCACGATCTGCAAAAAGATCGTTGAACAGCACAGCGGGGAGATATCTGCGAAAAGCAACCTGGACAAAGGAGCAACGTTTACTATATCGCTGCCTTTAACCACTGTATATAAAGCGGATATCCTGGAGCAGAAAACGGCAAGTGCCTGATCATCATTCAGCTTTGGTGTTACGGGCAGTTACTTTAGATCATTGATTGCGCCCGATCTTTATTTCGACATTGTGTTCCATTTTATCATTTACAAGTGTGATAAATTTGTCCTGTAGTTCAGCGCCGTCTGCTATTATGTTCATTGTTTCTGTTATTGATTGGCTTTGTGTTACTGTGATGTGATACATAGTATCATAGAAGCGATAGTCGATCTTGCAGTTATCCCATTCGGCAGGAATACATGGTGCAAAAGTCAGTTTGGTACCTTGTTGTTTTATGCCAAGCAGCCAATCAATAATGAGCTGGTAAGTCCATCCTGCAGACCCTGTATACCATGTCCATCCTCCACGGCCTTTATTTTGTGAAATGGAATAAACATCAGCGGCAGCCACGTATGGCTCTACTTTATACACCGCAATTTCTTCTTTTGTTCTGCCGTGATTTATGGGGTTTATTATGTTTATCAGCTCCCATGCACGTTTTGCATTGTTCAGCTTTGCATACGCCATTACCATCCATACTGCGGCATGAGTATACTGCCCGCCGTTTTCCCTGATGCCCGGTACATAGCCTTTGATATAACCGGGGTTTAAAGGTGACTTATCAAAAGGAGGGTCTAATAGCTGTATAAATTTATCTTTATCATTTACCAGGCGCTTGTCTGCTGCGGCAAGTGCAGTATGGGTGTGCTCAGCGCTGCCGGCGCCTGATATTACGGACCAGCTTTGGGAAATTGAATCTATCTGGCACTCGTCATTTGCAATGGAGCCAAGAGGCGTACCGTCATCAAAATAGGCGCGACGGTACCAGCCGCCATCCCATCCATTCTTTTCAATATTGGCTTTTAGCTGAGCCGCATTTTTTGTGCACACGTCTGCAAACTGACTATCTGATCGCATAGTAGCAATTTTGGCAAACCGGGTGAGTACCTCATACAGGAAGAAGGCCAGCCAGATGCTTTCGCCCTTGCCGTCTTTGCCTACCTGGTCCATACCATCATTCCAGTCGCCAGACCCCATGAGCGGTAACCCATGTGTGCCGAATTTGAGCCCTTGCTGAATGGCCCGAACACAATGTTCATAAACGCTTGCCGACTGGTCTGATATAACCGGCAGATCGTAATAGGACTCTTCATCGTGATTCAGCAAGCGACCTTCGAGGAATTGAACCTGCTCATCCAGGATGCCAGTATCCCCGGTTTTAACAACGTACCCGGCTGTGACATACGGCAGCCAAAGAAAATCATCTGAGCAGCGTGTTCTGACACCACGACCGGCAGGCGGGTGCCACCAGTGCTGCACATCTCCTTCTTTGAATTGCCGGGCTGCACAAAGCAATATCTGTTGCCGGGCAATATGTGGCTGACTCTGGATAACAGCCAATACATCCTGTAGCTGATCCCGGAACCCAAATGCTCCACCCGACTGGTAGTAGCCACTGCGCGCCCATAACCTACATGCTATGGTCTGGTACATCAGCCAGCCATTGGCCAGTATATTCAGCGCCGGGTCTGGAGTGTGTATCTGCAATGAGCCAAGTGCATGAGCCCAGTGCTTCTTCACTTTTTCCAATGCCTGCTGTGCGGCGATCACACTTTTGAATTGCCGGGCCGCTTCTCCGGCCTCTGCCAGACTTTTCCCCGCGCCTAACCTGAAGACAACCGTGCGCTCCTGTCCGTTGCCAAGAACAAAAACAGTTTGCAGGGCAGCGCATGGATCAAGGGCAGCACCTACCGTTCCCGACAAGCGGACGCGGCTCATGGCATCCGGGTTTGCGAGTGTGCCATTCCTGCCGATAAACTCTGCACGGTCGGCTGTGAAACTGCGCGCTGCATCGTCGGTATCGAAGAAGGATGTATATCCTGTGAACTCTGTATTATAAGGGTTTCTTGCAAACAGCGCGCCGGTAGTTGCATCTATCTCGGTGACTATGTGCATGGCTGTTTTAGACTTTTTGTCGCCAAGTATCCATTCTATGAAACCAGTAGCGGATAAGTGGCGTGTAGCACCGGAATTATTTTTCAGGTTGAGTACAAAGAATTTTACTGCTGCGTCTATATCCACAAATACACACATTTCAGACACTATGCCTTCTTCGTCGTGCTCAAATACGCTGTAGCCAAACCCATGGGTAGTACGATATGGAAATTTACCGCCGGCATGCAGCGGGGTGGGCGACCAGAAATGACCACTGTCTTCATCACGGAGATAAAACATTTCACCGCTCTTATCACAAACAGGGTCGTTTTCCCAAGGTGTGAGGCGATACTCATGCGCATTAGTGAGCCATGTATATGATTGACCACTTTCTGAAATTACCGTACCGAACCGCGGGTTAGCCAGTACATTGCTCCATGGGGCCGGAGTCCTGTTTCCCGGTTCCGTAATGATCACATATTCCCGTCCATCGGCAGAGAAGCCTCCGAGGCCGTTAAAAAATTGAAGGTCTTTTTCATACGGCAATACGGGCAGTTCGTTTACCGGTTCTGGCTCTACCGGAACGAGGTGCGGTATGGTGTTTTTAGCGCGGTTCTTACGCCTGATATGTTCTTCAAGCGTGCCGTCTTTATCGCAGATGCATATTCGTGCTACAGCCTGGAATAGAATACGGTCTTCGTTGGATATCTGGTCAGCAGCCCTGACAAATATGCCTCCAGGGTGATCGGCAAGGTCAGCCCCGGTACCTGCGGCAATGAGGCCTAGTATCTGGTTTTGCAGCACCTGCCTGTAGCCGCCATGATCTTCATTCCAGATCACAAGATCTACAATAAGGCCTTTCAGCCGCCAGTATGCATGGGCCTGCACTAATTGTTTTACTAATTCAATATTGTTCTGATCTTCTATCTGCAATAAAACTATCGGATGATCGCCTGAAATAGAATAGCCCCATAGGCCGGACTGCCCACGCTTATTTTTTATCAGGATGGATGGGTCGGCCCGTAGTGATGGGTTGGTGTAGATTATAGAACTGGCTAACTGACCGTACAACTGGGCATCGGCTTCTGTTGCGTTTATTTGCCGCAGCACTACCTGGCTGTGCGTCCATGCCAATTCAAAAACACGATCTTTGTGATGTTTGTCCTGGTATTTTTCTATAAGCCCCATGCAGCCTTCCCTGGTCTCACTTATGCCTGTAATGATATCTATGATCACAGTTTCATCCGGCTTTAATGTGAGCAGGTATCTTACAGAGACAATAGGGTCTAATACGGAGCCCTGGCTGTTAGACAATGGCCCCTGCGTATGCATTGCAGATGGGGTGGCGATGGAATTTCCCCTGCCAGTGAATTTCATCCGGTCAGTTTCGTAGGACACTTCTTCGATAACTGCGCCGTCTGTTGTGACGAGGTGGAACATTGATGGAGGTGCTTCATTTACAGAGCGTGGCCGGCGGGTACATAAAATGGCGTGGCGGTTCTCAATTATTTCTGTTTGAATGAAGAGGTTGCTGAACGCGGGATGTATTACATCGGCTGCGGCAGTGTTCAGCACTACTTCAGCATAAGTGGTAATTTCAATTGTGCGGCGTCTGCGTGACCGGTTGGTAATATGAATACGCCTCATCTCTATATCGTCTTCAGGAGACACTACAACCTCTGTGGTGGTTTCGATATAGTTGTCCCTGCGCCTGAACTCAGCCCTGCCCTGGGTAAATACTGCTTCGTAATTTTTTGTTTTGGTTAGCGACGGCTGATGTGCATTTGACCAAAAAATATCTTCTTCAAGGTCTCTTATGTAGCAAAATGTACCCCAGTTATCACAGGTTGTATCTTCCCGCCAGCGTGTTACGGCTATATCTTTCCATTTGCTGTATCCGCCACCGGCATTAGTGACCATGACATGGTACTTGCCATTTGATAGCAGTTGTATTTCCGGTATAGGTGTATCGGGCGTTGTGATCACTCTCATTTCAGTATTACCTGAAACATGGTTTATAGTGGCAATGTCTGTGGCATGCGCATAATAAGTGGTCAGCTTAGGTATACGCTCCTGCAACAAAAGCATTGTTGCCTGAAACCTTAATTCAGACTCAAACCGTTTTTGCATGGGTTTTCCAAGGAGTGCATAACCGAGCGCGCCAAAACTCATACCCTGGTGATGCGCCATGAAAGACTGTATCATAGCGCTAGACTGCCCCCTGGGCAAGCGGGATGGGGTATAGTCTATAGCTTCATAGAGTCCATATCTTCCCTCATACCCATCTGCCGACAGTCGCTTCATATTCTGGCATGCCTCTTCCGGGGATACCATCAATGCAAGAACAGAAGCATACGGAGCAATGACGAGGTCTTCGCCTAAACCACGTTTCAGGCCAAGACCGGGTACTCCAAATGCCTTGTACTGGTAGTTGAGATTTGCATCTGTCATATTGTACCCTGATTCTGAGATACCCCAGGGAACATTACGTTCCGCTCCATATTCAATCTGCCTTGCAACTGCGGCTTTGTGCGTCTGGTCTATAAGTGTCTGTTCGTAAGCCGGCATTACCAGCAAGGGCATGAGATACTCAAACATCGACCCGCTCCAGGAGAGCAGGGTAGGATTGCCATTGGCATTGGTGAGCAGCCGACCCAGTGCGAACCAGCTTTCCTGGGGTAGCTTCCCCTGTGCTATCGCGACAAAAGAACATAACCGGGCCTCAGATGCAAGGAGGTCATAGTAACCGGTGTCGCGCTGATGCTCTTCTACGTTGAAGCCTATTGTCAGTAACTGTTTTGAGCGGTCATAAAGAAAATCATAATCAACGTCAGCAAACTCTTCACATTTTTCAGCCAGCACTTCTATTTTACTAATGCGTGCTGTCGCTTTTGCAGCTGCTTCGGAAATAACTGTTTGGAGAGATGTTAACCATTGTGCTTCTTCCTGCGTGTTGTTCTGTGATCTCAATGCCTCTATTTCAGGTGAGATCGTTGTGGCGATAAGGGACACTTCCAGTAAGGTGTGGGCTTCAACTTTTTTACACACGGCTTCGAATTTTAGAGGTGTTGGTGGTAACCATACCCATGGGAATAGTTCAACGACCTCCTTATTTACAGCGACGCATTGGGCGGTCAGCTTTTGTAACCACCAGTTTGCTTCACTACTTTCATCAACGACCAGGTGACTCGCTATTTCGCCGACACTGTCCTGCAGTTCTTTTGTGAACTCTGCCGTGTTTTTGGCGGTGACAAATCCGGTCTTGAGGATCGAGTTTATATTTTCTCTGAATCGCCTTGTCAACACATCATTCTTTGCTTCCTGCTCCAGTATATCTATGGTATCCAGCAGGCCTTCAAACAATGAGGCCCTAACGATCCTTTCCCCCGGCAATGAAAGCAGACCCTGTCGCAGCGTAAGCAAATGCCCGGCCATATTGCCGCTATCTACAGTGGAGACATACCGTGGTAACAACGGGTTTAATGTAACAGTGTCATACCAGTTATACAAATGCCCGCGGTAACGTTCCAGTTTCTCCAGGGTATTCATCGTATTTTCTGTACGTTCAGTAAGGACTTCGGTAGTAATATATCCGAAGTCATAAGCCGACAAATTGGCCAGAAGGGCAAGTCCGATATTTGTAGGTGAGGTACGGTGAGCGATCACATTATTCGGACGTTCCTGGTAGTTATCTGGTGGCAGCCAGTTGTCTTCTGCATCCACGAAAGTTTCAAAGAATGCCCAGGTCTTTCTTGCTATTTTTCGCAGGTAGCTGGTCTGTTCGGCTGTCAGCACGGCTTTTCTCGTGTTGAATGGTTTGCTCACCCACCATGCAATAAAAGGCGACAAAGCCCATAACGACAACACTGGCACGGCGACGAATAACCGCATGGGTGTGAATATGGCCAGATAAACAATGATTATTACTGATAACGACGGACTGATCCACATGGCGCGATAGGCAGAGCTCAAAGTTTTGTCGCTGGTATGCTCATGATTTGCAGATGGATTCCATTCCAGTAATTTTTTGTGGGAAATAAGCATACGCCATCCGGTGCGCATTATAGCATCGACACTGTAATAGGCCTCATAGGGCAGGCAGACGAACATAAAGGCATTCTGGAGGAAGCTATCTGCCAGTGAGTTTATCCATGTATATAAGTGTTGCCACAGGGTTACTTCTTTTGATTTCCTGAAGACATTCCAAACGGAAGAAACAAGTGAAGGCAGAAAAACGATAAGTATGACCGATAATGCCCAGAACCAGGATTGATGCAATACAGTCCAACTTAATAATAACAATGAAGTAAGCGCAAGCGGCACAAGACTACGCCTTAGATTGTCAAATATCTTCCACTTCGACAGTGCTGACAGCGGGTTTTTACGTATGCGGTTCCTGTTATCCGGCGCCGCAGGTAAAGACCAGTATCCTATCTGCCAGTCGCCCCGTATCCATCTGTGACGACGGTTTACGTCAGCGCTGTACCGGACCGGGTATTCTTCATATAACTGAACATCGGTTAACAGCCCGGCCCTTGTATAACATCCTTCCAGCAGGTCGTGGCTGAGTATGCGGTTTTCGGGCAGACGGTTATTTAGCGCAGTTTCAAACGCGTCAATATCATAGATACCTTTGCCTATAAAGGAACCTTCATCAAAGAGGTCCTGGTATACATCAGAGGTAATACGGGTATAAGGGTCGATGCCGGGCTCGTTTCCGTGCATTTGCGCATACAGAGACATGCCAGACATGGATAGACTTACTGATACCCGAGGCTGTAATATGCCATAACCCTTCGTGATCCTCTGCTTTTTCTGGTCATATACCGGGTGATTCAGCGGGTGTGCCATTGCTCCTACCAACTTCCATGCTGCATCGCGTGGTAATTGTGTATCGGTGTCCAGGGTAATAATGTATTTTACAGCGGGTATGGCCTCAATGTCACCAACTACCAGGGAGAAATAATCCTTGTTTTTTCCCCGAAGCAAAGCATTCAATTCAGATAGCTTCCCCCGCTTTCTTTCATAGCCCATCCATACTTTATCATGCGGATTCCATTTCCTGGGACGGTGAAACAGAAAAAATTTACTATTGGGGCCGTACTTGTCATTCAGTTCATTAATGCGCGTAGTGGCCAGCTCTAATATGTCGTTGTCAGCCGGGAGTGTTTCGGTAGCTGCATCGGGAAAATCCGTGAGCAAACCATAATGCAGGTGATCGTACCGGTTGGCAAGAAACCGCACTTCGAGCGCCTCAACTATGTTTTCGAGACTGGCAGGGCCGGAGAGCATGGTAGGCACCACAACAAGCGTATTATATGCGTCCGGTATTCCTTTTGAGAAATCCATTTTTGGCACTGCATCAGGCCTTATGAGCATAGTAGCCAGCCAATTGATGAGCGCAGTGGCCAGGTGTGTTGCAGCAAGGATGGCGCAAATGCCTGTAACAATTACTACCCATGCAGGAACTGCCTGCCGGTATGCAGTCATGCACATGTATCCGCCAACGGCCAATGCAATCACAACAATGGATCCGGCATAAAACGTTAGTGGAAATTGTTTAGCTGCCCGTTTAAGCCTTTCTTTAAACTTTACCTTCTGCTTTGCGAGTTTTTCTGTTTTAGACCTGCATTCACCCACAAGATAATATCCTACGTGAGTAGTTCTTTCATCAGTGTTATCAATAGCAGCAGCCTGTTCGGCAAGCCGTATAGCTATCAATGCTACCTCATTTTCCGAAATTTCACTGTTTTTAGATATCCGCTCCACTACATGGCGATAGGTATCCCGTGTTGCAAAATCCATGGAGGGGTATACCCCGCTTACATCTTTACGCAAAGTTTGCTCCACGACACTCATGCTTTCCACGAATTCATGCCACTCAATAGAGCCCAGGAAACGGAGACTGCCGATGCTATTGCTTATGGATACCTGGTCTGCCGCCTGCTTTTGGTTCTCCATATTTACAAGCTCGTTACTTGTAAGCCCTTTTTCAGACAACCTTTGCTCTACCCAGGTGAGCGGTAGCGCCAGACCCGGCCCCTTCCACATGAGCTGGCGCATCAGTTCAGAAACAAAAGAACTTTCCATTGGCGGCCCCGACCTGGCCATGTCTGCTATAACAAGAATAAGGCTTTTCGGGTCGTTTTCCGCTGTAGTGGTCATGAGCGTAGCCCAATAATCGGCCAGGTTTTGATTTACCCGGTCCAACGCCACTCTTACGGCAACACGCCGGAGGTTTTCGATCAGCGCCAGCCGCAGCATAATGGGGATCGCCCACAACTCGCCCAGCCGCAAGTGTGTCACAGACTGGTAAGCGGTTATGAAAAGGCTGAGACTTTCCAGGTCTATTCGCCCGTCGCTGTGCGAAATTATATCGAGCGCAATATCGTATACTCTTGGCAGTCCTTCTGAGGGGCCGCTAATCAGGTTGGGCAAGCCCTCACTATATCCCTTCGGTAAATGCCTTTTGCCGGTTACGATGTGCTCTTCTATCAGGTAAAAATTGTCCAGCAACCATTCTCCGGCTGGCGTTACCAGGTGGTTGTCTTTTATGGTCTCTGTAAGCAGATTGCGTACTTCGATGAGTATTTTTTCGTTACTGGCCAGCCGTTTTAAGAGTTTATCTTTTGCACGTCCGGGCTTTACCTTGTGGGCCTTTGCTATGTATTTTGCATGCTGTTCTAACTGATCTGTGTTGTACAGTTCGGCACGTAGCGGTTCTTCATTAGTATATTTTCGTGAAAGGTCATTTTCCTGGAAATACAGCCGCAAGCGGCCAAGCAGTTCCTGAACATTAATGTTTTTTACCTGCATTAAGCCATTAATTTATATCTTTTCCTAACTGCCATAAAAAATCATTCCATCAAAAAAGCCGGGTTGTGTCAACCCGGCTTTTTTGATGGTGTTAAGGTACATATAAATGACTTACGGTTCACATTAAGTATAGTATAACATTCTGTAGTCTACAGTATGGCGGGCATCTTTGTAGCGTTTCATTTTTTCGTAAACTTTTTTCAATTCGCTTTCCTGCTCTTCTATCAACTGAAGTGCTTCCAGGGTCATTTCGACGTGCAGGCTCAATGCAGCATTGTATGCGTGCAGTGCCACTTCCTCGTTATACAGGCAATTTGCAATGATGGCTTTCTGCGTATTGCCGGCGAACGTGACCTTAAGATCAGTCCATGCGTTATATATTTTGCCCAATATAGGAGCTTGAGTTTTTGCACGGCCATTCAGCTCTGTTACCTTCTCCCGCAGTTGCTGCTTATGATCGTCACTTTTTGAAATGATCTTTTCGAACTCCTCATATAGATCTGAATCTATATTTTGCTGTTCCAATGCATGCTGATAACCGGCTATACGGTCGTTGTGGATCTTTATAAGATCGTTAAGCACCTCTATCGCTTTGTTGTTAGTGTGGTATTGGAATATCATGGTCCCCAGTTTTAGCTATTACGTTCGCTATTGAGGAATAAATATTGTGCCACTTGGAGGGTTGCTAAAAACCAACACTTTCTGTATTACAATTGTTCGCGGATGGGACTTTTTTTACCCTAAAACGAAATCTAAAAAACCATATTGAATGGTTTTTGTGGCAAATTGCTATCATAGCACACACCCAATGAACATGGAAATTTTGAAAATACATTAATGCCATCCGGTATACAATAAGGATAGCAGCAGCGCAATTGCTGGCAAACGACGGAAAACTCCTGGATCAATTAATTTCTGGTATAGACATTTGTTGTAGCGCCGGGAGTATTGAGCATCAACAGCCACAGGGTATCATTGTTCTTTGATATAGAATAAGCAAAGGACGCATATGCCATAGTGGACTGAGAATAATCGTATATGGTATCTAATGAAGCTATATACCTTACGGCAGGGAAGGATTGTACCTGGTAAGTTGATGATCCAATTATTATGGGGCTAATCCCGGTCGAAGATTTCCATGTCCCGATCAAAACCGGATTGACAGCTATTGTATCATTAACGGTAGTTGTCACAGTATCATATTTCGTAACAGTTACTGTATTGGTTTTAGTTTTTGTACATGACGTAACCACACAAGCGAAAGTGATAAGAAGAAAAATATATTTCATAAGTCTTTTATTGAGTCGCAAAGGTAATAAACATTTAACAATGGCATAGTTGTACCTATTTTCGGTAAACTATCTATTATACGTGGGGTTTGCAGATGAGCGACAGGAATATTTTTGTTTCGCCTTGATATGAAAATAATACCTTTGATAAAAAACAAGTCATGAAAAAAGTAAGCATATCACACATCAGCAATGAGCATAACTATTGGCTGCGCAGCCTTGATTTTTATAAATCAGAAATTGGTATTTTGAAAAATATTCTTACCGAAATAGCACAAAAGAATACCGGCTCTGAAGCCATGAAGGAAGTGGAGCATTTCCAGAACCAATTCAAGGTGCAACTGGAAAATATTGACCAGTTGTCGCACAATATCCACACTAATCTTGACAACATCAGTAAACAAGCCCAGCAACCGAATGCAGGTTATATTGACGGTGCATTATTGGTTGGGCATACAGCGTTGGGCGAAAAATTTACCAATGAGGAACACGTCATTGCAGATACCATTCGCACTTTCCGCAGGTTTGCAGAACAATGGATGTGATCCCGCTAAAACGAAAAACAGCCGGTAGTATACTACCGGCTGTTTTTTATGTTATATCGTTGATTACTTTTTTTCTTCGTCCACATCATCCTCGTCTTCTTCCGGTTCCAGGTCTTCGTCCTGCTCCCCACCTGATAACGGGAAGTCTGTATCTACATTGTCCAGTATGTGGCCGAGCCATGATTCATGCTTTGGTTCGGCTTTTTCTTCTCCAGAATCGGCTACATCTTCTGTATCTTCTTCCGATTCCAGGTCTTCGTCAGTTTCGCCGCCGGATAACGGAAAGTCTGTGTTGATTTTGTCTAACGCTTTATCTAACCAGGACTCATGTCCCTGGTTTTCATTACTATTCGGATCCTTCGGATTTTCGTTTGCCATGGCACCTGATTTTTTAAGTGATATACAAATATCTTGTTTTTTTATGAAAATACAATAGTCTACGCCCGGTTAATCTTCCATTTGCTTACTGCGCTTACCTGGGTACCAGCATGGTTACTTTGTTTTTTGTCCTTATTCCATATCTCTGCTGATAACAAGACTGCTACCTGCTCAGCCTCCGGGTCATTGTGATACAGGTACTCTGGCTTAAAGTACTTTTCAATGAATTTGGTATCAAAGTTACCGGAGCGGAACGGTTCGGTCTGCACTGCCCATTTGCCAAATACCAAAGTGGTTTGTATACCCTTGATATAATACTCATCGATGGCGCGGCAAAGCCTGTCAATAGCCTCGTCTCTTGTGGCGGCATAGGCCACCAGCTTGGCTATCATTGGGTCATAAAATATAGGAATATCCATTCCTTCCTCGTAACCATCGTCTACGCGGATACCGGGGCCTTTTGGTGGCTGGTACATCTCCAGCCTGCCTGTATCGGGCAGGAAGTTATTGAACGGATCTTCTGCACATACCCGCAACTCTATGGCATGCCCGGTTATTTTCAAGTCGTCTTGTGTGAACGACAACTTATTGCCACGGGCCACATTTATTTGTTCTTTCACCAGGTCTATGCCTGTTATCATTTCCGTTACACAGTGTTCTACCTGCAGGCGGGTATTCATTTCGAGAAAGTAGAAATTGAGCTTTTCATCGACCAGGAATTCAACCGTGCCAGCCCCATAGTAGTTACACGACCGTGCGGCTGCGATAGCACATTCGCCCATCGCTTTTCTTATTTCTGGCGTCAGGCAACTCGATGGCGCTTCCTCTATCAGCTTCTGGTGGCGGCGCTGTACACTGCATTCACGCTCAAACAGGTAAACGTAATTACCATGCTGGTCGCCCATCAGTTGTATCTCTATATGCTTAGGCGCACCTACGTACTTCTCGATGAACACATCGTCATTCCCAAATGCGTTCAATGCTTCACTTTTTGCTGCGCGTATCTGCTCTTCAAATTCTGCCTCATTTTCTACCACACGCATGCCCTTTCCACCGCCACCGGCAGAAGCCTTTACCAGGATAGGGAAACCTATGCTTCTTGCTACCTTCCTGGCCTCTTCTATGTCTTTCAGGGGTTCCTCAGTGCCGGGTACCATGGGTACATTGAATTTCTTCGCGGCTTGTTTCGCACCTATTTTGCTGCCCATTATCTCGATGGAATGAGCTGACGGGCCAATAAATATCAAACCTGCATCACTTACGGCTTTTGAAAATGAAGCATTCTCACTGAGGAAACCGTAGCCCGGATGAATGCCTTCTGCCCCTGTTTTTAAAGCGACTTCAATTATTTTATCTGCACGCAGGTATGATTGAGCGGATAGGGCAGGGCCTATGCAAACAGCTTCGTCGGCATACCTTACAAAAGGCATGTTCCGGTCTGCTTCGGAATATACTGCTACTGTTTTTATGCCCATCTCTTTTGCCGTGCGCATCACCCGCATAGCTATCTCGCCACGATTGGCGATCAATATTTTTTGCATGGGGCTAAGTTAGTGTGGAAAGCCGAATTTGCCCAAATAAGGCAGTATGAATAATTAGCTATCGCTATATTTTATTTCATATTTGTTCGAGATGTGTCTATCATTTTTAATAAAACATTGTTTTAAGTAATGGTTATTTATGGCTCTATAAGATCAAACAGGTTGTCTGCAATCTACTTAACGTTATCTTTACCACTCATAAAAAACCATTTGCATGAAACGTAACGCAACCGCCGTATGGAACGGCTCAGGAAAAGAAGGTAGTGGCAACCTGACCACCCAAAGCACTGTACTCAACAAAACGCAATACTCGTTTAAGAGCCGTTTTGAAGATGGTATAGGTACCAACCCGGAAGAGCTTCTTGCTGCGGCACATTCCGGTTGCTACACAATGAAGTTGACGTTTCTGATAGGAGGAGCCGGATTTACACCGACCCAACTGGAAACAAAGTGCGACATAACACTGGATAACGGCAAGATCACTAAAAGTGAGCTGACTGTAAAGGGAACAGTACCGGGCATATCTGCTGAAGATTTCCAGAAGCTAGCCGACCAGGCAAATGCCGAATGCCTGATAGGTAATCTTTTCAATTGTGAGAAGATATTGGTTTCTGCAACACTTGCTTAAGAATACCAGTTCTGAAATAATAACAATGAAGCCCCTGATTGCAGGGGCTTCATTGTTATTTTATGTAATCAAGTCAGAGATACTTTATTAAACCAGCATGGTTACCGGGTTTTCAAGATACGCCTTTAATGTTTGCAGGAAGCGTGAACCAACCGCGCCATCTACCACACGGTGGTCGCAGCTCATGGTCAGCTTCATCAGTTGACGAGTAACTACCGCGCCATTTTCTATAACGGGTGTTGGTGTTATCTTTCCTACTGCAAGTATGCAGCTATCCGGTGGATTGATGATGGCAGTGAATTCATCAATATCCATCATACCCAAGTTGGAGATAGTGAACGTATTGCCTGTAAACTCCTGCGGTTGTATTTTTTTCGTACGCGCTTTCTCGTATAATGTAGTTGCCTCCTGCGCTATCTGCGATAAGGACTTCTGATCGGCAAATTTTATCACAGGCACTATCAGGCCTTCCTCTACTGCCACAGCAGTACCTATATGTATGTGATGGTTCTGGCGTATAAAATCACCCATCCACGAACTGTTCACTGCCGGATGCCTGCGCAGAGCCATAGCACATGCCTTTATCACCAGGTCATTGAAGGATACCTTAGCCGGAGATAATTCGTTGATCGCTTTACGGGCATCAATAGCTTTATCCATAACAATGGTCATACGCAGATAGAAGTGCGGCGCAGTGAACATGCTTTCAGACAGGCGCTGCGCGATGATGGTGCGCATCTTTGTGAGCGGAACATCTGTGTGACCTTCTTCTCCTACCGGAAGCGCTGCAACCATTGCGGCAGCGGCGGGTTTGCCTGCCTGTTGCGCGGCGGCAGGTGTATAGCTATCTACATCACGTTTGATGATGCGGCCATTGTCGCCGGTTCCTTTTACCGCATGTATATCCACGCCCTTATCTTCAGCGAGTTTCTTTGCAAGCGGAGAAGCTTTGATACGGTCGTCAGATTCTGACGCCGGTTGTTCTTTTGTTTCAGCAACGGGTGCTACAGTTGTCGCCGGAGTTGGAGCAGGTGTCGGAGGAGCTGGTGTTTTTTCCTGTGCAGGCGCGGCTGGCTTTTGCTCAGGGGCTGCAGGGGCCGCAGGGGCCGCTTCTTTAGGTGGGGCTTGTTCAGCAGCAGGTTTCGCGCTGCCACCTTTTTCAGCATCCAGAATAGACTGGTAATCTTCGCCAGGCTTGCCTATGATAGCCATGATGCCATTCACCGGTACGCCTTTCCCTTTTTCCACACCTATATACAGTAATGTCCCGTCTACATACGGCATTACCTCCATGGTAGCTTTATCGGTCTCCACTTCGGCAATAACATCGTCAGATTTTACTGTGTCGCCAATCTTTTTGTGCCACTCTGCTATCACTCCTTCCTTCATTGTATCGCTCAGCAAAGGCATACGTATCGCTTCCGCCATAAAAATTATTCTAGATTTTGATTGTCAAAAGTAAGTTTAATTGGTTAATTAGGCAATTGGTATTGGGTTAGGAACGATGATTAAATAAATTCCACCATCTTACTTGTTCCATTCCTTTTTTATTTCGTTGTAAAAGTCTTTAAATAGCTCAGTATTCGCAGATTTTACGCCTCATAAAAAAGAAATATAACTTCGCAATATGGTGAAATTTATTTAATCAACGTTCCTTAACGATAAAAGTCTCCGTGTCTAGACGAATGTTCATTTTACCTATTTAATAGTTTCGTCAGCAGATCTAATATTCTATCTGCATTCCGAGACCATCTTTAAGTTTTGCCAGGTTAGGATTTTTGCCGGCCATTACCTCATACATTTCACTTTTGCTGAGCACGGTGTTTTTTTGCGCACTTATTACTGCTTCATCTTCCTGGATTTCTGTGGTTATACGCACGATCATCTTTGTCGCTTCCCTATAAAAATCTATTAATGCCGTACGTTGGTCGCGGGCGTAGCTGTCTGTCAATTCACTGGGAGATATCAGGCGTACTTCATCAGGTGGCAGCACTTCCACCCGCATCATGCTGAACTGGGCGCTGACTACGCTTTTCCCTGCGTCCGAAAGTTGCTTTCTATATTGTTCAAAAAGCTGCATGGCTGTTTCCGCAGAAAGTACCTTTTTTTCAGCGTTCTGATTGGCAGCAGCTGTAGTCACGGCAGCATCAATGTCTGAAAGCAGGTCCATACTTAGTTTCCTTGACCTGCCTTCAGGTTTGTCTGTAACTGATGCAGAAATTGGAGGGGGGGCAGGATTTTGTTTTGGAGCAGGTGTTGGCTGGGTAGACTGCAATTTTGGCGCCTGTTCGATTAATTCTTTTACAGGAGCAGGTTCAGACTTTACTGCCGGAATACTGGCTGTAGGTGGTGGAGTAGCAACCGGCACATCATTTCTTACACTACCAGAGTTTTTTTTTACTTCTTCAGCCTGAGTAGCCGAAGATGCCTGCAACAGGAAACAAAGTCGTATCAGGCACATTTCTACGTGCAGTCGCTTATTCGTTGCATTTTTGTATTGTAGCTCGCAGTCGCTAATGACATTCAACGCCGAGAGTATAAATGAAGGCGGGGTTTGGTTTGCCTTTTCATTATACAGTGGCTTGTGATCGTTAGGTACATCCAGCAATTTAGCCATGCGTGCGTCTTTGCATAGCAATAAATTGCGGAAGTGCTCTGCAAGGCCACTGATAATAATATCTCCTTCGAATCCCTTTTCCAGCGCCTGGTCCAATAACAGGAGTGTGCCAGCCACATCCTGGCTGAGCATACTATCTGTGACCCTGAAGTAATACTCGGCATCCAGCAGATTCAGGTGCTCCATCGTATTTTTATACGTGAGCATTCCATTTGTAAAGCTGGCTATCCTGTCGAGCATAGACAATGCGTCGCGCATGCAACCTTCGCTTTTCTGCGAGATCACGTGCAGCGCTGCTTCCTGCGCTATCATACCTTCTTTACTGGCTATGCTTTGAAGGTGGGCTACAATATCGTGGGTAGTAATTCGCTTGAACTCAAATATCTGGCAGCGGCTTTGTATAGTAGGCAGTACTTTATGTTTCTCGGTTGTGGCCAGGATGAAGATAGCATAGGGTGGCGGCTCTTCCAGTGTTTTCAGGAACGCATTAAATGCCGCAGCGGTAAGCATGTGCACTTCATCTATTATATACACTTTATACTTACCCTGCTGTGGCGCAAATCTTACCTGGTTGGTCAGTTCGCGTATATCATCGACTGAGTTGTTGCTTGCTGCATCCAGTTCAAAGACATTGAAAGAGGCATTATTCTTAAAACTTACACATGTCGCACAGGTACCACATGCCTCTGTATCTTCCGTAGGCGTCTCGCAGTTAATGGTCTTTGCCAGTATACGGGCACAGGTGGTTTTGCCCACGCCGCGAGGGCCACAAAAAAGAAAAGCATGTGCCAGGTGCTGATTCTTGATGGCGTTTTTCAGGGTAGTGGTAATATGTGATTGGCCCACAACCGTGTCAAAGGTCTGTGGCCGGTATTTGCGTGCGGAAACTATATAATTGTCGCTCATTAAGATCAATCGAAAGTCTGAGAACCGGGATAACTTATATACCAGTTCCCTTTGTAATTAATGTTTCACAAATTTACCTGAAAAACAGCAAATAAAAACTAAAATAAACAGGCTATAGATAAACTAAGAATAGAAATATGCGATACGGTTTGTTCCAACATTTTTATACGCATATTATTACAAACGTACTGACAAAGTGGAAGCAAGGCTGTAAATAGTATTATTGATCGGAACGACCGGGTTATTGTCGTAAGATATATCAGCAGAAACGGCAAAATAAAACTTCTTGGATATTCGGATATTAAAAGTGGTATAATTACTTAAACGATATGAGCGAATAATGTCATCGATCTTATTCTGAAGAAACACAGCGGAAACAAGATCACAGTGATCGTTGATAGAGATAGATGCTTTTACATATTGGTTCGTTTTGTAAAAATTATTGGTGATCGGGTCAAGATTTGCGGGGAGCTTTGAAAGGTCTGTTACGCCGGCATAGTTCCATTCTTCGTTCTCGAACATCAACCCTACACCATAATAAATATCGGCTTTTGTGTTATTCAATAGCTGTATGCGCATATTACAGCCGAGCAAATAACGCTGTACCAAGCCCAAAGTAGCATTCCATTGATATTGAGTGAAGGGCTCAGCTGAAACGTGTCTTGTATCATTGTCCCTAAACCGGAGGTGTATATATCCCAGGTTCTGAATGACGGAACTGCCCGATGTTGTCAGATTGCTCTTGCCACTCAGCACCAGTATGTAATTTTTAGGCATGTAGCGTGTGAAATCGTAGCTGATCGATTCATCTACAAAGCTATAAGTCTGTTGCAGGGTATTAAATGAAGCACCGATCACCGCAGCGTATTTTTTATGTTCTGTGCTGTCTACCTCAACAGTCCTATCGAGATTTAATATCTGGCCAAAAGAAAATGCGGGACAAATAATAGAAAAAAAAGCCACCAGTAATCTTTTCATTGTATTTCAACTTTTTTGTAATCGATCGTGCATTTATTCAGCTTGCATAATACGACTTAATTGCATAAAATTATATAGGGATGCCATGCGGCATCCCTATATAATTTATATTGAGTTGTTAATAAGGCCTGATTATGGCTTCTTTGGAGTTTTCAGTGGGCCTGGAGGGGGAGGTGGTGGTGGTGGCGTATGGTGTTTGCCATTGTTATTATTTGTCGGATTTACCACTGGAGGTGGTGGTGATTTAACCGGAGTGGTTCCATGATTATTACCAGTTCCTGGCACTGGTGCTGCCGGAGTATTATTGTTAGTAGGGCTGTTACCAGGAGGAGGAGGTGCTATTGGTGCTGGATGTGCTCCTGGACCCGGAGGTGGTGGTGGTACTGGATGAACCTGTGCAAAAGCTCCAAGAGCATAAACGCCAAGGAACGCAGCGAGCATGAGTTTTTTCATTTGTTTTTTGTTTTAAAAAGTTAATTGAATGGTCAATATTACTAAAAAAATGTCATTTCCAATAGTTTTCAATAATATTTTTCGAATAATTATTGAAAATGTAGTTTCATTAACTATTGAAAGATAGTTTTTTAACACGTATGTGTAACGAAATAATAAATTGTAATTCTTAATTTATTATGCTCAAGTGATTATAAATCAATACGTTCGTTGTCAATTTTCCTGAAAAACCTTCAGTTCAACGTTAGCTTGCCTAAGCCTGTTGGCAATTATCAAAGCTAATCGCTCAAAAAAGACCCCGGCAACCTCAGGATGCAATTTTGTGGCCTGGTTAAATTTATCTCTTGATAAAACATACAGATCTGTTTCGTCAACGGAAAGTGCATCGGCTGAACGTGTTACTGTTCCAATAAACGCACCTTCGCCAAAAATGCCGCCCATACAGATCGTTTGTAAATGAAAGTGTTTACCATCATTTAGCGGCAGTTCTATCTTGATATTGCCTTGCCTTACAAAATAGATCTCGTCGCTTTCCTCGTTTGTCCTGAATATATATTCACCGGCATTGTATTTCTTTTCAATAAGGCACAGACGTATTGTATCTAAGAAGTTTTCGGAAAAGCCGGTAAAAAATTCAATTTCTGCCAGATCCAGGAATCTGTTGTTATCAAACTTATGCACGTTTTCATCTAATAGAACCTTGTCTTCAATCCACGCAAGAGTGGTATCGAGGTCATCGAAAAGCTTCACCCGATCATTGTGTAGCAGGCCAAAATCCTTTAAGTATTTCTTTGGGTTTTGTCCGGTTGACAATACTTCAGGTATAGACGAGAATATGAGATAGCCATTGTTCTCCACGATCCTTACGAGTATCTTTTTTAGCATATTGGCTGCTGTATAGTCTACAGACTGTATCCGGTGCATATCCAGCACTATAAATTTACAGGTAGAGAAATAGGGTTCCAGTTTGGAGAAAAGCTGGTCTGTAGTACCAAAGAATAATTGTCCATGCAGTTGTATGATAATGGTCTCAGTGCCTTTATTTTCCAGCACATCGCGCTCATGGGCCATGCGCACTTTTTTTGAAAATACCTGGTTGCCGAATAATTTGCGACGTATAACGGTAGCGCCCATCTGCTCTTTTAAGAACAAAAGGATGGCCATTGATATTCCCACACCTGCCGCTTTGATCAAGTCTAATTCTGCAGCGGCTATCACTACAGTGAGGATAACAATGAAGTCGAAAACGGTTGATCTATGCTTCAGCATAGAGAAGATGGTAAAATCTATAAGGCTGAAGGCCACCATGATGAGTATGCCAGCGAGGGCAGGCAAAGGTATCCAGGCTACAAATTTGCCGAAGAGCAGCAGTACTATCAGCGAGTTAATACCAACAAACAGTACGGATTTGCTTGTTTTGCCACCGCTGCGTATATTTTCTATAGATGAGGTAAGAATACCTGCTCCGGGGATACCGCAAAACAAGCCGGTAGCTATATTGCCCAGGCCTTGTACCATCAGTTCTTTTTTGGGGTCATGATGGGCGTATGTTACGGCATCGAGCACAATGCAGGTGTTGAGTGTATTTATGGATAATAGTAACGTAAGGGTCATGCCCGGCACAAGAACAGTTTTTAGCGCATCAAAATTCAGATATTGGAACAGCGCCCATCTATGAGTTACGTTGGCCATGATGGCAGATGCAGAGGTGGAAATTTCGCCCAGCACATAGTGGTTGTTATCTAATGTTCTCAGTGCGGGATCCACAATTGCAATCAGCCAGTAGGTTATGAAGCCTGCAACGAGGCCGACTATCACCGCAGGCACTTTTTTCGTGTATCTCCTGGCCAGCGCCATGAACAATATAGTGATGCAGCCGATAGTAATGCTTTCCCACTTCCAGTAACCGACCATAAATATACCATTTATGAGGTTGGTGTCTTTAGGCAGGCCGATCAATTTGGGCAACTGTCCGATGAGTACCAGCACACTCAGTCCGCTCAGATAGCCGGTGATAACGGGGTAGGGGATGTACTTGATAAATTTCCCACCTCCGAAGTTGCCTATAATGATCTGTAACAAACCGGCAAACAGGCACAGCATGGTGACATATACAGGGATAACATCTATGGGGATATTACCTCTTTTAACCAATTCCGCAACAAACACAGATATAACGGCTGCAGTGGCTGCAGTGGGTGCAGATACTAATCCCTTTACACCACCGAAAAGTGGTGCGATCAGGCATAAAGGAATAGTGCCTAAAATAGCACCGATAGCAGCCATAGATGCATATTGCGGTCCCAGGGACGCAAAACTCATCAGCCCATAGGCAATAGTGGAGGGGAGCGCTACCAGCAGGGCAGCAGTACCTCCTAAAAAATCGCCTGTAAGATTACTGAAATAGTTTTTCGCGGTCATTATCAACCAGGTATACTTTGCGCTTCATTGCCGCATAAATATAACAATTGGTTTGATGAATGCAAAGCCTTGCAAGGACAATAACTGATCAATAGTAAACTATAGCGCGAAGGCAGATATTGGCAGGTTTCCCGTTTACCAGATCAACCCGCTTTTTCCAGTTTGCCTGCTGATCGTAATCAGAATAGGTGTAGGTGACCTTTTCGACAGGTTTGCCAAAATGTGTTCTTTCTATGAGGTGGCCTTTTTCGTCGTACTTGTACTTAGTAACTACAGGTGCGGCATTAGCCTGTGATTCGGTTGATTCATCGAGATTACCGCTTGCATCGTAAGTGTACCGGGTTATTACTCTTACTGACATAGGTATGATACTGTCGTCTTTCTCTATTAGTTGCTTATCCTGGTTATACCGGTATATAGACATCACCTCCCGCTGTTTGTCCGCATTGCTTCTCATTTCACTCCATATGGCCCGGCCCGCAGTATCATATTTGTAGGTAGTAGTGAGGCCGTCTTCATCTGCGCCCTGGTCTATAATACCGAGCGCGCCGGTGCCATAGCCCTTAGGGCTAAAGCTGTACGAATGTTTTTGTACAGACTGGTATTTCATCACCTGGCCTTTATCGTTGGTGGTGTAGATCGACTCTGCTATTGATTTTACCTTGCCATTGAATTTTTCATTGGTCAGGTGATTCACCACGCCGACAGGGGCGCCGGGAATGAACAAGCAGAATAATAAATACAGAACCGGTTTCATAGTATACAGACAGTATGGTGAATGACAAATATACTAAAACATGCCACGCACAAGCCTATTTGTCTTTTACACTGATATTGGTGAATGGCGAAGTTTCCCTGAATGCAACGGTATCGGCCTTTGTATTTGCAACGAAGACAGCTAAGCGGCCATTGGTAAAACTGTCGTTATGGATCGTAGACGGTTTTATGGCAATGGCAGATCCATCCGAAGGTACCCTGAACGTCGTAAATATGATCTGTGGGATACCATCCTTAGGATTTTTGACTTTGTGCCCCAATGTCACCTTGGCCTCGCAGAATACCTGGCCTTCTTCGGTGGGCCGGGGCAGAAAAATATGCGGGAAAGGGTGATGCTCTACGAACATGCCACCACCGCCAAGTGGCGACATAGCATAGTTGCGTATATAGTCCGGTAACGACGTATTGTATTCCATACCAAAGAGTATTTTGTCGAAACCCATAGTG
>Ga0206949_1082_pt1 | contig 36071 bp, 27 predicted proteins | sample Alteio_BWOrgHeat_40_FD_153240 | JGI IMG/M metagenome (GOLD analysis project Ga0206949, IMG submission 153240) | Enriched cells from forest soil in Barre Woods Harvard Forest LTER site, Petersham, Massachusetts, United States -... | ecosystem: Environmental > Terrestrial > Soil > Temperate forest >...
TAAGCATCGGGACCAACAACCACGTCAACCAGCCGCTCCTCTTCTAAAAATTTTGATTTTAACCTTTCAGCCATACAGCCTAAAACGCCAACCACCAAACCTGGGTTTTTAACCTTGGCAATGGTAAACTCTCTCAGGCGGTTGCGAACACGCTGTTCGGCATTCTCCCTGATGGAGCAGGTATTGATAAAAATAACATCCGCTGCGTTATAATCAGCGGTGGTTTCAAATCCCTGGTCGTGTAAAATTGAGGCTACGATCTCGCTGTCTGAAAAATTCATGGCGCAGCCATAGCTTTCGATGTAAAGCTTGCGGCCATTATTTTTTTTCTTATTCCCCTCCAACAACAGCGCTTCACCCTGCCTGCTCTCATCGTGTACCTTACCTGTAATCCCGAGATCGATCATTAAAATAAAAAATTTAGCCCGCAAAAATACACAAAATTTAAATAAAAGGTGACATATTGTCATGAATAACAAATTTTGTACTTTATTGTTATATTCCAAACCGTTAACCATGGGCTCACAATCGCCGAAAAAAAGAAAACTTCCCGCCTGGCCTTTCATCGTACTGGTGGTTGTAGCTATTGCCGGGTGGGCTACCTACTACATTTACAATTCGTACCTGGCCGGCAACCGCTGGAAACCTGTTTTACAACGCCGGTTAAAAGAGCTGGTATTAAAAACCAGCGACAGCCTTTACCAAATAGAATATTCGGATTTTGAGCTAAATATCCATTCAGGTAACGCGACGATTTATGACTTCAGGCTAATACCGGATACGCTGGTTTATAATAAACTGGTGAAGCTGAAAAAGGCGCCTGACAATCTTTTCATCCTCAGTGTTAAAAAGCTCACTATAAAAAATATTGGGGCAAAAAAGGCTTACCGCGATAAAATACTGGACATCGACAACATTACCATCGATAAGCCAAATCTGACCGTCATCAACAAGCGTTTTAAATTTAATGATACGGTGAAAGTGGGCAAACCGGAAACGCCTTATCAAATGATAAAGAAAGTATTTAAGCAGCTCCGTATCGATTCGATCGCGTTAAATGATATTAGCCTTAACTATATCAACAAAAACAAGCCGGTTACCAGGCAAACAATTCTTAAACATTTGGACATCGCGGTTTCCGATGTATTTATCGATTCGCTATCGGGACAGGATCCCGCCCGCTTTTATTATACAAAAGATGTCAACGTAACCGTACACGATTACCATATTGGTACACCTGACGGATTGTACAACGCGAAATTGAAAAAGATATTTTTCTCTACCGCTCAGCGAAGGATTCAACTGGACAACGTCTCGCTTTCGCCAAAGTATAACCGTGAGGATTTCTACCAGCAAGCAGGCGCACAAGGGGACATTTACAACCTGAAGTTTAAAAGGATCGCTATAGAAGATATCGACCTGCAGGATTTTCTGCGGGCGCAAAATCTTTATGCAGGCGTGATGAACATCAAAGGCGCCGATGTGCAGATATATACCGATAATGCTTACAAAGGAAAAAAGAAAGTGATGACCGGGAAAGATCCGCAGCAATCGCTGCAGAGGGTGGGTTTGGATATGTGGCTGAAGCGCATTAATATAAAAGACGCCCGCATCAGCTATGCCGAAACAGACGCAATAACTAAAGCAACCGGCGAAATACTGTTTACCCACACCAATGCCAATTTTTTGAATGTAACGAATGATGACGACCAGAAAAGACGAAATCCCATTATGCGTGCAAATATCAATACCCGGTTTATGGATGCCGCGCCGTTCCAGGTAAACTTTAAATTTAACCTTGCGGCACCTGACGGGGCCTTCAACTATTCGGGCGAGCTGGGTAAGTTTGACGGCAAAATACTCGATAAGCTGGTAAAACCGCTGGCCATGGTTCATGTGCAGTCGGCGGATATTGAAAAGCTGGATTTTAACGTTAATGCAAGTAATTACAGCGGCAAAGGCAACCTCGATTTTTATTATAAAAACCTGAATATCCAGTTGCTAAAAAAGGTTGAAGGTAAGGACGAACTGCAAAAACAGGGCTTTATTTCAACATTAGCAAATAATTTGATCATTAAGAGCAACAACCCGGACAATACAGGTAAATTGAGGCCCGGGCCGATAGACCTGGAACGAGACCCCGACGTTTCATTTTTCAGCTTTTTATATAAGGCGCTGCTGGATGGTTTAAAGCCAAGTGTTGGCTACGATAAGAAAAAAGAAGGCCAGGTTGCAAAGGCAATTGTAAAAGTTAACACGACAGTAGCAAAAGTTGACACTTTAATGAGCAGATTTAATAAATTTAAAGAGGCAAGAAAAGTGCGGCGCGAAGAGCGTAAAAAGCAGCGGCAGGCAAAAAAAGATTCTCTAAATAAAACAGGCGAAAACAAGGGTAATTAATGGCATTTAAGATTTTCAGAAGAAAGTGGCAAAATGTGACGGCAATTTGTTTGGCCGTTTTTATTGCACTTATCTTGCTGGTTGCTTTGCCCGTTAATAGCTATTGGTCGCCTATACTGGCAAAAGAGGTAAAAAAAATTGTGCTGAAAAGCAGCGATAGCTTGTACAAAGTTAGTTTCAGTTCAGCCGAGCTGCATGTGTTAAGGGGCACTATTGACATTTTTGATATCACGCTAAAGCCTGATACTGCCGTTTATAATCTGAGGCTGAAACAAAACATTGCCCCGAATAATCTTGTGGAGCTGCATGTAAAACGACTCACCTTGTCGCATATTCATCCCTTCAAATGGTATTTCCAGCACGAGCTCGATATTGGCGAGATCGCCGTCGATCAACCCGTCCTTAACATCAGCTACCGGCTAAATCATAAAAAGGATACCTTGTTGGCAAATAATCAAACCGCATGGCAAAAGATATCTAAAAGCCTGCATTCCATTCATATAGGCGATATTCTTTTGGGCGATGTCAAATTGAAATACGAAGATTATTCAGGAAATAAGCTAGCGATAGCCGAGCTGAAAGAGTTAAACCTGAGCGCGCACGACCTCCTGATCGATTCAACAACACAAAAAGATAAATCAAGACAGCTTTATTGTAAAGACATCGTGGGTGAATTAAATAATTATTCGGCAAAAACGCAGGATGGCCTGTATACCTATAAATTTGATCACCTGAGGTTATCGACTTTGCAATCGAGGCTGAATATCGAAGGGTTCAGCTTAAGCCCGCTGCCAACAAATGATTTTTTTGCCAAAAGCAGGGATGATAAGTTTGCATTCCGGCTGGATTCTCTTCAGCTGAATAATTTTGATTTTTTAAACTACCACAAATATCGTATCATAACCGCCTCGAAGCTTACTTTGAATAACGGCAACCTGGAGGTATTTGGCAACCCAACAAAAACGGCGCGGCTTACCGACCGGGTGGTCACCTTTCCGAATGCAGGCTTATTTAACTTCAATTCGGATTTGAAACTGGATACGGTAAAACTAAAACGCATTGATGTTATTTATACAGAATTCAATAAAAAGTCGAATAAAACGGGCTCCATATCGTTTAACCGTACCAGCGGTACTTTTTTTAATATTACCACGCGGGCTGAGGCTTTGCAAAAGAATAACCTTTGCAACGTGGAGCTAACCAGTCTTTTTATGAACGAGGCCCATTTTAAGGTAGGCTTTGTTTTTAATTTAACTGATGCCGACAGATCCTACAGTTTTAAGGGCAGCCTGGGGCCGATGAACCTGAAAGGCATTAATACCGCGACCATGCCATTGACTTTGCTTAAAATTCAAACCGGTACACTAAAGCAAATGGATTTTGATTTTAAAGCCGACCGTAAGACCGCGAAAGGAAAACTGGTTATGCTATATAATGATGTAAAGGTTGCAATACTTGGCCGCGATTCGTTATTTAATACATTGCAAACAAAACCTATTCCCACATTATATGTCAATAATTTTATCCTCAGGCATAACAATCCTGATGCGCCCGGCCTCTCACCGCGAATAGCTTTTGTAACGCAAAACCGATCAACTGAAACGCCCTTTTTTAAATATACCTGGCAGGCGTTGTTAGCAGGCATCAAACCTTCCATTGGTTTAAATGAGAAAACCCAGGAGGCTGCGATTGCCCTGGTAAATCAACTGTCAGAAGACAAGCGTGAGCGACAGATCAAAAAAGTACAACGTCAGCAGCGCCGGGCAGAGCGCCGCCTGCGCAGGGAAGAGAAGAAGCGCGAGGGCAGCTGATTTGACCTGAGTGCCGGGCATGGTCTATCTTCTATCCGATTTCTGCCGACTTTCCTGACTAAATTTTCCGGCCATGCAACATTTTGCCCGCCGATCACATCTTATAAAGAAAACAAACGTTATGAAAAGAATAGCTTATGCATGTTTTGCAGTAATACTGGTATTTACAGCAACTTTAACCGCTTCGGCGCAGTCAGCAGAAACGAGGGCTGTCTCGGGATTTAACAGTATCGCGTCATCCGGACCCTTTGATGTGCATGTAAATATCAACGGAACAGAAAGCCTGAAGATCTCGGCCAGTTCAAAGATCATCAACGAGATCGAAACCGTTGTTGAAGATGGCACATTGAAAATTAAATTTAAGCATCGTGATGATTGGAATCATAACGATGAGTATGGGCAAATCGATGTTTATGTTACCGCTAAAGCGCTCTCATCATTAGCCAATGCCGGTTCCGGTTCAATTAAAGTAGAAGGTACTGTGACCGGGGGCGATGTAAACGTCGTTTTAAGCGGATCGGGAGATATCCAAACAGCCGTTAAATCAGGCAACCTGCATACAACCATCAGCGGGTCGGGTTCAATTGACATCAATGGCAGCGCCGACGAAACCAAAGTGACCATTAGCGGTTCGGGTGAAGTGAAGGGCAAAGGTCTTAAAACCAACAATGCCTCGGTTACTATAACAGGTTCCGGAAGCGCTTATTTTACTGCCGACAAAACCGTTTCTGCGCGGATCGTCGGTTCGGGAAATGTCGTTTATTCGGGACATGCAACTATCGCCGAAAGCAGGACCATCGGCTCGGGTAGTATTAGCAAAGAGGATTGATCTTCAATTACTTTATATCGGGCAGTTGTTTAATAAATGGCTGAAAACCCTGTTTAAACCAAGGGGATATTAATGATATTTCATTTTTATCCCTTTTTCTTTTACCAGGTTTTTAAAAGCAGGAAATTATTCCAAATAATATTTCCCTGTAGAACGCAATACATCGCGTCTACCGCCAAAATTGTCATACTCGCCTGGAAAAGACGGGATGTATTGTGTCTTCTGCTAAAATTATTATACGAGTTTGCTACTGTCAGCGGGAGGCGTGATGTATCGCGTCTCTACGGTGCAAAGATTATTGCAACAACAATTTCAGGTTAATTCCAAAATTAGTGAAAGCTGTATTGAAGGTTTGCGAAGTATACGGCCTTGTTATGTTTGAATCATAAAACAAATTAAGGGTAAAGCGCTGGTTTAACATCCAATCCATCGAAGGCCTTACGGTAATGTTCTGCGCTCCGGCCGAAACCTGGGCTTCCTCAACGTCGGCCTGGTAGATAAGCGTTTTAGTATCCTGCACTGAAAAATCTACCTTAAAATTCACGTCATTATGCTGCCTGCTTGCAAATAAGCCAAACGGGAATACAAAGTTTTTATCATGATACCCGAAGCCGAAAACCAGGGCATTCTGATTCAGTTCCGACAACTGGCTGTTCAGAACACTCAGGCTCAATGAGCGGCTTTGCCTGTACTCCAGGTTAGCTGTCATACCGTTTTTAAACCGGCCGTTCAAACCAAGCAGCGGAACAAATTGTTCAAAAATAGTGACCGAAGAGAACTGGTATTGTGGCAGGAAGTCGTTATTCGCGTCCCTTGCATTTACCGCACCGTTGGCCTCGGTATATTGCAGCAGCGTACTATAACCGCTCACCGTGTAGGAGGAACTATAACCGTGCGTAATATCCAGCGATTCGAAAATATCGCTAAACATCTGAATATGACTCAATCCATTATAGGTGATCTGCCAGTTAGGGATGGGAATATCCGGAAACTGGCTTAAACTGGCCGTCGATGGGCTTTTACCTGTATACGCCGCCAGGAATGCCGGCACCACCACATTTTGAGAGTTAGCGCTATATCCGTCGGCAAAACCATTGGTTGGTGGTCCGGTTGAATTTGGATTGAGGGCCCCCAGTCTTTGCGATATGGCCTGGCGGTCGTTTTCAAACTTTTGGAAAGCCGCAGAGGTGTTATTCGCCCCGCTTATTTTTGAAAATGCAGTTGCGATACTTAAATACGAAATGGCATAGTCGCCCGATGTTACCGGGTTATAGCTTTGTATATCGTTCCCGCCGTCTATCGACTTAAAATTGGTTTGATAAGTATGATCCTGGGTTTTAAAAGCAGAGAGCTGTATCCGCAGGTCTTTGATGGGCTGGATAGTACTTTTTAACTGCAGGTTTTCATTAAAGGTGGTCACGTAAAGCTGGTTTTGCAGGGTATCGGTGCTGATCCAGCCATGCGCTATCGCGGTTGCCCGCAAATCGCCCTGCCCGCCCAGTAAGAATGAAAGGCCCGGTGCGCCATAGTTGAAATCTTCTCCTAAAAAGTTGGATTGGGGCAAGTACCCCGGGATAAAGGTACCATCCGTTCTGGTAAATGATGCGCTGATATTTTTTACGCTCGTTAACACACCAACCAGGAATTTATTAAGCCCGTTATCATTATCGGGGCTTTGTACAGCTTTGATAAACGCAAATTTCTTATAAAGCGTTTCGAAATTGAAAGTTGGATCCAGTTGTATGGTCCGCGAGTTTTGAATACTGTTTCCAATATCAAACTGCGGGTCATCTATGGCAAAAAGTGGCTGCCCCTGCCAGTTAAAATGCGTGCTGTAATGAGCCGCGAGGGTAACCCAGTCCAGGTAAGGAATTTTGCTCAGGGGGACATTATAAGTAAAATTAAGGGTATGGTTATAGGCAGTTGTACGGCCTAAATTAAGAATGTTATGCCATAATGTATCCAGTTTCAAACCGTTTAGCGTACCGGCCGGCTCATCTACGGTCGCCAAATTGGTTGCGTCGATATCCATGGAAAGTGACTTGGTCAGGTTCCAGCCAAGGCCATAAACACGCGTTACGGTGAAAGTTTTGTTGAACGTTGTGGGAATAGTTAAACTATCCGTCGGGTCATTGTTTCGGGGTGTATTCTGCGAATAAAACCGATCAAAGCTCATGCTGAAGGCCAGCCTGGAGGGCCACAAACTAAAATTTATATCCTTGATCAGCGCCAGTGAGTTTTTCTTGATCAATTTCGCGAAGGGGCTGTAATATTTAGGCTGATCGGCATAGGAATAAGCCACGGCAAACTTGTAGGTCTTCTCTATATCAGCCAGTGTTACAAAATCATGGTGCTGATATTCACTATATGAAAGCGTAGCATTCCAGTTCTCCAAATCATAAACATGCTTTTTTGCCTTCGGATCGGAGTATGCCTTGTGCACATTGGTGAAGTTTATGCTCCTGCGCAGCGTATAGTCTTCCGCAGCATTCTTAATCGAATCTTTCTCTTTGGTCGTCGGCGCAGCCTTAATAACATCTTTTAGCAAAATATCGCCCGATGCCGGATCATACTCCGGCGTACTCACCTGCGTAGATACATTTATATAAGCCGGTATGTGTACGCCGCTCTTTGCCGGAAAAAACTTCCCGAGCTCTACATTCGCAGTAACATTATATCCGTTCACATCGTTCAGGCTCCGATCCTCCATCCTTGAATCCAGGGTACCGAACCCCGCCGTAGTTTTGTTCCCTGATACGGCAATATCGGCAAAGTCGGCAAGCTTTGCTTCCGCTTTTCCGATTGCTGCCCAGCCGCCTTTTTCGTTAAAATCGGTCATGCGCAGCTCGTCAAACCAAACCGTTCCTGATTTCGGTAAACCATCATCACTACTGGCCGTAGCGGGCGTTTTTAATGGATTACGTACACCCAGCATAATTGTCGTCACAATGCCAAGATCAGGGTTGCCAACAACGGTTATTGTATCGCGGCCGCCCGACTGGACATATTTATAAGGCACTGTGAGGGGCCAGGGGGCGCCGCCGAATCGGGCATTATCCCTCGCCAGTTTTGCCTGGGTCAATAACGACAGTTGAAGGGCCATTTCATTTGCCGCCGGCCAGATCACATTGGGATCCGTTGTCCCGGGCGGCGTAATTTCCAACGGTATCGAATATTCGTAATAGTTGTTTATGTAATCTGATCCCAGGCGGATAAACGCGCTGATATCGCCATTTCTCAGCCCGGCTCCTTCGCCATGTATAAACATATCGAGTTCTTTATACTGCCTCAGGTCGTTATTAAACAACTTAAACGCTGCGCGAGAGTAGCCGTCGGCCAGGTTATTCACCAAAACCGACAACGATTGCTCGTTTAACTTAGTGTTTGCTTGTAAATTACTGTAGTCTGTTTGCCTGTTTATACCCGGAGGAACTACATAAGGTATCGGGGTGCGTGTACCGTTCTCTTCAATATTTACGGTTTCAACATCAATGGTAGAGTTGTCGAGCGGTGCATTAGCAATTTGAGAAATTACCTGGGTTGGGTCATTCTGCAGGTTAAAAGCCGTCCAGGTGCCCCGTACCAGTTGATAAGTGGCAAGGCGAAGCACAACGGTATCGGCAAAGTTGGTAAGAAAGGTCCGCATATAACGGATCGATTTAAAGTCCTGGATGCTGCCAATGGTAGAAGTATAAGCATTGATAGGAACCCTGAACTGGTACCAATTCACCGTGGTGGTCGACCCATTGGCCAGCGTTACCGTTGCTGGCTGAACATCGGTGATAAAGTTTTTGCCCACCACCAGGCTCTTTGGGTTTATAGGGATCTGATACTCGAAGTATTCATCATCCTGATCCATGTTATTGTCGTGATTTACATCTTCGCCGTCGGGCAAAGATGTGGATGCAGATGTTTGCAGTCCCAGCAATGCCTGCGACTGCTGTGAAGTTGGTGAGTTTCCTTCTGTTCCGTTATAGCGGCTATAGCGCTGCAGGATGCCCGCGGCGGCTTTGTCCAATTGCGGGCCCTGGTAATACTGGTAATCGTCCGATGAAGGGTCGGCCGCAAACGCCGCGCCGGCGGTGGCGTTTACCTGCGCTTTTACCTGGTTTACCACATTGGCAAACTGCACCCGTTCATCGGCATCGCTCAAACCGTCTAAACCGACGTCCTGCAGCGCCCTGGATGCTGGATCACTGTCAAAAGAGTTTACAACAGGTTGTACTGTCGGTTCGCGGCCCCATACTGTTGTGGTGGTATTATTTGTCGTTCCATCTACCGGGAGGCCGTTTTCGAGGCTCTTTTGACCATCCTTCAATATATCTTCAGAAATTTCGCCCAGGTCGATATACATGTTACCGCCGATAGAATTAGGTTTATAGGTAAACGGATCCATCAGCCAGAATTCGATGTACTGTACGTTCAGATCCTGGAAATCGCTCGAGTTAATACCCCTGAATATGCCGCCCCAGTTAGCCGCCGGATTCTGCAGGGTGCCATCGCTGTTCAGCCCGGTAGTCGTATAATTGTACGGGCCGCGCACCATCGGGTAATAAGCAAGGTCAAATGTGGCTATAGGCAAGGGCTGGCCGGTAGGCGATTGTTTAAAGGGAAAGACTTCCGTTTCAAGCACCTGCCGCACGTAGTTGTTCGACAATTCATTACGGCTGACAGGGATGGTACTGCCGGTATAAAATATCGGATCGATATTGTAAAAGGCAAGCCTGGCGCGGTGATAACCATTACTGAGGTCGTTGAATGCATCGTAATCATGGGCAAGCGCAGGCGTGTTTGGCGTGCCGGAAATATACCAGGAGCTTGCACTGCTAAGATCGATATAGGATTGGGCGCTTTCGAAATCATCCAGGTAAGCGGTGCCATTTTTGGAGCCGGCAAAATTCAACGCAGAGGGGTTGCCCGGTAAAAGCTGGGCAAATTCGCCATTAAAACTAAAGGATGAAGGCACCTTGGTGTGTATCAGCGGGATTTTATCGACCAGCCGGGTTAGAAACCTGGACGGCGAGTTATAATTTGCGTCGAAACCATACATGGTATTTGAAATGGACTCCTGGCCGATAACTTCATTTTGCGTAATCGGCTGCTCGGTAAGGTGCATCAGTGTGGCGCCCAAACTCAATTTATCGTTAACCTGGTAATCAAACCTCGATCCAAACAACGACTTTTGCTGAACGCCGAATAGTTCGTTATTTTCAACCTTCACCGTGATTGGCTGCCCGGAGTTAAGCAGCGCGGTGTTTAGTATGGTAATACGCCCCGCGTTGTAATCAATGGTGTAGTCAGTTCCTTCTACCAGCGTTGTTGCGCCTGCATTCACAATAACCGAGCCCTGCGGAATGTTCACCGCATTTAACTGGTAAGAAGAACCTGCCGTGCCCGAAAACGTTCCGGCTATAGTGTAGCGGTTTAAATTCTGAAAAAACTGTTTAGCCGCAAACTGTGTCGAATCATATAGTGGCTGATAAACGTACCTGTTGACGAGCTCCGTCTCCCCGGGGGAAAACTGTTTAGCCAGGTCGGCGCCGAAGGGCTCAAGCGTCGGAAAAATGATCACACCATTGTTGGAGTCGATGGTAATCCCCTCCAGAAAGTCGAAATACCCATCAGGTTGCTTGTTTTGTTGCGCGTCCAGGTTATCCAGGTCGGTAAGTTGCAGCCATAATTTGCTCTTCGTGTTTTGCCCCTCCTCCATCGCCAGTTTTTGGATGCCTGATTTGTCATCCAGCCTCGAAATGTTCAGCTTAAAATTAGTCGGGCTGATCTGCGAGGCGTTGAGCGAGTAGACGTTCTTCATCATTAAGTTCCAGGTCGGCAGCTTGGTTTTCAGCAATTCATTTTTCAGCAGTTTTACATACAATACCTTGCGGGTTGTGGCATTAACAGGCTGATCGCTCGAAAACTCACCTACCTGGTACGACACGCCATTGTAGGTATATTGATAAGCAACCGCCAGCACCTCGTCGTTATTTAACGCGGATTTTAGCGTGATATATCCCAATTGGGGGTGAAGTGTATATTCCGCCGACGTTAACTGACGTGCATAAACCAATTTTGCATAGTTATCGGAACCGCCCGTTGTGGCAAAATAACTGGCAATGCTGTTTTGGGGATCATAGGTGAGGCGGGCATTTACAGGTATATTCCGCAACAAAGAGTTTGATTGCTGTGAGAAACCGGGTGTGGTAGTTCCGGCAGGAAAACCTGAAAAACCCGAACCGCCATGAACAAGCGTTGTATTGTACGGTGTGTTTTCACCTAAATCCAGGAATGCCAGCACGTCGCGTGAATTTGTCGTGCTGTTTACCCGGTTTGTGATCCAAACTTCGATCTTGGTGATGTTTACGTTTGAACTGATGATCGGAATGTTTGCCAGCGCCTTATTGTAATTGTTGCGGAAGTATTGGGATAAAAAGAAGTGCCTGTTGGCATCGTAGTCGGCCGATGTAACCGAAAACGACCCTTGCTGCGAACCGTTGGTTATGGTAATGGTTTGTGGCTGCGAGCGCTGCTGCGAGAAAATGCTCGTCACCTTTAGCTTCCCGAATTTTAACTGTGTTTTTACACCAAATAAAGCCTGGCTGCCCGTAATAAGCGTAGTCGGCAGGGGCATGCTTACCGTACCCAGTTCAATTTTCTGAATAATCTCATCCGGGTGCCCGGTGTAATCGAGTTTTATCTGGTTCTCGAACTGGAACTGCGCATCGGTATTATAATTGGTGGTGATTTTCAACTTGTCGCCAATGGTTCCGGTTACGTTCAGTTGTATTTTTTGGTCGAGATTAAAATTAAACTGGTTGCGCTGAATGGTGTTAAACAGCGGGTTATCGTTTTGATTCAGCTGTCCTTGCACGATGGCTTCTGCCGATCCCTGCGGCCGGATATTAATGTCTGATCCCCCGAAAATCTGTTCAAAAGTTTGATTTCGAATGCTTATTGTCGGGATAAAGCCTGGCTGTGCCGCCGAATAGGTATAATCGCCCGATAGCTTTTTAAAGTAATTCCGTTGATTTTCCCTCATCAACAGGTCAAGGTAATCGTTAAAGGTTAAATACTGCGGCGGCCTGTATAGCAAGTTACCTACACGCTCGTATAAAATATAAAGGTTGGTAACCGGGTCGTACTCAACGGTGCGCACCAGGTTAGGCGGAATGGTGTCAAAAATACCTTGCCGCAAACGCAGGTTAATCGTTTGCGGAAGGGTTACCGGGATAGTAACGACAGTGGTATCTTTTTTTGAAGGTTGAGCCTGCTGTTGTGCATAAGCGGTTTGTAACCCGCAAAAAGCAGAGATCAATAAAATTATTAGAAACTTTGGGGTAAAAAATCTAATCAAGACTCAGCTAAAAATTGTACGTAATTATAAACTTTTTAATGCAAACTTTATCAATTGTTCGACGGACAAATCGCCGCTATTTTTATTTATTTCCTGGTCAAGCACCTTTTCAGCCTGCTGCCTGGCGAAGCCCAGCATCACGAGCGCCGAAAGCGCCTCATCCTTAACCGTTTTATTCAAAGGCGCCGGGCTCAGCGTGTCTGTACCTTCCTTGCGCAGCTTGTCCTGCAATTCAAGTATTATACGCTGCGCGGATTTTGGGCCTATGCCTTTTATCCTTTGTATCAAAGAAACATTCCCCGAAATTATTGCGCCCTGGATCTCTTCAGGGGTTATGGACGACAACATCATCCGCCCGGTATTGGGCCCGATACCCGAAATCGAGATCAGGTGAAGAAAAAGACGCCGCTCGCCTTCATCCACAAAGCCATATAACGTGTGCGCATCCTCTTTTACATGAAGCCAGGTGAACAGCTTACAGCGTTCCGTGTTCCCAAGCTTCGAAAATGTGTTTAAGGAAATATTGATGTGATACCCAACTCCACCCGCATCTATTACAACAAATGCAGGACTTTTGAAAACTAATTTACCATCAATATAAGCGTACATAATATTAAGCTTAAAGCTTAAAGCGGAAAGCTTAAAGCCTTTTTATGTTCATTTTATCTTTTGCTTTTTGCCTTAAGCTTTTTGCTTTAAGCTTTCACCTTTTTCCTGCGCATCAACAACTGCAATCGTTATCATATTCACTATTTCGCGCACCGAGCTGCCTAATTGCAGTACGTGCACGGGTTTTTTTAACCCGAGCAAGATTGGCCCCACTGCTTCTGCCCCGCCCATTTCCTGCAACAGCTTGTAGGCAATATTGCCTGACTCAAGATTCGGGAAGATCAATGTGTTTGCCGGCCGTCCTTTTAGCGTCGAAAACGGGAAATTATCTGCAAGCAAATCCGCGTTCAGGGCAAAGTTCGCCTGCATATCACCGTCAACAATCATGTCCGGGTAGCGATCATGCAAAATGCGAACCGCTTCCCGCGTTTTTTCAGGTACAGGGCCATCATTCGAACCAAAATTGGAGTAGGACAATATAGCAACACGCGGTGTAATGTTAAACTGCTTTACCGTATGTTCCATCAAAACTGTAATGTCAACCATTTCTTCTACCGAAGGATTTACATTTACGGTGGTATCGCCAAAAAAAACGGGGCCCTTGCGGGTAATCATCATGTACATTCCCGCTACACGCTTAACACCGGTCTCCGTACCTATAATTTGCAATGCAGGCCTGATCGTGGTAGCATAATCCTTTGTCAGGCCTGATATGAGCGCATCGGCTTCCCCAAACTGTACCATGCAAGCCCCGTAGTAGTTGCGATCGTGCAATAATTTCTTCGATTCATACAGCGTTATCCCCCTGCGCTGTCGTTTTTGATATAGATAATCGGCGTACTCATCGATGTGCTCACAGTTTTCGTTCGGATCGATGATATGCACGTCGCCCAGTTCTATATCGCTTTCGCGCATGATCTGCTTTATCCTTTTTATATTTCCCAGCAATATCGGGGTCGCGATACCTTCTTCTTTAACAATTTGCGCCGCCTTTAATATTTTGTAGGTATCAGCTTCAGCAAAAACGATGCGTTTTGGGTTTTGCTTTGCCTTATTCGTTAAGTTGCGAAGCAGCTTATCATTCATACCTACCCTGGTTCTCAATTCCTCGTGGTAAGCATCCCAATCGGTAATAACCTTACGCGCCACACCCGAATCGATCGCAGCCCTGGCTACCGCAGCTGATACTTCGGTGATCAACCGCGGATCCATCGGCTTGGGTATGATGTAGTCGCGGCCAAATTTCAGGGTGGTGGTATTATACACCAGGTTCACAGTTTCCGGGATGGTTTTTTTTGCCATATCGGCAATCGCTTTAACCGCGGCAACTTTCATCTCTTCATTAATAGCCGTTGCACGCACGTCGAGCGCACCCCTGAAAATATAGGGAAATCCCAAAACGTTGTTTACCTGGTTTGGATAATCGGAACGGCCTGTTGCCATCAGGATATCTTTACGCGCATGAACAGCGGTGTCGTAGGCAATCTCAGGATCAGGGTTGGCCATCGCGAAGACGATCGGATTTTTAGCCATTGAGCGGAGCATATCCGGCGTAACCACATTGCCCGCTGAAAGACCGATAAAAACATCAGCGCCTTTCATGGCTTCAGCCAGGGTCCGCGCATCTTTGCGCGTGGTAGCATAGGCTAACCTGATCTCGTCAAGGTCTGTTCTCTCGGGCGTGATCAAACCGTTAATATCGAACATGACGATATTCTCTTTTTTTACGCCCAGCGTTAAATACATTTTGGTACAGGAAACAGCAGCCGCGCCGGCGCCGTTTACCACCATTTTTATCTTATCGAGCTTTTTACCCTGTATTTCGCATGCATTGAGGAGCGCCGCACCAGATATTATTGCGGTGCCGTGCTGGTCGTCGTGCATAACAGGGATCTTCATCTCGGCTTTAAGCCGGCGCTCGATCTCGAAGCATGACGGGGCAGAGATATCCTCCAGGTTAATGCCGCCGAAAGTTGGCTCAAGAGCCCTGACGATGTTTACAAATTCGTCAGCGGTTTTTGCATTTATTTCAAGGTCGAAAACATCGATATCCGCGTAAATCTTAAACAGCAGGCCCTTACCTTCCATTACGGGCTTGCTGGCTTCGGGGCCGATATTACCGAGGCCAAGTACGGCCGTCCCGTTACTGATAACGCCTACCAGGTTGCCCTTGGCGGTGTATTTATAAACATCTTCAACGTTATCGGCTATGCGCAGGCATGGTTGTGCCACACCCGGCGAATACGCCATAGTAAGGTCGCGCTGAGAGTTAGTGGGCTTCGTCGGCACAACCTGAATTTTACCGGGCCGGCCTTTCGAATGGTAATTTAATGCGTCCTGGTTCCGGTTAGGCTTATTCATGTTTTCAGTTTCAAGTACCCAAAATTACAACGCGAATTTCGGATTTCGGATGTTCGATTTCGGATTTAAAAATAAATCCGAAATCCGAAATCGTAATTCCGAAATCCGAAATCAGCTTATCCTTTGCTGATCTTTATTGTCATGCCGGGCTGTAACTCGTTTCGTTTCAGACCATTTAAAGATTTGATCCTTTCAACGGAAGCACCTTCGAATTTCGAAGCTATCCCGCTAAGCGTATCTCCCCGTTTTACTTTATAGGTAATGTAATTGTGAGCGTGTTTGATGGATGGTTCGTTCTCAGGTTCGTCGGCGCTTTCACTTAGCCGCAGCCTGGTACCAGTGGCCACGGTTTTGCCATGCAGGTGATTCCATGCCTTAAGGTCCTGCACATCAATGCCGAAAGTATCGGCAATGTCGCCGAGCGTTTCGCCGCGCTTTACAACATGGTATTGCTGATGCGGCTCCGGTTTACTTTCACGATATGGTTCAGACATCGGCACGGGAGCCGAAGCTGCCATGCCTGATCCATTTAAAACGTTGTATAATGACGCATATTTATCCCTGTCCACCTGGGGAACCACCAAGCGGCGGGGCGCCTGTGGCGTACCGTTAATGATCTGCCGCTTATAGGCGGGGTTGAGGATGCAAAGCTGCCTGAAATCGATATTAAGCGCCTGCGCCACCGAACTTAATGATATGTATTTGTTTACCAGTACTGTGTCGGTTTTCAAAACCATATCACAGGGTTGCGCTACGATATTATGCTTCGCATAACAATTCATCACGTAGGTAACTGCTATAAATGCCGGCACATAATTCCTGGTCTCCGCGGGGAGGTATTGCCTTATCGACCAAAAATCACTTGCCCCTGCCTTGTCAATCGCATGTTCTACATTACTTTTCCCGCAATTGTATGATGCGATTGCCAGCAGCCAGTCGCCAAATTCCTCGTAAGCGTCCTTCAGATAGGCGGCAGCGGCGTAGGAAGCCTGTATCGGGTCCCGGCGATCATCAACATAATCGTCCATGTTCAAGCCGTAAATTTTTGCCGTTGTATACATAAACTGCCACGGACCCGCTGCGCCAACCCGGGAAACCGCAAACGGATCGAGCTTTGATTCAACTATTGATAAATATTTCAATTCATCAGGGATACCGGCATCCCTGAACGCTTTTTCGTAGATCGGGAAGTAATATTTTGTTAATCCCAGCACCCGGCCCATTTCTTCACGGTTATGCGCGTATATCTCGATATAGCTTTGTACGTACTCATTAAAATCCAGCGGAACATCTTTTTTTAACGAGTCGAGCCGGTGTCTGTAAATGCTGTACCCGCCCGTCAACGCCACTGGCTGTATTACAACCGGCAGAATAGTGGTATCCCTGTAGTTGTAAAAACTGGCAGCTACTGAAGCTAAAGCATTATGAGCGTGAATGAAACTGTTGGATGCGTTAACAAATTGGAGCGATAATAAACAGGTGATTAAAGTAAATATTCTCTTCATTCCGTTTGGATTAATCAGGGTTTATTTTTGTATCAATCTTTTTACTAAATTATTAAATTTTTTGTAGTTCAAGGAAATACCTGGAAAAATTTAATAACTCCTGCTCGTGGAAATGCTTCGACAGCAATTGTAAGCCTAACGGCAAACCCTTGGTATTATTGCCCGAAGGCAAAGAAATTGCCGGTGCGCCCGTTAACGACGCCTGCACCGTAAAAATATCAGCCAGGTAGGTTACAACGGGGTCCTTTGGTCGTTTTCCAATAGGAAATGCCGGCTCTGGGGCCGTGGGTACCATGATAAAATCGTACTCTTTTAATATCGCCTCTGTCTTTTCCCGGATCATCCGGCGCACTTTTTGTGCCTTGGCAAAATAGGCATCGTAATAACCTGCACTTAAAACAAAGGTACCCAGCATGATGCGGCGCTTTACTTCCTTGCCAAAGCCCTCCGACCTCGATTTTTTATAAGTAGATACGAGGTCGACCGAATCGGGGCTGCGGTAGCCATAATGTACGCCATCATACCGGGAAAGGTTTGAAGAGGCTTCGGCCATGGCCAGGATATAGTAGGTTGGCACCAGGTAATCCAGCAATTCAAAGGCGATGGGCTTAACGGTGTGGCCGTCTGCCCGCAATTTATCGATATACCTCACGAGGTTGTTTTTCACCTCGTCGTCAACGCCGGGGCTCGACAAAGCTTCCTGCATGTAAGCTATCTTTTTCGGCGCGGGTGCCGCAATGTTCTTACTATACTCGGGTACCGGTATATCCTTGAGGGTGCTGTCGTATTCATCCGTTCCGGCCATTACCTCCAGTAATAAAGCTGCATCCTCAATCGATTTGGTTATAGGTCCCACCTGGTCAAACGACGAGGCATAGGCAATTATTCCGTGCCGCGAGATGCGCCCGTAGGTGGGTTTAAGTCCGATCAGTCCGCAGAAGGAAGCGGGCTGCCTGACCGAACCGCCGGTATCGGTGCCAATAGCTGCATGGCACATCCCTGCCTGCACCGCTACCGCTGAGCCACCCGACGATCCGCCGGGCACCCTGGTTTCATCGGCATAATTTTTAACAGGACCAAAGAAAGAGTTTTCGTTCGAGGCGCCCATGGCAAATTCATCGCAATTGCAACGGCCAATGATCACCGCATCCTCGGCAAGCAAACGGTCGACGATGGTAGCGGAATAAACCGAAGTAAAGTTTTCGAGGATCTTTGACGAGGCGCTTACCTTGTGGCCTTTATAGCAGATGTTATCTTTTATGGCGATAACCATCCCGGCAAGTTTGCCGGCAGTGCCGTCTTTTATCCGGAGGTCAACCTTACGTGCATTTATAAGGGCTTCATCCTTAAATACTTCGTTAAAAGCATTTAACCGCCTATTGGCCGAAATTTTATCCAGGTAGCCTTTTACAAGTTTTTCGACTGTGGTTTTACCCAGGGCGATGTCACCCTTTATCTGGGTTAAAGACGAGTATGAATCAGTCATGGGCCGAAAAGATTAGTCGATATAGTGACCTTTTAAAGAGAAAACGTAAACAATCTCATCTCTGACTTCATAAATGTAACGGTGCGTCTCGTTTATGCGCCTTGACCATTTTCCGGCATACTGATATTTTAATGGTTCAGGCTTACCTATTCCTGTGAATGGCGACTCAAGGATAGCTGTGGTAAGTTCGGTAATTCGTTTTATGATTTTTTTATTCCCCGATTTTTTCCAGTCCTGCAAATCTTTAAATGCACGTTGGGTGAACGCTATTTCCATAGATCATCCAGTGTTACTTTCACGGTATTACCTGACCTGATATCTTCTTCGCCTTCTGCCATTTTAGCGACAAATTCGGGGTCGTATGCTGTTTTGGTCTCATCAAAATCAACTTTAAGCGCCTTCAGGACAGCTTTAATGGCTGTTAATTTATCATGATTGTCCGGGTGTACAATTAAGTAAGTCATTGTTACAAATATAAAAATTTTACCCGTTAAAGAAAAACGTCCACAGTCAAAAGTCCATAGACCATAGTAAATTAAGGATGGTTTCTCCCTTCAATAGCTATGAGCCATGGACTATCGACTATGGACAAAAAATCTTTACCTCTAATCTTTACACCCGCGGCTTATCGTCGCTGCCGGTATAAGTATTCGTATTGGTGTTTGTCGGTTGTGAACTGTTGCCACCACCGGTTTCACCGTTTTGTGCATCCTTGAATTCCTTCATGCCTTTGCCCAAACCTTTCATCAACTCGGGAATCTTTTTCCCTCCAAACATGAGCAAAACTATTAACAGGATTACAATGATATGCCAAGGCTCTAAAAGTCCCATGATCTTTAAATTTAATATATGGTTAAAATTACTATTTAATTCTTGTCAATTATACAACGGGCCTGTCTTTATTTTCAGCGGTCGCGTTTTCGTGATCCTCACCAGCAGATTCGGTCTTAGTTTCAGCGGCACGTTCAGCGGCCTCTGCAGAGCCGTTAATAGCATAGTCGCTTACCGGGGCAGTATTCGGCACCGGCGGTCGTGTGTCGGCCGATGGCGGATTATTTCGCTCGGCCTCATATTTGGCTGCGGCAGTCTCTTCGGCCTTTTTTTCCTCGTAACTATATATCTGGGCGTTTATTTCACGCTTCACACCTTCAGAGGCTTCTTTAAAATCGCGAATCCCCTTCCCTAACCCGCGTGCTATTTCAGGCAGTTTATCGCCCCCGAACAGCACCAGTGCAACGATAATGATGAGGATCATATCGGTCGAAAACAGGTTACTAAAAAACAAAAGAACCAATGGGTGCATTTCTATTAAAAATCGAGGTTACAAATATAGCTAAATTATGTATTAATCATCCAAACTAATTACCGCGGGGCCAGCCATATCTCCGGGTTAACCGGCGTGGTGCCCTTCCACACTTCAAAAGTTACCACGGCCTCGCCGGTAGATCCATCGGTGGCCACCGTTCCAATATTTTGTTTGGTGTCTACTTTATCGCCGGCTTTTACAGAACATGACCGCAAATTTGTATAGGCGGTAAAGTATTCGCCGTGTTGTATTACAATTAAAAAAGTGCCGCTAATGCTGGTTACTCTTTTTACCGTTCCGTGGAATACCGCCCTAACCGGGGCGCCAACATTGGTTTTAATATCCCATCCCATGCTTTCGTTCTTGATATTTTCGCTGTCGTAGTATATACCAAATTTCTGAACCGGAACGCCGTTTGTTACCGGCCAGGGCAACTGGCCGCGGTTTTCCAAAAAGTCGTTCGAAAGTTTTGCAGCCTCAGGGGTTGCGTTCAATACCTCGCTGGTGGTCATGGCCTTAGCTGCCACGTGCGGTTTTGCGGGCGGGGCTTCTTTATTCTCGGCTTTAGCTTTCGCAGCCGCCTCCCTTTCTCTTTCTTTTTCCTCCTCTTCGGCTTTTCGGCGGGCTTCTTCTATTTCCCTCCTGATCGCATCGGAAATTTCACGGTTGGTTTTTGCTATTTTCCGTTGTATATCTTGTTGCTGCTCTCTCAATATCCCTTCATGCTTCGAAAGATCGGCTACCACCTGGCTTTGGGTCTTTCGTTCCTCGCCAAGTGTCTGCTTTTCCTTCTCCTGGTCGCCAAGCAAACTGCTTTTTTCTTTTTTGCTTTGGTCAAGCTCATTTATTTTAACATGCAGCTCTGTTTGCGTTTGAACAATATAATTGGCCTGCCGCTCGCGGTATGTACCTATCTGCTGCAAATACTTTAAACGTTTGTACGCCTGGTTAAAGTCTTTTGCGGCAAAAAGAAACATTAGTTTATTGTACGAACTCCGGTTATGATAGGTAAAAAGCACCATAGCCGCGTATTGCGTTTTCAGCAGATTCAACTGACCCTGAAGGTTATGAACGAAATTGTTGCTTTCTGAGATTTGATTGTCCAAACCCCTGATCTCAGAGTTAATATTTTCGATCTTTGCTTGCCTCAGGTTGATCTGCTGTTTCAAAATATTCAGCTGCGCTAACGTGGCCCTTTTGTTATTTACAGTTTGCTCATACTCATGGTTCAGCTGCTCTAATTGCTGCGTAAGCTGATCGCGTTGTTTTTTTAGCTCAGCGCTGGTGCCCTGTGCATGCACCGCGAAGGCTGTGAAGACAAATAGCAGTAATAATAGCGCTCTTATAAACTTCATGCTGGTTTTGATCAGAAGCCCTTACCTGACAGGGGGCATTGCACAGGCCAGGGCTTTTTTTTATTTATGGCTATCCCTTTTTTAACTTATGACTTTTGACTCAAGACTTTAGACTTAAAACAACTCACTCCGCCGGATTGTACCTTGCAGGGATACTGAAAGGAAACTCAAGCGGCAGATCAAAGTCCTCTTTAATATAGTGCAAAGTAATACGTATTTTTTTACTTTTAACGGTCGAGGCCATATCTATTTGTGACGGCAGCACCCTGGTTCCCACTTGTACAAAAACGCTGTTGGTTACTTCCATCGATTCACTGCCATCCGGGTTACCCAGGTAAAATTGGTTTAACTTATTGTCGGCGCCCAAAGTTAATTTGTAGATCAACTCGGAAAGATTGCCCGTTAATATCGTATTGGCGCCCGATGGTTGGATGTCTGAACTTACGTTCAAAGCCTCTGGAATGGCATTTCCCACGAACACCGATTCGATCATTTTGTAATTCATCCGGCTCCCGGCATACTTATTTATATAACTGAATGGCTGCTTTACGTACAAATTCTGGAGGCGATTGATAATCAATATGCTATCGGGTGTAATCATCGCCCTTGCGGCTTCAATCCCCGCTATGGCGGTTACAGATACCCAAATCTTTTTATCGCGCATTATCCTGATGTTTAATGTAACATCGTTGGTTTCGCCGCTTATGGTTAGTTTGGTGCGCGCCTTGCCCGAAAAAGTATTGAACGCAGTTTGTGCCGATTTTATGGAATTTATTTTAAGCAGCTTAGGATCAACGGCTTTAACTGCAGCTGTAGTGTCGGCAACCGGTTTCCTGGCAGCCAGCGGTTTTTTGGTTTTGCAGCTGAATAAAAACAAAATGCCGCATACCGCAAGGATATAGGTGCAAAAGGCTTTTCGGCGATAAAAAAAAGTGGGCGACTTATTCGACGTATTTTCTTTCATTTATTTTTTTATCTAAAACCGGCGACTGATCGCCATTTGCCTTTGCTTTCTTCCAGTTTTCAACTGCGGCGTCAACATTGCCCAGGTAAAACATAATATCGCCGTAGTGTTCTGATTTTACGGCGCTGTTTGTTTTATCGTCTGCCAGCGCTTTTTCAATCCACTGCCTTGCGCCGGCGTAATCCCGTTGTTTAAACAATATCCAGGCATAGGTGTCTTCAAACGAAGCATTATTGGGCTGCAGATCGTTTGAACGTTTCGACATCGAGGCTGCCTTGTCCAGTTGCTCACCTCTTAACGATAAATAGTAAGCATAATTGTTTAAGGTAAACGCGTTATTCGGATTATAGCTTAAGGCCTTGTCGTAAGCGACATCCGAATTTTTACTATCGTTTAATGCGTGGAAACAATCTCCCAAAGCCGAGTAACTCTGTGAAAGCAATTCCTTGTCATCCAATTCCAGTGATGTCGCATTTTTTAAATAGCCCTCCGCTTTGTTGAAATCCTTTTTCTGCAGCCAGGCGACGCCTACCAGGTAATTCATCCAGGCCTGGTTGGGAAAATAGGATAAAGAATTTTCGCCATCTTTTATGGCATTATCGTCATCATTTTCACCAATTTCAATCCTCACCAATTGCTCCTGCACGTCATAAACCTCGTTATTCAGCGCGATGGATTTTTGATACATTGTCTTTGCATCTTTGGTTTTGCCGTTTTGCAGCAGCATGTCCCCGTAAAGCGCCCAGGCCTTTGCTTCATCAGGATGGGCAACTGTAATGATGCGACTTAACTCAAGTGCGCTTGCCTTGGCATCGGGGTCAGGAAATTTTGGTAAATACCCCATTACGATCTTTATTTTTTGATCGACGTCAACGTCCGGAATAGCAAACGCAACTGAAAGCTCGTTATAACTCGATTCATAGTCCTTTTTATCACGGTATATGTCGGCAAGGGCCAGGTGTACCAGCCCGTTTTTATTATTGATCTTTTCGGCATCCTGCAAAACCTTTAAAGCTTTTTCAGGCGAATTGTTGGTGCTATACAATTCGGACAGGAACAGGTAATATTTTATTTGAACGGGATTTGCGTCGATCATTTTTTGCAACTGATCAATAGCAAGTTCGGTATGGTTTTGTTTGAGATAAATTTTTTGCCGGTCGGCCAGCAGGTCATCGCTCAGCCCGGTTAGTTTTTCTATCTGGTCATAAACCTGCAAAGCCTCGTCATATTTCTTTTGGTGATAATAAACATTTGCTTTATCAAAATAATTATCAACCTTATCCGGGTTCAGCCTGATCAGTTGCGCAAAAACGTTCTCGAGTTTATCGATATCGTTATTTTTTTCATAGTTATCAGCCAATGCCGACCAGTACCAGGTATTGTCGGGTGCAATTGTTACGGCTCTTTCCAGCAGCTGCTGGGCTTTTGGGTAATCATTTTGCAGTTTTTTCAGGTTGGCCAGCTCGTACATTGCCGCATCGTTCGCCGGATCGATCTGCAGCACCCGGTTAAACAGATCAACCGCAGTTGGCAGGTTTTCGATCGTTTTTTCACGAAGTGCATTAAAATACAAAGTCTTTACTTCCAGGCTATCGGCATTGGTCATCGGCTTGCCTGAATTGCCCTGCGCACTGGCTGATGAGAGAGTAAAGAAACAAGCGCCAGAAATCAAGATAAAACATAATAGCTTCATGTTAATCCCCCGCCTTTGCTCTTTATATTTAAAATTCATCTCTATCACCTTATTCGCAATTTCCTGTTTTTATGCCCATTTAACTTAACTTTGTCTTTTGACTTAAGACTCAAGACTTTCGACTTTCGACTTTTAACTCCTACCCCACCCCTGTATGTCCGTAACCGCCGGCGCCGCGTGTTGTTTCGGTTATTTCTTCAACGGGCAACCAGTTTACCTTTTCGTGTTTTGAAACGATCATCTGCGCAATACGATCTCCGGAATTGATCTCAAAGGGCTGATCGGAAAAGTTGATCAGCAGCACTTTGATCTCGCCCCTATAGTCGGCATCTATGGTTCCCGGCGAATTGACGATCCCGATGCCATGTTTAAATGCCAAACCGCTGCGCGGGCGTATCTGCGCCTCATAACCTTCCGGCAGTTCCATATACAGCCCGGTAGGTACCTGTTTGCGCTCCATTGGCTGAAGCGTTACCGGCGTTTCCAGGTCCGCGCGCAGGTCCATTCCGGCCGCATGCAGCGTCTCATAAGCGGGCAATGCATTTTTTGAGCGGTTGATTATCCTGATGTTCATTTTTTAATAAATATAGCTCTTAAATTTCCCCACTCAAAATAAATCGCCGCAGATGCAAATATCAGCAATAAAGCATTTCCTATAATTAAATTACTTTTAAATAAATAGTACGAAAGGTAAACGAGGATACATGAAGAAATAATATAAGCAAGATTCTTTTTTAAATGGTATGGAATAGGGTAATTTTTTTGCCCCCAAATATAAGAAAGCACCATAGTTACGGCGTAAGATAATGCTGATATCCATGCCGCCGCCATGTAACTGTATTTGGGGATATACAGCACCAACAACACAATGGTGATGATAGCGCCGATGCCTGATATGTACAGGCCATAGCGGGTTTGATCCGATAATTTATACCATACTGAAAGGTTCATGTAAACGCCCAAGCTCACGTAACCAAAAAGCAGCGGTGGTATAACGTCCAATCCCACCCAATAGCTGCTGCCAATAAAGTATTTTAACAGGCCGATATTTGCCGTAATGCCCAAAAAAGCCAGGCAGACGGCAATTACAAAATAGTCCATAATTCGGGCGTATGTTTGCCCGGCGTTTTTGTTTTTAGCATGGCTAAAAAAGAAAGGCTCGGCGCCCAGGCGGAAAGCCTGTACAAAAATGCTGAGGAACACGGATATTTTTGCACATGCCACGTACACGCCAACCTGCTCACTGCTGGTGCTTGGAGGAAGCATTTTGCCTAACAGCTGTTTATCGAGGTTCTCATTTATAATGTATGACAGGTTGGCAACCAATATTGGCATACTATAAACAAGCATGCTTTTAAATATGCTAAAATGAAGATCAGGCCGAAGTTTGATCACCTCGGGCAACAAAAGTAAAAATGTGAGTACGCTTGCAATTAAGTTCGAAAGAAAGATATAACCGAGCCATCCGGGCCTGAACCATTCGCTTAGCCATGAGGCCCCAATAAAATGATGCCTGATGACGAACGGGACGATATAGATAAAGAAGATATTTAAACCTATAAATGTGAATATATTCGCCAATTTAATAAAACCATAGCGGGCGGGGCGACCATCAGCTCGCACTTTTGCAAAAGGCACCACACACCAGGCATCAATTACCAGGAATGCGATAAAATAGATAACATAAAGGCGATAATCATTAAAGGAAGTAGTTTGCTCAATTTTTAACCAGCGCGTCAACGGGTTGAGGAATACAACCGTGAGCGTCAAAAAAACAAGCGTTGTGACGAATACCGCCGCAAAAGAGTTATTATAAACCTCCTGCTTTTTATCCTCGTGTTTGTTCAGATACCTGAAAAAGGTTGTTTCCATTCCAAACGCAAGCACCGCTTGCAACATAGAAGCATAAGCGAACATGCTGCCGAAAATGCCATAAATGCTGCGGCTATAAGTACGTGTATAAACCGATGTAAGAAAGAAATTGAGTGTACGGCCTGCAATAGTACTTATACCATATACGGCGGTTTGCCCGGCAAATTTTTTAGCGGTTGACAATGAATGCTTTCGAATTAATATTTTTAAGGTTCCGTACCTACGGCACGGCTTTTTCTCCTTTTGTTTTTGCTACCAATATTTTGCTCCTACGGAGCAGGGCACACTACAATGGATTTACCCTGTTCTTACGACCTCAAAATTACGATAGTTTTTTAATTCGCCTTCATTGCTTTCAACAAGATTTACAATCGCATGTTCCGGCCCTTCGCGGCACCAGTCCAAAAACATCTCGAGCGAGATGTTGTCTCCTTCGGCTTCAATAAAAACATCTCCGTCGGGCTCGTTCTTAATCCAACCCTTCACACCAAGCTGATCGGCCACGGCTTTTGTGGAGGCCCGGTAAAATACGCCGTGCACTTTGCCCTTAACGGTTATGTTGAGGTGTTTTTTCATTTTTTGTTGGAAGGTTGTAATGTTGAAATGTTGTAAAGTTATTTTTTGTTTGCGATAAAATCCGACACAGTCAACATTCCAACCTTTCAACATTACAACATTCCAACGATTCTCAAATCAAGCGTTTTACCTTACTCTCCGGCGTTATCTTAAATCCATCCAAACCGGTTAACAAGTTTAAACCCGGTGTTTTGCCTGCTTCAATTGTTCCTTTTTCATCATCAATACCCAAAAATTTTGCGCCATTAAGGGTGGCCCACTCCAGCAGCTTTGGCGTGCCTAATGTTGGGAAATTTTGCTGCAGCGTCCTCATTTCACTTAATATGCACAATTTGTCGTTTGAGGCCAGGCTGTCGGTACCCATGGTCATATCATAACCCTGGCCTACAAAAAGATCCACTTTCGGCAGCCTGTCCTCGATGTACAGGTTTGCATTGGGGCAAAAGCACCAATAAATTTCTTTTTCGAAACGCTTGATAAAATAGATGTCCTTCAGGTTAGTACAAGTATTGTGCACCATCAATATCCGCTGCTTGTTGCTTAATAAGGGAACAACCGATTGCAGCGAATTGCGCGCCAGGGCTTTAAAATGCTGAATATCTATCCCAAAAGCTATATAAAGTTCTACAAAGCTTCCTTGTTTGTAACGGTAAAATTTATTTTCGTCCTCGCACTCCTGGTTGTGCATACTAATCAGGTTCTCATTGGCAGCACAATAATTCCTGATCAGCTTAAAAAGTTCTTTTGATACCGAATAAGGTGCATGAGGTGTTATTGAAGCCGGCCGGGGTTTAAATTCTGCCAGCAGGTCAAGCGCCTTTTTGAATGCCGTTTCAGCCTGCGCGGGTTGAAAACTGAACGTTTCGACAAAATTGTGATAGTACAATTTACTGGCATCCTTAACCGGGATACTCATCGCGGTATTTGAAATATCGCCGACGGCGACTATCCCATTTTCGTACATCTCGTTATCGGCTGCATAGGCCGCGTCCAAAATCAACTGATCATCGCCCACCCTGTGTTTTTGTACGTCTTTGATAAAGTTAACCAAACCGGCGCGCCGGCCCACCTTGCCCCTGAGGTGCGAGAGCTCGACATGGCAGTGCGTGTTTACAAACCCCGGGCATAGCACGCCAGTCAAATGCTCGATAGGAACATCAGGCGGGTGGGTGTTTTGATCAGCTACCGAGATAATCCTCCCGGTATCGTCAACAGTAACAATTCCATTTTTTATTGGATCGGCACAAACAGGAAAAACGTAATCGGCTCTAAAACTTTTCATTTGATCGTGATAATACTTCTCGTTTTAAAACACACCAATCCAAATATCAAAAACGTTTAACCTTTAGTTATGGTTTTTAAATTTAAAAAGAATGTACTCAAAAAGATAGTTTTTTAAATTTAGTACCTTTGCAGCGTGAAAGCCGCAAAAGAAAAAATTGACATCCGAAGTCTTAACCCTGAACAATTGCAGGAGTATTTTGTACGCCTGCTGGGCGAAGAAAAAAACTTCCGGGCAAAACAGGTGTACGAATGGCTTTGGAAAAAATCATGCTTTTCTTTCGACGAGATGAGTAATATTTCTAAAGAACTGCGCACAAAACTCGACGAGAATTTCGTCATCAATAATGTAAAAATTCATCGTTCACAGTATAGTGCGGATAAAACTATAAAAAATTCTTTTATTTTACACGATACCCACCTGATTGAAGGTGTTTTAATTCCGGCCCCGGAGCGGATGACGGCCTGTGTATCGTCCCAGGTGGGATGCAGCTTAACCTGTAAATTTTGTGCCACCGGGTATATGGAACGTAAACGGAACCTGGATGCCGCCGAGATTTACGACCAGGTGGTGCTGATTGACCGGCAAGCCCGCGAAAATTATGGTATACCGCTATCGAACATCGTTTATATGGGTATGGGCGAACCCTTGCTGAATTATAAAAATGTGCTGGAATCTGTTGAAAAGATAACTTCGGAAGAGGGTTTGAACATGGCGGCAAAGCGGATCACCGTATCCACAGCGGGCATTGCCAAAATGATTAAAAAGTTGGGCGACGATAACGTAAAGTTTAACCTGGCGCTATCGCTGCATGCCGCTAATGACGAAAAGCGCAATACCATTATGCCCATTAACGAGCAAAATTCGCTCAAAGCCCTTGCCGAAGCCCTGAAATACTATTTTGCCAAAACCAAAAACGCGGTTACCTATGAATACATTGTTTTTGATGGTTTTAACGATACCCTGCAGGATGCGGCCGAATTGGCCCGCTTTTGCAAGCACCTGCCCTGCAAAGTAAACATCATCGAATATAACCCCATCGCCTTCGCCAGCTATTTAAATGCCGGCGAAGATAAAATTGAAGCTTTTGCCGATTACCTGCGCAAACAAGGCGTCACCACTAACATACGCCGTAGCCGCGGTAAAGATATCGATGCCGCCTGCGGACAGCTGGCTATTAAGGACGAAGCACAGGCTTAAGGGTGATGTGCAGATGTGTGGATGCACGAATCTGCGGATATACGAATGTGCCTTTTACCACATGTCAGAAATGACATCGTTTTTCCCGCCATTCTTCCCTTCAAAGTTTCGCAAATTTTATTAGCAGGAATGAAACATCCCGCTCTTTGTCATTCCCCATGAGAAAATGTCGCTTTTTTTGGAATTTAATTTAAAGTTATATATTTGAACTACCGATAAATAAACTATTGATGAGGAAGAAAAAAGTATTGGTGATCGAAAACAACCGCGATATCAGGGATATCGTTTCCTTTATACTGGAAGAAGCTGGTTTCAAATGCCTGGGGATGCCCGAACCGGAAAAAATTGAACAGGTGAGAAGTTTTGATCCGGATATTATCCTGATCGATGAATTTATCAATAACCGGCCGGGCCACCGCTTATGCCACCGGATAAAGCAGGACGAAACGCTACGGAACCTGCCTGTCATCATCCTTTCAACCGCAAACAATATTGAACTTATTGCCGAAGAATGTAAGGCAAACGATTTTGTGCGCAAACCGTTTGATATGGATGAGTTGATCACAAAAGTGATCAGGGTAATTGATAACCAGCAGCTCACCTCGTTGTACTAAACAACCAGAACAAAAAGCTGGAAAATAAAAAGTCATGCCGTCCGCAAGCCGGCTGATTTTGATCCTGGTGTGCCTGTTTTTTTCAAGCGGCACTTTTATCGGGATGATTCAGCCTGTTTAGCGGTGTTACCTTCCAAATCAGCCTCCGGCCCGGCGCTGTTCCTCCTCCGAACCCGATTTACTTTGCGTTTTGGCTACTTTACCGCTGCCAAACCTGTAGTTAAAAGTTAAAATTACTGCCCTTGAATAAAAATAAGAATAACCATGTTGATTGAGGTTGAGGTAATGATCGGTGGCGCCCCGGCTCTCGGTGTTCAGCACATTGTTTGCATTGATGGTAATGGAGCCCTGATCATTGAATAGCTTTTGTTTTAGCGCAAAGCTGAGAATAGAATATGCGCCAAATACAGAACCAACGAACTGGCGTTTGGATTCATATTCAAAATCAGCCTCCGCAGATAATTTATCGCTGCAGCGGAAACTGTTATTCGTAACAAAATCAATAGTGGCAAAGCCGGGATCATCCAGGCTGAAACCGTCTGCACTGCCGTTGAACAGGTTTTGATAAAAAGTAGCGGTTGTATTGGTTGTAAACCATTTTGCCAGCTCTTTATTATAACTGATATTCACGTTCCATGAGTGCGCACCCTGTATGTTAGTAGGCATACGTGTAATGGTTGTTTTATTCGAATCGAGGTAATACAGCGTGCGCAGGTAGTTGCGGTCAATATCATAAGCTGCGGTGATAAAAAATGTATTCTGCCAGGACCAGGTGATTTCCGAATGCCAGTTCAGATCGGGTTTCAAATTGGGATTTCCCTCGAAATAAATTGTTGGCGAAAGCGGCCGCCTGAACGGTACCAGTTCGTGATAATCGGGCCGGTCAACCCGCCGCCCGAACTGGAAATTCAGCGTATTTTGATCATTAAGCTTATAATTAAGAAAAACCGTTGGAAACAATTCGAAATAATTTTGATCCACTGAGGCATTCGTAAAAAGCTGCTGCCCTTTCATAACTGATTGCTCGGCGCGCAAACCCGCCTGCACCGTCAATTTCTGGTATTGCCTGTTAAAATTGACATACGCAGCGTTGATATTTTCGCTGTTGATATTATAATCGCTTAGGGCCGAATCGATCACATTTTGTCCGCCCAGTTGGTTGTAATAGGTACTGTTATTAAAGGTTTTCACATAGCTGGATTTAAGTCCGGTTTCCAGTTTGCCGTTGCCGGCTAACGGCTGAACATAATCAGCCCTTGCGCCAAAAATGTGCAATGTCCGCTGTTCGTCAATAAATACATTGTCCTGGCTCAAAAAATTCCCTGATGGATCATAGTTAAGGGTAGTATTATATTGCCCCGGCCTGTAGCGGTAGTCGGAATAATCAACATCTGCCGACCAGGCCCTGCCGGCTGTATCCAGTTTGTGCGACAATTGAACGCCTGCGGTATAATTAAGCGGCTTGTCGGCGTTTAATGCCGAAAAATTTTCGCTGCCGGTTTTATTCCGGTTGCTGTCGGCGATCGTCATCACGGAGGTTAAGTTATTATTATATCCCCGGTCAGAAACACTACCTATTAATGTCAATGTTGTTTTTTTTGAAAGATAAAGATCAAGCCCTGCCGAGGAATTGTAGGCTTTATTGAGCGTTGTGCTGCTATTGGTTGATACTTGTTCTGAAGACAAAGCATTGCCATTCATGATGTCGCTGGTAACGTCGTTCAGAAAGAATCCTTTGCTGTAGCTGTAGCTGTTATTCAGATACAGGTTGTACTTATCGGTTTTGTAATTGAGTACCAGGCTGCTGTTATAACGGCTGAAATACCCTTGTCCAAAACTTTCGGTAAGGCTTCCGTTCAGCCCGCTTTTGCTGTTCTTTTTCCTGATGATATTGATAATGCCGCCTGTCCCTTCGGCATCATATTTTGCCGATGGGTTGGTCATGATCTCGATCTTTTGGATATCCGATGACGGCGTATTGGTCAGCAGGTTTGCCAGGTCATCAGCAGATAAAAAGGTGGTTTTACCATCCATGGTAACATTAACCCCGGATTTGCCATTAAGCGTTATCGTTCCGTCAGGGGCTACCTGCACGCCAGGCAATTTCTTCAATAATTCAAGCGCATTAGTGCCGGTATTGGCAATATTCTGATCTACATTAACAACCGTTTTGTCAATCTGCTTTTCGATAAATGGCGCCTGCGCCGTTACCGATACCTCGCGGAGCGTGGTGGACGAAGGACTTAACGCCAGCACGCCCGCGTCCGCAAGGCTGTCTGTTGGCGTAATCGCCAGGCCTGATTTTATTAGGGTTTTATAGCCAACCAGATCAGTCTCAACAACATAACTACCCTGGGGCAGGTCGTTAAAGATAAAATTCCCCGAAGGGTCGGTAGATGTCGTTTTGTAGAACGTGGTATCAGGAAGCTTTTTTAACCGGATAAGGACCGACGGCAAGGGCGTTTTTTTTTCGTCGGTTACTTTGCCTTTAATAGTGCCCTGTGCAAAGGCGCGACCGATGAAAGCACCATAAATGATTGAAAATAGTAGTAATAGCCGGACAACGGGTTTCATTGCGTATAAATTTTGACCAATGATAGCCCTAAAAGAAATCCGGAATTCAGCCATTAGGCAGACGGGAAGTGGCTGCCCCTGTACAGGCAAATCCGGCATACAAACCCCGCCGGGATGCTGACTGGCCGTATTCAGGGGGCGGTTTTGCCTTTTGGTCTACAATCTGCCCGTTCAATGGCCAAAATGGCTATACTTGTTTTATGAATTTATTTGACTGGCTCTTATCAGTTCACAAAAAGCAGCGCTGGCTAAGCCATATCGCCTATTGGGTTATCGTATTACTGGTGGATGTCGGCTCAAGCAAATACGCTGATGGCCAGAAAAGAACTTACGGTTTTGAATTTGTCACCGATTTTTTATACGAGATAACGTATATCATTTCCGCTTACTGCCTGGCCTATTTCATCATCCCGCGATTTTTTTACCGCAAAAAATACGTTTTATCGATCATCGCTTTTATCGTTTTAAGCTATTTTGCAAGTGTGCTTGGCCGCATCATTTCCGTAAAAATTAATGAACCGATCGAGGGCAGACTGCCTAAAGCCTTTGAAACCTATCCAGAAATACTGACAGACTTATCCAAGCTGTTGTATGTCTATTTTTTCCAGATTATGGCTGCCGCCTTTATTTTTGTCTTCTTCAAAATGTTTAAGGATCAGGCCGAAATACAAAAACGGGCGCTTACGCTGGAAAAAGAAAAAGCCGAAACAGAGTTAAAACTTTTAAAAACCCAGCTCAACCCGCATTTTTTATTTAATACGCTTAATAACATTTATTCACTTTCGTTTACTTCATCGCCTGCCACATCCGAGTCGATAGCCCGGCTGGCCGACATTCTCGACCATATGTTATACCGCTGCAATGCGCAGCATGTACCGCTGAGCGCCGAGATCGCTTTAATAAAAAACTATATCGAGTTGGAAAAACTAAGGTACGACCAGCGCCTGCGTATAAAGTTTGACACCTGTATCAACCACGAAATCGTTATTGCGCCATTAATTTTGCTGTCGCTGGTCGAAAATGCTTTTAAGCATGGCGCCAGCGATGACACGGGCACCCCGGTGATTGTTATTGACCTGCGGCTAAATGAGGGGGACTTCATTTTCAATATAACCAATACGGTTGCAGCACAAAAAAATGGCCCGCTACACGCATCGGGCGAGCGGATAGGCCTAAACAACCTGCGCCGGCAATTGGGCCTGGTTTACGGGCAGGATTATAGCCTTGAAGCAAGCCGACAGGGCGACTATTTTAAAGTGTGCTTAACCATTGCGCTTAAAAAGGATGTAACAGTATATGAAAAGAGCAAGGTGCTTATTGGTTGATGATGAGCCCCTGGCCATCTCGCTGCTTCAAAAACATGTTAAGCAACTTGATTTTTTGGAGGTGGCCGACACTTGCCCCAATGCACTGAAAGCGCTGGAAATTTTAAAAAAAACAGAGATCGACCTGATGTTCCTGGATATCAGGATGCCGGCGATAAGCGGCATCGATTTCCTGAAAATGCTGCGCAATCCGCCAAAAGTGATCATCACCACAGCTTACCGCGAATATGCGCTGGATGGCTACGACCTGGATATTGTTGACTACCTGCTGAAACCTATCACATTTGACCGGTTCTTTAAAGCGATTGAGCGTTACCTCCGCACCAGCGATCTTTCCGCGCCCCTTAGTTCACCGGCCACCAGCGTGGAATCATCCAGCATATCTGTCAAATCCGGCTATAAAAACATCAGGATAAACACCGACGATATTTTATATATCGAAAGCCTGAAAGATTATGTGAAGATCGTAACTACGGGCGATACCGTCGCGGCCAAATACCGGATAAGCGATATGGAAAACGAGCTTTCGGCCAAAGGATTTTTACGCATACACCGGTCGTTCATCGTCAACCTGAAACAGATATCGGCCTATACGGCAAGCGACGTTGAAATAGGAAAAACAGAGTTGCCGATTGGAGAAAGCTATAAGGAACAGGTGATGCGGGTGTTGAAGAAAAGATAACAACCGTTAAGGGCTTAGGCACACGCGTGCAAGCATTCAGGGGAAATCGCGGTCAAAAATTAATTGCAGCTACCCTCTTTTCGCCGCAGGTGAAGAGAGGGTGGTCGAGCGCAGCGATGACCGGGTGAGTCGACCCGGCGGACATTACCGCCAACGCAATAGCGCCAATGTCCGCCGGTCGACTCGTCCCGAGTGCTCCGCCTAAAGGCGGATGCTCGACGCTCTTCCGCAAGCGGGAAAGAGGGTAAAGCACTTATTGTAATTTAGAAACCATAGTGATCTTAAAGGCGATTTCGTCACGCACACTCGCCAGCGCTGAATAAAAGCAAAATTTGTTAGTATATTTGGCATAGCTGATGACTATTACAATTTACCCCCGACAGCCTGGCAATATGAAGTTTTGTTTACTCGCAGCAGCATGCATGATGCCGATTTTAAATTCGTGTAAAAAGCCTGATAACAACCCTGTTAAATCCAATAACAATACGATTACAGCAACCGTTGACGGGCAAAATTTAACTTTCAATACGGGTGCGGGCGCGCGGATAGTTACAAATGAGACTGGTATATATCCTGACCTGCTTGAGATTACCGGGGCCACTGATGCGAGCGGCAATAATGCCATCATTGTAATCGACGTTACTTCTATAAATTCAATTACAACCGGCACTTTTCCTTCTGCAGACACCAACCCCGAACCGGCAACAACTTCCGGTATTATTTACAATCAAAACGTTGCCGGCTCGCAACTCGGGCAGCAGTATATCACCAATAACAACCTCACAAATTCCACCAGTGTAACGGTTACATCGCTCAGCAGCACCAATGTACAAGGTACTTTTAACGGCGCCCTGGTATATTTCATTAGTGGCGGCGGCCCCGGTAAAACCATAACTAACGGCAAATTTAATCTGGCTATAAACTAACAATAACTGGGTTGGGCCTTGCATTCAGCGCAGGGTCCGCGTTGTGAGACCCTGGGGGGACAGAAAATGAAAAGTTAACAAAAAGCAAGCTATGATAAGGGAAATTAAGGTTCGGCCACAAGAGCCAGAATTAGACTATAAAGGAAGACTCAGTCACGCCATTCGTTTTCTTGAGAATAATGACCAGGTAAAAATAACTGTAATGTTTAAAGGCAGAGAAATTGCCCACCCGGAAATAGGTGAAAAGCGATTGTTTAAATTTGTAAAAGATTTGGAAGATTACGGGAAGGCCGAACTGCCTCCAACCAGGGAACCCAGGCAGATGTTCCTGGTATTTACGCCAAACACCGCCGGGTAAGCGTTCTGGCCTATTCACAAACCCAGTGTTTTTACTTTAACCTATTTTGCCTATATTTAAACGCCTTAAGACACATGAAAAGATTTTTGATTTTTACAGGCCTGGTGCTATTGATTGCCTGTAAAAAGGATAAAATTGATACCGGGAAAACCCAGCCGGCTGATACCGGGATACCACAACTGCTTACGCAGCCCATTACCAATTTAACGCACTATTCCGTAACGTTTCACGGAAGTATTACCGATACCGGTTTCTCGAAGATCACCGAAGCAGGGTTTGTTGTGGATACTTTGCCTGAGCCCACTATTACCCGTAACCTTAACAAATTTATAAGGGTACAGGGCCCCAACCACAGCCTTAGCGCCATTATTATTGACGTGCCGGCCGGTAAAAATTATTATATCAAAGCCTATGCCATTAATGCACAGGGAATTGGGTATGGCAACCAGGTGAGTTTTATGGCCGAATTTGAAAATGCGTATACGGGAAATGTTACATTACAAACCCAGCAGGACGTAATAAATTTTGGCAATTCGAAATACACGCGTATAAAAGGGGCGCTGTATATATCGGGGAGTGTAACGGACCTGACGCCCCTATTAGGCCTGGCCATTATTGACTATGAATTAAATGTAACCAATACAACGGCCTTAAAAAACCTGAAAGGCCTGGATAGCCTGCAGGCTACCAATAGCGCGGGGTTTTACCACGGCATGCTGTTTGAAAACAATAGCGCATTAACCAGTTTTGCCGGCCTGAACAACCTGATCGGCAGCTACGGCGACTTCGACATCATTAACAATACGGCGCTTACCAGCTTAAGCGGGCTTGATAAAGTATCGTTTTCGGATTTCGGCGAATTCAGGATACAGGGCTGCAACCTGCTGACTAACCTTAACGGCCTGGAAAACCTGGCTTTTTTAGACGGCAGCATTTATTTAATGGACAATACGGGGCTAACTAACATTGGCGCGCTGGGTAATTTGAGCACG
>Ga0206949_1083_pt1 | contig 35926 bp, 38 predicted proteins | sample Alteio_BWOrgHeat_40_FD_153240 | JGI IMG/M metagenome (GOLD analysis project Ga0206949, IMG submission 153240) | Enriched cells from forest soil in Barre Woods Harvard Forest LTER site, Petersham, Massachusetts, United States -... | ecosystem: Environmental > Terrestrial > Soil > Temperate forest >...
CACCAAAACGGATTCCCTTTATATTTAATTGTATAGAACGTTTTTCCCGCCAGATATTTTCTTCAATTGAATAACAAATGTCAAAAGGCACGTCTTTTTTTATTTGCGACAGCATTTCGCCCTGGCCGAAGGCAATACTATCATAACCTGCCGAGCCCTGCTGAATTACCGTCATTTTTATATGGCTGCCACCCACCAGGCTGGCTGCACCGCTAACATACACATTTCTGCTCAGGAAAACCGGCGCCATATTTTCCGGCCCGAACGGTGCAAAGCTATTTAATATCCTGAAAAACTTTGGCCCGATCTGGCTCAGGGGCAATTCGGCGTCGATATTTATCTGCTGTATCAATTGTTCGGGTTTGATGGTGGCGCTTACCACTTCCTCAAACCGTTCTGCAAAGGCCTCGATATTTTCGGCCTCCAGCGTCAGGCCGGCAGCATATTTGTGCCCGCCAAACTGTATCAGCAGGTCGCTGCAACCGCACAAGGCCTCGTACAAGTCGTAGCCAAATACCGACCGTGCCGAGCCTGCTACATAACCGTTTGAGCGGGTGAGCACAATGGTAGGCCGGTAATATTTTTCGGTTAGTCGCGAGGCGACAATACCAATCACCCCTTTGTGCCAGTGTTCGCTAAACACCACGGTGGATTTACGGTTGATCATTACTTCATCGCGTTCGATGATGCCCAGCGCCTCATCCGTGATGGAAAGGTCGTGCCCTTTACGTTCGGTGTTCTTAAAGTTGATTTCCAGGCTTTTTTGTTTGGCGGTATCTTCATCTGTTGCCGTGAGCAACTCAACCGCGTGTTTGGCATCGTCTATCCTGCCGGCAGCGTTGATGCGCGGGCCAAGCTGAAACACCACATCCGAGATGGTATAGGTGCCCGTTCTGCCGGCGACTTCCATCAGCGTTTTTACACCTATGCATGGGTCAGTATTAATCTTTTGCAGGCCCATGTGTGCCAAAACCCGGTTCTCGCCGGTAATGTGCACAATGTCGCAGGCAATACTGATGCAAACCAGGTCAAGATAACAGGCAATTTCTTCAAACGGAATGTCATTCTTTTCAGCATAGGCCTGTATCAGTTTGAAACCGATGCCGCAGCCCGATAGTTCTTTGTAAGGATAATCGCAATCCGGGCGTTTTGGGTCGAGCACCGCGACAGCCGCAGGTAACTCGCTGCCAGGCAGGTGGTGATCACAAATAATAAAATCAACTCCCCTTGCATTGGCGTGTGCGACCTTGTCCACTGATTTGATACCGCAATCCAGCGCTATGATCAGCTTAAAACCATTATCCGCGGCGTAGTCTACCCCTTTTTTGGAAACACCATAACCTTCGGTATAACGGTCGGGGATGTAATACTCGATATTAGGGTAAAGTTTTTTAAAAAAACTGTAGACAACTGACACGGCGGTCGTTCCGTCCACATCATAATCGCCATAGATCAAAATCTTTTCACGGGCTGCAATAGCGTTTTCTATCCGTAGAACAGCTTTTTCCATATCGGCCATTAAAAACGGGTCGTGGAGGTGGCGTTCGTCCGGGCGAAAGAACAGGCGGGCATCGTCGTAATTCCTGATCCCGCGGTGAATGAGCAGCGTAGTCAGGATCGGATCGATATTTAACGCGGCAGCCAAAGAGTTTACTTCCTCATGATCAGGTGTATCCCTTAAGGCCCAGCGTTTATTCATATCTTTGCTTTGGAAACAGTAAATATAGATGAAAATTGTGAATGGTGAGAAGTGAGTGGTGATTCAGGCGATAGGCTCTTTGAATGTTTAAAATATAGAAATAATTGCAGCTACCCTCTTTCCGCCGAAGGCGAAGAGAGGGTGGTCGAGCGAAGCAATGACCGGGTGAGTTAACCCGGCGGGCATTGGCGCCAATGTCCTGCGGGTTAACTCACCCGAACCCCGTACGTACGGGGCTTCGCTTGTTCACCCTCTCTTCTGCAAGCGGGAAAGAGGGTAGCTACCTGATTATGAGAACCTTTCTCACATTCTAAGTTTAAAACGCTACCCTCCTCATTTATAATTTGCTGTTAACGATTAAACACGTTTCTTCTACTTATAAAATGAAAATCTATCCCCTCAGCGAAGGCTCCTATTCCGTAGACGCCAGCAAAAAATTTATTCCTTTTAACCCCGAAATTGATAATTACCGCGACCGGCCGGGATCATTGTTTATACATGTAAACCCCTTCCTGGTTGAAACTGCCAACGAACTGATGGTTTTAGATACGGGACTGGGCTATAAGGACACGCGCGACGAGTTAAACATCCATCAGCATATACGCAATCATGGTTTTGATCCGGAAGATGTGAGCCTTGTTTTGATGTCCCACTTGCATTATGACCACTCCGGCGGGCTGGTGGTTGAGCGTAACGGTAAATTAATACCCAGCTTTCCGAATGCCCGGCATATTATCCAACGCGGCGAATGGGATTTTGGCTTTACCGGTAAATCATCATCTTATCACAAAGAAATATTTGAAGCTTTGAAGGGAAATGTGACGCTGGAGCTGGTTGATGGCAACGGAACGCTCCAGGAAGGCATCCGTTATGAGCTATCAGGCGGCCACTGTCCATACCACCAGGTTTTCTGGCTGGAAAGTGAAGGCCTTAAAGTTTTTTTTGGGGGCGATGAGCTGCCCGAGCCGGAGCAACTTATACGGAAATTTATCGCGAAATATGATTATGATGGCCGCAAATCAATGCAGCTACGCGAAGAGTACGGAAAAATAGCCGCAGAGCAGGGTTGGACGTGCTTATTTTATCACGCCAAAACGCTATGTGTTGGAAATGTTGTGCTGCAGGATGATCACTTTAAAGTTGAGCCCGCTTAAACGTGGTCTTCAACTTTAAAAAGCTCCACAATTTTATCTACGTTAAGGGGTTTCGAGATAAAATCTTTTACAAGGGGATATGAGCGGGCTTTGTTGATGTCGTTGCTGAACACCGAAGATGATATAATAAATATCTTGGTTTTGCCGAGCGGGTCGATGTTCAGGCGTTTATATTCGTCCAAAAACTCCCAGCCGTTCATAATCGGCATGTTTATGTCAAGCAAAATATAATCAGGCAATTTGCTGATGTCATTCCGTTGAATCTCAACTAATTGATCAATAGCGAATTTACCGTTAAGGCATGCCATGATCTCGGTGTTTAATAAAGCCTTCTTTATTAACTTAATGGAGATGAAGTTGTTGATCTCGTCGTCATCTACCAGTAACACACTAACGGGTCTGCTATTGAATTCCATGTTATACCATTTATGTACTTGCTTTATACGGGTCGAAAAATTAAAAGGTTATATGCATTTTGATAATAATTAAAATGTAATAAGGCTTTTTAATGCAGTAGACCGTATTCAGCAGGCAGTTTTATAATATGAGACCGTGTTTGTTAAATAAATATTAATTAAAAGTAATATTTTTAAACCGAAGATTGCAAATATTTCAAAATGAAAAAAATCATCCCGCTGTCATATCTCGTTTTCGGGCCGGGCTTTTTTTTTACTAAATTAGCCAAAACATTTTATTCCCGCAAGCTATATGTCAAAACCAATCATAACCGGAATAATGTCGTACGGCATGTCGGGCCGGATATTTCATGCACCGTTCCTGCATACCAACCCGGAATTTGAATTTAAAGCGGTAGTTGAGCGCCATGAAAAGAAGGCCGCAAAGCGCTATCTGGAAGTGCTGAGCTATAATTCGATAGACGAATTGCTTGACGACAGTGAAATTGAACTGGTGGTTGTAAATACGCCCAACGATACCCATTTCGACTTCGCCATAAAGGCCCTAACCGCTGGTAAACATGTTTTGCTGGAGAAGCCAGCCGCCGCAAGCAGCGTCGAGGTGAAGATCATGTTCGACCTGGCAAAAAAGCTTAACCTGCATTTGCTATTATACCAAAACCGCCGTTGGGACAGCGGTTTTTTGCAAGTGAAAGAAGTGGTTGAAAGCGGGCGCCTGGGGCAATTGGAGGAAGTTTACTTCAGAATGGACAGGTTTAAAAGATCCCTTAGCCCGAAAACATTTAAAGAAACAGCCGCCACACCCGCTAATGGACTGGTTTACGACCTGGGCGCGCATTTGGTGGACAATGCGATTGCCCTGTTTGGAAGGCCGCTTAGCTTTACCAAAACAACGGGTATTTTCCGTGAAGGATCAGAAGTGCCCGACTATTTTACCTATCATTTAAAATATCCTAACCAACTGAATGTGTTTTTAACATCTGGGCTGCTTATTGCCGAGGTATTGCCCGGCTTTGTGATTCATGGAACAGAAGGAAGCTTTGTAAAAGAACGCTGCGATGTACAGGAAGCGCAGCTGGATGCCGGCATGATGCCCACTGATAAAGGTTATGGTATTGAACCGGCAGGCAGCGAGGGCAAGCTGGTATTGATGGACCTGGACAACAAAGGGCATATAGAATGGTTGAAAGCTCCGAAGGGCGATTATAACGGCTTATTTAATGCCGTTTATCATACAATAAGGGAAAACGCGTTATACCCCATAACCGAAGAGCACATTGCCTGGCAACTGGAATTGCTGGAAGCATAAAAAATTCGTAAAATTGCCGTGAACCGGAATATAAATGAATATGATGAAAAAAATATGCCTTTTCCTGACCCTGGTAGCTGCATTCGGCTGTAGCAACGCACAAAATAACCCAGCCAGCAAGGCGCAAACCGGGATACCGCCTTTCCGGATATTAACGACCGACAGCGTTAATATGACGCCGACCGACCTGAAAAAAAACATGCCCCTGATGATCATCTATTTTTCGCCGGATTGCAGTCATTGCCAGCATTTGATGTACGAGCTGAAGCCGAAAATGGCCGACTTAAAGCATGTGCAGGTGGTAATGGTAACATTTGCGGAGCCATTGAAGGCCTCCCAGGTCTTTTATCGCGATTTCGACCTTAAGAAATACCCCAATTTTACGGTTGGAACCGAGGGTTATACCTATGTAGTTCAAAAATATTATGATGTACACTCAACGCCGTACATCGCCCTTTATGATAAAAGCCACAAGCTGGTAAAGGCATGGGACAAAACCCCTCCGATAGACGAATTGGTTGACGAGGCAAAAAAATTGTAGCCTCCGATGAAATCGACGTCGGGGTTTTTACTTCTTTTGGCAGTTTGCGGCTTCATCAAGCCTAAAGCTCCCAAGGTAATTCAATTTGAAATAAGTTCGATATTAAATGCCCGGCCGGTAACCACACTTAGCAATGCAAAGCTGACAGCCTGGAAAACCGGCATCGACGGCGGCGGCAACGGAGACGGCTACCTCACTAAATCCGCGGCCGGTTTTAACAGAGACTCCGTTGAACATGCGCTGCCGGATGACCCTTTAATCCGCGCAGATAGCTGTCATCCCGCAATACAATTACATTACGCCAACGGCGACAGCTTACGCTACCAGGCCTGCAGTATGAAAGGTGAAGCTTCCGTTACGTTTTCAGTTCCGAAAGGAAGATATTCCAAGCTCTACTTTGCTATGACCAGCGCCGAAGGAGGATCCGCGCTTAAGTTTTATTTAACTTATGCTAACGGCGAAACCATTGAACAGTCCTTATTGCCCGATTATTACCAGGATTTACCTGCAAATGACGCAAACCTATGTTACCTTACCCATGACCTCGCCAAATGGGGTCCCACAAACAAAATGACGGAAAAGAATCATCATAATATAGACTTGGTGAAAGTGAAAACTGATCCAAAACAGACATTATTGAAGATAAAAATCAGTAAAGGGAAACAGGGGTATGTTGTGTTTTGGGCAGCGGCAGGGGAATTGTGATAACAAATGCACGGCAACCGGCAAAGCTGAAGAAGAAATAAACTTTTATATTTGGTTATGCCTAAAAGTAAACCGCCAGTTCCGGGAAAATACATTGACCCTTTAGTTGACTTTGCCTTTAAAAAAATATTTGGCAGCGAGCCAAACAAGGATTTGCTGATCGCATTTTTGAATGAAGTATTCAGGGGACGCAAGCACATTGTAGATTTAGTTTACAACAAAAACGAGCACCCCGGCGATTTAAAAGATGAAGGCGCTGCCATATTTGACTTGCTTTGCACCGGGGATAAGGGCGAAAAGTTTTTGATAGAAGTACAACGCGGCAGGCAGGGACGCTTTAAAGAAAGAGCGCTGTTTTATACATCACGACTTATCAGCGACCAGGCCCCAAAGGGGCGGCGAGCGGAATGGGATTATGATATTACCGGCGTCTATTTGGTTGCACTGCTGGAAGACTTTGTTCTTCCGGGTGATCCGCCCGATAAATACCTGCACAATATTTGCTTATGTAACACCGATACAGGTGTCCGCCTTTAGGCGGATACGATAAGCTGGGTTATACTTATATTGAATTACGTAATTTTGTTAAAGCGGACACCGAACTGGAAACCGATTTAGATAAGTGGCTGTATTTTTTAAAGAATATGCCCAGAATGGAGAGGCTACCCGTTTACTTACGGAAACCGATATTTGAAAAACTATTCAATATAGCGGAATATACCAATTTGACGAAGGAGGAAAAAACCATGTACGATAGCAGCATGAAATACAAGTGGGATAATAAGAATGTGCTGGATTATGCCGTAAAGGAGGCAGTGAAGGAGGCTGACGCAAAAGCCCGAATTGAGGAACGAAAAAAAGCACAGGAAGAAATTGCGCACGAAATGATAAAGGAAGGTATACCACTTGCCCAAATCTCAAAGTTTACTAAACTATCGATTGCCGAAATAGAAAGTCTTTAATCATCCCACGTAATGGATGATAACAGCATGAAATACAAATGGGACAATAAGAACGTGCTCGACTACGCCGTAAGGGAGGCTGTTCAAGAGGCGGTAAATGAGGCTATTACAAAAGCCCGTGACGAAGAGCGCAAAAAGGTGCATGAAGAAAGGAAAACCATGGCCCGTGAAATGGCAAAAGACGGTTTACCTTTGGCACAAATCTTAAAGTTTACTAAACTATCAATTGAGGAAATAGAAAACCTGTAGCCAAAATATTGCTATTCTTTATCCGCACATCTGCACATCACTGCTGCTGTTGCTGCTGCATCATTTCCATATAACGCTGGTAGCTGTTTTTCGGCGAATCTGATACCATACTTGTCGCATGTGCTTCCGCGATCTGGTGGTCGCTGTTGGTCAAAACATTTTCATCATCAACCGAAACCGCTACTTCCAGCTTGTGCTTTGATGAGCCCTTGTAAACCCCTTTTACCGGCGAGCAATCCAAAAAATTACGGCCGACCGCCAGGCGCACGTGCGTTTCATTAGCTATGCAGTTATTGGTTGGGTCGATGCCCAGCCAGCCATAATCGGGGATATATGCCTCCGTCCAGGCATGGGTAGCGCCTTGCCCGCGCATGCCGCCGCGGCTGGTACAAATGTAGCCGCTTACATACCTGGCCGGGATCTGCACCATCCGCAGCATTTCCATCAGGATATGGGCAAAATCCTGGCAAACGCCGGCTTTTAGCTTCCAAATCTCATCCAGTTTGGTCTCCACTGTGGTAACCCCCTTGATGTACTCAAAACTATCATACACGTACTGGCAAAAATGCAAGGCCGCCTGGTAGGGCGATTCCAGCTGTGTTTTCTCCTGTATTACCACAGCACGCAATTCATCTATCCCTTCAAAATACTCCTGCCGCAAAAAATCTATGTAAGGCACCACATATCGCAGGCGCTTCAAATCCTCCCATTGTTGCGCGGGGAAAATATCGGTTAAAGGTAGTTCACGGTGTTTGGTAACCACCCAAATCCTAGAGTTAATGGTGAGCACCATGTGCGGCTCGCTGTAGGTAAAACTGCCCACCTCGTTGCCATAATAGTCAATATAGGTGTCCACATGGGGATTGCCGGTAATGGTCAGTTCCTGCTTCAGCACGTCCTGGTACAGGTCCCTTATCGGGAACAGGATGATCTGGTTGGCACTATCGCGCACAGGCCTGTCATAAGTGTAACGCGTGATATGTTGTATCTCAAACTCGGGCATGTTGTGAGTAGTGAATGGTGAATTAGTGAGTTAGTGAATTAGTGATTTAATGCCTCCGCTTTTTTCATCTTTCGGACTTTCCGACTTCCGGACTTTTCGGACTTCATCACGAATTCGCAAAATAATGTTCATTAAGTGAATTACCTATTCCGTAAAGCTCGGTGCGCACATGCGGCAGGAAGCGCTGCAGTCCCTCCTCTTCGATACTTGTTACCGAGCTGTACCTGATGCGGCTTTCCAGCCGGCCTATCTGGAAGGACAGTTCCCTGAAATCTTCCAGATTGCTGTCATTCTTCAGCCGGTCAAAGTAGCGCTGTATATGGACGACAGAATAGATAACCGACCGGGGAAAATCATTGTTAAGAACAACCTGTTCCAGCACGTTAGCCGCTTCGAATCCTTCGCGGTAAGTTTTGAGATACAGCTCGTATCCGCCCAATGATAATAGCAGGTGTTTCAAATAGCTCGTATCGGTCAGCAATTCCTTATTTCCGCTTGCCGAACCAAATTTAGCATCCAAAATATCTACAGATTGTATCGCCCGCTCCAGGTATTTGCCTACATTCATAAAGCTGCGGCCCTCGCCCCGCTCCATCGTGATCTCCAGCGTACCGTAGTAAAGCATTACCTGTTTTATCAGTTCATCCAGCACGCTTATGGGGTCCTCGCGCATCAGGGCCCTGTCCCAGCGCGGGTCTTTCACCTTGTGGTAATATTCATTTAAACACTGCCAAAGGTCCTTGGAGATATGCTCCTGCACCCCGCGGGCATTTTCGCGTGCCAGTGTAATAATATTCAGGATGGAGTTAGGATTTTCCTTGCCGGTCACCATAAACTTCATCACCTCGCGGCCGTTATTGCCCAGCTTGCTCACTTCGGCTGAACCTGAGCCGGCAAAAATCCGCACCACGGGCTCCCAGGTAAATTCCTGCACCGTATCCTGCGAGGATGCATAATTTATTTTCAGCATCCGCAGCATACCGTCGCTACGCTCGATGTAACGGCTCAACCAATAAAAACTTGCTGCTACGCGACTTAACATGGTTTTTTTATTTCGGATTTCGGATGTGCGATTTCGGATTTATTTTCGATTTCGGATTTATTTTCGATTTCGGATTTATTTTCGATTTCGGATTTCGGATTTTCCATTTCGGATTTATGTATCGTCAATTTTATTATTTCCCAATGATTGGCTGTTACCCTTCTTCAAATTCCGAAATCGATCCCGCACGTGCGGGACGAAATCCGAAATTCTTTTAAGCCAGCACCCACGTATCCTTACTACCTCCGCCCTGCGAGCTGTTTACCACCAATGAGCCTTGCTTCAAGGCTACGCGCGTTAATCCGCCCGGCACTATCTCAATGCCATCAGGGCCGAAAAGCGCATATGGGCGCAGGTCTACACGCCGAGGGGTTAGTTCACCCTGCATATAACAGGGCGCTGATGAAAGACTGATGGTGGGCTGGGCAATAAAATTGCGCGGATCCTTCAATACCTCCAGTTTGTATTCATCAATTTCCTGCTCACTTGCCGCGTGGCCCATTAACATGCCATACCCACCGCTGCCATTGGTTTTCTTGATTACCATGTTATTAATATTCTTAAAAACCACCTCTCTTTCATCAGGATTACCAAGTTGGTGGGTGGGGACATTCTTCAATATCGGCTCCTCGTTCAGGTAGTATTTTATCATATCCGGCACGTAGGCATATACGGCCTTATCGTCAGCTACGCCGGTGCCTACCGCATTCACAATGGCCACATTACCCTTGCGGTATGCCCCCATAATACCCGCTACGCCCAACATGCTGCCCGGGTTAAACACCAGCGGGTCGAGGTATTCGTCATCCACCCGGCGGTAGATCACGTCAACCTGCTGCAAGCCAATGGTAGTTTTCATATACACCTTATGGTTATTCACCACCAGGTCGCGCCCTTCAACCAGTTCAACGCCCATCAGGCGGGCAAGTGTGCTGTGTTCAAAATAGGCCGAGTTATAAATACCCGGCGTGAGCAGCACGATGGTGGGGTTATGTATCTGCCTGGGCGAAAGCGCCAGCAGGTTTTTGTACAAAATATTGGGATACTCCGTAACGCTGCGCACCCCGCATTGCGGCAGCAGATCGGGGAAGAGCCGTTTGGTGATCTCGCGGTTCTCCAGCATATAACTCACACCCGAGGGTGTGCGCAGGTTGTCTTCCAGTACATAAAAAGTGCCGTCGTGATCGCGGATCAGGTCGATGCCCGATATGTGCACATAAATATCATGCGGCACCTGCAGCTGGTACATTTCGCGCAGGAAATGCGGGCACGAGTAGATAATATCTATCGGCACCACCCCATCATTGATGATGAACTGGTTGTTGTAAACGTCCTTAATAAAAAGGTTGAGCGCGGTGAGGCGCTGTTTGATGCCTTTTTCTACAAAAGCCCACTCATCGCCGGTAATAATGCGCGGGATGATATCAAAGGGGAATATCTTTTCAATCCCTTCCCCGCTGTTATAAACGGTGAAGGTAATGCCCTGTGTCATGAACAGGCGCCGGGCCAATTCTTCCTTTTTATTCAGGTCGTCAGCCGATTCGCCGGAGATATATTCAATTACCTTGCGGTAATGATCGCGCACACGGGCGTTTTTCCCATACATTTCATCCCAAACGCCATCAATTGGGTTGTATTTATCAAAATAAGCTGATTCCTGCATAGACAAATCGCATAAATTTAAACCAGTTACTTTTAGAATCGTAATTTATAAACAGTTTTTATATAAAAGCGAATATTTTGCTAATTTTTTTAATGATTCTTTAATTTATTTTGATTTTAGTGTAAATAATTGCAATTATTTGGACGGAATTAGGTAAAAGGCGAAAGGTAAAAGGTGAAAGGTTGAAAAAATGAAACTAAGTTTTTCTTCTCATCTTCGCACATCTGCACATCCGCATCCCGCACATTCGCACATCAAAAATCCTTATCTTTCCCGGATGTATCCAATTTGCTGCATCGGCCACATTACGTCGGATAAGATCGTCACCCCGCAGGCCGTCAATTATCTGCCTGGCGGTACGGCTTACTACTTTTCATGTGCGCTAAGCAAACTGGATATTGGTTACCTGCTGGTCACCTCCCTTGCCCCGGCCGAAGTGCATTATGCGGAGGCCCTGCGCACCAAAGGCATCAATGTAAAAGTGCAGCCTGGGGGTGGTACCGTGTTCTTCGAAAACATTTATGGCGAAAACCCGGATGATCGCACACAAAACGTCCTCCAAACCGCCGACCCCTTCACTATGGACCAACTGCAGGATGTTGATGCGCAAATCTTTCACCTTGGCCCGTTGCTGGCGGATGACATTTCACTTGATCTCATCAAAACCCTTTCCGCAAAAGGCCGCATCAGCCTGGATGTGCAGGGCTATTTGCGCAAGGTGGTTAACCAAAAGGTTTACCCTACCGACTGGCCCCAAAAACAACAGGCCCTGCAATATGTCTCCATCCTTAAAGCCGACGTTGCCGAGCTGCAGGCCCTAACCGGCTGCGCCACCGTTGCCGGCGGCGCCAAATGGGTGGCCGACTGCGGCGTAAAGGAAGTAGTGATCACCAATGGCAGCAAAGGTTCAACAATCTACAGCGACGGCGCCTCTTACAACATCCCCGCCTACCCGCCCCCGGCTATTGTTGACGCCACCGGCTGCGGCGATACTTACATGGCCGGCTACCTGTACCGCCGCGCCAAAGGCGACGCCATCCAATCAGCCGGCGAATTCGCCGCCGCTATGGCCGGGTTAAAAACCGCCGCTAACGGCGCCTTCGAAGGAACAGAAGCGGACGTACTGCGGTTTAAAGCCGGCTTTTAAACAGGCCGTTGATGGTCAAAAGCCGCCAAGTCCAAAATTCCACATCTGTTCAAAACATTATTGCGGAATCCGGGTTATTAATGTCACTAAAACGAACCAGATGAGCACCGCCAAAAATGCCGTCACCTTCGGCACCATTTACTTCATCGCCTTTATAATTACGCTGTACGTTCCGCCCCTGTTTGGCGTGGCGCCATGGCTGTTTATCGGCTCACCGTTTATAATGATATGGATGATAGTGGACGTATTGAAAGACGGCCGCCAAAAATTCCCTGAACTCGGCAAACACGAATGAGGCTACCGCGATAAAAACCGCGACGGCCCTGTTTTTTTAATAGATCAAATAACGAAAAAGCAGTTCAATAAATATACGCCCCATTGGCCATTTCCCGTCAATACAAATCGCGGTTCCGGGCGCCATCAACCGAAAACCTGTTGTATTGCGAATAATTAAACAGCAACACCAGGTAAGCGCTATAAAAAAGCTGGGTAAAAATCGCGTTCCACTGTTCAATCATGCTGCTGCCGAAAATGAGCGCCAGCATAATTGCTACGCCCAACACCGTGGCGAAACGGGTAAATAAACCCAATAGCAACAGCAGGCCAGTCGCCAGTTCAAAAAATGGCAAAACATGGCCAAATGCCGAAACAAGCCCCTGCGGCAGCGGCGATTTACTAAACTGCTTTACCATGCCATCGGTAAACACACTCAATTTGAGGATGCGGATGAGCCCATGTCCAAAAAAGCTGAGCCCGATAGGCAGCCGGGCCAACAGGTAGGTATATTGTTGCTTTTTCATACCGTTTTTTTATAAAAACCTTCCATTTTATTTATTGTTTTTTGGCTTAAACATTGCGTTTCAACATTTATCTTTAGCTTAAAATTCGCAACCAAAATGGCCGATCAAACCAACATCCGCCTCACCGTGCCCTTTTTTATGGTGCGCGATATGGAAGTCTCGCTTGATTTTTACACAAACAAGCTCGGCTTCACCATCACCAACCAGTGGACGCCCCGCGGCAAGATCGAGTGGTGCTGGCTGCAGCGCGAAGCCGTGGCCTTTATGTTGCAGCAGCCCCGGGATGCCGACCATTGGCTATATACCCTCCCCAACGCCGGTAAGGGCATCTCCATCTGTTTCCAGTGCGCCGACGCCCTGGCCCTGTACCGCGAATTCACCGCCAACGGCGTATCAATCCGGGATCCCCAGGTGGGCAACAATATGTGGGTGGTTTGCTTCAACGATCCCGACGGCTATAAGCTGGATTTTGAAAGCCCTACGGATGTGGAGGAGGAGACCTTGTATTCGGATTGGGTGAAGCAGCAGGGGGAGGGTTAACACTGGCAGTTGGCATTTGTCTTCCTGCTGGAGCCGCGCCGCAGGGTGGTGAAAGCGCTTCGTTAGATTGGGTTGACCTTAGCTTTTTGGGTTTGTGCTTGAGCTGCGCCGCAGGGTGGTGAAGGCGCTTGGTTAGATTGGGTTGACCTTAGCTTTTGGGGGGTTGTGCTTGCATTACCCCCGCTCATTGCCGCGGAGGCTAGTTACTTTTGTCTTGGCAAAAGTAACCAAAACCGCTCCCATCGGAAAGGCTTCTTTGCCGCACAAGGCCTTAGCGCTGCAAATCGCGCAAAACCTGGGCGGCAATCTTTTTGACAGGGCTACCCTATCGCTTCATTACCCTTAGTCAAAAAGTTGCTATGCCCTGCAGCCGCACAGGCCACCATAGTTTTGCGCGATTTCGCCCGAAGCTGACCCGCTGGGAAGGAACTCGGCACCCAATCATTGGGCAGGTCGCGCCTTCAATGAGCTAACAGGCTCGATGTCCGTGTTGTTCCTAATATTGGGTAACGCTGAAACAAGCCTGTCAAGCCGCTGAAAAGCATTCCGTTTCACGACCAAAGACAAATCACATAAAAAAGGTGAAGCCTCCCCGTCAGCAGGACAGCTTCGGGTGAAACCAGGAAAAACCGGCAAGGCGGTGCGGCGGGGCAGCGCATAGCAACTTTTTACTGAAGCGGTGGCCTTTGCGCGAACGCAGTGGGGTAAAAAGATTGCAGCGCAAGGTTTTTCCTGGTTTGCGCGGCGAAGGCCTCGTGCGGCAAAGAAGCATTCCTGATGACTTGATTTTTTGGTTACTTTTGTATCAAGACAAAAGTAACAGCCCCGCGGCAATTGAGCGGGGTAATGTAAGAATTTAAACCCGAAGCCAGATCAAACCCGTAATGCCACACCGTGCCAGGGTAATCGACAAATGTTCCAGGTAACCCCGAAATCACCACTGCTTTCGCCAGCCTGCGGCGCGGCTCAAGCGAAGAAGAAAAAAGCAAAATGCCGCGGCTATCATCCCTTTGTCAAAATGATCCCCATCACTTTTATTTCCCTCCAACAATCCTATTTTTACCAAAACAAGTTTAAACACGCAATTAACAAAATGGAAACGCTAAAAATATTCGCTCCCACTACCGTCGGCGCTATCGAAGTAAAAAACCGCATCGCTATGTCGCCCATGACGCGCTGCCGCGCTATCGGCAATATCCCCGGCGACCTGCAAGCTAAGTATTACGCACAGCGCGCCGATGCCGGCCTCATCATTACCGAAGGCACCTCGCCCTCGCCAAACGGCCTGGGCTATGCCCGCATCCCCGGCATTTTTAGCGAGGCACAGGTTGAAGGCTGGAAAAAGGTTACCGACGCCGTGCATGCCAAAGGCGGCAAAATTGTTATTCAATTGATGCATAGCGGCCGCATCGGCCACCCGGCTAACTTACCCGAGGGAGCTCAGCTGGTAGGCCCATCCGCCGTTAAAGCTGCCGGACAAATGTGGACCGACAGCCTGCAAATGCAGGACATGGGCATGCCCCACGCCCTTACCGCCAACGAAGTGCAAAGCACCAAACAGGAGTTTATCACCGCCGCAAAAAACGCTATCGAAGCCGGTTTTGACGGGGTGGAACTGCACGGGGCCAACGGTTATTTGCTGGAGCAGTTCCTGTCGCCGTTTAGCAATGTGCGCACGGACGAGTATGGCGGAAGCGTGGAAAACCGCGCCCGCTTTGTGCTGGAGGTTGCCGCCGGCCTTGCCGAAGCTATCGGCGCCGACCGTACCGGCATCCGCCTCTCCCCTTACGGCGTGGCCAGCGATATGCCGCATTACCCCGAAATCGACGCCACCTACACCTACCTGGCGCAGCAGCTCAGCAACATCGGCATCGCCTACATCCACTTGGTCGATCATTCGGCCCTGGGCGCGCCCGCCGTGCCCCTGGCCATCAAGCAAACCATCCGCCGCGAATTTAAAGGCACGCTCATCCTGGCCGGCGGCTACGACCTGCAGCGCGCCGAAGCCGACCTTGAAAGCGGCCTGGGCGACCTTATCGCCTTCGGACGCCCCTTCATCAACAACCCCGACCTGGTTAACCGCCTCGAAAACAACCACCCTCTCTCGCAGGACCTGAAAATGGACCTGTTCTATTCAGCAGCGGAAGAGGGGTATTGCGATTACCCGGTTTATGAGGAGGCACCAAATTTGGCGATATGAGTTTCGTGAAATGCTGGTAGTAATATGACCTTTACCGCCATGTCATTGCGAGCGCAGCGTGGCAACCGCGAACTATGCAGGCGGTAATGCACTGGCGACGAGGTTGCTTCGTCGCGCCCCTCGCTCCCTCCCGGCCGCTCCTCGCAATGACATGGTGGTGATTTGCCATGGGTTAGTCCTTAATCGAATTCATATTTCGTTTAGCCTCCCGCGTAAAGGGGGGCTATTTTTTTGTCCTTCTGATCCGGCACCGACCCATGCGCGAATTCGACTTAAGACTTTGGACTCAGGACTTAAAGCGAACTTCCCTCGCGCAACTTAAGACTAACGACTTTAGACTTTGGACTAAGAAAAAGGCTAACAGCACATTGGGAAGGTTAGTTTATTGTTTAATAAACTCTTTTGGTATAGGATGTTTTTTTAGAAAAGCAGCGGCTTCTTCATTTTTCTTTTTGAAAAACGGTGAAGCATTATATATTGCCTGCCGCTCCTGCGACGACAATTTGTCAAAAGCTATTTTCTTATCATTTTTTAAAGTACTCATCGGGTATGGGCCGCTTAAAAAGTTCGTAAGTCCGGGCTGAAGTTGTTCACAGAAATCCCTCATTTGCAAGTCTTCCTATTACGGCATTAACATCAACCGTATCATACTCGCTTTTTAAATATATTTCTGCCAGTATAACGGTTTGTGCGGTAATTTTGATGTAAGTAATTACCCTGGCGCCGCCCGATTTACCTTTTGATGAACCGCTTATGGCCAAACGTATTTTGTAAACACCTCTTCCCAAATCGTCGCCAAAGGTGGGGTTTTTAGCAAGCCGGTCAATCAGTAAGTTAATATCCGTTAAAATTTGCCGGTGTTTTTTGGCAATGTGTTTTAGCTCTTTTTTAAAGCCGGCGGTTAAAACAACCTCATAAGCCATCCTTCAATTCAGCTTCTATTTCTCTAATGGCTTCCTTAGCATCCTGCAACTTTGCTTTGCCGGCGTCCCAGTCCTTTATTTCCGAAAAGGATTGTTTTAAACGCTTATATAATTTCTCCTCTTCCTTATTCATCGCAGGCTCCTGGTTCACTTTATAGTTTAACCCAAACCTGGATAATATCTCCTTTAATACAGGCAAATCCTTCTCGTTTTCGATATCTACGGTTAAAGTAGTCATGATTACAAAAGTAAATGAAAATAAATTAGCCCGCAAAATTTGTTCTTCGCTGAATTGGACTCCGGGCTCCCGGTAGCTATCAGGGTGACTTGGGGCTCGAAATAACCTTTGCCTCCATCCCTTCCCTCGCACCACTTAAGACTAACGACTTTAGACTTTGAACTTAAAAAATTGGGCGTTTCCCCCGGTTGGTAGAAACCGGGGGCCGCGTGTTCCGCTTATACGCTACAGGCATTAAGCGCGAGGCCGGTATTCGCTGCACCCGCTAACGCGAAGCGCCGTGAATGAAAATTGTTGGGTGTCTTTAACCAGTGACGCTTGCAGTCGGCCGGACTGTCTTTATTTATCAACACTTTCGTTTATAATTGTCAAGTGGACCCCTCAAAGTGGCTGGAATAGTAATTTAAATTCTCTTTCTTATACCAGGCTGGATTTCATATATTTAGGCTCTGATAAAAGAGCCTTGTTAATCGTGCATTAATCCATACAACCAACCATTTATCCTAAACAAGAACCAATTCACATAAACTAATAACTAAATCATATGAAAATTTCAGAAATAGAAAGACTGGCCATTGTTAATAGTATCGATGAGGCGAGGCAATCCAAACATGAAGATGCTAAAGTACATCCAAATGTGGGCGTCGTAATCGTCAAAAACGATGAAATAATTGCAAGTGCCCACAGGGGGGAAATCGACCTAGGTGATCATGCCGAGTTTACGGTACTTGAAAAAAAGCTTAAATCAGACATTTTAGCGGGTTGCACCGTCTTTACAACCCTTGAGCCGTGCACGACAAGAAACCACCCAAAGCTTCCCTGTGTGGAAAGGTTAATTGAAAGAAAAGTGAAAAAAGTTTGGATCGGAATGGTTGATCCAAATTCAAAAATTTCAGGAAGAGGAATTACTAGATTAAGAGAAGCAAACATTGAAATTGAACTTTATCCTCCTGAATATTCAGCAGTTATTGAAGAATTAAATCGAGATTTTATACGAGAGCAAAAAAAAGCCTCAATAACAGATTCTATAAATAGCGAGCAATATGAAAAGCTAAGCAAAAGAAGTCTCGATGAATGGTATGAGTCTATTAATAAGATTTACTGGAATAGAAATTATTACCAGGGAGTTGCTCAGACTTTTTCACATTTAGTCGAAGTTATCGGCGGCCTTAGCTTACTAGCAAGTGAGAAAAAGAAAGAAAATATTATTCCTGAAAATTACATGCCCAAAGCAATTGCATGGTGGCTTGCGTTGTGCGGTAAGTTAGGAATAAATAGTGTTGAAGAAATGTTGTGGGATAAATTTCCTAATATATGCCCCTATTGCCAATTGAACCCACATATTGACAGAATTTGTAGCGATAAAAAATTAGCCAGTAAAGGTCCCGATTGGGCGACTCTTAAAAAATTAGGCACGAATAAAATGAAGCCTAAATCTGTCGGAGACTGGCAACTAATGTTTGACACAATATATCCGGTAACTTCTACCGATGAGTATAAACCTATTTTTGCTAGATTAATTGAAGAACTTGGCGAATTATCAGAAGCCATTAGGGTATTTCCTGCTGAACCTGGGTATTTCTTGAGTGAGGCTTGTGACGTATTTGCTTGGTTAATGAGAATTCAAAATACTTTCGACAGTAAAAAGCATAATAAGGTTGGCGATCTTTTAAACATAGGACTTGCAAAAAATTATCCTGAAATATGTTTGGACTGCAATCAAAGTGTGTGTAGCTGCCCACCCATTTTAAAATCCACTATAGGTAGAATTGCACATGAAATTCCTCTATCAAAAAACACATTAGAGCATAACGCCAGATTTTTGACGGCCGACCAAACGAGCGAAAAATTTGGCAATATTTAACGGTAAATTAAAAATATATATCTTTAGTGCTCGATATGGCGAGAATTAAACTTTGAAAAAAATTCACCAATTCGTACTATCCTACTTAAAGTTAAGATCGTCAATATTTAAATATTAAATCACAGCATAACATCAAATCGATTATTTATTGGTTATTTTTTCTTTAATAAATAATTTGATATTTTTGATAATATTTATTTAACCTAACAACCACGTTACACTTCAATGAACGCCGATTTTTTAGCGGAGGAGTTTATAAGCCAATTAAAACTGCTCATCCCCATAATCAAGGGAGATATATTTACCGATAAATTTAAGGATACTTTAAGAAGTTTTTTTGCATCGGGCTTTTTTCTTGACAAAGAGAGGATGAATATCTGTTTAAGTTATTGGACCCTTGCACCAATGTCAGATCATTTTTATAATTATTATTTTAACGGAATTGTAGATTCTAAAGAGAAATTTGAGAATGGAGTAAATAGATTTATAAAGGATTCTCTTTGGCATTATGGAGACTTGCAGATTGCTTATAACAATCTTATAGAAACAGACGATATCGAAAAAGAGTTCAAATCACATTCCTTCGATCAACACGAATTTAAAACTAGATTGAGTTGGGATTTAATTAAACAAATTCCCGCTCAAGAAAGAGGTTTACTTGGATATGTGTCTGGTCAAAGGCCCTTTAGAGAAAAGTCTGCACTATCACAAGTTGAACAAATTATTAAAGAACTCGAAGATAATTCTGGCGAATACACAGACATAGCCGATTCAAAAATAATAGCTGAGAGAGTCTTTAAAAAGCTAAAGGATCCGGAAATAGAAAAATCCGTCTCAGAAATCTCCAATATCCAGAAGCTACAAGGCATGGACTTGTTTAGCAGTCATAAATTGGAAGCAAACAAAAAGTTAATCGAAGAGTCAAAAAAAGAAATTGAAGAAACCATTGAAAAAGTTTTAAATGTTAAAGAAATTGGCCGAGCGAATCAAGAACAATATTTAAGAAATATTGAAACAATAGATGTATATATTGCGACATCTATGCGAGATGATAAGGAATACCATGAAATGACCGAATTTGTTACAAAGGTTTTTGATGACAAAAATTTGATTGACTTAAATATTAGATATTTTGACCCGACGCTCTGTTTTTGCGATAGTAGGATAGATAAAGGAATAATTGAGTGCCTATTGGTCAGGTCGGCCAAGGTGACGATTTACTGTGCTCAAGGAAGCGATACCTTCGGTAAAGATTCAGAGTTAGCGGCGACGCTTGTACAAGGGAAACCAGTAATCGTCTACGTACCTGAAGGAAATACCTCCGATGAAAAAGAAAAAATGAACGGTAGGGCAGCCGTTTTCAGTGACTTTCACCCGCTTGGGTTACAGGTCGGACTCTATGACGGTGTTGCAAGGGGCGTAATTATTGTCAGATCTCCAGAAAATTGTGCATTAGTATTATCCAAAATATTTACAAATAGCTTAGAAACCATAGTCAATTTTGAAGAATACGGAATTACTCTTAGAGATAAATTAACTAACAGCGTATTAAGAGTAATGAGTGGATGGGGAATGCTTTCCAAAACATTTTGGAATAACTTTGAAAAAACAAGAAATCCCAAATCCGGAAATTGCATTTAGCTGTAATAGCCACAATTTGATCCGACAGTCGTGTCGTTTTAAAGATTACTTTGCCCGATTAAGAACAGAATGTTGGTTCCAGCTAAATTTAATCCGTAACGAGTCATTTCGTCGTCTACCTGTTGTGGAACTTGCCCTTGGCCATGGCCTCCTAATTTGTTTCTAATAGTTGGAATACCACTCTCTAATAGGTTTTGCAGAGAAGTAAACTGGTTTTGAGTGAAAGACGGCACTAATCCATTTAGAAAACATATCTGAATTAATTTCTTTGCCGTGTCCGTATGATTAAAAGCCCAAACCTTTTCAGTGCAAATAACTTTCATAGTACTTTCAAAAGCCTTTAAACACTCGGTTAAGCACTCTTTATTCCTTCCGTGCCTATAATGTTCATGAGCTTTTCGATACTCTTCATTTGGTCCTGCAAATTTTGTATTGTTTAACAAATTAAGAACTGGTTTTGCAATTTCCGAATGGACATAAGTAGAATCAACTCGGATCATCTCTCTTTCAAATTGAAATCCGAAACCATGTTCTTTAAATCTATAGTTTAGTTCACTGATTGCATCCTGGGGTGTAATTTCAACTTCAAAATACTGATTGTAATCATAAGTATTTTTCCCGATAATTTTGTCGATATATTTAAAACACAATTCTATTACATCTATTACTTTTTCGACTTCGGTAGCTTGCAACAAAAAATTCATAACGCATGATTGATGTGTTTCATTGAGATTACCTTTTGCCAATGTGAAAACACCATATTCGCGGCAAAGTGTTTCATGTATAAACTTATATGGCAAATATGTGTTTCCACTCGAGTAATGCCCAGCCATCCTTTCTTCTCCGATCGCGTCTCTAATAATATGCACTACCTGAACTCTAAGTTCAACGGGTACCTCATCATAGAAGTAAACATCAACGACCTCACCGCGTAGTTTTTTTTGTCTTTTTGAATAAAGGTCAATTATTGCCATAACTTCTTCGTAGTGAATTAGTCAAAGATAAAGTAAAACTTAAATATAATTAGTTGCTGTCAGCCACGTAGCCGAAAGTATCGCTAATGCTCGCTATTGTCGCCGCTGTCCGAAGTGTTCCCAACCGCTGTCCGAAGTTTCCCCCATTTAGCTCGCGGTCGATGTTGTCACCGTACCAATAAGGCATACCGGCAAGCAGAAAGTTATTAGGCCTCAGCCAGGCCTAACGGCTGTGGTTTATATTGGCTTTAATGACCGTTCACACAAGGACATTGTGTTTTTAAAAATTCTAACGTTTTATTATCGATAAGTTTCTCCGAATAATCTCTGCCAATGGGGCCTTTTTGTTGACTCTCGAAATATTCAACTGTACATTCTGTCGCTTCTTGAGAATAACTGGTTCCAAGCGCAGCCAGATCTCTTCCAAAATTGGGTCTGTTAAACGTACCTTGATCTACTATAATATAACCCCAACATGCTTTCGCCAATGGATCGTCAATTGCGTACTCAGTAAACCCTGTTTCTAAATCCGAGTGATGGATATACCAATTTACTTTGTTTTCTTTTTTATAGATTTCCCAATTATTAAGGACATTACGGAACCTTGATAGCTGCGATTCATTGTATTTTTCTTTGAGGGTAGTATCATGATCCAACCGATATTCAAATGACGATCGAATCTGTTCCCAACGCCCAGTATCGATTTTGTTCAAATAAATATCTGAATTTATAGTTATCTCTAAATCCAGTTTCAGTGTAAATAATTTCTGCTGTTTAACTTCAGCTTGAAGAATTGCTACTTTCTTTTGTAGGACAATTTTTTCCCTAATTAAAAAAAATGAAAATGCCCAGCAACTCAGGCAGATAATAATAGTAGTGGTCAAAAGAATACCGCTCAGTGTTATTCTTTTAGTTTGGTTTTTTGCTACCATTAAAATTTGATATAATGACACTGTTTTGGCCTTTTATGAAGCTCACGTCCCCCTTGACAATATCAACAGTTTTCGTTAAATCATCCACCTCGCTGAGCGTTTTCAGAGCTGCTCCGATCGAAATACCAATTGAAACAAGAAAACAAATGGCCGCCAATATTTCCTTTAAATCAAAAGAAAAATTTTTTTTTCCGGTAATAGGTTCATTCATTGTGATATAGTTTTATTGTTTAAATATAACCATATTTTTTTAAAACAAAATATATTGAAAAGATATTCCAGTCTATAATCGGTTCATTCCCCGCTATCCGAAGTACTCCACTCCGGATACCTGCTGTCCGAAGTGTTCCCAACCGCTGTCCGAAGTGTTCCGATCCGCTGTCCGAAGGTCTAAACTTCGGATACCCTATGCCTGGCGCCGCTGCCTCCATTAATAATCCCTATCTATCTTATTCGCCGCCAAAATACTATCTGCTTTTTGCCGGGTAATGGTATCCACATGATCGCCCTGCCGGAAAGTAAAAGTGGCTGAATTTATTTTTCGATGGGAGTTTTGGTAAAGTTGATCCGCCTCGAGCACTGTGTCCTGATCAGGTTTGGCGCTAAAATAGTAATTATCCTGTTCGGCATCCAGTTCGCAGCCATCGTACACCACCTGTTTATATCCGTGTCCTTTTGCATGTTTCGGCTGCATCCAGATGGTATACCCGTCACCCTTATGGTACACGGGCCAATCAGGCGGGATAATGGGTACCTGCAGCGCTTTTCGCCTGGCGTTAAATTCCGCTCCAAAACTGTTTTGGCAACGGTATTCCCGGTATTTAAACAGCACCACGAGCACAACAGTGACTATTGTCGCTATTAACCAAAACAAACTACGGGCGGAGCGAATTTTCATGCGAATAATTTAAGGCAGGCAGGTTTTTTAATATTAAAGGCAATTGGTTATCAAACCTAAAAGTAGCAATAATTTGGAATGTTGCGAAACAGGAGTTGCGCCGGCGCTTTTGTGGGCCCGGCGCTTGGTTGCCCGTTTAAAGGTGGTCGTAAATTGCGGTCACCTGTGAATCGCCCATAACCGAAATGTCGCGTGGTGAAGGCAAATCGGCGAGGCATTAAGGCGTTGAATTGAAATCGTGTTAAACGCGTGCGAGAGCCATCACAGGCCCGTAGGGGCGTTTGTCTTACACTATTGCATGAGCCCGCTCATGGCCGCGGGGGGCCTAGTTGTTATTCACAGGTTGTTTGTTTTTTTTAAGGCGTGAATGATTGCTATCGCAATTTTGGCGCCCCAAAAGTAACCAAAAACGCTCCCAGCGGGAAGGCTTCTCTGCCGCACAGGGCTTATGCGCTGCAAATCGCGCAAAACCGGGGCCGCAATCTTTTTGCACAACTACGTTCGCACAAGGCCCCCCGCTTCAGCAAAAAGTTGCTATGCCCTTCTACCGCACAAGGCCACCATAGTTTTGCGCGATTTCGCCCGAAGCTGACCCGCTGGGAAAGAACTCGGCACCCAATCTTTCAACGGTCGCACCTTCAATGAGCTAACAGGATAGAAGGGAACGCGATGGTAATATCAGAGGCCTGCTATAACTAAGAAATTAACGTGAGGTCTTCCCCTTGCTGTCCGATTTCTCTAAACTTCGGGTACCCTATGCCTGGAGCCGCTGACTCCATTACCCTAGCTGTCCGAAGTTTATAAACTTCGGATACCCTATGCCTGGAGTCTCCGACTCCAGTGTTCTGCCATTGCCAGCTATTTTTTCAACCCAATACATTTTGTCAACCATTTCCAAAATTTCGTATCTTCGGAATCAATACTACAGCCTTAAACTACTGCAAAAATATAAAGACACTACTGAGCGTTTAAATTTAAAACCAGCAAGCGATGGCAAACCAAAGCATTAAAAAACCGGCACCGCCGCCCGCTCAAACGATTAGGAACGGCGTGAAGCAGGATGATTACACCCCCCGTGTAAAAAAAGCGGAAAAGAAATTTAATTTTTCTGTCAAGAGTTTTCAACGTTTGTGGCAGGGTTTGACTGCATAGTCAAGTATTATTATTAATTGCCCCCTCGCTGTCCGAAGTGTTCACTTTGGATACCCGATGTCCGATTTCTGAACCCTGCTGCCCGCCACTGCCCGCTATTCGATTTCACTGAATCGAACTCCGGTCCTGCAATAGATTGACACAAATTTAGTACCCTAAAAGTTGGAACAACTGATTATCAATAAATTGCATCAATCGTTTCAAAAAACCAATTTTTAGAGTAATTGATTATCAGTAACTTAGCTCAATTTGGCAATTTACTTGAAGGGTTAATCAACTGATAATGAGCGTGTTTCACCATGTTCCACGTGTTCCGTGAGAAAAAATGGAACGCTGGAACGCTGCAAACCGTTTCATCTGTCGCTGTTCGAAGTGTTCCTCCGCTTCAAGCGCGCGCATGCCGCCCAGGCCAAAAGGGCAGTGCACCCGTGCTTCGCCGGCAGGTAAACAGCCATGCCTTGCCGGCGCTATGCAATTGCCGCAAAAGTACCCCTGCCGGGAATAGCGTAAAACTTTTACGCAACTTGCCTTGTTGTAAAACCGGGTAAATGATTAAGACATGAGGCACTATCTATTTTATTTAACAGCAGCAACCTTATTTGCCGTATGGGCATTAAGCAAATATATGGACGATACGCCGGGCAGCTTTAGCAATATACTGCCGGTGATTGCCGCAGGCATTATTTTTTATAAACTGATTACCACCAGCCCGGCGCCCCGACGGCGCGGCTTCAGGCAATAGTGGTTTTTGGGTTGAAAGTTGGGGAAGTTGCAAAGAAGTTGAGGGGAAACGCGCTGTCGCTGATTGGCATACATCCAGGCACGGTGCTGCAATAACCAAACGCTCACGGCGCTATCAGGCATTCCCGCCGCCGACAGAACGAGTCTCGACGCACGTTTAAAAGAGTGGTGCGCTGTTTTGTCAGTTTACTGCTGTAAGCGTTCACGAAAATCTTCAAAAATGGCACAAAATGGAGCACCATCGAATTTTAAACAGCTAAAAACCAGCGTTTTCGTTGGCCGTTTGCAGGGTGTATGTGTGCAAAACGTGAACACTTTAACACCCTTCCGCACGACTATCACAAACACAAAAAAGCCCGGAAAATAATCCCCGGGCCTCCGAAAGGTAAACGTTGTTGTTTTTTATTCGCCGCCGGTGGCATGCTCATGCACCCCCTCCTGGCGGAACAGTTTCGCGCTGAAATAGTCGTTATTCATGCGGCTGATGTTGGTCATTTTTATTTCTTTAGGACATTCGGCCTCGCAGGCGCCGGTATTGGTGCAATTGCCAAAACCTTCGGCATCCATTTGCGCTACCATGGCCTGCACGCGGCTCCAGCGCTCAGGCTGACCCTGCGGCAGCATACCCAGCTGTGATACCTTGGCCGACACAAACAGCATGGCCGAGGCGTTTTTACAAGCCGCCACGCAGGCCCCGCAGCCAATACAGGTAGCCGAATTAAAAGCTTCATCAGCGATCACCTTGGGAATAGGTATGGCATTGGCGTCAATGGTAACCCCGGTATTCACCGAAACAAAACCGCCGGCCTGCTGTATCCGGTCAAAGGAGGAGCGGTCAACCGCCAAATCCTTTATCACCGGGAAAGCCGCCGCGCGCCATGGTTCGATGACAATGATCTCGCCATCATGAAAAGTGCGCATGTGCAGCTGGCAGGTCGTAATAGCCCCTTTTGGCCCGTGCGGGTGGCCGTTGATGTATAAGGAGCACATCCCGCAGATACCTTCGCGGCAGTCGTGATCGAAATGGATAGGCTCCTCGCCCTTGTGGATGAGGCCCTCGTTTACCACGTCGAGCATCTCGAGGAAGGACATGTCGGGGGAGATGCCTTCTGCTTTATAAGTTACAAATGCGCCTTTAGTTTCGGCGTTTTTCTGGCGCCAAACTTTCAGGGTTAGATTCATATGGTTATTTTCCATCTGAAATATTTTAGTTGATCAATTATCTAATACGTCATTGCGAGCCTATCGCCATCCTGCGACCGATTGCGGGAGGTATCATGCTGAGGCACTCGAAGCATGCGGGCGAAGGCCTTTGCGCACTCCTTCGAGTGCCTCAGGATGACAACGCTCTTTATCCTATCTCTAAACTCCACCAATGAAAAAAGTATTTATTTATAGCTCCTCTGTGTGAGGTGAACAAATTCAAATTCAAGCATTTCCTTATTTAGTTTCTCAGGCTGATTATCGCCCTGGTACTCCCACGCCGCAACAAAAGCAAAATGCTCATCATCGCGCAGCGCCTCACCTTCCGGTGTCTGCGATTCCAGCCTGAAGTGGCCGCCACAGGATTCCCAGCGTTGCAGGGCATCGTCAACCATCAGCTCACCAAGTTCCAGGAAGTCGGCTACGCGGCCGGCCCTTTCCAGTGCGGGGTTAACCTCTTCGTTCTCGCCTACTACGATGGCATTTTTCCAAAAATCGGCACGTAAGGCGCTGATGAGGCCTTTTGCTTTGGTAAGGCCCTCGGCGGTGCGCGCCATGCCGCAATATTCCCACATGATGTGGCCCAGGTCGCGGTGGTATTCAACAACCGTTTTTGTGCCTTTAAGCGACAGCAGCTTGTTGATGCGGGCCATTACATCCTGTTTGGTTTGCTCGAAGGCCGGATGTTTACCGTCTACCGGTTTTGGGCCGATGGTAGCCAAATAATCGCCTAAAGTATAAGGGATCACAAAATAACCGTCAGCAAGCCCCTGCATTAGCGCAGATGCCCCCAGGCGGTTTGCGCCGTGGTCGCTGAAGTTACATTCGCCTAAGGCATATAGGCCCGGCACGTTGGTCATCAGGTTATAATCCACCCAAAGGCCGCCCATGGTATAGTGTACGGCCGGGTAAATGCGCATTGGCTGGGTGTACGGATCCTCGTTGGTGATCTGGTAGTACATGTCAAACAGGTTGCCATACTTGGCTGATACGGCGTCTCTGCCCAGGCGGTGTATCGCGTCAGCAAAGTCCAAAAATACGGCTATGCCCGATCCGCCTACGCCGCGGTGCTCGTCAACCATTTCCTTGGCGTTGCGCGATGCCACGTCGCGTGGCACCAGGTTACCGAAGGATGGATATTTTCTTTCCAGGAAATAGTCGCGGTCTTCTTCTTTCACCTGGTTGGCCTTTAGCTCGCCCTTTTGCAATTTATTGGCGGTCTCCACCGTTTTCGGCGCCCAAACACGGCCGTCGTTACGAAGGGATTCCGACATCAGCGTCAGCTTCGACTGGTGGTCGCCAGTTACCGGTATGCAGGTAGGGTGTATTTGTGTATAGCAAGGGTTAGCGAAAAATGCCCCGCGTTTGTGTGCACGCCATGCTGCCGTAACATTTGAGCCAATGGCATTAGTCGACAGGAAGAATACGTTTCCGTAGCCACCGGTCGCCAATAGTACGGCGTGGCCGGTATGGGTTTCAATAGCTCCTGTTATCAGGTTGCGGGTTACGATGCCTTTGGCGTGACCATCCACCATCACCACGTCCAGCATTTCGGTACGGGTGTACATTTTTACCTTGCCGAGGTGTATCTGGCGGTTCAGTGCCGAATAAGCGCCAAGTAACAACTGCTGCCCGGTTTGTCCCCTGGCATAAAACGTACGCGAAACCTGTGCCCCGCCAAAAGAGCGGTTATCCAGCAGGCCGCCGTACTCGCGTGCAAAGGGAACACCCTGTGCCACACACTGGTCGATAATGTTTACCGACACTTCGGCCAGGCGGTACACATTGCCCTCGCGTGAGCGGTAGTCACCTCCCTTTATGGTATCATAAAACAGGCGGTAAACGCTGTCGCCGTCGTTTTGGTAGTTCTTGGCAGCATTAATACCCCCCTGTGCGGCGATAGAGTGCGCACGGCGGGGGCTGTCCTGGAAGCAGAATGCCTTCACATTGTAACCCAGCTCGGCCAGCGACGCGGCGGCAGCACCCCCGGCCAAGCCGGTGCCTACCACAACTACATCGTACTTGCGTTTATTGGCCGGGTTAACCAGCTTTAAGTTGAACTTATGCTTGCTCCATTTCTCGGCCAACGGGCCGGCGGGGATTTTAGCGTCTAAAGTCATGTGTATTTACGATTTTAGAATTACGATTTACGATTTGGGATGATTGAATTGCTTATCAATTCGTAAATCCGAAATCGTAATTCGTAAATCATTTCAAACTCTGTATATAATAAACAACCGGCATCGCCGCAAAACCTAAGGGGATGATCACCGCAAACAGCCAGGTACCGAAAAAATAAACGATCGGCGTGTACTTTCGGTGTACCCAGCCCAGCGTCCGGAAGGCACTCTGGAAGCCATGCAACAAGTGGAACGACACGGCAAACATGGCGATCACATAAAATATTACATAAATCAAATTAGTAAAGCTGCTGGCTACACGTGCATGCAGATCTTTTACCCGCACGATCTCATAATTGTTTTCCGTCGATACTGAATTTTCAAAATCTTTGGTTACAGGCACGTAGTCAACTGAAGTAGTTTTGTTGGTCGCCAGGTCGGTGCGGTACTCTTTGTAGCCGATCTTGCTGGTAAATTTATAGTTGTACCAAAAATCGCTCATGTGGATCACGATAAACAAAAACAATATTGCCCCCAGCAGCCCCATGTTTTTGGACGACCAGGTGGCCGGCGATTTGTTCACGTGGGCATAAGCGACGGGCCTTGCCTTACGATTTTTGATCGTAAGTATCAACGCATACAGCGCATGCACCAAAATTGACAGGTACAGCAGGTATGCGATCACCTCGATGGGCGGAAAATGCGTCAAAAAATTCGCATACAAATTAAAGCCGTAACCGTCGTCGTTTTTAAACAGCAGCAGGTTACCGCCAAGGTGTACGATCAAAAAAGTACACAAAAACAAGCCCGTTAAAGCCATGATCAGCTTCTTCCCCAACGATGAGTTAAAGGTTTGTTTGAATTCGCTCATTACATCTCAGATTTATAGGGGCAAAAGTATTTATTATATGACAAAAGATATAAAGCGCAAAGGGCAATTAAGCCCTAATTGGTTATTTAGAAACGTTCTAAAAAAAGAGAGCCAAGAATCAAGAAGCAAGAGTCAGGACAGAAGCAATGGCTTCCTTTTTTAACTTGATTCTTGGCTCTTGGCTCCTGGCTCTCCACTCTACTCAATCGCCAGCACTTTATCATTTGCTATCGCGAAAATGCGATCTGTTTTATTACTCCGGATGGCTATACGGCCGGTAAATGTTCCGAACGAAGGCAATATGGCCTGCTTATCGCCAAAAGCGAAACAGGGCAATGTGATGTGCTGTCGTGCCCGCCCTGCCAGGCCGATCCCCGGGTGGATATGTCCGCAAAATACGTAACCACCGGCATTTTGCAGATCGAGCCCGGTTAAGGGATGATGCAGCATCAGGAAGGGGCCAATTAACAATTCATCCACAATAGCAATATTTAACCGCTTGTAGTGGTCCTCATCAATAATATCGTGATTGCCTTTCACCAAAACAATCTCCAGCTTTGGGAACTGGCTGCGCCACAACACCATCCAGTCCCAATCGGAGTTTATCTCACTATGGAAAAAATCGCCCAGGAAGATCAATTTTTCAGGCTTGTGTTCATAGATCAGATCGGATAAAACGGAAAGCTCGCTTTGCTCCATATCCCTTGGCACTGCAATACCGGCTTTGCGAAAATGGCCGACTTTGCCAAGGTGTACGTCCGCTGCGATCAACGCTTTTTGCTGCTGCCAGAAGATAGCTTTTTGCGGGAGTAATAATAAATCCTGTTCAAACAATTCAAAACCCATTGGGTCGCCGGTCAATTTCATTCCGGCAAAAATAAGGAAGGTATTGAGATCACGATGACTTCTCTAAAACAAAAAAAGCCGCCCCGCGCAAAGGCGAAGCAGCTCTTTTTATTATTAATCACACTTAAAAAATTATTGGTCCATGCCAACCTGGATGGTGCTCCTCAGCCTGGTGCCGTCCGGGTAAAAACCCGAAATGGTCAGCACACCGTGAGGTAAATTATTTAACGCCTTGTCGATATCGTCAACGGTGGCTATTGGCTGCCTGTTAATGCCGGTGATCACCGAACCTTCCGGCACATCTGTATAATCAAACAAACCACCCCCGCGAACTTGTGTTACCACAACGCCGGCAGTGACGTGGAATTTAGCTTTTTGTGCAGTGTTAACCGGCACAAATGTAGCGCCTATGCGGTTGTACAATTCTTCAGCCGAATGTGATACGGCTACATTTTCCGGCTGCGGGTTATTGGCGTGGAGAGAAACGGTAACATTTCTTTCTTCGCCATTGTGCAGCACGGTTAAGCGGATCTTATCACCAGGCTCTAAACGGCCCACGGGCTCTTGTAAATCAGCTGATTCATAAGCTTTAACGCCTTCAACTTTGGTAATGATGTCGCCCTTTTGAATACCTGCTTCAGAAGCGCCGCTGCCTGGCATCACCTGGTCAACGTACAAACCTGCGGTACGGTCAACATGGTAGTCTGCTGCCACATCTTCGTCAAGCGCTTTAAAGCTGATGCCTAAGTAACCACGTTTTACCTTGCCGAATTTTTCAATGTCATCCAAAACCTTTTTGGCCAGGTTAATCGGGATGGCAAAGCCATAGCCTTCGTACGAACCGGTATGTGATGCAATAGCTGAATTAATACCTATCAACTCGCCACTGGCATTCACCAATGCGCCACCACTGTTACCGGGGTTGATAGCTGCGTCAGTTTGTATGAACGACTCGATGGCCTGGTTAACTTTTGGTTGTTGCTGGTATTGCGTACGACCAAAGGGATTTTGCTGATCCTGGTTGTCTTCGGTGCCTATAATGCCGATATTACGTCCCTTGGCACTGATAATACCCGCAGTAACGGTTGACGTTAAACGGAAAGGGTTGCCCACGGCCAGTACCCATTCGCCAACTTTTACATTGTCTGAATTACCTAACCTTACGATGGGCAAATCGCGACCTTCAATTTTAATCAGGGCAAGGTCGGTGTTGGGATCAGTACCAATCACTTTTGCTTTAAAGTCGCGGTGATCGTTCGTAACTACCTCTATCTTTACCGCCTTATCCACCACGTGGTTATTGGTAACGATATAGCCATCGGGCGAAATGATCACACCGGAACCTGAGGCCATCTCGGGCGCCTGCTGCGGCATGCGCTGACCGAACATCTGACCGAACATCTGCTGCAATTCGCTCTGCTGACCATCAGCCTGTTGGTTTGAATAAGTAGTACGGATAAAAACCACGGCCGGCGTCACTTCGGCTGCGGCCTGCACAAAATCAGGCGCCCCGCTTGATGACACATTCGCAGTTGCCGGCACATAATGGTTGCTTGCCAGGTAAACTTTTTGTTTGTCTTCGAAACTCATGCTGCCGGTATATTTGCCCTCGATGAGTTTATACGAGCCAAGGGCCATTGCGCCCCCAATAAAAGCTGTTAATAATGTTAAACCAAACTTTTTCATCTTATTACTCTTTTCTTTTCTAAGTTTATTTTTCAATTATCAAATTTAGTACCATATAGACGTCATAATCAATGCTAAGTTATCCTATATTTTGTTAAATATTGTTAAATCTGCAACAAAGGGTACTTTTGTAAAGTTTGCCCGGCCAACTTAAAACTATTATTGCCGGATTTTTAAATGAAAATACATTTTTATAAATACCAGGGCGCAGGTAACGACTTTATTTTGGTGGATAACCGTAATAATGAAGTCGACCATCAGAATCCAGCCTTAATTTCCCGCCTGTGCGACCGCCGTTTTGGCATAGGGGGCGACGGCGCACTGTTCCTGCAAAACCAGGCGGGCTATGACTTTGAGATGGTATACTATAACGCCGACGGCCAGCCCAGTAGTATGTGCGGCAACGGCGGACGTTGTATCGTAGCCTTCGCCAAACATTTAGGAATTATTGATACGGAAACCACGTTCCTGGCAGTCGACGGCCCGCATTATGCCAAAATTTCAGCTTCCGGCGATTGGGTGAGTTTGCAGATGATCGATGTGGACATAATTTCCGCGGATGGAGAGGCTTATGTTTTGAATACCGGCTCGCCGCATTATGTTACGCTGACCGGAGATTTAAAAAACAAGGACGTATACCACGACGGATATGCGATTCGCAACAATGACACCTACAGGGCTGAAGGCATCAACATCAACTTTGTTGAACCGAATGGAAGCGGCTATTTTGTGCGGACGTTTGAACGGGGCGTTGAAAATGAAACCTTTGCCTGTGGCACCGGTGTAACGGCAGTGGCGCTGGCCATGGCCAAACATAACAACCAAATCGGCGAGTTGGCTACGCCGATCAAAGTTTTGGGCGGTGATTTGAATATCCGGTTTAATTACGATGGGGAAAAGTTTACGGGTATATTTTTGGAAGGACCGGCGGTGAAGGTTTTTGAGGGGGATTTGGAAATATAATCAATGTCTGAGATGAATATCAACAATCTCAATAAAAGAAAAACCCCAGTTGTGGTTATAGACAATTCCCTTAAGAAATATAAGGATATGCCCTTATTTCAAGATAAGGTGGATAAAGCTAATGAGATGTTGAGGACGGCTGGACTTCCTGATTTTACCAAGAGAAAAGCTAAATAGTACTTTCTGTGGCATCATCGTTAAGAAAGAAATACAAAATTAAGGTCACGATTGACGAGTCGCTTGATAAGTATAATAACGCCATTCCTTTTCCTGAAAAACATGAAAAGATGAACGAAATCTTAAAAAAGACAGGCCATCCCGAAAACTATCTTAAATCGAAATAAAGCCTTCTAACTGGCTATTTAGGTATCCACTATTCTAAATACTGACGATAGAGACGCCAACAGAGAGCCTGCTATTGCACGTTTTCGACTTTTTTAAACAGCTTCTAAAAAAACTAATGGGCGACACATTGCTAATTGTGCAAGTGGGCCTTGCACAAAAGGATCGCCAGGAATTTGTGCAACAGCTTGTTGCACAATTGGGGTGCATTTAATTGTGCAACTAATGGTTGCACAATTGCTAAACATCAAAATACCGTCCCCTCATTTAATAAAGATGTTCTCTACTCCGTTCTCAAACTCTTAACCGGACTGCGCAAAGCCGTTTTTATCGTTTGTACGCTAATAAGCAAAATGGTTAGGGTGGTTAGCGAAATTAACGTTGCGGCAAAAGGATATAAGTTTATGCCGATGCGGTAAGCATAGCCATCAAGCCAGTTATGCATGATGAGGTAGGCCAACGGACAGGATATTAAACCCGCAATTACTACCACCACTAAAAACTCCTTCAAAAACAGGTTAATAATACCAGGCACGGATGCACCCAATACTTTGCGAACGCCGATTTCCTTTGTCCTTTTTTGAATACTTAACGATATCAGGCCCAATACGCCCAGCATTACGATAACAATGGCGATAATCGTTGCCATAAATGATGCCTTTTTTAATTGGATCTCATTGGTGTAAAGGCTGGCTATTGCCTCGTCTATAAAATGATATTCAAACGGAGCACCAGGTAATAATGTACTCCATTGTTTTTGCAGGGAAGAGATGCTTTTTTGCATATCGCCCGGCTTTAGTTTGAATGAGAAAAAGCGGTAATAATGTGTAAAATTTACATTCGTAATGCTTATAGGCTCAATCTTGTATTGCATCGATCCAAAATGAAAATCAGCGGTAACACCCCAAACGGTTGCAGGCGCATTACTGCCGGGCGAGTTGATCAGCTGCCCTATGGCATCTTTTGGATGAGCCCAGCCCAGCGCCTTCGCCGCCGTTTCATTGATAACCACTTTTCCCGAATCGCCGGGCGCATATCGCGGTGTAAAGAATGAGCCGGCCTTCATCGGTATGTTGTAGGTAAGGGCATATTGGTTATCTGTCGCTAATCCCTGAACCGATATAGCTTGCTTTGGGTCGGTACCCTGCCGGTAAACCAGAAAACCGCCGCCATTGGCGCCATCAGGTATTTCCCACGACAGGCTCGCACTGCTTACATCCGGATTTTGCGCCAGCTGGTAGCGAATTACCTCCATTTTTTTAACACCCTTGTCCGACCAGTCCCTCGGCACCTGGGCGTAAACCACATAGTCCTTATTAAACCCAAGGTTACCGTTAAAAAACAAGCTGATCTGCTGTGACATAATGATGGCGCCGATCAATACGATGGCAGCGCTGCTAAACTGAAAAACCACAAGCGCTTTGCGGAATAGCACGCCGTCCTTTATCAGCCCCAATTTCCCTTTCAGCGAGTCTACAGATTTTAAGGACGACAATACCAGCGCCGGATAAATGCCCGCAAGCACACCTGTAAAAATGGAAAACAAAAAGATTCCAACATATAAATACCAGGGAAACGAGAACAGCCCCATAATATCTTTACCAAGAATATCGCTGAAATAGGGTCGCGCAAACAGATAAAGCGCCATTGCAACCAGCGTTGCCAGCATTACCAACACAACCGATTCGACCAGGAACTGCCAGATCAATTGCTTGCGCATACTGCCCAACACTTTACGTATGCCCATTTCCTTCATCCTGGCTGACGACCGGCCGATACAAATATTTACAAAATTGATAACCGCCATCAACAGGATAAAAAAAGCGATCGATGATATAGTGAAAATCATTTTTTTGACCACTCCGCCATTGGCATCGAGGTAATAGGATTCTAATGGAACAAGATACGGGGTAAGGTTATCCCTGGTTTGTGCCGGGGCACGTTCTTTGATCAGTTGGCGCATGGGTTGCTCAAGGTCCCGGGGAGTAAAGCCTTTTTTTAATTCGAGGTAACCTACCAGTACATTATTGTTCCAGCCATCCATACTCCTGCCTAAAAAGCCTGCGGCTTTTGATGGAAGGAAAATATCATTTTTGTTATTATCATTGATATTGGTTACAGAGTTTTGGGGTAGTTCGTTTAGTACTCCTGATATCGTAAAGCCATGCTTCTCGCCTTTGAAGCTTTCAATGATTAGCGTTTGGCCCACAACGTTCGTACTACCAAAATACTTCATCGCCAGCCTTTGTGTTACCACTGCCGAAAATGGTTCATTTAAGGCTGTTATGGCATTTCCATGTAGCAGGACAAAGCCATACATGTTAAACAGCGTACTGTCGCCAATCTGGATGCTTTCGCGGAAATGCTTATCCCCTTTTGACACGTTGGAGGTCACTCCGTCCCAATGGTAATAATTGGCAACCAGGCCCGGATACACTTCCTTTAATGTTTTAGGCAGTTGCGCAATAGTGGCCATTTCGTAACCCATGCCGGGCACTTTCCATTTGCTTTGTATAATATATTGGCTACCGGCGTTTTTCAGGTCATGGTTTACATTCAACTCACCCCAAACATAAGCGGCGGTTAACAAAGTGAATGCAATACCGGCAGAAAGCCCGAGGATATTGATGAGCGAATAGGCCTTATTTTTCCAAAGGCTTCTCCAGGCTATTGTAAAGTAGTTTTTTAGCATGTTTTACGACAATGTGATAGTGGATAAAAGTAAATCAAACTAAAATAGTGGAATTATGCGCCGGCGGTAAAACATTTAACACTAATTAACCTAAATGTTAAAACACCATTTCCTCCACCACTACCGGCTCATTAAAATTGCTGTACCGCAGCCACTTTGGCGTTACCTTAAAGTGAACCAATCCTGCCCAGGTTTCGGCGCGTTCCCGCCCGTCGGGATATGCCTTGTAATAAACTTCCCGGTAACAGTCGTCTTCCGGTCCGGCAAGTTCAGTGGCAATACCTTCATATTGAACGGTCGTTTCATCATCCCAGCCAATTACCAGCGCTACCCTTGGGTTTTGCAAAAGGTTTTCGTACTTACGGGAAGTTTTTACCGTATCAAATACAAGCTCCAATTCCGCCGAAACT
>Ga0206949_1018_pt3 | contig 35503 bp, 32 predicted proteins | sample Alteio_BWOrgHeat_40_FD_153240 | JGI IMG/M metagenome (GOLD analysis project Ga0206949, IMG submission 153240) | Enriched cells from forest soil in Barre Woods Harvard Forest LTER site, Petersham, Massachusetts, United States -... | ecosystem: Environmental > Terrestrial > Soil > Temperate forest >...
TCGCATTCGTAACCGTTACACTATAATTTCCTGCCGCATTTACTGTGATAGATTGCGTTGTTTCATTATCGCTCCACAAATAAGAACTTCCTGGTGATGCCGTTAATACTACTGAACCTCCTGCACAAAATGTTGTTGCACCACCCGCAGTGATCGTTGCTGTTGGTGATGGGTTTACAACAATCGCATAAGGCGATGATGTTGCAGAACAGTTATTCGCATCCGTAACTGTTACGCTATAATTTCCTGATGCTGTAACTGTGATAGACTGGGTGGTTGCATTATTGCTCCACAAATATGAACCTGTTGCAGATGCCGTTAATACTGTTGAACCTCCTGCACAAAATGTATTTGTTCCTACCTGAGTGGTTTTGCTTGATGGTAATGCATTTACAGTAACCGTTGTTGCCGCTGATGTTGCTGAACAATTAGTCGCATTCGTAACCGTTACACTATAATTTCCTGTTGCATTTACTGTAATAGATTGTGTTGTTTCATTATCACTCCACAAATAAGCACTTCCTGCGGATGCTGTTAATATTACTCGTCCGCCAGAACAAAATGTTGTTGCACTTCCCGCAGTTATCGTTGCTGTTGGCAATGCATTTACGGTTACACTTGTTGCTGCCGATGTTGCCGAACAGTTAGTCGCATTCGTAACCGTTACACTATAATTTCCTGCCGCATTTACTGTGATAGATTGCGTTGTTTCATTATCGCTCCACAAATAAGAACTTCCTGGTGATGCCGTTAATACTACTGAACCACTGGCACAGAATGTGGTTGCACTACCTGCTGTTATCGTTGCTGTTGGCAATGCATTTACTGTAACAGTTTTTACTGCCGATGTTGCAAAACAGTTATTCGCATTTGTAACCTTTACACTATAATTTCCTGATGCATTTACTGTGATCGATTGTGTTGTTTCATTATCACTCCACAAATAAGCACTTCCTGCTGATGCTGTTAATATTACTGATCCACCAGCACAGAATGTTGTTGCACTTCCCTCAGTGATCGTTGCAGTTGGTAATGCATTTACGGTAACACTTGTTCCCGCTGATGTTGCAGAACAGCCACTCGCATTCTTAACTGTTACACTATAATTGCCTGTTGCATTTACTGTGATGGATTGTGTTGTTTCATTATCGCTCCACAAATAAGAACTTCCTGCTGATGCTGTTAATACTACAGAACCACCCGCACAGAATGTTGTGACACTTCCTGCTGTAATTGTCGCCGTTGGCAATGCATTCACTGTTACCGCTGTTGCGGGAGATGTTCCAGAGCAACCGCTCGTGACAACAGTTACACTATAATTTCCTGCTGTACTAACAGTGATCGATTGTGTGGTTGCACCCGTACTCCATGTGTAACTGCTTCCTGTACTCGCTGTAAGAACAACTGATCCACCTGCGCAGAAAGTAGTTGGCCCTACGGCACTAATGCTCACTACAGGTGGTGTAAATACGTTGCATGAAACACCTGATGTTACCCCACCCGGTGCAACAAAGTTGGAACTTGTACCTGTTTTTGCAAAGTTGGTTAACGTACCATTATTATTATTGCCGCTTGCATCTGTAACAGTTGTGATAGCAGTATTATTTTCATTTGATATGCCCTGGTTAAAATGATAATTCAACACAAGGCCGTTAGCTGTAGTGGCTATTTCGCAGTTCTTGTTATTTACTATTTCAGAAAGGCAAAGTGCACGGTTCCAAATTCTCACTTCATCCAATCCACCGTTAAAAACTTCTCCGTATACCGGCCGGGTAAACGGGTTAGCAGTACCGATCGTCAGGTTATTTGCTGATGGAACGTTGTGTCCTGTTGGATTATCCTGTGCCCTTAATACACCGTCAAAATAAATGCGCCTTGTTGTTCCGTCGAAAGTGGTTGCTACATGGTGCCAGTTGCCATCAACCATGTTTGGAACAGTTGCCGTCAGATCATTAGCCCACCAGTAACTGACCAGGTGTGTTGCATCCTGCATGCGGAATACATTTGCCTGGTTCATGGTTCCATATTTACCCCATCCTGCTATCGCGTATATACCACCGGAATTGGGCTTGATCCATGCTTCAATAGTATAATTGCTATTGCCAACAGGGATATTTGTATTGGTTGCTACATCCACATAATCATTCGTACCGTCAAAGTTCAATGCCGCTCCGGCCACTGTTGATACTACTACATTGGTAGTTGCTATAGCCGTACAATTACCTGCATTGGTAACGGCCACGGTATAGGTTCCCGCATTAAGCGTACTTGCTGTTGTAATGGATGGGCTTTGCTGTGTTGAGGTAAATGAATTTGGCCCGCTCCAGCTATAAGAAGTTCCGCCCGATGCGGTAAGAGTCAAAGAATTTCCTGAAACAACGGGGCCATTGTTTGATGCGGTTGCAGTTGGCAATGCATTTACGGTAACACTTGTTGCTGTAGATGTTGCAGAACAGTTATTCGCATTCGTTACTGTTACACTATAACTTCCTGATGCATTTACTGTGATGGATTGTGTGGTTGCACCAGTGCTCCACAAATATGAACCTCCTGATGATGCAGTTAACATTACTGAACTACCCGCACAGAATGTTGTTGCACTACCCGCTGTAATAGTTGCTGTTGGTAATGCATTTACGGTAACAGTCGTTGCCGATGATGTTGCTGAACAGTTATTTGCATTCGTAACCGTTGCACTATAATTTCCTGATGCAGTTACTGTGATGGATTGTGTGGTTTCATTATCACTCCACAAATAGGAACTTCCTGTTGATGCAGTTAATACCACCTGTCCGCCTGCGCAGAATGTTGTTGCGCTTCCTGCTGTGATGGTTGCTGTTGGCAATGTATTAACTGTTATAACACTTGTTACAGCAGTGCTTCCGTTGTTTATATCGGTAACTGTATAAGAGATCGTAGCCGCTCCGCTGCTGGTGCCCGTTACCAGGCCGGAAGCATTTACAGATGCAACCGTATTATCGCTGCTGCTCCATACACCACCGGAAGTAATATCAGTTAATTGTGTGGTTGAGGTTGCGCAAATTGTTGTGTTTCCTGTTATCGGAGCAACCGCCTGTATACCACTGCTGATACCGGCAAAATGGCTAACCTCATTTACGCCCATGGCAGTAAAGACTCCTCCCGCATAAACCGTGCTGCCGCTGATGGCAAGCGCAGTTACCAAACTGTTTGCATTAGGATCCCATAATGTTGCGAGGCCTGTGGCAGCATCAATTGCAGCGATCCTGTTTCTTGCCTGGCCACCAATGGTAGTAAAGTTTCCGCCTGCATAAACCGTGCTGCCGCTGATGGCAAGCGCATTTATTGTACCGCTTGCAGTAGGGTTCCATGATGTTGGGATACCGGTGGTAGCATCAATCGCACCGATCCCGGTTCTTGCCTGGCCGCCAAGGGTAGTAAAGTTTCCGCCTGCATAAACCGTGCTGCCGCTGATGGCAAGCGCATTTATAGTACTGTTTGCATTAGGGTTCCATGATGTTGCAAGACCGGTGGCAGCATCAATTGCAGCGATCCTGTTTCTTGCCTGGCCACCAATGGTAGTAAAGTTTCCGCCTGCATAAACCGTGCTGCCGCTGATGGCAAGCGCAGTTATAGTACCGGTTACACCAGGGTTAGGGCTCCATGATGTTAAGGCACCGGTGCCGCCATCAATGGCCGCGATGTTGTTTCTTGCCTGGCCGCTAATGGCACTAAAGTTTCCGCCTACATAAACCGTGCTGCCGCTGATGGCAAGCGCACTTACTGTATTGTTTGCAGTAGGGCCCCATAATGTTGCAAGACCGGTGGTTGCATCAATCGCTGCGATCCTGGTTCTTGACTGGCCGCCTATGTTAAGAAAGCTTCCGCCTGCATAAACCGTGCTGCCGCTGATGGCAAGCACACTTACTGTATTGCTTGCAGTAGGGTTCCATGATGTTGGGATACCTGTGGTAGCGTCAATCGCAGCGATCCTGTTTCTTGACTGGACGCCAGTGAGAGTAAAGCTTCCGCCTGCATAAACCGTGCTGCCGCTAATCGCAAGCGCATTTACTGTACTATTTGCATTAGGATCCCATGATGTTGCGAGGCCTGTGGCGGTATCAATTGCAGCGATCCTGTTTCTTGTCTGGCCGCCAATGATAGTAAAGCTTCCGCCTGCATAAACCGTGCTGCCGCTAATCGCAAGCGCATTTACTATACCGTTTGGATTAGGATCCCATGATGTTGCGAGTCCTGTGGCAGCATCAATTGCAGCGATCCTGTTTCTTGACTGGACGCCAATAGCATTAAATATCCCGCCAACATAAACCGTGCTGCCGCTGATCGCAAGCGCACTTACTGCAAAGTTTGCAGTAGGGTTCCATGATGTTGGGATACCGGTGGCGGCATCAATTGCAGCGATATTGTTTCTTGCCTGGCCGCCAATGGTACTAAAGCTTCCGCCTGCATAAACCGTGCTGCCGCTGATGGCAAGCGCATTTATTGCACCGCTTGCATCAGGGTTCCATGATGTTACAAGACCGGTGGCGGCATCAATTGCAGCGATAAAGTTTCTTGCCTGGCCGCCAATAGTAGTAAAAGCTCCGCCTGCATACACAGTGCTGCCGCTGATGACAAGCGCATTTACTGGATTGCTTGCAATTGGGTTCCATGATGTTGCAACACCAGTGGCGGCATCAATGGCCGCGATCGAATTTCTTGTCTGGCCGGCAATGTTACTAAAGTTTCCACCTACATAAACCGTACTGCCGCTGATGGCAAGCGCATTTACTGTACCGTTTGCAATAGGGTTCCAACTGCTCAGTGTACCATCGCTGTTAATATGAGCGAGGTTAAAGCGTGTAAAGCCGCCTACTGCTGTAAAAGTACCGCCTATATACCAGCCGCCGCTGCCATCAGCCACTACTGCCGTTACCACTCCGTTAGGTTTTGCATAGGTAAGATCGGGAAGCCCGGTAGTGGTATTGAATGCTGCCCCATTGGGCGTATTAGCCCCCACTGTTGTAAAGCTGCCACCAATATAAATGGTATTGCCGCTGGTAACAATGCTGTTGACCGTCTGATCTGTGGCCCACAGATCAGTCCGCACCGTTTGCCCGAAACCCAGACTGGCACTTAACAATACAATAAAAGACAGTAATGTGCGGGTAAAATTCTTACGCATGGTAATAGTTTTGGTTGCGGTAAATGGTAGGTAGATAACACTACATGGTCATGTAATGCCGGAAGAGGACTTAAGTCATACAAGTTATCGCGACATTACCTGACAAACCTGCCAAAAGACCTGAGAATCCCGCCAAAAAACCTGAGAGAAACGCCAAAGAAGCTGTGAAACCTGCCAACATATAGTAGTACCATAACTTTTTAACCCCAGCTTTTAAGCTGGGGGCAGAATGAACATAAGCTATCCCGGCTTTAACCATGATTGCTATTGCAATGGAAGATGAACGATAATTGGTAACAATCTTAAAATAAAAGAACAGTTGGGCTAAAGCCCTCTATTCAATGGGAGGGTTGAATCCCCAGCTTAAAAGCTGGGGTTTAAAAAGAACTACCCCCCCTCTCAAACACGAAACAATTCCTCCAGGAGAGAGAACATTCCCTCTCAAACACGGAACATTCCATCTTTCAGGATCAACATTTCATGTTTATAACGGAACACTTCGTGTTTGAACCCGAACATTCGATGTTTCAGAATCGGCATTCCATGTTATAACCGAACACAGTTTTAACCCCAGCTTTTAAGCTGGGGGCAGGATGAACACAAGATTTCCCGGCTTTAGCCATGATCGCTTTTTGCTATTGAAGATGAACGATAATTGGTGGCAATTGTAAAGTAAAAGAACAGTTGGGCTAAAGCCCTCTATTCAAAGGGAAGATTGAATCCCAGCTTAAAAGCTGGGGTTAAAAAAGAATTACGCCCTCTCAAACACGGAACATTGCGTGTTTGAGGATCAACAATTCATGTTTATAACCGAATAATCCATGTTCAACATGGGCATGGCTCTTTGCGTTCTTTTGCGCGTATTCCTTTGTGTGCTTTGCGGTTAATCCGGTGGTTTTTTAACCACAGAGTACACAAAGGAATACACGCAAAGGGCCACAAAGTTTATTGCTGAATGGCCAACCGGAGGTAAAGGTCCGGTTTCGCAATTCCAATATCCAATTGACGGTTTATAAAAAATCTGTCGCGCGTTTGCCAAAACGTTCGTAGAACTGGCGGGCAAAATAATTGGGGTCCTCAAAACCCACCTGCTTTGTTACATCTGAGAGTTTATTGATGGTACCGCCCAACAGCAATTCATACGCTTTCTGCAGGCGTACTTCTTTTACCAGTTGTGCAGGTGTGCAGCCGGTAAGACTTTTTGAGAGGCGGTATAACTGCCGCTCACTCATGCCCAGTTCATAGGCAAGATCGTAAACGGATACATTCATGTTAGTTATCTTTTTTAATACAAAACCGGTTATCCGCTCCCTGAATGTTTCGGCTTCGGGGCTTTCCTGGGGTATATCATCTTGCTCAACGGGTGTGGCATCAAACCGGCGGCGCTCTTCCAGGTTATGCAGGAGGTTATACACCCGCACGCGCAACTCGGGTGCACTGAATGGTTTTACCATGTAATCATCGATACCCAGCCGCAGCATGGTCAGTTGGTTCTTTGTATCAGCCAATGCAGTAAGCATAATAACCGGGATCTTTTTATATGCGGCTTCGTTTTTCAGGTATGTTATAAATTCCTTACCGTCCATTTCAGGCATCATCAGGTCGGTGATCACCAGGTCGGCCTGGTTTTCTTTCAGCCAGTTCAGCGCTTCCCTTCCATTGGACGCTTCTGCGAGGTTCACTTTGTTTGCCAGCACTTCACGCAGGTAATACCGCATTTCTGCATTATCCTCAACTATCAGGACAGTTTGCCTGGAAGCAAATTCTTCCCAAACCTTATCCGGCAGTTCTGTGTCTATGGGATCGGCTGCCGGCCGCGCTGCGAGATGCGAAGCCACCGGGAAACGAAGGGTGAAAGTGGTGCCCAGTTCCCTGGAACTGGTAACCTCCGCCGTTCCGCCCATCAGCAAGGTAAACTCACGCACCAGGCTAAGACCGATACCCACCCCTTCTGCCTTTGGCGTATTTGTATTTCCCTGGTAAAAACGATCGAAGATATGCGGCAGGTCCTCAGCCTTAATGCCGTTGCCTGAATTGGCAATCAGGAAAATGAACTCTTTGCCGTCGTCTGACAAAAAAATGTTGGTTTTTATCCAGCCACCGCGCTCATTGAACTTGATGGCATTGTACACAAGGTTGTTCACCACTTTTTCGAGCATGTTCTCATCGATCGATACACATACGCCCTGTGTATTCCGCTCACTAAAACTGAGAGATAATTGTTCTTTCACAATAAATGTTTCAAAAGCATACACCATCCTGGTAAACAATGGCGCTATCTCCCTGATCTCTTTATGCATCTTCGCTTCACTTGCTTCCATCCTCGATAGGTCAAGGATCTCTTCTACCATATACTGTAGTTTGCGGCTGTTGTTATAAGCAACCTGCAGTTGCCGGTCTTTTATACCGGTCCTTTCGTTCATCAGTTCCATCATACCTGCCAGCAGCGTTACAGGCGTGCGGAGTTCATGGCTGATATTGGCGAGGAAGCGTGTTTTCATGTCCGCGGCCTGCGAAAGCTGTGCTGCCAGTGCATCTTTCTGTATCAATGATTCCTGCAGGTTTACTGTAAGCGCATCGGCTTTTTCCTTCTCTTCGGCCGCCAGTATATTAGCTGCTTCGAGTTTTAATTTTTCTTCCGCCAGTGTAGCGTTTGCCCGCTTTTGCGAACCATAGCTGCGCCATACCAGCACAACCACAATACCCATAAGAAACAAGCCCGCACCGAACATCCATCTTTCCCTTTTTTTAATGTCAATCTGCTGATCTTTCAGGTCCGCTTCGCGCCCTGTTTCTGCCGCAGAAACTTTCAGCCTCGTATCTTCAGAAAGCATGAGATCTTTCAAAGCAGTATGCTCCTGGTAATAATGTAAGGCTTCTTTAAACTGACCCGTTGCTTCGAATGCATTCGCCAATCGTAACGCGATGTTGGTAGGGATAAAATTTGGATTTCTTTCATACACCTGATGGGCCGCGGTATAATACTGAATAGCTCTTGCGAGATTTTCATTTCTGCCGGCAGGTAGCAGGCTGTCAGAGCGGATTTTTCCTGTGCTGTCATTAGCGGCTGTAAAATAAATATGCCCCATATCGCTCAGCGCAAAGGCCAACAGGTAATCATCGCGGTGCTGCCGTGAACTGAAGAGCCGAACGGCAGCAGATGCATACACAACTGCCTTGTTATAATCATTTAGCCCAAGGTAGGCATTGCCTATATTGGAGAGCGTCAAAGCAGCCCGTTCAAGATGGCCCGTTTTTTCAAAATACGGTAAAACCGGAAGTTGATACTCCAGTGCTTTTTTAAAATTACCAGCCCTTCCGTAAGTCTCTCCGATAATACCTTTTATTCGCGCAATATTATATGCGTCCTCGATTTTTTCATAGAACTCAAGCGCCCGCTCAAAGTATACCACAGCTTGTAAGTAGCGTTCCATGTTATAATAAAGCCCTGCAATAAAATCGAGCACCATTGCGATATGGGGTTTATCATCAAGCTGTTCATACAAGGTAAGTGCCCGCATAAGATAGCCCATGCCTTTGTAGGCCGATATCCCTGAACCTATTCTGTAAAGACACATAGCCTCGAAGGATCTGTTTCCCAATTGCCCGGCAAGCTGCAGTGCCATCCCGACATAGATATTCCCTGAATCATTATGACGCTGGTTATACCTAAGTGCGATCTCGTATAACAGCTTTACTTTATTGGTATCCTGCCTGTTGCTATATCCATGATTAAGCTGGTTCAGTAATGAATCCAACTTGTGGCGGTCTTGTCCATAGGACAATAAAAAAACGGGAAGTAATAATAACAGGAGTATTTTTTTCATTGAGCGCTCCGGTTTTCATGCAACAATTTTGAAGATAGGATAAATGAACCAGGAGGGATAAAAAGGAATAAAATGGCCATGTGCTCTATACCAATGGTTAACGGTAAATACATTAAATGGTCTGAAGTAAGACAATTGCGTGATCAGCATTTGTTCCGGATGGAGGATTATAAGGAAGGTCCTGCAGCCAGGTGAGGCTGCATATGTGTAATATAACTGTTAATGTTCCGGCAAAAGAATAATAAGGCTTAATAGCTGATTAAAGTAGATGATGGTGTATGAATAAGTAGATTAGTGATAGCTGAAAGAAGAGTCAGGCTACATAATAGCAGAAAGGATTTCACGCAAAGCTGCAATGAAGGAAACTAAGGCGCCAGCCTACACTTTGCACCTTTGCTTACTTCGGAGCTTTACGTGAAAATAAATCGCAGGCTACCTCAAAGGCTATCGATGAGTACCCGCTCACCTGGAAAGATCCCAACATAGTGACAAATTACAAACCCGGCCGTCCTTCCCATATCTTTTTAATCATTTGTGCTTTTTGTAAATTATCGGCTTTAATATATTTACGGAAAGCCTTTTCCGTTTTGTGCCCACTAATTGCCATGATTAAAGACATAGGAGTGCCATCTAAAAATTCGTTGGTACAAAAGGATCTTCTACATGTATGCGACATTACCCACGCATATTTGGGCCGGGTCTCTTCGATAATTTGATTACCTCGTCTGTATGCAAATTTAACAGGTTCAATAATTTCAGCTTTTTTTGCTATGAGTTTAATATAATAGTTGAAGTGCGGATTCGTGATCTTGGGCATTTCCATATTATACTTTTCCAGAATCAGTTTGGTTTCTGGGCGAAGTGGCACAACAATACGACCTGCAGTTTTGGTCTGAGTAATATATAGCATCCCATCCCGGATTTCATCCGGTTTAACATCGATGTAATCACTAAATCTGAAGCCCGTCAAACACCCCAGGATAAATTCATCGCGTATCGTTTCAAGAGATTTATCATCAGACAAATCAAGATGATACATTTTAGATATCTCTTTCCAGTTAAGATAGATGGCGTCAACGTCTTCCTCAAGTACTTTGTATGAACTAAGATCTAAAATTGGAATAATTTTTTTTGCAATTCGATTTGATAAAAAAATCTTTAGCCATTTGATTGATTTTCCAAGCGTATTTATTTTTAAACCTTTCGTTTCTACCTTTTTCCTACGCAACGGTATTTCATAGGTCAGAAAACGAATAAACTTTTGGTAAAAGTCAAAATCAAAACTCTCAAATGTGATGGATTCCTGCCGATAGGTTTCAAATGCTTTGAGATGATATCGCATTTGGCGGATTACATCCAAGGTCGCAGGCTTGACTTCTGAGCTTCTCTCCTCAATATATTTATCGATATTATAAAAAACATCCAGCTCGTTTTTATTCTCCTTCACCTGTTCCATCTTTCATTCATCAGACAGATGAAGATTATTTTTTAAAAAGGCCATTGGACAAACCGTCTTAAGTTTCTTAGCATGAGTTACCATGTCTTCAGCTTTACGAAGTTTGGTGGTTAAAAGACTTTCTATTTCTTCAACTTTACCATATTCAGAAGGAAGAGCAGGAGATATTCTGCCGGTCTTCTTATTCCAATATTGTGGTGGAATATTTATACCTGTTCCGATCACTGTTCGCTTTGTTGCGGTGTGACAATACTGAATGGAAATTGACCTTGTTCCATCCTGGCGAAGCTTGCCGTTCTTGACGATTAGTTTAACTGGTTGGCGCATTTTTAAATTGATTTAGACTTCTATAAAAGCCTATTTCAGTAGTTCAAAGCTATATGCACCCTGTTAGACGAGGAGTTATAGGACATTTAAAAACAACCACTTAAACTACGGTTAGTTCAAGTTGATTAAACCTAATAAAGGTTTGGCTCAACCGTCCGGTCCGCAAAGCCTTCCCGAGTATTCGGGAGGGCTTTGTTATTCACTTCACAGATGGATTTTTCTTTCTCCCCATCAACTTCTCAACCAGTTTAGCCAATCGTTCGCTGCGTGTTTTTTCCTGTTTCGCGGTAAGTATCCAGAGCACATATTCCTTTCGATTAGAGTAAGATAGTTGCCGATAAAAGTCTAATGCCTGTGGTGCCTGTTGCAGCACATGATCCATGTCGGGTGGCAAGCTGATCAATTTATTGTCTACATCAATATAAGAAGCATACTCATTTAACCTGATCTCGCTGTTACCGGTACCGGATATTTTGGCCTGGCCTTGAGGCCTGAAGCGCGAACCGGCCCATTTTTCATTTACACTTATAGAGGAAACACCTTGTAAATGATAGCTGTCCAGTTCATCCCAACTGCCCATCTTCATATCAGATTCAATACCCGAACTTCTTTTAGGATAACTGATCCAGAACACAGTATCGGGCTTTAACAAAGGCCCGATCAGTTTCAACGAAGAAGATAATTCGGCTTTATTCTTTGCAAACAACTGGATGCCGTCAAAATCACCTTTTGGTATCAACGACCAGGTAGTATCCTGCGGCAGCGGTTCCAGCCATTTTATATAATCAGCAGGCGCATTATAAAAAAGCCAGTGTTTACCAGGTTTGATCTGTAGCTTATTGGCGAGAAGTGTCATGGGAGATTAATGAATAAATATATTACAACATAAGGTAACTTTTTATTTGAAGAAAATAAGATTGTATTGAAGTGTTTGCTATCGAAAAATAAAAGTTTTGGTTATTAATGAATACTCTTAGAAAGTGAGTGTCATTGTGAGTCGCATCAAGGCAGGCCAATGGCTTTGAAATAAAAATCATCGCCCTCCGGTTCGCAAAGCCTGGCAGAAATGTGGGGCTTTGTATTTTTATTGTTGGCAAGTTGTATCTATACTGCAATATAAAGCAGCACCAGATACGTTAAATGTACCTGGTACCGCTTCATAAGCAGGAATGGTTATACACAAGCTCCAGAATCCAGACAATCTGCATCTGTGCAAGCATCATCATTCCAACAGCGGGCATCAGCTGTACATTGTGCGGCAGTCCCGTTGTTTGCCGTGATATAAACATTAGCGGCAGGGCCATTGTTGTATGTAAATACGCAAAGCCACTGTTCGCCGCCTTCTTGTCCGCCAAGGATCCTCATGGCTTTTTCGCGAGTCAAAATTGTTCCTAAATTTTCAAAAATTTGTTTCATGTTTTTTTGTTTTAGATGTTAATAAATAATCCTGCTAAAAAATATGTAACAGGCATGAACTGTAGTTTGTCTTGGCCTTCGACATGCTACTTCTCATCTTTAGCTAAAGAACAGAGGTTAAATCAATCATATTTATATGCCTGACAGTTATTTGTTAAGTTTTAATTCTGTAATGCCTTTACGGAATCAATCTGATTTACTACCTGCCCCAACTGATCGCCTGGCCTTTTTGCGTCATATACGAGTATCTTACCTTTTTTTGCAATAAAGTACATAGGGATCCCATAACTGGAGGATGTATTTGCGGGGAGGGATGCTTCGAAATATTTGTCAATGGTTTTATGAACAAGCTTATTAGGCGGAAGCACATAAACATATAAATTCGTACCGGCCAGATCATGATCAATAACCATTTTTTTCCATCGTTTTCGCCATTCATCGTTAACATCTGCATGATAATTGTAGCAGATATAAACAAACTCAATGGCTTTTCCTGCATATCGTTCATGCAAAGGTTTTACATTTGAAAACTCTCTGATGCAGGGAATACAAGTGGTTCCCCACAGATCAATATATACCGTCTTGTTTTTAAATTTGGGTAAAGACAATATGTCCTCTATGGTGTTAAAACGGTTTATAGAATCAATAAAAAAAATATGATTATCAGCTCTTGTTTTTTGACCTTGAGAGCTTTTTGAAAAACTGCATATTATCATTGATAATATAACCTTAGTCACTAGATGTCTTTTCATGAAAGTAGGTATTGGAGGTCTGAAATTTCGTAGAGATTTGGCAATTGTTGCCCATCAATAAAAATCGTAGGAGTAAATTTTATTTCCGTATTGATACACCATTCTCTCATTGCTTTTAATTTATCAGTAGTATCTGATAGATGATCCACCGGATGCTCACGTTCAAAAAATGCGTAATCTTTTTTTTTCAACAAATACCAGTCGTTTAGTGATTTGATTGTCAATAATTCGTTACCAATATCTGCGATTGACAGGAAATGACTAATCGGCTTATTTCTTTTGTCATTAATATCGGTTGAGGAAGTAAATATGATCTGCGCCTTAATGTTCTTATTTGTCTGTATCAGTTTTTCAATCTCGGGATGCGCTTTTGCACAAGGCTGACAAAAAGGATTACAAACTTTTATAATGGTATGCAATGCATCCGGATTACCAATAGTAATGCCTAAATCAGCATCCGGCACTGATATTTTTCTTTGTGCAGATAATACGGATTTAAAAAAAACATTGTCGTATTTGAATCTGATCAACTTATTCCTTTGACTTTTTGCTTCCTGCAAGGATAAAAAAGTTGGCTTTACTGCATACCAGCAAAAAAACGGCAACAGATATGAAAACGCCATTATAAACCCCAATTCGGGGAGCTCAATAGCATGCAATGTAAATGGCACAGCAGTGACCATATTAATAGTGAGCTCTGCCACCAAAAGTGCCTGAACGATCAAGCACAAAATACACCATTGTTTTGCTACACGCCATTGATAATAGATAGAAAAAAAAGTATACGGTAATGCCAGAACGTTAATCCATGCCAATAAAACCAAAACATTCTCTTTGTGCTGGCCAAGAATACAAAACAAAAAACCACCTGCAAAATAAACCAATCCGATATCGCTCCAGCTTAGTATTCCCCCAAACACTTTTGATGCCTCCGAACTTAATATTGCATTGCAATCAACTTTTCGGTTGGTTGAACATATTTTTTCAAGTGCAGGGTTTGTTTTATCAACCTCGTACCAAAGTAATACGCAACTCACAATAATGCCTGTTGATTTTAAAATAAAAATGCACATTAGCGCCGGCAAAGAATAACTGAAGTCAGTGGGGCTTTTCATTACCGCAGTAAAAATAATGCAGCCGAAGGCTAATAGTAAGAGGAAGGGTATGGCCATTTGCCGCCAGATTTCCTTTCTACGATTGATTGCGAAACAGGTTTCACCTGAATCTGGGCCGGCTTTTGCTAACAAAGCTGTTTCAGACCATTTAAGAAGAAAGTTCGTTTTATTTTCTTTTATTGGAATTTTTGAATTCAAGTGATAAGAAACTGTATTTTCACTAATTCCGATAACAGTTATAAAATTGTTTTTTTCTTTAAGAAGAGAAACAAAGGGTAAAGGTATTTCGTTCAGTTTTTCGGCACTTGTCTGAATGGATACGTTATCAACTTTTAGGCTTGTTAATAAATCTGAAATACTCAATAAACTAGGATAGTTTGGATGATTTTTCAAGGCATTATTAACGTGAGAAGAAGTAGCTTCTACATGTAAACATTTTAGCAATTGAATAGCAGTCCTTACAGGATTCTCAAATATCTTAAACATAAAATTACTTGTTCTGCAATTGATATCAACAATTAAACCGGACAGTGATTTATAGGAATCTTTATTACTCGCTGGTATAAAATGTAAAAGCAAAAAGTAGAATAATTCAACAGGTTAAACTTAACTGTCTTAAGTTATCTAAAAAAACCAGTTATCAGGTTATTTTTATAGTTAGATAACATGTATAGTATATCTTTATAAAATAATTTTTTCTGTGTTCCCCTCGCACAGTATTCAAATCTATTGGAATGTGTGTAATAGCTATTGCCGAGGACTATCCTAAAACCCGGGAGATTTTTTTATCGTTGATACAACAAATCTCCGGATGTGTGGTATCAATAGAAGTTTGCGATGGGCACAAACTGGTTAAAGCCATATTATCTTCAAAAAAGCCTCCTGATATCGTAATCCTTGATATTAAAATGCCTTTAATGGATGGGCTCTATACAACTCATTTTCTCTGTTCGCGTTATCCGGAAATTAAGGTGCTTGGTACGTCTGTGAATGCGAATCCTTTACTCATCAGCGAAATGTTCAGATCAGGTGCAAAAGGATATATACTAAAAGAGAATTTAATTCTTTCCCTGTTATCGGAAGTATTTACTGCATTCGGTAATGGGGAAATATTTTTGGATGCCAAGTTGGAAAACAAAAATCTTTACAAAGCATTTGCCACTGAATTCAGCAACAATCCAGGCAAATCATCCAGGATGTTCTCTGAAAAAGAAAATACCTTTCTTCAGTTAACGGCCACAGCTATCAGCTATGAACAGATCGGCGAATTAATGAATGTATCAAAAGACAGCGTTTATAACTACCAGAAAACCCTAAAAGAAAAACTAGGGATAAGTACGCGACAGGAATTAATGTTATATGCAATACAGCATGGAATTGCAAAAGTGGCAAGATTTGACAAAGTTATTTCACACTAGCTGCTTATTTAAACTCATCGGGCTTACATCAAAATATTCCGCATGTCAGTCATTAAAAAATATTTGCACACATTTTGAATTATAATCTTACTCCATCAAAATAGTAATCACCTCATTCATACATCTCAGGAGCGACCCGCGCAATACTTTAAAGTTGCTCGAATTGGCCTGCAACGCGATCACTGTTTGCAAGGAAGGAATATAATATGCTTCAGTAAGATATCCCGGAAAAAAACCGCTGTGCCCATACATTACTCCTGCAACTGCATGGTGCCTCACGATCACACCGTAACCATACTCAGTTTTTGGCCCCAGTTTCGCCGGCACTGCACTGAGTTCCATGGTATCTAACCATCTTTTTGAAAACACTTTTCCTTCATATAACAACTTACACCATTTGGCAAGATCCGTTGTGGTTGAATATATACCGCCACCGGTCCACTCAAACTGAGGGTTCACGATCACTTCTCCATTGGAAGCGATCATTTCATCTTTACCGCCAAACTCATTATCCGGGCCGGCAAAACCTTGCGCCAGTCCGGGTAATATATAATCATCAGAAGGCAATGTATGTGCAAGATGAAACGGTTGCAGCAGCCAGTCATTTACCAGCGTATAATATTTCTTACCGGTGATCTCTTCAATGATCATCCCGAGAATAATAAAATTGGTATCCGAATATTCCCAGGAAGTACCCGCTGCAAAAGAAGCTTTCTCATCTAGAATATAATGCAGCAGTTCTTCCGGCTTCCATTTCTTATGCGGGTTATCGGTAAGGTCTTTTGTAAAAGCAGGCTTGAACTCATAACGCATCACACCGCTGGTATGCTGCATCAGGTTGCGGATCGTGAGATCAGCGGCATTGGGTAACCGGCTGAACCAGGCATATTTTCCGAGGTACATAGATGCTTTATCATCGAGCGACAGTTTCCCCGATCCGATGAGTTTAAAAAGTATCGCTGCACAATATGTTTTGCCAACGCTGCCCTGCAGAAACATACTGTTATGCGTAACAGGAACTTTTTTTACCGTATCAATATACCCGCTAGAAAAATAACCCGGTAATTTTCCGCCCTCGATCGCCATGGAAACGGCCGGGTAATGGCCAGCTTTCTGAAACGAATCAAGTTTTGCCTGTATCTTTTCTTTCAGAGATTGTGCAGATACAAAAAAACAAGCGAAGGTTGATAGCAGTAAAAGCAGGGCTGGCCTTGTCATTTAATTCCATTTAATAAACAGCATAAATATATTTCCCTTTCGCTACAATTATCAACTTGTCATTGGAAAAGTGCAGAAGATGCCCGTGACCATAATTTGCACCTGATTCTTTAAAAGAAATTGTATCTTTTGGTAGCATAAACAAAGCTCTTTTAGCAAGGTATTTATTCATCCAATGTCCGGTTTTTAAATGGGGCATTGTCTTAATTTCACAGGAATAAGGTTAACTTTTACCATTAAAAAATCATACTGCAGATCATGGAAAAATTTATGCTGATCATAAGGGAAGACCTCGATAGATTGGGCAGGCTCACGGATGAAGAGCGTTTTGCCAATATACCAATGATGCTGAAATGGGTTGACTCGCTGATTGAAAGCGGCAATTATATCAGGGGCGAGCCGCTGCTCATCAAGGGCCGGTATGTAACCAAAGACCAGATCCTTTCAGACGGGCCTTTTATTGAAGCCCGCGAAGGGGTTTCGGGTTATGAGATCATCAGGGCAGAGAGCCTTGAACAGGCAGCTGCTATTGCCCAAACCTGCCCATTGGTACAGAAGGGGCTGGCGGTGAGAGAGATCCGCCCGATTGCTACAATATATGGTGTGAATAATGAATGAAACCGAGAAATGCATCGAAGCTATCTATAAGGATAAGTTCGGCCAACTGATCTCGCTGATCCTGCAAAGGTTTAGGAGTTTATCTGTTGAATCCGCGGAAGATATTGTACAGGAAACTTTTGCTGAGGCTGCGGTATCCTGGCCAAAGCAAGGGGTACCGGAAAACCCATCCGGATGGTTATACCAAACCTGCAGGAACAAATCCATCAACCTGCTTAAAAAAATGGCTAAAACTGCAGACCTGTCTTTTGCCAAAGAGTTTCCGGCAACCACTGAGGAGATCTCTGAGCACGGTTTTAAAGATGCACAATTGCAGATGTTGATGGCTTGCTGCCACCCGCATCTTACACCCAAAATGCAGGTGGTGCTGGCCCTTAAATATGTTGCCAACCTTAAAGTTGAAAATATTGCCGGGCAGTTTGGAGCCGAATTAGATGCTATTGAGAAAATGCTTTACCGCGCAAGGCAAAAAATAAAGACTGAAGCGTTGGTATTATCAGTTAACGGCGATGCCTATTCGAAAGAACGGCTGCCGGTTATGCATAAAGTGATCTATCTCATATTCAATGAAGGCTACAAGCAACCGGGTGAAAAGATAAGCCAGGGAAAAATGATGTGTGAAGATGCACTGATGCTCAATAAATTTTTATTTGACAGCCCGCTTTGCAATTCCGAAACAAAAGCTTTGCAGGCGCTCATGCTCTTTAATATTGCGCGGTTTGATGCCCGGTTTGACGCAGAGGGCAACGCTGTTGAATTGGAACACCAGGACAGAAGCAATTGGAACGCTCCATTGATACAGCTTGCCCATCGGCTATTGACCGAATCGGAAGATCTCTTCTTTTCTCCCTATCATCTGGAAGCGGCTATCGCCTGCGTGCACTGCACGGCGGGTAAATTTGAAGATACTGATTGGGAAGCCATCTGCAGGTATTATGAGGCCTTGTTAAAGATCTACCCTAACCCGTTTGCCGAGATCAATTATGCAGTGGCGTTGCAATACAATCAGCAGGACGAAAAAGCGATAGCCATCCTGCTGGAACTTCAGCGCAATCCTTATTTTAACAAACTGCCGATCCTTGATTCAACCATCCGGAAATATTTTAAGCGGGTGCAAAAATAATTGTGCGGGCCATGTCCGGTAATGATCTTCCCGGCTGTCTATATAATAAAAAATGAAAACAACTACGTTCTTTATCAGAACCCTGATAGTATGGGTTGCCTTGTTTTGTTATGCCGGATCTACCCAGGCATCGCCGGTGCCGGCAGCAGGGCCGCAAAATGCACAAACTGAAAAAATTGTCAGGGCGTATTATACTGCCTTTGAAAAAAAAGACTGGAACTCGCTGCAGCAAATACTTGCCGACGGGTTTAATTTCACCAGCCCGGTTGATAACCATATCAGTGTAAAAGCTTTTAAAGAAAGGTGCTGGCCAAATGCCTATAAGATCAAGCGGTTTGATCTGGTGAAACTGGTTGTAAATGGAGATGAAGCCTTTGTGATCTATAATGGCTGGAGCACAGATGGCAAATTATTCCGCAACAGCGAATATTTTAAGTTGAAAGACGGGAAAATAAAAGACTACGAATGCTTTTTTGGGCAGGGGATAAATTATCCTAATTCGGGGAAATAGATCATGGCCAATGGTTAATAGTACAGGGCCACTACTTATAAAATCGAAGCCGACCGGTTTGCAAAGCCTCACAGGAATGTGGGGCTTTTCTACAAAAATTCAGTAGTTCTACGCAGATAACGTTCAGGTATCATTGAGAACTTTAGGTTCCTAAAAAACCAAACTATGCTTCTCTTACCCGGTGAAAAAATATTACAGCAATGGGATGAACATGCAGTTGTTTTAACCAACCAACGGATCAGTTATCAAAAAAAGAAATGGGGAAAGACCCGCCGTTACGAACTGCCGCTTGACAAGATCACTTATTATCAAACCCATCGCCATTCGCAAAAATGGATGCTGCTTGCCGGCGCCGCTTTTTTTGTATTGAGTTTTATCAGCACTGCGTTCAGGCAAAATGCATGGATACTTTGTATCAGCCTTCCGGTTAGTTTTGTTTGCTCTTTATATTATTTTAAAAGCCACTGCCATTTTATTGTAATTGCCACAAACGAAAAAACTGTAAAGATCCGTGTTGACAGCGGGAACCACGAAGAGGTATCAGAAATTGTAAGCCTGGTGGAAGAGGTAAGAACGATAGCCTGGCGCAATATGACGAAAAAAAAATACTGCCTTTCATAAAAGAAACAGGTAATACCATGAATAATTACGGACACGTTTTACGGCTTGCAAAAAGTTTGCAGGAAGAGTTTGGGAACAAGATCACATTGGCTGAATCGTTGCAGGTTGCAGCGCTGATCCATCAAACGGAAGTAATTGCTGCCGGTTTATTGGTTCGTTCAGTAAATGAATCGGAAGATGAGCCGGTTGCACTGGAAGCGATCGCAATGACTTTAGGCTACACGGAAGAACCCGGCTCTTATGCCAGTAATGGAAATATTTTAGATGCCATCCGAAACAGAAGTTCCAGTAAGCTCAGGGTTTGAGATTATTTTTTATCTCCGGATTGCCAACCTGGTAAAGTGCATTTTTAATAGCATAGATAGCAACGCCGGCAGATGTTTTCACTTTCATCTTTTCAAGTATTTTGGCCCTGAGCCCCTCTACTGTTCTTGGGCTCATGAAAATTGCTTCGCCGATTTCTTTGCTCGATTTCTCCGCACAGATCAGGCGGATGATGTCTATTTCCTTATCTGTAAAAAGTTCCTTCTGCCTGAGTGTATAAGGATTGAAACTGCTTAACGATATTCTTTTTACAAGATGCGCGGAAGTGGACTGGCAATAATAAGGTTCATTATCATACACTGTTTTGATAGCGTCTATGATCTCCCCTTTCTGCGCATTCTTGATAATATAACCCATTGCGCCTGCTTCCAGGGCTTCAACGATCAGGTGTTCGCTGTCGAAAGTAGACAATGCAATACATCGCAGTTCTTTGTGCAAGCTGCGGATCTCTTTTATGGCAGTTACTCCGTCGAGTATAGGCATACGCAGATCCGTTACGATCACATCGGCTTCTATCCTGTTGATCAGATCCAGCAATGCTTTGCCATTCTCTGCTTCAGCCACTACATCGATAGCCGGATCTTTGCTGAGTAATAACTGCAGCCCGTCACGGTATACATCATGGTCGTCTGCAATGATCACGCGGATCTGGCTGGTCTGGTTCATATTTATTTTAACGGGATCTCGATGGAATAATGAACACCCTTGCCGGGTGCGGTGTCAAGATAGATCGTTCCTTTCAAAAGATCAACCCTGCGTACAATATTACGGAGCCCTCTTCCATTTTGTTTGCCCAGCGCGATGCTATCCTTGTCAAAACCATTTCCGTTATCTGTATAGTTGATACATAGATTTTCTTTGCGTAAAGATAATGTTACCTGTATCACCGACCCGCCGGCATGTTTGATCGAATTGTTGATGATCTCCTGGATAATGCGGTAAACATGTATCTCTTTCCCCTGATCCATCAGCAACTCGCCTGCGGTGCTGTCCATCGCGATGGTAAGCGAACCTGTATGGTTCACCAGTTCGGTAAATTCCTTAACAGCCGTAACGAGGCCTTTTTGCTGCAATACCTGCGGCATCAGGTTATTGGAGATCTCGCGGATCTTTTCCATCGTTGTATCGATATACTTACCGGTTTTTTCCAGGATCAGGCTGTCATTCACACTACGTACATCCAGGCATTCGAGGTTTAATTTAACGGCAGAGATCAATGAACCGAGTTCATCATGCAGATCGGCAGCGATCCGGCCGCGTTCGTTTTCAAGCAATAACAGTTCAGCGGCGAGTTTCTCTTTCTCTGATGCAATTTTTCTTTTCTGATGCCTGATGATTGTCACGACAAAAAACCCCAGGATCAGCGCCAGCACACCTGCGGCGATCAGGATGGTAAGGAAAATTCTCGTTTCGTAGGTATACATAGTACAGCAATGGCGTACACCAAATTAGTGAATAGATTAACAAACAACAGTACCTGGAACAGGTTCATGTAAAATAATTTGCTGAAAGGAAGCTGCAGGATATAAAATGTTTCAATAAATGCCTTGTAACTGTAAAAGAAAACAAAAGCCATGCATACCTGGAACATAGCATTCCTGATCAGTTTCTTTTTTTCATACACGATCAGTTTATTGATCTGGTTGATGCTTAAAAATAAAACGACGATGGAATAAAAAACGCGGAAAAGCGAGTTAATGGTATTCAATGAATGAATGATAAAATTATCAGTGAACCAGATCGCGGCTCCGGCTGCCAGTAAAAAATAATACCTGTTCTTTCGTGCATCATCATTCCATCTGAAAAAGATCAGCAGCAGGATCATATACTCAACCAGCACGTATATATTGGAATTGATCACATTGTTACGGTTTACTTCGATCAATACCCAACTGAGCGCTTCATTAAAGGTTCCGATCCAGATAAAAAAAAGAAAAGGGCGGTAAACGGGCAGTACGTATTTATAACGTACTAACCCGCCTACCGCAGCAAGCCCGATCGAAACAGTTGAGAGTTCATTTAAAAAAAAGAAATTCATTTATCCATTGTTTAACGGGGAGTCCGGTGGACAGGTAACCGGGCACCGCATAGAATCTTCGAGGATCACACCATCATCTCCATCATCGCCATCCCCGTGTCCGTGGCCACCATGGCCATGGCCTCCTTTTACATTTGGTATGATATCCTCTCCGTTCTTATCCGCCGCAACAAGTATTGCGTGAACGGTCATGTCGTCTTTCATTCCGTAATAGATCCGGAAGAAAACGCAATTGGGGTTTGAAAGCAGGCGCTCAATGGATGCCCTTTCAAAAGATTCGCAGATCGGAAAATTGTCCGGCCTGTTTGCCCTGTAAAGGGAAGTCATTTGTGTGGCATTTACCAGGTCTATCTGGTGAACAAGTTCTGTTGGCATAAGGGGTAGTTTTGGTTAATGCAATATGCGATAAAAAAAATGATATTGTTTGCGTAGATGTACGCAATTATAAAATTTTGTTTATCGGGCCTGTTTACTGCACTCTGCTAATAAGTAGTAATGTGTTGTGCTATTAAAATGAGTTGTCTTAGCTAAATAATTTATGCTACGAAAAATCTTATTCAATAGCACAATACATTAGGTAGTTATATAAAAAAAGATCCCGCTGATAAAATCAGCGGGATCTTTTTATCTTTTATTCAGTCTTATTTAAAAATTATCATCTTTTTCCACATCTACTACCTCATATCCATTCTTTCCATCCAACGTAACAGGCAGGTACCAGGTATCATTATATTTTACATAATTGGTACCATTGATAAGTACTTCTTTTGCGCCTTCAGGCAGATCATATACTACTGCTCCCGGAGGTGCGGGCACTACTTCAAAACCTTTTTCGCCATTGATATAAAAAGTACCGGCATAATAATAATAGGTTCCGCCGTTTACATTGATCGTTGCATAACCGCTTGGCAAATTATTCACTGCTGCCCCCTGTGGTGCAGGTACTGCTTTATAACCATTCTGGTTGCCATCGGTATATGGCTGGTAATACGTTCCCTGATCATACCAGTAATTCGGATAGCCCCAACCGAGTGAGTATGCATACGGACTCAACCCAAGCGTAAAGAATCCAAAAGGATGAAAATACGCTCCGTAATAAAACGGTATATAAGGGTGGTACGAATAACTGTAATGTGTATAGTACCTGTAACCGTTATATATTACCGGCGGGCGATTATACACCGGGCGGTAATAAGCGCCGCCTGCGGTTCTGTAACCACCAAAACTGTTAACACTCCTGGTGTTTACACTATTAATGCTTCTTACGTTATTACCCCGTGGCGAAACCCTGTTATTGTAAGCCATCGTGCGGTTTTCACTGGTACCTCTTTGATAGGATCTTTCAGCGCCGCCATTACCATAAGATTGTACCCTTGGTGTTGACCTGCTATACCCCTGGCTGTTTGAGGGCCTGCTGTAACTGCGCTCAGAGGCTGATGGGCCGCCACCGCTGTAACTGCGTGGTGCGCTGTAACTTCTTCCTGACCCGCTATTTCCACCGCCACCTCGCCTTTCGCCTCTTTGTGCGAATGACAGTGTAGTGACCATTATCAAAGCAACAGTCAATGCACTTTGTATCGTTTTTAACCAAATCTGCTTTTTCATAAAAGTTTAATTAATGATGTATAGACGGGCAATTGGTATGCCGGTTTATTCAAGGCACTCTTAATTCACAGATAAAAGGTAAGATTATATCACCATTAACAAAATTTAAGGATGTTAAAAACGACAAAGGAGCATCTTATGTCTTTATTACCGGCAATTACAACCCTGTTCAGCTTGGGTTGTGTCACTCACTTGTACACTTTGTCTTTATTCAGCTATGAATACTAACAGGCTTCCAGTATTTTCATTAAGATCTTTTCTTCCGGGGTAAGATCGGCGGTGTGACCGTTTGTTTCAATGGCATCCAGCTGTTTGATGTATTTTTCAAGATCATTGTTTTCATACATCGTGATCATGGCGGGATGCACGTAATATTTTTTACATACATTTCTTGTATTGCCCAGGTCTTTTGCTACCCTGTCGAGCGCTTCCACTATTTTTTTCTTTGATTCTGCAGCATTTTCTGCGGGGCCCAGTTCTTTAAATGCAAGCAGCGCCTGCAAAGTACCGGCCCAGGTGCGAAAATCTTTGGCGGTAAAATCACTGCCGCTGATCTTCCTGATATAATCGTTGAGCATTCCTGAATCGATGCATTTCCTGCCGCCATTCTCATCATAATACTGGAACAGTTCTTTGCCGGGAATATCCCTGCACTTCTGCACAATGTTTGCCAGTTTTTTATTTTTGATACTGATATCATGAGCAACGCCTTTCTTTCCTTTAAATGTAAAACGCATTGCATTGCCTGAAATAGCCACATGTTTATCTTTCAATGTGGTCAATCCGAATGAACCATATAATTTTTCATAAAAGCTATTGCCGATCCTGATATGTGTCCTTTCCATTAAACTCACCACCGCTGCCAAAACTTTTTCTACGGGCAAACCCGGGAGCGACAGATCTTTTTCAAGTTGTAAACGCATTGAGGGAAGCGCTTTTCCAAATTCATGCAGGCGATAATATTTTGTAAGGTTGCGGATACTGTTCCACAGCGGATGGTAACGGTATTGCTTTCTCACTTTTACATCCACACCCGTTGCCTGCAGGTGGCCATTGGGGAACATGCAGATCCATACATTTTCCCATGCCGGCGGAATGGCTAATTTTTTTATACGCAGCAATTCATCTTTATCTTTTATTTTCCGGTTGCCGGAAGTATAGTCAAATGTTTTTCCTTTTCGTATGCGGATGATGCCGGGTTCTGCATCGGTTACATATACAAGGTTACCGGCAGCAGCCGTTTTCAGCGGATCATTAATGATCCGCGCTATCTTTTTTTTGGAGAGTTTTGTTATTTCATCGGGAGTTATTTCCATGCGTTGTTTTTTTCTTGCTGAAACATAAAAAGCCGGCAGGCTCATTTATTATTGTTTTCATTCATAAACCTGCAGGCTTCACACTCTTCATGCTCCTAACTATTTCCAATAACCGGCTATCCAGATATGGCCGCGTTTGGAAGATGTCCAGTGGCCCCGTACATACACTGCACCCGGCCGTGGCGGAGCTGCCCAGTAGCCTCCGTGCCATGCGTAGGTATTGCCTTGTGGCACCCATTCTTCATCAACCCATACATGCGCTTTCGAAGGAGCAGGCGTGCGCTTAACTACTACTTTTGGCCTTGACGGGCGGGTACGCACGTACACCTGTGCTTCTACAGACATTACTGCCAATGAAAACAGGCATGCAAGAAATCCTGCTTTGATCAGATTTTTCATTTCAATTCATTTTTACGATTAATAAATAATACTCAGTGATATATTTTTGTATTATTTAAAAATCTGTGCCAGAGAATTTCTGTTTGTATTACCAGCCGCCGGGTATTTTTTGTTCTCTAACTGGCATATTTTTTTCTCAGCTACTATAAAGACAGGCTGGTTATCATACCTGCGTATTATTAAACATAAAAATCAAATAACATGATCAGGAAATTAAAATCAGGGCAATACCGTTTGTATTCGGTAAAAAAAGATCCCAAAACAGATAAGAGAAGAAACCTTGGCACTTTTGATTCACTGGAAGCTGCAAGGAAACATGAAAGAGATGTACAGTATTTCAAGCGGCATTGATTTGTAGTAAATGGTGAATGGGAAGTGGTGGGTTGAGTATATGCTTTAACTTCCTCTACAACTCACTATGCACGATCGCCCAATTTTTCTTCGAGGTATTGAATGTGTTCAATAGCAGCAATGGTCATGGTATTATTGAAATACAGGTAAGCATCTTTTACCTTGCCGCAGTTTTTTATTTCTTCCGCGATATGATCGAGAAATTCGTGCGTGTATGCAGACCTGTATAATTGCGGCACGCCATGAAACCTGTAATACAGAACAGGTGATGTACCAATTACCCCGTCAGGAAGTTTGGGATGGCTTATCCCGCAGAAAGTGATGCCGTATCTTTCTGCTGTCCGATATACTTCTTCATTCCACCAACTTTGATCTCTGAATTCAACAACATTATTAAATGACGGATCCAGTTGTGGGCAGATATCATGCAGGCGTTCTTCACTATATGAAAAGCCCGGTGGTAACTGGAACAGCACACACCCCGATTTTTCCTGCAGCCCTTCTTTGATCACCTGATAGAAGTCGGATAACTGCTGTTTACAATCTTTAAATTTTTTGTAATGCGTAATGGTGCGCGGCGCTTTTACCGAAACAGAAAAACCATCCGGGCTATCCCGATACCATTTCTGTAACATAGATAATTGCGGGAACCTGTAGAAAGAAACATTTGATTCGAGTGTATTAAAATGATCTGCATAAAATGAGAACCATTTTGATGCAGGCAGTTTGTTGTAAAAATCTTCTTTCCATTCTTTGTAATGAAAACCTGAGCTGCCGATATGCCATTTGATCTTGTTCTTCATTATTAATTAATTCCTCGCATTATTAAACCTGGTAATTAAATCATTTTAAATCGTATGATGCCGCCTTGCTTCTCTGCGGTAAAAGGGTTTACAAATTTGAACCGGTTATTATTTCCGGATCTTTTTTTCACCGCAGAGGCGCAGAGAAGCAGAGGTTTCGCAGCGTATTCATTAATCTTATGCCAGCATATATCAATATCAACAACAAAAAGGCTCTGGAATAGCCAGAGCCCTGTTTGTCCGCACTTATCATGCTGCAACCGGCAGCTTAATTTTTAGGGAAGTAATCTTTACTCTTCTTCCCTTTTCGCGCAAACAATTATATTTTATCTATTGCGAAACATGTGCCGGAATTGAGAAAGCGCCCATTCTCTCTCAAACGTAGAAAACAATCCATATTAGTGAATCACATCAACTGATTGATGAGATTTTACCACAAAATAACACGACCGAATGTTTACATTTGTCCGCTAAATTAAAAATGGTATTACCGGCAATGCAATCTGCAAGTAAAACATATCACTTCCTTTCAAACAAATATGGCAAAGAGTTATTGTTTGATATTGCACATATAGAAAGTTTGCCTAATTATGTTCTAACATCGCTTCCCCACCAGCTGAGTTTTTATGAGGTTGTGCTGATCACGGAAGGATCGGGGTCTTTTTTACTGGATGAACAAAAGATCCGCATACGGCCCGGCGCCATCATCTTTACTTCTCCCGGCCAGCTGCGAAAATGGCTGATCAAAAAACCGGTAAGAGGCTATACGCTTTTTTTTGACAAGGACTTTTTCAACCTGTCATTTTCAGACCCATTGTTTTTATACGGATTCAATTATTATCATCAATACCAATTCCCTACTTTTTTACAGGCATCCCATCAACTGCAGCCGGCGCTGCTTACTTTACTGCATCAGCTTGAAAATGAGATCAGCCATCTGCAAACAGACAGCAGCCATCTTTTACGCGCCATCCTTTACCAGGTATTGATCTTACTCAACCGCGCCTATTCGGATCATTATGGCATTCAGAAACCCGTTTCTATCCATTCACAGTTTTATCAGTTCCGTTCTTTGCTTGAAAAATTATTTGCCTCGCATCACCGCGTGCTTGATTATGTGCAGTTACTTGCCATCAGCCCGGCGCAGTTAAATAAACTCTGTAAAAAATATGCAGGGTTATCTGCGCAGCAAATGATACATAACAAACAGGTTGCAGAGATCAAAAGATGTTTGCGGGGTACAAATGATGCCATCACCAGGATCACCTATCAATTTAATTTTTCCGACCCTTCTAATTTTAACCGGTTCTTTAAAAAACATACCGGCATGACCGCACACCAGTACAGGCACGAAATGTAAATGACTGCCCTGTATCTAAAATGACCTTTTACCTGTTTATTATTAATGCAGGTTTGTAAAAAAATATTATGCGAACCATATCAGTATTGTTATTGATGCTTTTACTAAACGGGTATGTTGTAAAAGCGGAACAATGGTATATCAATCCATACACCGGTTCCGATGCTAACAACGGAACAAAACTGTTGCCGCTGAAAACCATTAATGAAGCGGCACGAAGGGCGAACCTTGAGAAAGAATCGGGGCCAACAGAAGTGATCCTTGCCCAGGGTGTGTATGTACTTACTGCTACTGCGCTTTTTAATAACAGCAAATACACTGTTGCCGGCCGGCTTACGATCAAGTCTGATATTATGCCCGACGACAAAGAATGGTCACCGCAGATCATGCCGGTGATCGTAACAGCGGTTCCGCTAAAACCAGGTGTTGGCGGCGATGAAGCGATAGGCATACAGGTTGAAACAAACCATGTGACCATTGCCGGATTGCGTTTTACAGGCAGCCCTGATTATTCATATAAAAATGAAAAAGAGCTCAACCGTTCTTACCCGATATGGCGCGATGGCAAAACACTTGATGACCTGTTGGTAACACAATGTTTGTTTGCCGGGAACATGGATGTATTGCCTTTACATATGGGTGTGATCGCGAATGGCCACGGCCTTGTGCTGGATCATTGCGTATTTTTTAATTGCAAGAACCCGGTTGTTTTCTGGAAAGCAGATGGAAACAGCTACCGCAATGCCATGCGTTACTGCCTGGTGTATGGATGTTATTTTAGCGGTGTGTGGACCACAGAAGACACCAATGAAGATTTTGAGTTTCATCATAATATCATTGCCAATAGCAGAACGGCATGGATAAGAGAAAACAATACACACCGGCAGTACAGGATCCATGATTGTATTTTTACAAATAATATAAACCTGGCAGGCTATGGCGCCGGTGCAGCGGGCAGAGGAACTGTAACATCAACTGATTTTTTGCAGATGGATCATGTTATTACAACAGGTACCATTCAATTGGAAATGGATCAGAGCAAACGCAATTACCTGCAGTTAGCGGAAGGGTCGTTTGGCTCAGAGATACGGGCAGGTTTGTTTAAAAAATAATAAGCCTGGAAATTTGGCTGTACTATTTCCAATAAATACCTTGTCTGTTGCGATCTCTTTACATTTATAGATCAAACAAGGCAACATGCAAAAGAATATTTTATTTTTCCTGCTGATCATTTCAATAAAAATGTATGCGCAGAAATCCGATCCGTATAAACCGGATTTTACTGCACCGAAAAAAATTGCGGGAATGGAACTTGTGTGGAACGATGAGTTCAATAACAACGGAAAACCGGATCCAAAGAACTGGGTATATGAAAATGGTTTTGTGCGCAACCGCGAATTACAATGGTATCAACCTGCCAATGCAAATTGCATCAATGGTGTATTGCTGATCGAAGGAAAAAAAGAAACCCTTCCCAACCCAACTTATAAAGAAGGCAGTACAGACTGGAAAACCGGCAGGCAGTATATTGCCTATACTTCCGCAAGTATTAAAACATCGGGGCTTCAGCAATGGATGTATGGAAGGTTTGAAGTGCGTGCAAGGATTGACACGACTCTCGGCGCATGGCCCGCCATATGGACCCTGGGAACCGGCAGCAGATGGCCCTTGTGCGGCGAAGTGGATATAATGGAATTTTACAGGTCGGATAATTTACCAACCATACTCGCCAATGTTGCCTGGGGAAGAAATGCGCAGGGCGGCGCCATATGGAATACAAAAAAAATATCATTGGCACATTTTACTTCGCGCGATCCTGACTGGGTAAATAAATTTCATGTATGGCGGATGGACTGGAACAAAGATACCATCGAACTTTATCTGGATGATGAATTGCTGAATACACAGGCATTAACGCAAACCATCGATCCCGATGGAAGCAATCCATTCATGCAACCGCATTATCTTCTTTTAAATCTTGCATTAGGCGGCAATGGCGGAGATCCTGCTAACGCGAAGTCTTCTGTTAAGTATGAAATAGATTATGTGAGGTATTACAAACAGTTGTAGGTGTTATTTCGCGAGCGGGAATTCAAGAAAAAAAGTTGTGCCATTTCCTTCTTCGCTTGTATACCATATTTTTCCTTTGTGTTCTTTTACTAATTGAGCTACAATAGAAAGCCCAAGGCCGAAAGAAGCTTCACCATCAGTTCCTTTTTGTGATGCGGCAACGGGCTCATTAAAAATACTGTTTTGCAATACGGCAGGAATGCCAATGCCATGATCTATCACAGACACTTTCACTTTTGTATCGGTGCATTGCATGGTTATGGTAATGATATTACGCGGTTCGCTGAATTTGATCGCATTATCGAGAAGGTTATGAAATATGCGTAAGATCTTTTCACGATCTGCTAATATGTTTGCGTGTTCCGGCTGCAGCAAAATAACCTGTTGTTTCTCTCCTGCCTTATGTTTTAATACATCAACACAATAACGTAACAGCTCTGAGAGATCCAGTATTTCTGTGTTTTGTTTTGATTCGAGGCTGCGGTAATCAAGCAGCTCATTGATCAGTTCCATTGCACTGTTACCCGACCTGGCGATCATATTCATGGCTTCCGGAACGCGGCCTGCTTCAAACTGCCCCTTATGAACCATTCTGGCAATAGCGGCCATTGAACTAACAGGCCCGCGAAGGTCATGCGCCACAACTTTTAAAAGATGGTGTTTATCGCGGCGGCTTTTTTCAAGCGCTTCGAGTGTAGTGAGCAGGTATTCATTTTTTTGCAGCACTTCTTCATTCAATGTATGCAATGCCTCAATATTCCGCTTGGTGCGCCGGTAATTTTTCCATTGCAGTAGAAGTATCATCAGTACCATAACAAAGAAAACGGCAATGAGTAAAAGGAATTCTGTTTTAAGGCGGTTCTGTGTTTCCAGGCGGTATTGGTTTCCGATCTGTTCAAATGTTCTGCGTACATCGGCAACGGGTTCGGCAGTTAAAAGCCTTTCGAGCGAATCACGCATTCTCGTTTGTTTTGAAAGAAATTCATATGCTTCGGTACTGTGGCCGATAGCCATTTCGTAGCGTGAGCGTAAAAACAGGTAGCGGCTTGATAATTCAGTATTAGGAAAATCAGCTTCAATAACTGCCAAACGCGATAACATGTTGCCTGCTTCATTGTTCCGATGCTGATCGAGATATAATCTGACCAGTTTAGACATGCTATATGCCGCATCCTCCGGCGCGCGTGCTGGGTCTTCATTGATGCTGATACCTTTCAGGAGCAGGCTTTCTGCCTGTGTAAAATGTCCCAGCTGCATTTCCGCTTCTGCAAGATTTCCATAGATCACCGCTTTTGCTATGGGCATAAAATCTTTGTGCGATGGAAAAGAATTTTCTTTTTCGTTGATATAAGCAAGCGCCTTATTAAAATAAAATGCAGCGCTGTCTGCTTTTCCCAAACGGTTGTATGCAATACCGGTATTATCCAGGTTTCCCTGAATGTCGCCGAAATGTTCAAAACTATCCAGCGCGCAATGTTGCAGTTCTTCATAAGCCTGCTTATAATAAACGATCGCTTCGCCAAATTTTTTCTGCTTGAAGCTAACCATCGCCAACCGGTTGGTATGTTCAGGAAATGAACAGGTATCTTTTTGCTGCAGCACCAGTTCGCGCGCCTGGTAATACCAGGAGAACGCATCTTCATAACGGTTAAGTGCGAGTAATATATCACCCTTACGGAATAAGGCATTTATATAACGGCTGGCATATGCCGGTACATTCCGTTTGGGCTTAACGGCATCCAGCAAACTATCGGCGTACAATAATGCCTGTCCGTTATTGCGTACGGATAAATACCAGAAAAGCCCGAGTTCGTCGTATTTGTCTAGGCGGTCGTTTAAACTTTTTGTTGGCAATGCATTATAGGCCGAATCAACAAAGCGGTGAAATGCAGTGCTGTCCTGCGCCTTGAATAACCTTCCCGCCAATGCATGTTCAATATACCCTTTGTGATCGGGGGCATTTTCTTCAGATTGTCTGCAACACAGCATACATAAAATGAAGCATGCAAACAATAACCAGGTATGTATTCCTTTTAACGGCATTGGTGATAAAGATAGGAACTGCTTGTTTTTTGTAAACACAAATAGCCAATTAATTCTCTGTGAAACCTCTGCGGCTCAGCGGTGAAAAAAAAATCGACATAAACGCCTGTTCAATTTTTTAAACCCTTTTCATTGCAGAGAAAATGAGCAGCAGGGGTTTCGCAGAAAATATTAATAACACACTCCGTTATTTTTTATACCAGTGCCATTTACCAAAATCAGCCGGCTCAAATAAGCGGCCATCCAATACAGGATTGGCGTTGCAGTTGTGGTATAATTCCCGCTGAACAAGTTTATCATCAAGATAAAAAGTAGCTTTTGTTTCTGTCCAGCCACCGCCAAGTTTAAGCTGCTCCTCGAAGAGCCCTTCTTCTTTTCTTCCATTCTCATATTTCAACATACGCACCACCGCTAATTTTTCTTTATCGATCCATAGCTGGTTTATTTTTTCACCTTCCGTGTTTGCACCGATCACATAAACAGGATTTCCCTTCCATGTTGTTTCGAAGGATCTGGAGAGATCATAACCCAATTGTTTCATGATAGCGGCCGTTCTGTCAAACGGATAAAAATACATACCGCCTAACAGGAATGTAAGGTCATTGGCATCTTTGCGCGTACTGCGTAATATGCCTCTCCTGAAATTATATACCGAATCTCCTTTAAAAACCGCAGCGTTGCCGCTATCGATATTTCCAAAATCGATGCGGAACTTATCAGGAAATGAAATGGCTTCGTACCAGGTCTCTGTCCTGCGCAAACTATCATTCCTGTATATCTCTGTGGTTTGATCGAATGTAAAAGTTTTGTACCATTTACCTGCATACGTCGAATGCATTTTTTGTAACACAGATACACCATCAAACACAACAGGTTTGTTTGCCTCGATACTTACAAGCAGCAATGCTGCAAGGATTGTTTTATGCATCATAAAATGGGTTTGAGTTATAAGTTGTACGTTATAAGTCGTAAGTAATAAGTTTTAAGTAATAAGTCACAAACCTTCACGGTATTTATAGTTCTGCATATTTTTTACTTAAAACTTATTACTTACAACTTATTACTTTTCTTCTTACCAGAACACACTATACAATGCCGCCAATATCCCGCAAATAATTACCGATCCGATAATAAAACCGGTTGATACTTTAAACATAGATGTATCCACTTCAATTACATGTGTATCATTCGCCGGTTTGGGTTTTGCCAAACTGATCATGATCATAACAATTGCCACTACAAAAAATGTGATCGTCATCCTGTCTAAAAAAGGATAATCAGGAAATGACCCGTTTGTCCATACCGGTAAAAATTTTAATACCGCAGAAACGGGAATGGTTAATAAAGCGCCCGTCATTGCAGCGTTTGCGGTAGTACGTTTCCAGAAAAAACCAAGCAAAAAAATTGCAAGCACACCCGGCGATACAAACCCTACATATTCCTGAATGAACTGGTAAGCCTGGTCGAGCGAGCGCAAAGCAGGCGTAACAATAGCTGCAGCAAGCATGGAAATAATAACCGTCCATCTTCCCACACTTACTATTTTTTTGTCTGTCGCTTCTTTATTAAAATATTTTTTATAAATATCCAATGAAAAAATAGTGGAGATGCTGTTTGCTTTGCCTGCAAGCGATGCCACAATGGCTGCAGTTAAAGCTGCAAATGCAACGCCCTTTAATCCGGCAGGCAATAAATTCATTAATGTAGGATAGGCATGATCCGGTTTTATATTTCCCGCAGCATCGGCCATCTCCTGCCGAAACAATCCTTTGTGATGCAATACATACATTGTAATACCCGGCAATACAGCGATCACCGGAACAAGTAATTTTAAGAATGCAGCAAATAAAATTCCTTTTCGCGCCGTTCGCAGATCTGCGCCCAGTGCACGTTGTACGATGTATTGGTTGCATCCCCAATAGGCGAGGTTATTGATCAGCATGCCTCCTATCAAAACAGACAAACCCGGCAACTCTTTATAATACGGATCGCCCTTATGAAAGATCATATGAAAATGTTCGGGCGCTTCCTTTCGCAAAACAGAAAGGCCTTTTACTATATCGCCGCCAAATCCAAAACTTTCCGATAACAATGAAAGTGCGAGATAAGTAGTTACCAACCCGCCAACGATCAATACCAGCACCTGCACCACATCGGTATATCCGATCACTTTCATTCCACCCAATGTAACGATCACTGAAAAAAGGCTGAGCCCGAAAATACACCAGCCAAAATCGATCTCTGAAATAGAAGATATCGCCAGCGCACCGAGATAAATGATAGAAGTAAGGTTCACAAACACATATACCAATAACCAGAATACCGCCATGATCGTACTCACTTTGCCGTTATACCTTTTGGCAAGGAACTGCGGCATCGTGAATATTTTATTTTTCAGGTAGAGCGGAATAATAAATATGGCAACAATGATCAACGTGGCAGCCGCCATCCATTCATAGGTTGAAATAGCGAGGCCCAGTGCAAAGCCCGAGCCCGACATGCCGATAAAATGTTCGGCGGAAATATTGGAAGCTATCAATGATGCGCCGATCGCCCACCAGGTTAATGAACCCTCTGCGAGAAAAAAATCTTTGGAACCCGTGCCGGCCGTCTTTTTTTTGCGGTAGATATAATAACCGTAAGAAGATACCAGGATAAAATAAATAAAGAATACAATATAATCAGCCGTTTGTAAAATGTGCATCAGCAATCAGTTTCGTTGGTAAGTAAAACGCTACACTAAATATACTGATTCAGGTGTTGAAATAATGTTTTGCCCATCGTCATACCAAGGGCCGTCGCCTATTGTGTACTCACTTCAGAGGCATGGGTGCACAGGTGTTCGGAAAAAATTCGATAAGCATTACTGATTTGATCTTTCCGAATAATATAGTTCAGTTTCGCTCAGGCCGCTGGGCCCTGTCTTTGCGCCGTCGCTACTTTGGCTATTGCCAAACAGGGCTTCGCCTCTATTTGTCTGCTATGCCTTCGGCGGCACCATACCCAAAGAGGCGTCTCTGCAAAGACTGATGTTAGACCTTCCACTCAATGTTATTGCCTGGTTATATTTAAAAGAAAAAAGTTGAACCAAATTTTTGTATGCTGCTATTTAATACCCGCATTTTACACCAGTCTTTGCAGAGACGCCTCTTTGGCTAGGGTGACAAGCGAAGCGTTGTCAATCAAAATGATGCGCAGCACATTTTGATAGTGGCCAAAGTAGCGTCGGCGCAAAGACGAGGCCATGCGGCCTGAGCAAACAGAAGCAACCTTATCAACAGTTATGAAAGGGTAAAGATTTCAGCATATCTTCCGAACACCTATGACTGGGTGTGACCGGCTTAAAAAATTACCATCCGTGTAAATTTAATACTGGCTTATTATGGAATTTGTAACTTTCCCATCCAATTAAAAACGATTGAACCTTAAAACATTCAAACTTATGAAAAGAGTAACTTTTATGAAAGGCCTGGTGATGACACTTGCTTTGTCATGCATGTCTACACTGATCAACGCACAGAATCCTCCTGCAAGCCCTGCTGCTACCGCAACCGGTATGGTTAAAGGCGCAAACGTTACCATTAAGTACAGCAGCCCTGGTGTAAAAGGCAGGGCAATATGGGGTGGG
>Ga0206949_1085_pt1 | contig 35228 bp, 23 predicted proteins | sample Alteio_BWOrgHeat_40_FD_153240 | JGI IMG/M metagenome (GOLD analysis project Ga0206949, IMG submission 153240) | Enriched cells from forest soil in Barre Woods Harvard Forest LTER site, Petersham, Massachusetts, United States -... | ecosystem: Environmental > Terrestrial > Soil > Temperate forest >...
TAAAAATTCATTACGGTGGCTATTACGCGAACTGAAGCCGCCCGATACGCCTAAGGTGCTCTGCGGCGTAAGTGAATAATCAATTCCGGCTTTTACAAACTGGATTTTGTTGCGGGTAACTGACGGAAAGGTTTCGTTGGAATACCGGATGGAGTCGGCCGGGCTTAAAAAAGTCATGTTCTGAATCCCATTGCTATAAGTATTTCCGTTCTTCAGGCTATAGTTTCCGTATACATTTACCTTGCCGCTTTGGTAACTCAGGCTGGCGTCGCCGTTATAGTTATCGCGGGTACCTGCGCCAATGTCTGCCGAACCGTTTAATCCGGGCCTGCTGTTCTTTTTCAGAATGATATTGATAATGCCTTCACCATTGGCATCGTATTTAGCCGATGGGTTGGGAATCACCTCGATGCTTTCGATGGCGCTGGCGGGTATGGATTGCAGTATCTGGGTAATATCACCGTTGGCAATAACCGAAGGTTTTCCGTCAATAAGCACTTTAACGCCCGTGGACCCGCGGAGGCTTACATTGCCGCTGCCATCAATTTGCAAGGTTGGCACGTTCTGCAGCAAATCCGCCGCATTACCGCCTTTGCTCACAAGGCTCTGGTTAACTGAAAATACTTTTTTACCGTCGATATTTTGCAGCGCCTCCTTTTTCGCTGTGACAACAACCTCCGTCAGTAAGTTGCTCTTTGCTGTGGTCATCGGCAGCGTACCTAAATCTAAATTGCCGGTTGCGGCATCGATCAATATGTTTTCTTTCAGGATATCGTTGTAGCCAACAAAACTTACCCGCAGGCTAAACGTCCCGCCAGGAACGTTTTCAAGCACGAAATTACCACTTGTATCGGTTTGGATTCCTTTAACAGGGGCTTTGCTTTGCTGATTTAATAAAGTTACCGTAGCAAACGGGATAGGCTGGTGTGTAAGCGAATCGCATAATGTTCCGGATATTTTTATATTGTGCTGGCCGTATCCGCTAACGGCAATCAGCATAAGCAAACCGAGTGTCGCTATTTTTAAGGCGGCCATTTTATTTTGACATCTTTGTCTCATGCGTCAAAATGCATTTCCACCCACCGCCCTTCCAACACCAAACGTCCGTTTGACGCTCCGTGACAACAAAGGGTTTGCCCTGGAACATGCCCGAAGTTTCCACTTTCGTCGTCACCAGCGCGATATTTCCATATAAGCGCACCCTGGGTTCTGAAAGCGAGTATGTTTTCCGCGTAAGGTAACCCGACCTTATTCCATCGGGGAAGATCGAAGGTCCTTCACCTACGCCGCCCGCTGTAGAAATAACGGCCCAGTCTTTGTCCAGCATATGGTAAATTCCCACTGTGTCATTAGCCTGCAATGCCTTTGCTAATTCCTGGTCAGCGGCCAGCGCGCTTTCTGCCGTAGGCCCAATCGCAGGTTTTACTTTACCGGCAGCGCCGAACATTACCAGGGGTGCGATGAGCAAGCCTGACAAGATTGCTATCGCCAGACGGTTCATCATGGTTTGCACCATTCCCCATTTCGTAGGTTCCTGTACCCGAGTTACGACCGGTGGGGCAATTACGTTGTTGAGTTGGTCCGTGTACAAGCGTTTTTCTGAGTTTACTACAAAGGCCCAGCCCCTTAATATATCAACAATAATGATGCGTTTGTTTTGCCCAACCGGGCCAGTAATGGTTGTTTCCATATTTAGTTTTTAAGTTCCCAACGTACATTTACAATAATCTGGCGCCCGTCTACTACGCGTAAACATTCGGCCATCTTAACTAAAACAACTGTTCCGCTGGCGGAGTTACGCCTTTTAAACGCAGGTAAATGGCGGTTTGGCCCCGTTGATGGGTTTGATGTTCAAATGCCTTGCCGAATAATCCGCCTCTTGTTAGGTCGTGCTTGCCAAACTTTGTGGTTTCCTGCATTTGATCGGGCGTCATATTTTGGAGTGTGCTTATAATCCAATCGTAGCTATCCATTACCGCTTTTATGGTAGCTTCCTTGGTCGGTGACACTGTTTTTTCATTAAGATTATGAGTTGCGAGTGTTTCACCAACAGGGTTTGGTTTATCGCTTGCGACAGTGGCAAAGATGTAATTGGCATCCGATAAGTGAAGCATTTGCTGCGCAAACGAGCGGATCTCAGGCGTTGGTTTAAAACCGTAACCATCTTCGGGCATAGCATCCAGGTAGGCTTTGGTGTATATTTTTGCCCGCTGCCATTCGGCTACCATTTGTGATTGCGTAAATTGAGCGAATACTGAGTTGCTGACAAAAATTAATGCCAGAACTGCAAACAATTGGGTTACTTTTTTCATGATGGGGTTGTTTTAATTTTTGATGATCAAAGGTGTTTTTTACAAACCGGCTTCAATAATCTTTTCGACGGCTATACTTATATTTCCAACCGGGGATGCTATTTATCCGACGTACGGCTTTTTAGGGGTTTTTACCCAACCGTCTTGGTTTTTAGGGCAATTGCAGAGAATAATGGCCCGACCGCATAAAACAGCGCATGAAAACTTAAAAGGTTAGTATTTTTGAACATGAAGATAGGGAGGCACGCACCCAGTATTGTTCAACTCCAGGTACTGATATGGATAGCCGTTTTGTTATTGATATTCTTTTCGCTGCTGCCGATGGATGGTTTGCTTAAATCGGTCATCTACACGGTCGTCAACACAACATCGTACGCCATCATTATTTATGGCAATATCCTGTTGTTATACCCGGTATTTTATCAAAAGAGAAGGTTTGTATGGTACGGTATTTCAGTAGCGATTTTTTTAGTTTTAACGGGAATGCTAAAGGGTTACGCTGGCATTATCCTCTACATGCATTTTCAGCTGATAAAAACCGGCCCGGTTGATTTGCTTACTTTACTGAGTTATGTTCCCGGTGGTATCCTGATCTACATCCTCAGCCTGGTTTTTCGTATTGCCATTGCCTACTTCACGTTAAAACAGCAAACAGAGGAAATCCTTTTGCAAAAAAGCCAGGCCGAGCTTAATTTGCTCAAATCGCAGGTTCAGCCGCACTTTTTGTTTAACGCGCTCAACAGCATTTACTACCGGGTTTATAAAGTCGATCCGCCGGCAGCCGGCCTGATAGAACGCCTGGCGGATATTATGCGTTATTTTGTGGATGAAAGCCCAAAGGACGAAGTACCGGTATCCACAGAAGTAGCATTCATCGAAAACTATATGGAGCTGGAAAGAATTCGCATCCGGCATGGCGCGACCGTTAATTTCGAGAAAGCGTATAACCCGGAACTCCGCATTCCCCCCATGCTGCTGATGACCTTTGTTGAAAATATTTTCAAACACGGGATCGACAAATCACGAAAACAAAACCGGGTAACTATTTCATTGGTCCAGCAAAATGACTGCCTGCTTTTTAAAACCAGCAACCGTAAGGCCGACCCGGAGGCGGGCGTTCAGCCGGGCGGCTTCGGGATCATTAATTTAACCAAAAGAGTACGGATGCTATATGGCGACAAATTTGAACTGACTATTGACGACGAAGGAGAATTATTTACGGCGTTTTTAAAAATCCCGCTTTAATGAATTTAAGCTGCATAATTATTGATGATGAGCCCGATGCGGTGGACCTGGTGGAGTTGCTGATAAAGCAAAGTACAACCTGGGCCCTGAAAGCGAAATGTTATGATGCCCTGGAAGCGCTGGCGTTTTTAAAAAAGAGCCAGGTTGATTTTATTTTCCTGGATATCAACATGCCCAAGCTCACCGGAATGGAACTTGCAACCTTATTGCCGTCACACACCAAAATTGTTTTTACCACAGCTTATTCCGAATACGCTGTTGAAAGCTATGCTTTTCACACCATAGATTATTTGCTGAAACCGATTACCCTAAAACGTTTCCTGGCATCGGTACAAAAAATAGAAGAGCATTTTTTAAAGGCCGGGCCGGAGTATACGCCAAATGCCGAAGAGGGCAAGGAATTCTTTTTCGTGAAATCAGGAAAAATATTCCGGAAGATCTTATTAAAAGACATCCTGTATTTTGAAGGAGAGAGAGATTATGTGCGGCTGGCCACCGGCCAGGAACAACTGCTGATCTACCGCCGGTTAAAAGATATTGAAGAGCAGCTGAAGTCGCCGTTTATCAGGGTACACAACTCTTATATTATCAATTATGAGCAGCTTAGTAAAATGGAGGACAACCATATTTATATTGCTGAAAAACGCATACCTGTTAGTGAAAAGTTCAGGGAGCGATTTATGGAAGTCATCAATAAAAATAAGTTTTGATTGAAGCGGCAGGAGTATTCCCGTTTCAGTTGGGTCTTTCGCGGATTTTTTTCGATGTTTTGATTTTCAGGCCAATTTCACCCATAAGGATGTTGACGAGGCGTCAGACGCCGTTAGAGGGTTCAGGGCAGACGCATTAAAATGGCTTTAAGCTTATTTGTTGTGTAAAGCGTAGATTTTTAACCACAAAGGACACAAAGGTCTCCCAAAGGGCACAAAGCTAAGCACTTTGCGACCTTTGCGATTCTCGCTTTGCGACCTTTGCGGTTAAAATTATTGATCACAAAGGCAGAGCTTTGTTGTTTGAGCTATTTTAACTGGCAATTTTTATTCAAAATTAATTTTAATGCGTTTGCCCTGTTAGAGGGTTTTAAAGACTTTACTAAACCATCTAATTTCGGTATATTTGAATATAAAAAGAAATTCTATGATTATTGAGCAGACAGAACAAGGCATCTTTATTAACACTAACCAGCCGGTTAATATGAAGGTGGTACAAAAGATCGCCGACTATTTCGCTGTGCTTGAAATCGTTTCCCGCGCCCAAGGAACCGACGAACAGGCTGCGGAGCTGGCGAAAGAATCCAATAAAAATTGGCTTAAAGAAAACTCACATCGTTTCGTTAAGTAATGACGATTGTCGTTGACACAAACATCCTGTTTAGCGCCTGCCTGACTCCCGAAGGTCGAATTTTTGAAATTTTATTTGCAGCGTCCCGTAATGTGCAAATAGCAAGCAGTCATTTTGCAATTGAAGAATTGCAAAACCATAAGAAAAAACTTGTTCGTTTGTCCAAAAGAAGCGTAAATGAAATTGATACACTTTTAGAGGTTATTCTTAAACAAGTAGATTTTTTCTCTGATAACATCATTAAAAATGAATATTGGCTGGAAGCTAATCATCTGACGAAAGATGTGGATAGCGACGATATTAACTTTGTCGCACTCACGCTACAAATTGAGGGGATCCTGTGGACAGGCGATAAAAAACTCACCGCACATTTAAGATCTATGGGATTTAATCGGGTTATCAATACCGCTGAACTTTATGATCAATTAGAGATCAGATAAGTTGTAGAAATAGTTTTTAATTAAGCATTTGGTCGGACACTGATGAGTCAAATTGACTTTGCCGCTGTTTGTGGTTTTCTCAACTCCCCGATCAATTCAAATCACCGGCTTATCTGCAACCCATTTTCGTAACAGTTTTTCGTTTGCTGTTAGGCTGCCGATCATAAAGAATTTATTGGAGCTTAGCGCCTGTGATGCATCTATTTTTTCTTTTATTACCCCTTGCTTTTTTATATAGTTGGAATGAAAAAAATAGCAACCCGAAGCGGTTTTGACAACATAGCCAGTATGAAAATCGAGGCCGATAATGAAAACCGAGTTAACCGGCCATTTAGCTAAGTAGTTATTCAATTTATTAAAACTATGAAATGATTCAATCCCTACGCAGAGCTTTTTGATCATGGCGCTGGACACACCTTCAGCAAGCCCGACCCGGTCAATCTTAAAGCCGAGGTCGGTTAAGGTATTGGTTACGAAATATCCGCAGGCAATACTTCCTGTTTTAGGTTGCCGTGTAGTGCCATAAAAATCCCAGGGCGTACCCGCCCAATAGTTATAAATATCCTCGTCTATCAGCTTGAACAGGTACTTACGAATATCTTTTGTTGGATGATTGATCAACAGGCTTTTACTGTCGTCTACAGTTTTTTTAAATTCGGTGTAGTCAACTTTGTTATCAACCGCCGATGGCGCGTTTTGATAATTGCCATTAACAAAGGTTGCGATGGCAATCGAGGTATAAAGTAAAATTGATTGTGCCGGTTGCATAATTGCTGCGGATGAGGTTGCGCTGTCCAAGCTAAGAAAATATTTTCATTATTGCAACTTTATTGCATTTAAAAGATGTGGCAGCAGAATGAATTAATTGCATACCTGGCGCGAATGATGATGACGGGCATTGTTGGTACCAAATAACCAAGCCAATTTAATTACCAGGTGGCGCGATCCCCAGTTGAGCAAAAATGGTCATGTTTGATTGGATAGCGCGGTGCGATATGATCAGGCCATCTTTGTTAAAAACAAGTATATCTGCATCCGGGTAGTTAAAACTCTTGCCATTCGGCTTTATGCCCATTAAGGGGTATTTAAACGTGCCGCTCCGCATATTTGTAATGATCACAGTATCACCGGATAAAAACATCTGCAGGTTGGTCACCTTCATATCCGCGAAGGCAGCGTTAAAGGCATCCATCGATACCTTCATCGAATCCAGGTTATGCGAAGGCTTGTCCTCACCACTTTCATAGTCGACAAATCCCTGCCCGCACAAACGCTTCATTTGTGTCAAATCAGCTTTGTTAAAGGCCTGCATAGCCGCCAGTGCCGCTTGCCTGTTTTTTTCGGACTGCAGCCCTGTTTGCTTGCACGCCGCCAGGACGCAGGCTGCCAGCAATAGCATCGTAAGATTTTTTTTCATGTACCTTTTTGTATAAATATATCATTAAAATACGGGGCAACCTATTGATTAATAATTTAATTTATAGTAATCCACCCGCGCGATTGCGGGAGCTATTGTTGCAGGATGTATCAGAACCATTCATCTCAACCCTTGTCAGCGCCCCGCTGACGGAACCAGATGATTTCCCGTTGCTTGCTGAAGTCAAATCCGCAATGGCGACATCTTAGGTCCACGCTTTATCCGCTTGTATTAACCCCTTGTCGGCGAAAACCCGCTGGGTTGAAGGTGGTCATTTTTTGGAGGGAAAGTTGGATAGGCTGGGCGTGGCCTATGAGCGCGGCCTGCGGCACCTGGGTTTGCTGCACGACAGCGATGCATCGGTACCGTATTGAACAATTTGATGCCTTCAGCGTGGCGGTGCTGATTCAGCTTTTTGAACTTGTTTGATCTTGCAATCAGTTTGAACAAAATTTGATAAGGAGATTTTGTAATTTGCCCCCGATGATGTTACCCCAGTCACCGCTCGTACAGTCATTCTGCCTATGAAGATACGCTTTACCCTTGTTTTTCTATTGATCGCTGCGTATGCTTTCGGACAGGATGCGGTAATTTTTAAACCAAACCCGCACCGGCGCGAATTAAAGGCCGTAAAAATAAACGGCAATATAAAGATTGACGGCGTACTTGACGAACCGGAATGGGCGCTCACACCGGGCGCTTCGGACTTTATACAGATCGAGCCTTACCAGGGAAAACCTTCGGAGTTTGTTACCGTTGTTAAAGTGCTGTACAATCAAAAATACCTTTATTTTGGTATTATCTGCAAAGATCCGAAAGGAAAAAAAGCGATCATGGCAACAGACTTTGCCCGTGATTTTGATGACCTGCGGCACGACCTGGTAAACCTTTCGTTTGATACTTTTAACGACCAGCGCAACGCCATTGTATTTGCCACCAATGCCTACGGCGTGGAGCGCGACCTGCTTTCCTTTGACGACCTTTATTACGATATCGATTGGGACGGCATCTGGAGCGTACGCACCACCCGCAGCGACTCGGGCTGGGTGGCGGAGATGGCCATCCCCTGGAAAACGCTGCGCTACCCGCAAACCAAAGATACCATACAAAGCTGGGGATTTAACGTTTACCGGAACCGCCGTTTTACAAACGAGATCAGCGCGTTTTCACCCTTCCCGCGTATTTTTTCGGCAACGCATATGAACTACGCCGGGCTGCTCACCAACTTGCAGCCACCGCCAAATGCCACCAATATTACTGTCGATCCTTATATTCTGGCGTCAGAAGATCATTATACCAACTTCGGCAATACCGAACCACCGCATACCGAGGCCCTCAAATATGGCGGCGACCTGAAATGGACCATCACTCCCAATGCCGTGCTTGATTTGACCGCCAACACCGACTTTGCCCAGGCCGACGTTGATCAGGAGGTAAACAACACCACCCGTTTCAATGTGTTTTTTCCCGAAAAGCGGCAATTCTTCCTGGAGAACGCATCCCTCTTTGGCGTACAGGTAACCTTAAATGGCGATGATGCGGGCGGGTCGATGCATTACCAGCCGTTCAACAGCCGCACCATTGGCCTGGATACGAGCGGAAACCCGATACCCATTGTCGGCGGCGGGCGATTTGTTTACCGCTCTGCAAATGTGAATTACGGGGCAATGGCCATACGCCAGCAGGGTTATAACGGTGGCCCTGCAACCAACTTTTTTGTAGGCAGGTTCTCTCAAAACCTGGGCAGCCAGGACCGCATCGGCGGATTGGTGACACTGAAGGAAGAACCCGGCGCAGCGAATATCGAATCGACGGTAGATGGTTTTTTTCGCATGGGCGAATCCAATTCCATAAACGCGATAGTTACCCAATCCACCACCACCAATACAGGGCAAAAAGGGTTTGGCGGCATTGTACAGTATTTTAACAATACCAACAGCCACGAGATCTGGTTAACTGAGTCGGTTTTTACCAAAAACTTCGACCCGCAGATGGGCTTTATTTCGCGCACTGACGTGATCGCGACAACGCCCGGTATCAATTACTTTTACCGGGGTAATTTGCTGCCGTTCAAAAGTTTTTTGCTGGCTTATTCGCCGGGCACATTGCCCGAGTTGTACTATACCGCATCAACCGGCAAATTCTCGGAGGCTGATCTGCCTGTTTTTCCCGTTTGGTTCAACTTTAAAGATGGCGGCTCGATTGGCTATGGCTTCGAGTCCGTATGGCAACATCTAACTGCTACTTTTTCCCCGCTCAATGTGAATATCGCCCCCGGCGGCTACAAATATTTTAACCAGCAAATCTTTTTTCAAACCGATCCCTCCAAAATACTGAATGCCCAGATTACATATTCCACCGGCACTTATTTTAACGGTAAACTGATATCAGGCGACTACAAGGTGCAGTTTGCACCAGTTCCATATGTATCTTTCCAGGGCGAATTTAACCGAAACCATTTTCAGGGTGTGGGAATTAACGATACCTATACTGCAATTAATCTGTACATTTTGCAGGCCCGTTTTGCGCTTAACCCGCGGCTGCAGCTAACTGGTATCTACCAAAAAAATGAGGTCAACAATTCCGACAGTTACAACCTCCGGCTGGCCTGGGAATTTTCGCCGTTGAGCTACGTGTATTTTATTTATAACCGGGGCGTAAACAGCCAATTGATTACGGCGCCATTAATAGCCCAAACCGAAGATCATTTAATATTTAAGGTGAGCTACTTGCAGCAATTTTAGGTTTAAAAAATCACGCAGCCGCCTAAGTCGGATGAGCAACTTTGAGCGCCAGGCAACCCGTTCTGCTGATTTTTTATGATATTTAGCCTTCAAATTGCTTGGCCCGGTTTTATTACCAATAATCAATGAATTATTTACTAAAGTTTTCCTGCTTGCTCCTGGTTTTTGCGGTGCAGACCGTTAGCGGCCAGGTGAGGCTGCCGCAATTAATAAGCGACAGCATGGTGCTGCAACGGGATACTAAACTAAACTTATGGGGCTGGGCTTCTCCAAATGAAAAGATCAAAATTGCATTTAACGGTAAAACGTACAGGCTAACGGCTGACAATAGTGGCAAATGGTCGGTCGTGCTTTCTGCTATGAAAGCCGGGGGGCCATATCAGATGAATATCGACGCCACTAATCACATAGTTATCCACGATATTTTGGTGGGCGACGTTTGGTTCTGCTCGGGGCAATCGAACATGGTTTTGCCGATGGAAAGGGTTAAAGAAAAATACCCCGACGAAATTGCTGACGCCAGTTATCCGCAGATAAGGAATTTTTTTATTCCCGCTGCTTCAGATATCGCAAAGGTTCATGATGACCTGCCCCCGGGTAAATGGAAGGAAGCAACCCCGAAAAATGTGCTTGACTTTGGCGCTGCTGCTTATTTTTTTGCAAAGCGGCTTTATAATAAATATCATGTGCCTATAGGTATTATTAATGCCAGTGTTGGCGGCACGCCGATACAGGCCTGGATAAGCGAAGAAGGAATTAAAGTAATACCGCAATATGCCGGCCGGCTGGCACAGTTAAAGGACACCGGCTATATGAGCCGTATTCACACCGCGGTTTCGGAGCAGGCAGCGCTGGATAAAGGCCGGACGAAGCCAAACGATAAAGGACTAATGGCACCCGTAAAGTGGTATGATACGGCTTATGTCGCCACTAACTGGCATCATTTCTGGCTGCCGGGCTATTGGGCGGACCAGGGCGTAAGCAAGCTGAATGGCGTAGTATGGTTTCGAAAAGAGATTACTGTCCCTGCGGCCATGACCGGCAAACCGGCAAAACTTTTTGTAGGCCGCATTGTGGATGCCGACCAAACTTATGTAAACGGTGTGCTGGTTGGCAACGTGACCTACCAGTATCCGCCCCGAAGGTATGAGATACCTGCAAACTTATTGAAAACAGGCAAAAATGTGATTGTTGTAAGGGTGGAAAATACGGCAGGCAAGGGCGGATTTGTTGCCGATAAACCCTATTACCTAACTGCAGGCGGGCAAACTATTGATTTGCGCGGCGACTGGCAATACCAGGTTGGGCAGGTGTTTGAGCCGGTAAAACATGCGGAGGGTGAGGGTTATTTTATGCTTCAGAATGAGCCGGCGAGCTTATACAATACCATGGTCGCGCCGCTTGTTCCGTATCGTATCAAAGGTATACTGTGGTACCAGGGCGAGGCCAATGCCAACAAACCGAAGGAATATGAAGCTTTGCTGCCTGCATTGATCGCCGATTGGCGCATGAAGTGGCAGGAGGGGGATATTCCCTTTATTTACGCCCAGTTGCCCAATTTTATGGAAGTGCAATACTCGCCTTCGGAAAGTCTGTGGGCCGAATTGCGGGAGGCTCAATTGAAAACCCTGGCGGTACCCAATACCGCGATGGCGGTAACTATTGATGCAGGGGAATGGAACGATATTCATCCGCTGGATAAAAAGGACGCGGGCGAACGCCTTGCGCTTGGCGCCGAAAAAGTTGCTTACGGGGACGCTGACGTAGTATATTCGGGGCCAATCTACAAGTCGGCAAAAGTGGAAGGCAATAAAATTGTGCTCTCATTTGACCAGGTTGGCAGCGGCCTGGTCGTTAAAGGTGGCGGGGAGCTGGCACAATTCGCCATTGCAGGGGCCGACAAAAAATACGTATGGGCTAACGCGAGGATCGAAAACGACAAAGTCATCGTGTGGAATGATGAAGTAAAGCAGCCTTTATATGTGCGCTATGCCTGGGCTGATAATCCTGAAGGTGCAAATTTGTATAACCGCGAAGGCTTGCCCGCATCCCCATTTACAACTGATACACCCTAACCCGATGAAATATGAAAAAGCTGATCGTGTTTGTTTTGGTATTGATCTCATCAAAGATGTTTGCCCAGGTTGCAAATGCCAACTATCCGCCGCCGGTAAATTTTACTGCCGGGCAGGATCACCAAAATATGATGGATCAATTGGGGATACATACACTGCGGCCTGGCCCAAGCGGTGACGATGCTGCGCCTAACCACGCCAATTATGATGAGTCGTTAGCTAACCCTTACCCTAACCTGCCCGAAGTGCTCACCTTAAAAAATGGCAAAAAAGTAACCACGCCCGAGCTGTGGTGGAACCAGCGCCGCCCGGAAATTGCGGAAGACATGGAGCACGAAGTTTATGGGCGAATCCCAAAAAATGTGCCGAAAGTTTCGTGGGAAGTTGCAATAACAGATAAGGAATGGATAGGCTTTACGCCGGTGATCGCCAGGAAACTGATCGGCCATGTGGACAATTCAGCCTACCCGCTCATCGATGTAAATATCCAGATGACCGTTGTGATCCCAATGAATGCGAAAGGCCCCGTACCTGTATTAATGATGTTTGGCCGCAGCGTGTTACCCGCTCCGGCACAACCCGACCGGGATGACCTGGACAAGATCAACAGCGCCTTAAAAGAATTGCTGGAGAAAGAACACCCAGAACTAAAAAGCGTATTCGACAAGTATCCGGCTTACAATCCTATACCTGAACAGTCATCGCCTTTCGGCTTTGGTGCGCCCCGTGCGCCAGGCGACCCGCCCACCGTCCAGCAACTGGTTGCCGACGGATGGGGCTATGCTTTTATCGATCCGGGCAGCATTCAGGCGGATAATGGCGCCGGTTTAACAAGGGGTATTATCGGTTTGGTAAATAAAGGTCAGCCGCGGAAGCCGGATGATTGGGGCGCGCTGCGCGCCTGGGCCTGGGGAGCCGCCCGGGGATTGGATTACCTGGAAACAGACCCAACAGTCGATGCCAAACATGTGGGCATCGAGGGGGTATCGCGCTATGGTAAAGCCGCGTTGGTTACTATGGCGTTTGAGCAGCGGTTTGCCATGGTTTTAATTGGCTCATCCGGCGAAGGCGGCGCTAAACTGAACCGGCGCAACTGGGGCGAGGCCGTAGAAAGCCTTACCGGCGGCGAATATTACTGGATGGCGGGTAATTTTATGAAATATGGCGCAAAGGATGCCGCATTCGGCAGTAAAAACGCGAATGATCTGCCGGTTGATTCGCACGAATTGATTGCCATGTGCGCCCCGCGGCTCACCTTTATCAGTTATGGGGTTCCGGCCCAGGGCGACGCCAAATGGCTCGATCACCAGGGCAGTTATATGGCGGCAGTGGCAGCCGGGCCGGTATTTAAGCTGCTGGGGGCAAAGGATCTCGGTGTATCCAACGATTATAATTCAGAAAAAATGCCCCCGGTAAACACCGGACTTTTGGATGGTCAGCTGGCCTGGCGGCAGCACGACGGCGGGCATACTGATGCTCCAAACATAAAATACTTTATTCAATGGGCCGATAAGTTTATTAAACAACCACCAGCGCAAACGCATTAAAAGCCTTTCTGAGTTTGATTTTGCTTAGTGGAGGCTCCGACGGAACCGAAATATGACAATGGTGATTTCTATAAACACGTGACTCCTAACGGAGTCAAATTTTTTAAAAAACCAATCGATGGGCTCCAGCGGAGCCACGTGTTTATAGAAAAAATTTAAAATTTAACCGGGCTCCCTGGGAGCCACCTTAATTTAGCCAACTTTTGGATTGCTGGTTGCCACGATGATTTTAAAACAACCAGCTGGATTAAACAACCACAGCCACATTAGCCAGCCTCTAAAAACCGATGGAATTACCGCCATCAACCGGAAGTATAACGCCCGTGACATATTTTGCCGCATCGGATACCAGGTAAAGCACCGCGCCGGCAACATCGTCCGGCTCACCTAATTTACCCATTGGCGTGCGCGAAAGCACTTTTTGTTTTCGCTGCGGGTCGCTGTCAAGCGCCTTTGCCGACATGTTGGTGGCGATAAAACCCGGCGCCACGCAATTTACCCTTATACCTTCAGGCGACAGCTCTACCGCCATTGCCTTGGTGATACCGTCAATTGCCGTTTTAGCTGCCGTGTAGGCTATAACATAAGGGATGCCATATAGTGCCGCCATCGAGCTGATGTTAATAATGCACCCGCTCTTTTGCCCGAGCATTGCCTTGGCAACCTCGCGGCTGATCACAAATACCGAGGTAAGATTGGTTTGAATGATCCGCTGAAAATCTTCATCGCTAACCTCGGTAAAAGGTTTTTTTTGATTGATGCCGGCATTATTTACCAGGATATCTATTTGACCGAATTCTTCAGTTATATCACCAATCAGTTGGGGAATAGCTTTCAGATCAGCCAGGTCGAGCACCTTATAACTGCAAAGTTCTCCGAGCGTTGCAGCAGTTTGTTTTAAGTTTTCCTCATTCCGGCCGATCATGATCGTCCGGATATCGTTTTCTACCAGTTTTTTGGTGATGGCAAGCCCCAGGCCAGATGCGCCCCCGGTGACGATTGCAAGCTTTTTCTTTTTATCCATGTTCGGTAAAGATTTGGGCACTAATTGGCAAATTTAAATTGCCCAATTGGTTTATATTTACTTTTTACAAGTGTATGAAAAGGCTTTTAAAATTAACCGTTGCGATAACAGCATTCTTAACACTTATAGCCACGGGAGCAAGTTATGCTGTGGGCGGGCCATCTTATATCAGCACCGGCTATGTAAAAGGCGCTTTTACGCTTTCATCGGGGGGCAAACCGGCGCCCATTTATGTCGATGATGGGGATTACCCCGGCGTCATCAGGGCGGCAAGAGATCTTCAAAAAGACATTTTTTCAGTCACCCAAACACAACCTTCATTTTCAACGGGTACCATTTTGAGTGGTGCCAACCCAATTTTGATCGGCACCATCGGGAAAAGCAAGCTGATTGATGACCTGATAAAGCTGAAAAAACTGCAGGTGGACGACATAGCAGGGAAATGGGAAACCTATTTGATACAAGTAGTCGAAAACCCGTCACCGGGCGTTAAACAGGCCCTGGTTATTACCGGCAGCGATAAACGCGGAACCATTTTCGGCATTTATGACGTATCGGCAAAAATTGGCGTTTCGCCCTGGTACTGGTGGGCGGACGTGCCGGTTAGCGTGCAAAAAAACCTTTACGTGTTGCCCGGCCGGCATACCGACGGCGAACCGGCCGTAAAATACCGCGGCATTTTTATCAACGATGAGGCCCCGTCGTTTTCGGGCTGGGCGCAGGAGAAATTCGGGGGCATCAATCATAAGGCTTACGAAAAGGTTTTTGAGCTGATCCTGCGTTTAAAAGGCAATTACCTGTGGCCGGCCATGTGGGGCAATGCTTTTAACGATGATGATAAAGCCGATCCGGTGCTGGCCGATGAATATGGTATTGTGATGGGCGCCTCGCACCACGAACCCATGAACAGGGCACAGCAGGAGTGGAAACGGTACGGTACCGGCGCCTGGAATTATGAGACCAACGGTCCGGTATTAAGAGACTTTTGGAAAAGAGGGATCGAAAATGTGGGTTCGAAAGAAACCCTGGTCACTGTCGGGATGCGCGGTGACGGGGACATGCCCATGACCGAGGGCAGCAATATCGCTTTGCTGGAAAAGATAGTGACTGATCAGCGTAAAATAATAGCGGATGTTACGGGGAAAGAGGCATCGCAAACGCCGCAAATTTGGGCTTTGTACAAGGAGGTTCAAGCCTATTATGACAAGGGTATGCGTGTGCCTGATGATGTGACTTTGTTGTTGTGCGATGATAACTGGGGCAATATCCGGAAGCTGCCGAAGTTAACCGAACCGAAGCGCAAAGGCGGCTACGGCATTTATTATCATTTTGATTATGTTGGCGACCCAAGGAATTATAAATGGTTAAATACCAACCCCATCTCCAAAACCTGGGAGCAAATGCACCTGGCTTACGCGTATGGCGCAAAACAGGTATGGATTGTAAACGTGGGAGACCTGAAGCCCATGGAATTCCCGATCAGCTTTTTTATGGATTATGCCTGGTCGCCTGAAAAATGGCCGGCCAGCCGGTTAACGGAATATGCGCGTTTATGGGCAAGACAGCAGTTTGGCAAAGCACATCAAGACGAAATAGCGGATATACTGACCAAATACACGATGTACAACGCACGCCGCAAACCGGAATTGCTCGACGAAAACACCTACAGTTTAACCAACTATCGCGAATTTGAAACCGTGGTGCAGGACTATGATAATTTAAGGGGCAACGCGCAATTACTGTATAAAAAGATGCCCAAAGCTTATCGGGATGCTTATTATGAATTGGTATTGCACCCCGTGGAGGCTTGCTCAAATTTGAACGACCTGTATTTCGCGGCAGCAAAAAATCATTTATACGCGGCAGAGGGAAATGCTGCTGCAAATGATATGGCGAAACAGGTAAAAAATTTCTTCGCGAAGGATGCTGAAATATCCAGGTACTATAACGACACGCTGGCCAATGGCAAGTGGAACCATATGATGGATCAAACCCATATCGGCTATACCTACTGGCAGCAACCCGACGCAAACAAAATGCCTGATGTAAAACAGGTAAACCTGCCGGTAGCCGCAGATATGGGCGTAGCTGTAGAAGGCTCGGCGGGTTGGTGGCCAAAAGAAACAACGAAAGCCATATTGGCTGAATTTAATTCTTATGAAATGAAGAACTATTACATCGAAATTTTCAACCGGGGGCAAACGGTTTTTAACTATAAAATTAAGGCGGATAAACCCTGGATAAAATTCACAGCGCAAAATGGAACTGTAAATAAACAAGAGCGTGTATGGGTAAGTGTCGACTGGGATAAAGCGCCTGTTGGCTTATCAAAAGTACCGCTTACGATAATGGGCGCCGGAAGGGAAGTGGTTGTTGAGGCATCGGTAAATCGTGTGCCGCTTTCACAACAAAAACTAATGCGCGGCTTTGTTGAAAGCAACGGCTATATTGCGATTGAAGCAGGCCACTATACACGCAAAATAAACGGCGGCGGGATTGAATGGACAACGCTGCCTGATTATGGGCGCACTTTTGATGGCGTTACCACCCTGCCCGTTACTACGAAGAGCGAACAGCCCGGCGGCGATAGTCCGCACCTGGAATACCGGCTAAATTTGGCAGATACCGGGGAAGTAAAGATTGAAGCCTATGTTTCGCCGACACTTGATTTTACCAACACAAAAGGTTTGCACTATGCGGTTTCCATTGATGACCAACAACCGCGGTTGGTGAATATCAACGCCGATGAATCAGACCCTGCCTGGCGACGCGACGTTGCCAATAACATAAAAATACTGGTCACCAAACATCACATAGCGAAGCCGGGCGTCCATATCTTAAAATATTGGATGGTTGACCCTGGCGCGGTGCTGCAAAAAATCGTTATCAATGCCGGTGGCGAAAAGCAAAGTTATTTAGGCCCGCCGGAGAGTTACCGGAAATGACTTTTGATTATGGGGCGCGTTATTTGTTATCTACAATCACAGCATAAGCCTGGCAGCGGGGTTTGACCTGATTCAGAGAAAATTCAATTTTTTGTCCAATTTCATTCAATCCATTTGTTGCGGAATTATAAGGCGATTATTTTACAACAATTCGCCTGAAAGGAAAGATAAATTTTGCATCATGGAAAAGGCATTTCTTCAAAACATTTTGGAACAAAATAAGATGACAAGCTCTTATTCGTTCGACGGGATCTCAAATGACAACGCCGGTCTCAGGTTAAACAAACCGGCTGCTTCAATTGGATTTATTTATCGGCACATTGGCGAGACAATGAATTTATTCACTGGATTTTTAGGATTAAAAACCGGCGTTCAAAATACGACTATGGGCCAAACCGATACTGGGCAAGGCAAAAATACAGAAGAAAGCAGGCAGCTGGTAAAGCAGGGATACGGCCTTTTAGCGCAAATTATTGAAACGATGCCCGCCGAAGACTGGTTAGGTATGATCGACACGCCATTTTTTGGACAGGTTACCCGGGTACGGCTTTTTGCCCACATCCTTTTTCATAATTCACATCATGCCGGCCAGATCTCACTGACTTTGTCAAAAGGCGATAGTGTATAGCAGTCCGAAATACCTTAATCCGGACCATCCGGCAAAATGGATCAGCGATTTAATAAGGGTTATAGACCAGTTTCTTAAATTATCCAGCCATCCCCGATGCCTTCCGGCGTTCACAAATCAATGTTCATCAGCGAGTTTAACAACAAAGAAGAAGCGCTTCAAATTGTTCCTCCGTTTTTAAGGCGTAACGCAAACATTATCGAATTGGTCAGATTCAATAAAAACGATATTCAACACTTTGCTGAAGCTAACAGGCAGCAGGGGATGGTGGAAGAGCATTAAACAGGAAAACGACTGACAAGATTTTGTCAATGGCAAAATCTTGTCAATGTTAGGTAGTTAATAACCAGTGCTGTATCAGGGTGCAGCACGTGTAGCTGCTACATACAATGCAGTGATTAGTTGATGCCTGAAATAATGGTAGTGGCGTCCTTAACATCCAATGCGACCAAATCGTAATAGGCTTGGGTAAGTTGGCTTTCCACCGTATTGTTGCTAACGTATTTTTTGCGAAGCGTGTACCATTTGTAAATCAGCTGTAACTCGGCAACGGTATAGGATACGCCGGTATATTGCTGTATGGCCTGTAAAGAGGTAAAATTAAAATCGAGCGTAGGCTCTATCATGGTGCCTTCACCATAATCATTCCAGGTGATGAGCTGCAGGTAATTGGTGGCGCTGGTTTTGGCGAGGTTGAGGCAGTTTTGCAGCGTACCGGCGCCGTTATAATTGATGAGGAACAGGGTATTCCCCCATCCGCCCTGCTGGTAAAAGTCTTTAAAGCCAGGATAAGCTGCCGCGAAATATGTTGGCAACGATGGCGCCCTGTTTTGATAAAACCCGGTCAGGTTGGCCTGGTCGGTCGCGTCGACCCATGCAAATTCCCCGGAACCTGCTGCCCCTGTAACATCCCCTGCATATTCAAGCGATAACAAACGCGGCTTTGTAGTGAGAACAGAAAAAGCCTGCTGCCAGTCGGTCGTTGTTTTCAGCCCCTGCGGGCCAAAGTCCAGCAACAAAGGCTGGTTATCGATCTTAATGTAACTATTACTACCGAAATAAGCCGATTGCAGGTAACTAAAATCTGATTTTGCCGCAGTAAGGGTATCAATGCCTGCAACGGCTTTGTCCTGTGCCAGGGTAGCATCTTCATAGCAAATACCAAACTGCAGCCCGGCATTTGGAACGCGGCTGAATATCGAGTCGGTGTTTCTTTTATTTAATGGATAATCGCCTACATTTTGAACGCCATACCAATCGACGATCAAGCCGTCGATACCCGAATATTTCATCAGCAGCAGGTGGTAGTCGATCACATCGCGGTCATCACTATCATAGGGGCCGATCATGGGGTAAAACCAGGAGGCGATTTGTCGCCTGCCGTTGCCCAAGATGGTGTTGGGGTTTTCATTAGCCATCGTCCAATGCAAACCCCAGTTGCCTGTGCCCGAGGTTGCCGGCGTTTCAAACCAGGGCATGTAATGAACGTATATCTTCTGACTATTGGTTTTGACTACCGGATTGGGACCTTTGACAACAGTTGTAGTATCAGGCGGTTTGATGTTGACCGGCACAGGCGAGTTGCTTTTTTTGCAGCCAACCGCAACCAAACAGGCAAGCGTTATCAGTAACACCTTGCCATTAGCCGCAAGCCGCAAATCTCCCCTATCTTGTAATCGTAAAGTTTTCAGACTCATTCTTAATTTCGGGAATATCCGAACTTTTTATGGTCAAACTGCCGTGTGCAGCGTTATTAATAAATAAGCCGTATTTCCCTTTTACGCCAATTCCAAAATTTGAAATAGTAACATTACGCAAGTTCGCGGCAGAGAGCAAACCAACTTCATCCTGCTCGTTTTTTGCAATTACGCTTAAGCCATTCGACAAGCTGTTGACAATATTTAAATTGCTGATCTCAATTCCGGCGATGTTGCGCTTATCCACGCAAATCTCCACCGCAGCCCGCCAGCCCCATTCATGATCAAAGCCCCCGCTGTTTTTTATGTCGCAATCTTTAACCACCGTGGTCCCGCTAAAGTTATTGTTTATCCCTTTCTGCTTGTTTTCGGTCGGAAAAGTAGTGCTGATCAGGATAGCTGAACCCTGCGAAATGCCGGTGAATGTACACGCCTCGATTTTATTGCTGTCTCCGCCATAAATAGCGGCGCCGTTTGCCAGGTACGGCAGCTGGGCAGTGCAATGAACGATAAGGTTATGCCCCGGACTAAATACTTGTTTTAAGAATGTGGTAGGCCAAATGGCAAAGCAATCGTCGCCGGTGCCGCGCGCGGTACAGTTTTCGATGGTTGATCCGGACATACCGACACAAAAATTTATACCATCGGCCATGGTGTTGCGCATCCGGCAACCGGTAACTTTTAAATTCTCCGAATTTTCTATCCACATACCCACCTTGGTATGTTCAATCCAAATGCGTGATATGGTGGAGTTTGTTCCGTACGAACCGACAATGCCGTCATTGGCTTCTTTGTCGCTTCTATAGGTCAGCTTACCGGTTATCGCAAAATCAGAGAGGTGAATATTGCTCCCATTTCCTTTTATCCTCACCCTTCTGTTTGCATTGGCATACAGCGCTTCATCGCCGGTTAATTGCGTATACCACATGCCGGCTCCCTGCACGGTTATGTTTGCCGGCAGCATAATATCACCTGTAATTTTAAAAATGCCGGCTGGGATCCATACGCTTTTTCCGCTCTGCTGCGCCTGGGCGATACAATTCCTCAACGCTTCCGTGTAATCATCACTCGTGTCATTTCCCCTAAAGGCCTTATCCGCGATTGACAATGAGTTTGGCGGCTGATTGAGCGGGCGCGCAACGTTTTCAAGATCAACCAAATCAATTATACAATATTCCGCGTCATCTTCTTTTTGATCGTCCCGCCGGATACGGATGACATCACCCTGTGCAATTTTCAAACCCGTCACCCTCATTTCGTCATAAAAATGCCTGGGGGTTCCGGCGGCCGGATCATTTGTAAAAGGATATTTTCCATAGAGCCAGGCATAGCGGGACGAGATTTCGCAACGCTGTATAAAGTGTCCGTTTATAAATATCGAAAGCGTGGCACGTTTGCCATTACCTTTCCGGCCATCCGGCAGGCTGTACCTGATCACCATGCTATTATCGATTCCGGACGAGGTAAATTCAACGTACTGCCCTTTGTTGGCAAGTTTTACGCATTGTTGTCCGGACGACTCCGTTTCAACCTGGTAGGGCTGATACGTTGGTCCCATAATGGTCCCGGTCGTCTTCATATGCTCAGCTTCGTAGGTGGTCCAGGGGATGTCGGCGCCACGTTTTTCCTGGGCTGAACCTATCGCACAGTTTAATAGGAGTCCGAAAGTCAGTAATCCCGATAGCCATCGGGACCGAAAGTCCGAGAGACGCTGCAACCGACGTCCGCCAGATGGCGGATAACGTAAGTTATACAGAAGAATGATGGCGGTGCAGTTATGCTTGATATTCATTCCTTTAATAAATTCCATTAAGCTGTTTTTAGCATGAATACGGATCGGATGGTTATGCTACTTATAAAATTGCAAGCCATTATCTTCATTGGCGGCTGGCCTGATGCTAACGGCCGCTCCGCCGCCATTTGCCAGTTTAACATTCAGTTTGGAGGTATCATCCACTAAAAATTTGGTGATCTTGTACGCCTCCGGGTTGTTTTTCCAGTCGGCATCACTCGCGTCGGCGTAAATAATTGCCACATATTTTTTGCCTTTGTCCAAAAAATCCAGCGGTATAGTCGCGTTGCGGCTATTTTGATTTGTTATTGCGCCGATGAACCAGTTGGAGGTCCCTTTTTCCTTCCGGGCAGTTGTAATGTATTCGCCGGGCTCCGCTTCAACAATTTTGGTATCATCCCAATCTACGGCAACATCTTTTATGAACTGGAAAGCGTCCATGTGGCTTTCGTAATTATCAGGGATGTCCGCCGCCATTTGTATCGGGCTGTACAATACTACATACAAAGCCAGTTGTTTAGCCAGCGTGGTATGTACCTGCCTGCCTGGAACGGTTGAGTAGCCTTTGATCCTGAATATACCCGGTGTAAAATCCATCGGCCCGCCCATAAACCGTGTAAACGGCATAATAGTTTCATGATCGGGATTATCACCGTTGCCAAAGGCATTGTATTCGTTCCCGCGACCAGCCTCGCAGGCCATCCAGTTAGGGTAGGTACGTTGCAGCCCGGTAGGCCTCACCGGCTCGTGCGCATCCAGCATTATGCCATACTGAGCTGCCTTTTGCGCCACCCGGACGTAATGATCCACCATCCACTGATCATCGTGATGTTCGCCGCGGGGGATGATTTTGCCAACGTAGCCCGTCTTTACGGCCACATAACCATAGCTTTTCATGAATTTGAACGCGGTATCCATTTGCCGTTCGTAGTTGGCTGCCGCGCCCGACGTTTCGTTATGCATGATCATTTTCACCCCTTTGGAAGCCGCATAACCGGTTATGGCTTTAATATCGAAATCGGGATATGGCGTAACAAAATCAAAAGGCTTTTCGGTCCAATGGCCAAACCATTCTTCCCAGCCGGTATTCCAGCCTTCAACCAATACGCCCTGGATGCCATTTTTTGCAGCAAAATCAATATAACGTTCCACATTTGCGGTGGTAGCGCCATGTTTGCCGCTTGGGATCAGCTTTCCATTCGCATCCTTAACATCCAGGTTGTCGGTATAGCTCCAGGTACTTTTGCCGGTTTGCATCTCCCACCAAACGCCTACAAACTTCATTGGCTTTATCCACGAAGTATTCGCAATTTTCGAGGGTTCGTTCAGGTTAAGGATCATTTTTGAGGCCAAAATATCCGCGGCCTTATCGCTTACAATAATGGTGCGCCAGGGGGTATGGCAGGGGGTGCGCATATAGGCTTTATTGCCAACTGCATCGGCAACCAGGTTCGCGGTTAGCTTATAGGTTTTGGTATCGACATGCAGCTGCATCGAGGTATAGTTCTGCAAAGCGGCTTCGTGAATATTGATGTACAGGCCGTCAGCAGTTTTCATCATCAGCGGCGTTTGAATGCCATATTTGTCTGGCACGAAACGGACCGCTATTTCCGCTTCCGACTGGTACAGCACCGACGCATCTACCTTGCTGATGGGCGATGTTGTATAAGGATATTCGTTGCTATCGTAATCGCCTGGTATCCAAAATGTCTTGTTATCGCCGGTAAGGGCAAATTCCGTCAGCTCATCCGAAACCACAAAATATTGCAGGGTTGGCTGTACCGGGAATTCGTATCTGAAGCCCACGCCATCGGCAAAAACCCTGAAAACGATATCCATAAGGCGGTGCGGCTCATTTTGTTGCTGCAGATGAACGGTTACTTCTTCATAATGGTTACGGATATGGCTTACCTCGCCCCAAACCGGCTCCCAGGTTTCGTCGACGCTTTTTTGTTCCGTTTTTAATATGGTAAAATGCTTGTCAAAAGCGCTGTCGTCCAACAGTTTGATGCCCATATGCGAGGGCTTAATGACCGCTTTGTCGCCATAATTAACCGAATAAACAGGGCTGCCGGCTGCATCAAGGCTGAAAGCTAATTGCACTTTGTCCATCCGGACCCGGATGGGTGCCATGTCCTGGGCTTTAATCTCGCTGCAGATGATCAGGCTTAGTAAGCAAATAAATATTTTTTTCATCCGTAGTATTTATTATTCCGTTGAGGCGACCAACCTACTCATTATCAATGAATATTTTTTCTTTTTATAGAATATTTTAAATTTTTGATCGCACTTTCGGGTATTTGGGGTAAAGAACTTCAGGAATATTGTGTTAAAATGATGTGTTGAACTTCAAAAAAACTCCTTCCTTATCGCAAATGATCGTCCTTAAAAATTCAACATCAGTTTGCAGCAGGTGAGTCCGGAGGCTTGCATAAGTTTTATCCGGGAAAAACAAAAGCGGGTAAAAAAAGTGTAAGGCCATCTCACCTGCCTTACACTTAACTAATCAACTATTATCAGTAACCCGGGTTCTGCGTAGCTTTTGAATTGGTATTTATCTCATTTAATGGAATAGGCCATACATAAGATTTACTATCGGTAAAAGTTAACGGAGGAACTCCTATGGCTGATTTATAATATGCCGCTTCCGAATCACCCAATTTCCACCTGCATACATCAAACCACCATGTGCCTTCGTTAAATAATTCGGCCCAGCGCTCGTAGTATAACGGATTGTGGCCTAAAACGGGATCGGGGCTCACAGGGTTTGCAGCCGGAGTAGCATCGGTTAGTGATTTATAATCGATAGCTGATGGCGTATTAATAGGCATATTATAAGCCCTGCGTTTAACTTTATTGAGGTATTCAAGCCCGTTCACATTGTCGCCTGTACCTATGCATGCCTCAGCATATAATAAATAAACATCCGCTAAACGAAGCAGGTAATAATCCCACTTATCTGAAACGACAGTAGTGTTCGCAGCTTCATTGAAATCAATTGGCGAATATTTTTTCAGCGACCATGCGTATGTTGAAGACATCGGATTCTCGGCAACCAGCCCAAAATGTATGCCATCAAATTGCACTGAATCAACCCTGGGTTGCAGGGCATTTACATATAAACGCGGGTCGGTAGTGTTATTTGTCCTGGCCTGCAATGCCGCCTGGTGGTAATTCGGGTCCATTATAAGCTTCGGATTGTAATAGGTGGGCCCTATAGCCGGATTATATTTAGGATTAGGAACCAATGCGTAGTTATACCCAAGCGTGTAACCAAACCGCAAAATATTCTGATCATGGATGTAAAAATTGCCGCCATAACCCATATAAGTTATCTGGTTGTTTGTCCCGTCAAAAGGAATCGACCCATTATATCCGCCGAAACTGGTAGGAGGCCATAAAAGGCCATCAATAGTTGCCGAGTTTGCAACACCGCTATAAATACCATACCCGCCCTGTGGATTGGGATCTATATATAACTCAAGCAATGATTCTGTGTTGAATTTATTACTTCCGTTAAATGCATCGTGATAGGTAGCATACGACATTAATGTTTTAGTACTATTTGTTATAACATCATTTAAAACGGTTTTGGCATCAGCCCAGTCCTGGGTGTAAACATAAGCCTTACCTAACAACCCTTTTGCCGACCATTCAGTGGCCCGTGCCACATCGGTAGAGGGCCAAACTTTCCCTTTAAGTAATGTCGCAGCTTGTTTTTCGTCATTTATAATTAATGCCCATACATCTTTTACCGGGCTGCGTGCCACTTGTGTTGCAGCTAAACTTTGAGGCACTTCAGTATATAAGGGAACTCCGAGTTTGTCGCCGTTTACACCGCCTGCCTGCATATATGCTTCGCCATAAAAACATTCAAGCTGCATATAATACCATCCCCTAAGGCAATAAGCCTGGCCAATTATCAGGTTAACATCTGACTGATTTACAGATGGGTCTGTTTTTAATAATACGCCTGCCGCATAAATAGTAACGTTACAATTTTTTACACCTGCATATAAGGCATTCCATGTTTCCTGTGCACCTCCATCTCCTACGGTAAGATTGCAAGACGCCATTTCGCCGGTAAACGAAAAAGGATTGCCGTTAAGCGTATGCGTTGATTGCCCCAACATCCTTGGCAAAAGGTCAAAACCAAACAGGCCAACATCCCGCAAATTAGAGTAGCACGATACCAGTACCGTTTGCAGTTGTGTAACAGTTGTGGGGTAAGTACTACTGCTATATTGATTTGGAGGCCCAACGTTAACCGGGGCTTTTTTACATCCCGCTATCAAAATAAATGCGAGTGCAGCGATATATATTTTCTTTATCATTTTAATAAATTTTGAAGGTTAATACTATAAACTAACATCAAGTCCTGCTGAAAAAATCCGGGCCTGAGGATAATTTGTTACCGCATCAATACCCTGTGTAGTAGGACTAACAGCCCCGCCTGTAGTAAATGCACTGCCCAGTTCGGGATCGAGCCCTTTATATTTGGTAATGGTGAATACATTGTTCGCCATGACAAATATCCTCAGGCTTTTGATGCTGATGGTTTGCAACACAGCCGATTTAAAGGTGTACCCCAACTGCAGGTTCTTCAGCTTTAAATAAGCGCCGCTTTGAACAAAATAGCTGTTTACAGAAGAGTAGTTTTGATTTTGATCTAACGCATTTCCGCCTCCGGCAACAGGGCTAAGCAGCCTGGGTTGCGATGTTAGGCCGTTTGTACCTAAGAAGGAATCGTTGAAGACTTGCGATGTAGTGTTCCCATCCTGGAAAAGCGATTGTTCATATGCTTGTACGCCATTAAACAGTTGTACACCGGCAACGCCATTAAATAGTGCGGCTAAATCAAATCCGCCATAGTTAAGGTGGATATTAAATCCATAAATAAACTTTGGATTGGGGTTGCCAATTACCTGCCTGTCATTTTGATCAATTTTACCATCGTTATTTATATCCTGGTATTCCAGGTCTCCTGCGTCGGCTTTGTGACCATTAACAACTTGCTTTTGTGCGGTGGCCTCATCTGTAAATATTCCCAATACCTTATATCCGTAGAACGAACCAAAAGGCAGGCCTACCTTGGTAATTGTTAATTGCTCGTTAGGCATTTGACTAAAGCTGGTATTACCCAAACTATAATAATTATAGCCACCATAAACCGCATCAGTTGCGGCGCCACTTAATTTGGTTACTTTATTTTGATTGTAGCTTATATTTCCACTTATGTCAAACCTGAGCTTACCAATTTTATTCCGATAACCAGCCATCAGTTCAAACCCTTTATTATCAACATCTCCGATATTTGTGATATATGGTTGAGAAAACCCGGAACTGGCTGATAAAGGTAATTGATAGATTAAATCAGAAGTCTTTTTGTTATACCATTCAGCTGTAAAATACAAGCTGCCTTGTAATGCTTCCCCATCAAAGCCCAAATCAGTTTCCGTAACTGTCTCCCAATGCAAATTTGGGTTAGGTATGCCGGTTAAAGTATTTGCTATTTGAAATGGCTGACCGGGAGCGAAACCTTGTGCACCACCGCTCGCCCCTGTAGCTGACTGGAACTGGCTATAGGTTGAGGTAAATGAATATGGCGAGATGTTGGAGTTACCAAGTTGTCCATAGCTTCCGCGGAATTTAAAGCTATTTATACCAGGCAACGCGCTTTTAAAGAAAGGCTCATCACTGATTGTCCATCCGACAGATGCCGCCGGAAATATACCTTTTTGTTTATTAGGTCCAAACACATCGTAATTAGCGTCCTGCCTTATAGAAGCGGATAAGAAATAACGTTCGTTATAATTGTAATTCGCCCTTGCAAATTGCGACTGTATGAGCCCCTGGGGGTCATATGTACCTGAAAGGCCGATAGTTGAAGCAGAAGTTTGAATATATGAATAACCGGGCTCACCTATTGAACTCATTGTTGAATAGATGTTATTTGTTTTATCAACGATCTGCTCATAACCAGCCAAAGCCGTGATGTTATGTTTTCCAAAACTTTGATTATAGGTTAACACATAGTTGGTGAGTAACTGGCTGCTTTGTGCATAGGATTTAGCAAGGCCATTGGTTGAAGATGCAACAGGGCCAAAATCATAAGAGTTCTGATAAAAATCAGTTGTTTCTAAAAAATAGCTATATCCTAAAGTGGTCCTGAAATCCAGGTGAAATGGAAGCTTCAAATCAGCATATGCATTTCCCTGAAAATTATTTTTCACATCCTGTGCACCCGCTGAGTTAACGGCGCCTAAAGGATTTGGCCCTCCAAAAGCAATTTTATAACCGGCCGGTTCTGTTCCGTAGTTTCCATCCTTGTTATAAAGCGGGATAATAGGCTGCGTACGGAACGGCGCGTTGTGCAAATCAGCTTCGGCGCCTACAAGCGGTGATGTGATACGCTGCGATCCGTCAATTTGCTCGCCTATGGTGAGGTATTTGCTTAATTTGTAATCCGTATTAACGCGTGCACCGCCGATGTTCGAGTAGTTTTTTATAAAAATGCCCGTTTGCTGATTGTAAAATCCCGATGCCAGGTAGTTTACATTTGGTCCGGCGCCCGAAATAGAAAGATTGTAGTTTTGTTCAGTACCGTTGCGGTATAATTCGTCAACCCAGTTGGTATTGGCCAGGGTATCAGTTTTGGTTGCACCCGCAAAGAATGAAGGATTAACCAGGTTTTGCAGTTTAATAAAATCGTCCCGGTCAAGCAATTGCACCAATTTTGGGTTTGTAATGCCGTACCTGCTGCTGAACGTTACCTGTGGAGGGCCCTCGCCACTGCCTCTTTTAGTAGTAACCAGTATAACACCACCGGCAGCGGCCGAACCATAAATGGCTGCGGACGCCGCGTCTTTGGCAATATCGATGGAGACGACGTCCTGTGGATTAACGTTGTTCAGGTCAGCCTGCCTAACGCCATCAACAATGTACAATGGGTTCGGTTGGTAAAATGAAGCAATGCCGCGTATAATAATTTGCGGAACTGCGTCAGGCGCTGCCGAATTTTCAATTACGTTAACGCCGGCAACCCTTCCCTGCAGGGCTTCAATCGGGTTGGTGATGGGCTGGTCTTTAAACGCATCGCCCCTTACCGAAGAAATGGAGCCGGTTACGTCCTTTCGTTTCTGCGTTCCGTAACCAACCACTACCACTTCATTTAAGGCCTCCGGCGTTTCAATAAGTGTTACATTGATCACCGATTGGTTGTTTACCGGAGATTCCTGCTTGATAAAACCGATCATCGAAAATTCAAGTACATCATTGCTATTGACATTCAATGTGTACTTACCGTTTACATCGGTAACGGTGCCTGATTTACTGCTTTTTATGACGATTGATACGCCTGGCAATGGTTGCCCCTTTTCGTCGGTAACGTGACCGGTAACCGTTGTTTTTTGAGCCATGGCCCAGGTGGACAGCAGTAAAAACAAGGGGCATAAAAATAATTTTAGTAACTGTTTTTTATACATAATGCTTAGATTTTAAATTGATAATTGATTTGGTTGTTATGGTGAATGGTGATTAACCATATTGGGATTGCGGCCTGTCGCAAAAAAAAACGAACGCGACAGGTTGTTGGCCGCCTGCGTTTGCTTCAGTTAGCAAACACCTTGCGTAGGCGCACTTAAATAACAGCTGGATTGCTTGAAACATCCTCATAACACTTTAAGATTTGGCAGGAAATTGGTTTATAACGTGGCAATAAAAAAAACCTTAAAAAAGGCTGTTATCGCCATATCAAAGTGAAGGCATTAAAAATGCAAGTGCTAATTTCAAAGGCAAAATATAAACCAGGAGAATGCAGACATTAATACAACTAATTAAAAATCAGTTAATTGAAAAATAGCCCGGGGGTTTGAAATATAAACGTAGTATAAGGCTGATTACAAATCGACGCATCATTTCACTACTGTTTTAAACTATGTTTTGGGCAATTTAAACTTTAGCTTTTTTGAATAAACCACTAAGAACACGATGAACACAAAGTTTTACCGATCTAATCACTATGGGAAATTTTGATGATAACCTTTCGTTATCTTGCCGGGGGCAGGGCAAATGCATTAAATTAGTTTTAAGCTTATTAGCGTTGAGTCCGGGAAACGGGGCGGTTTAAAGCATAGATTTTTTTAACCACAAGGGCACTAAGAACACTATAAACGCGGACTACTTTGTGGAACCTTTGTGCACTTTGTGAACCTTGTGGTAAAAACTATTAACTATAAAAATTAAGCGCAATGGTTGAACTGAAATATCAGATAATTTTTATTAAAAATAATTTTAATACATCCACCCGGGTTATTTTGCGGGGGACTATTAAATAAATAATAGAAATTGATAACTTAGGCAAGAACCGGCAAGATTTTCTATGAGCGAAAATGAGATTTCAAAAATCGTGTTTGATTGTGCGCTAAAAGTTCACAAAGCGCTTGGCCCCGGCCTGCTGGAAAGCGCCTATGGAGAATGTTTATTCTATGAGCTAAATAAAACCGGACTGAAAATTGAAAAACAAAAACCGCTGCCGTTGATATATGAAGATGTAGTACTCGATGTCGGCTACAGGATTGATATAATTATAGAGGGTAAATTTATCGTTGAAGTAAAATCAGTCAGCGCCTTAAATGATATTCATGTAGCGCAAATCCTGACCTACTTAAAACTGTCAAATTGCAAACTGGGATACTTGATAAATTTTAATGTCAAATTGATTAAAGATGGTATCAAGCGGGTTATAAACGGAACTTTATAAGCATTAAGCCAAAATAAAAAAACAAGCCCCTTTTTACAGTTTCAATAGCTTCTTTGTGTCCTTTGCGGGCTTTGTGGTGAAAAAATTTTAAACCACAAAGTTCCCAGGTACACAAAGTTTTTACGATGAATTTAAAATGCTTCTCTCCCGGACCTTATTTTTTTGGTTTTATTGGTTAAACATCTGTTCTAAATGGCTTTTATCGCCATGATAGCCTCCTCAAATTCATCATTCGAGATAAGCGACTTCGCTTTTATGCGGGCCTTGTAATTGTAGATGGTGTTTACGGAATAATCGAGAATGTGTGCGATCTTTTCGGTATCGGTAATGCCAAGCCTTACCAGTGCAAATATCCGGAGATCGGTATTTAACAATTGATTGGGAAGAAGCTTAACATGATTTTCGGCACTGAACAGCGCGTTATAGGCCGGAACGAAATTGGGGAATATTTTTAGAAATGCCTTGTCGAAATTAAGAAAGAGTTCTTCGCGTTCTTTGTTCAGGTTAATGTTGTTGACCAGGATACGGATGTCGTCAAACCGTTTGGTCATTAACTTATTATCTACCGACCGTTTAAACCTGTCCAGCTTTTCAATATATTCGGATATCAGGTTAAAATAGTAGCCAATATACTCTTCTTTTATTTTGTTGGCTTCATCCAGCTTGGTTATGGTCTCCGTTAAGTTATGGTTCGCTTTCAGGATAATTTTATCCGCTATTTTTAATTTTTGCAACTGTTTATAAATGATCACCGCAAACACGATGATAATAATTGCCAGCACGGTAAGCAAAGAAGCGTAAAAGAATAAGGCCCGGCGCTGACCCTCGACGGAATTGATGCGTTCGGCCGCAATTACCGGCAGAATTGCGCTTACTTGTATTTTGCGCTGCCGGGCGCCATAATAAATAGCATCATCGAGCGCCTGTTTTATATATACATAGGCATTTTCAATGTCTCCGCGCTGATGCAACAACAAGGCAAGGCTGGTCATTGCAGCGGTCTCTTTGGTGGACGACTGTATGTCGGACATTGCGGCCTTTATCAGCAGGTTGATCGCACTGTCCGCCCGGTTTTCGCGAATGTAAATATCACTTAGCGTGGACGCCGTAATGGCGAACTGGTGGGCAGGCAGCCGGTAATTATCGATCAAATCTTTAAGGTTGATGACCGCTTTGGCCATATTGCCCGTTTTTAGATATCTTAACCCCGTATAGTAAACATATTCAAATGAATTTGGCTTGCACAGCGCAGTTGCCGAGTCGATGTATTTGCCGGCCCTGGCATTATAGACAGGCGTATAATAATTTTCCTGGTCATAGTCGGAAAGGTCATAATAGGTTCGCGCCAGCAAAAAATAATATTCCTTTTTAGCCCCCGTGTCCAGCAGTTTTACGTTAACCGCCCTCAATGAGTCGAAAACTTCTTTAAACATCCCCGATGAAAGGAATATAAAACCGAATTTCACCCTCGTCGCGTCGATCTTTTTAGGGTCTTTTAATTGATAGGCCGTCTGCTGCAGCTTTTGCGCATAACGAAACGCCTCGTTGTAATTAAATGATTTATATTCCTCGTACAGATTAGTGTAAATACGATACCAGGCATTAAGGTCGGGCCCTGCGTCGTTCAGGTCATGCTGCAGTTTTTCTATCCTTTTTAACTTTTCACCATCAAAATCCTTTTTCTGATCCACAAAGGTGTTGAGTTTTGAAAAAAGGCTGTCCCCCCCAACATTCGCAAATACCGAATGAAAGAAAAATAAAAACGACATTAAAAGTAATACCCGTTTCATACAAAAGAAAAAGTCACAAGGCAATTGTGGCGGCTGCCTTAATGGTTGACCCGATAAAGTTATAAAAATATTCCCTGATTGCGTTTTAACCCACAGGTAAAGTCAGGGCAAACGCATTAAAAATGTTTTTTATAAAGATTGTACGCCATGACAGGAGGTGACTTCATGTGGATGAAATTCCCCAATTACTATGAAACATATTGAAAATCAGCATATTACATAATGGTGTTTAAGAACTAAAAAAATAAACTATTAATTATCAATAACTTACAAAACAAGGCAATTTCTTAAAAAAGCAAATAGGCTGATAATGAGCATGTTTCACAATGTTCCACTTTGTTCCGTGAGTAAAAATGGAACGCTTTGGAACGCTTGCAGTGCTACCCGTCCTTGCCCTTTAAATGCCCCTTCTTTCTAAATTGATCTCAATAAGCTTAAAATTATTTTAATGCGTCTGCCCTGCAGGTAAAGTTCTTTTTTGCAGGCGCAGAATCACGCCCGTGCGGATATCATTTACTGAATACACCTTAAGTAACAGAAAAGAGGCTGGCCGAAATGTCACTTTCGAGCAGCCTCTTTTGCTCCTGGTCCCGTATCTGCGCGACGAACCGGCGCCCTTGTTTCATAAACCGAAGCCAAGGGTACTTATCTGCCAGGCGCCGGATTATTTGTTTATTAATACCTCGTTCGCTAATTCTTTCGTGCCTTCAATTTTGTCGGTATAGGTAAGGCCCAGTATCTGCGTTACCAGGGGGTAAATATCCACATTGGGAAAAGGCGCTACTTTGGTATGCTGTTTAAATGCCGGTCCCCAGGCAAAAAAAATGGCATGTACGTCTTTTACCATTGCTGGGTCGTAGCCGTGCTGTCCCCGGTCAAGCTGCCTGTTATAAAGGTTGAACAATTTAGGCCAGTGCGGTAACAGTACAATATCGCCGATCCGGTTTTGCCGGTCGTCGCTTTTGGACGAATGTAAATGCGCCGGCATATCCTTGCGCAGGTAAACGTCATAATCGCCGGCTTCTTTTTTCAGCGCGTCGTAAGTTGGTTGAATATCTTTGGCATTTTTGGCAATCAGTTCAACCACCACGCGGTCGCCGGAGATGAAGAACTTCGAGGTATCCAGGGCGGCAGGGGTGGGCAAAGGGTGTTTGGTATCCGGCTCCGTCATGCCATGGTCCGATACAAAAATATAATTTACCTGAAGCCCGGTGGTGTTCACCGCCTGCGTAAGCGCATACACCGTTGAATCGACAGATTGAACGGATTTGGCTACTTCAGGCGAATTTGGGCCATACTTGTGCCCCTCGTCGTCAACCTCCGGCAAGTAAAAGGTAATGAGGTGCGGGCGCCTGCCGGCAGGCATTTTCAGCCAATTTACTACGGTTTGTATGCGGTCGTTAACAGGTATCTTTTCGTTATGCTTATAATAATAGGTAGAATAAACGCCTTTTATAGCAGCGTCGGAACCTACCCAGTAAAAATTGGCGGCAAGCATGTGCTGCTGCTCGGCCAGTACCCAAAGCGGGGTGCCGCCATACCATGTACCATCCTGGGTTGCGGCTTTGTTACTTGAGTTGTAATAGGTTTTGCGGTCGCGGTCGTAAAAAATATTCTGCACGATGCCATGATGCGCGGGGTACAAACCGGTAGCCATGGCATAATGATTTGGATAAGTGACGGAGGGGAAGCATGGTATCATAGAGGACGCCTTAACACCTTCGTTGGCAAAAGCCAGCAAGTGTTCCGCTTTATATTCTTCGGCATAATCATACCGGAAACCATCGGCCGAGATAAGGATAACATAGGGTTTGCTTTCCTGCTCCGCGCTGTTTTGCCTGCCGGGAATAACCTGCTGCGTGGTATCCTGGGCCAGGGCTGCAAAGGAGCAAGCAAAAGAAAGCGAAAAGAATAACAGTTTTTTCATAACATAAAAATGATGCGCTAAATTTAGTGGAGTTGGATTAGGCAGATGTTAGGGATTGATGTGGGTTGTAAATTCCCGCCGGTTCGAGCCCGCTTAAACCGGCGGGGAACCATCTGTTGGACTAAATTGCTGATAACTGCTAATTCCTGAAATGGCAATAGCGTATAATCTTATTGCCTGAGTTGCTGCAGTATTTTCTTACCGTTCTCACTTTTCGGATTAAGCTCAACAGATTTTTCATACATCCTGATAGCCTCTTGTTTTTCGCCGCTTTTCAGCAATGCCTCTCCGTAACTGTCAAAAACATTCCAGCTATCCGGGTGTAAAAGCGTGTTTAATTTAAAAACGGCTAATGCTTCTTTATTTTTTCCCTCGTTGAGTAATGAATATCCCCATGAATTCAGGTCGTCCTCAGAATGCCTGCTTAATGCTTCCGCTTTTTTTGTTTCGTTGGAAGCGTTGATGTTATAATCGAGCACTTTGGCCATTAAGGTTGTCCTTGATTTGGTATCAAGTGTTTCGGCATAAACTTTGGCAATGCTGTTGATGACCAGTGCAGGATTATCGATAAAAATATAGTGGCCACAGTCATAGGCCGTGATGGCTGTACGGTTGCCTGCAGCCCTTACAAATTCCTCATGACAACGTCGCCAATCATCGATGTCCCGGGCATTGCTAAAAGGCGGACGGCCAGAAACAAAGTCGATCACCGGGATATTGGCCGGAAAAGGACTTTCCCGAACCAACTTTACATTGGCGCTTAAATCTCCGAATTGGTAGTAAAGCCCTGGCTGTTTTGTTTTTATCGCCACCTTGTCGATATCATTTTGGCGCTGAAGGGCGCTAAGCCTGCTGTCGAACCAGCAGCTGGTACTTCCGTCAATCAATACTGCTGCTTTTACCTTGTCGGGATGGCGGCGGGCGTAGACAGTTGCAGAAAATGCGCCCTGTGAATGGGCCACCAGGATGATGTCCTTATCATACCCCAGCCGGTACAATGCTGTTTCCAGCCCCAAAATACCGTTTAATAAACCGTGCTTGTTAGTATCCAGCGCACTTTTGCCAAAACCGGGCCGATCATAAGTAATCAATGTAGTACCGGTTAATTCGGAAATCGGTTTAAGCAACCCGGTCCAAACCGAGGCATCGTCGCCACCGCCGGCTTCAAATAAAATTGGTGTGCCTCGTCCTTTAACTATGTAAAAATGAAGTTTGTAATTGCCGGCATCAACTAAAGTGTCAATCGTTTGGTAATTGGCAACCTGGTAGGATTGCCCGAATGTGATGCATCTAAATAATAGGATGCCGGATAACAGTAAGTATCTCCTCATAAGTCGTTTTAACGATTTAAGTCTGTTTAAAATCATGCCAATTCCTAAATTATTGACAAGTAACGATTTACACGGCGTTCAGCGAAAATGCTGTAACAGAAACGGACAAGGGATGTTCGTTTTTAACATTATTTGGGGGGGAGTGACCCGTCCTTGAGTATCCAGGGACGATGTTTTGATGTGAAAGTTGTGTGTTCAGAATGATTATGCTG
>Ga0206949_1074_pt1 | contig 34578 bp, 32 predicted proteins | sample Alteio_BWOrgHeat_40_FD_153240 | JGI IMG/M metagenome (GOLD analysis project Ga0206949, IMG submission 153240) | Enriched cells from forest soil in Barre Woods Harvard Forest LTER site, Petersham, Massachusetts, United States -... | ecosystem: Environmental > Terrestrial > Soil > Temperate forest >...
TTATGGGCGTGTTTACTGGCGTGCATATTCGGCGAACTATCGCAACAAAGCGTTACGCCGCATTCCTGGCAGGTGCGCAGATGCATCCATGTGTCGCCTGTTTTAATACATTCTTCACACACATAGTCTTTGGCGTGTTTCAACTTTTTTATGGCGCTCAGGTGTTCACATACGTTGTCTTCCATGGCAGATTTTTTTATATTGAATAGCTAAGGTATCAATTTATTTACTTTTCGCCATCCCGCGAAATGCGTTACTTGCGCTAATTTATTCCGGCATGATAACTACAACGCAACAAGCAAAACAACTAAGTGGTTTTTCGATTTTTATTCTTTTGGTGTTCTTAACTTCGTCGGGGATGGCACAACAGAAAGGCTTATCGCCTGTAAATCAAATTCTGGCCAATATCAACGCGCCGCAATTTAAGGCAGCTACTTATGATATTACCGTTTTTGGCGCGGTGTCCGATGGTAAAACGGACATTAGGCCCGTGCTGGATAAAGTGATCAGCCAGTGCAGTACATCAGGCGGCGGGCAGGTGGTGATACCCAAAGGCGTTTTTTATATCGCCGGGCCGGTGGTGCTCAAAAGTCACGTCGACCTGCATTTTGAGGATGGCGCCGTACTCATCTTTTCTTCGGACGAAAAAGATTACCTGCCTGCTGTACTTACGCTTTGGGAAGGCACGGAGCTGTTTAATTACTCGCCGCTGTTTTATGCTTATCAATGCTCGGATATTGCCGTAACCGGGCACGGAAAAATCGTCGGTTCCGCCAGTAAAAACTTTGCCAAATGGCGGCCGCAGCGTTCGCCGGAGCAAACAACACTGCGGCAAATGGGCGGCAACGGCACCCCTGTTTATAAACGTGTTTTTGGCGAAGGCTTTCACCTGCCGCCGGACATGATCCAGTTTTTCGGCTGCAAAAATGTGCTGATTGATGGCATATCCATTGAAGATTCGCCTTATTGGGTGATCCATCCCGTACTGTGCAATAACGTTACCGTCCAAAACGTCACCATCAATAGCATGAATTTAAATAACGACGGCTGCGACCCGGAAGCCTGCACCAATGTGCTGATCCAGCGCTGCAACTTTACCGTAGGCGATGACGGCATTGCCATCAAAGCCGGTCGCGACCAGGATGGCTGGCGCATCGGCCAGCCGACAGAAAATGTGATCGTGCGTAACTGTATTTTCAATTCAAAAACAAACGGGCTATGCATCGGCAGCGAAATGTCGGCCGGGGTACGAAACGTTTATATGTACAACGTTACCATCAAAAAATGTTTAAGCGCCGTGTATTTCAAATCAAATCTTGACCGCGGCGGCTTTATCGAAAACATCCACGTAAGCGATGTGCATTGCGACAGCGCCCGCTCGGCGGTTATCCGTTTTGAAAACAATTATCACGGCTCGCGCGGCGGGCATTATCCAACCAAATTCGATGGGTTTTATATTCAGAATATCAGCTGCGATCACTCCGGCGAAGTGGGTATTTATGCAGTTGGCGTGCAGGGTAATCCTTTGGAAAATATCCACCTTAAAAATATCACCGTGCTAAATACGCCGAAAGACCAGATCGTAGATGTGGCCAATAATTTGACGTATGAAAACGTGGTGATCAATGGGCTTAAAGTGCCTAAACCGGTTGTTACCGGGGCTATGATGTTGCATACGGATTAATCGATAAGCATTGGTAATGTGATGGTTATGGGAACTCCCCTCTTGAGAGGGGGTGCGTTGGAATGTGCTGTGGCGGGGGTGTGTCATACCGTTTTAAGGTTGAACCAATATTTTTTGGAGTAGATTTTTTATTTTCACACCTTAGCCCAATTTAATACATGCGTCGTAAAATCATTCCATATAATTCCAACCTCAAGCAATTAGCGCGGAAGTTGCGAAATGACAGCAACTTAGGCAAGGTGCTGCTTTGGAACGAATTAAAAAACAAGCAACAGTATGGTTTGGACTTTCATCGCCAAAAGCCGCTATTGAACTATATCGTCGACTTATATTGTTATGAATTGGACTTGGTGATTGAAATTGACGGGCTTTATCATACCTGGCAAGAGCAAGATGACCGGGACGTTTTACGGGACGCCGAATTGGCAGCTTATGGCTTGACCATTCTTCGTTTTTCAGAGCAGGAAGTGCGAAAAGAGATGCCCAATGTCTTGCGTACGATTGAACTACATGTTTTTAATCATAGTTCATAACTTTTAGTTGACGACAAACCTGAATAACACACCCCTCCACCCCTCTCAAGAGGGGAATCGCACGAGGCCGCCGCTTTTTTGCTCTTTCCTACCCCCGTAAGTGTGCCAACTCAATCAACCTACTATCACACCTCCGCCAAATACTTATGCACAAAACTGATAGCCATCGAGCCCTCTCCCACTGCCGACGCAACCCTGTTCATCGCGCCTGAACGTACATCGCCGGCGGCAAAAATACCGCTGCAACTGGTTTCCAGCAGGAAGGGGTCGCGTGGGTGCTTCCATATTTTGGCGAAGTTATCGTGCACACGCAAGTCGCGGCCGGTTTCGATAAAGCCTTTTTCGTCGCGGATGATATCCAGCTTTATCCAGTCGGTAAAAGGCTTGGCGCCGATAAAAACATAAAGCGCAGCCGCTTTATGAATTGATGTTTCCTTTGTTTTTAAATTGATCAAATGAAGCCTTTCCAAACAATTATTGCCCTCAGCTTCGGTGATCTCGGTGTCCGTTAAAACATGGATATTAGGGATATTTTCTATCTGCTGTATCAAATAGGCCGACATGGTATAGCTAAGGCTATCCTTGCGGATAATGATATAAACATTGCTGGCAAATTTGGAAAGGTAAACCGCTCCTTGCCCCGCGGAGTTACCGCCGCCGATTACATACACCTCCTGGCCCTTGCAGGCCGCTGCTTCCGTCATTGCCGCGCCGTAATAGATGCCGGCGCCGGTAAATTTTTCAATTCCTTTTACCTCGAGTTTTCGGTAATCAACGCCGGTGGTAATCACAACTGTACGGCTAATGATCTGCGGACCATCATCCAGCACGATGGTTTTATAACCGTCTTTTTGTGTAATATCCTTTACCGATTGCGGCGACAAAAATTCAGCCCCTAAACGTTTTGCCTGGGTAATGGCGCGCCGGGTAAGGTCGGCGCCGCTTAAGCCTGCCGGGAAACCCAGGTAATTCTCAATCCTCGAACTCGAACCCGCCTGCCCGCCCGGCGCTTTGCGTTCTATCAGTAAAGTTTTCAATCCTTCGGATGCGCCGTAAACGGCTGCTGCCAGCCCGGCAGGGCCCGCGCCGATGATCACCACATCATAAATATCATGCGTTACCGTTGTCGCTTTGCCAATTTTTTCAGCAATCTGGCGAATGGTGGGTTGGTGCATACAAACGCCATCCTCAAAAACAATCAAAGGCAACTGTTCGCGGGTTATTTTGTTCACCTCCAATTTTTCTTTCGCTTCCGGGTTTTTCTCCACATCAAACCAACGGTAGGGAACCAGGTTGCTGGCCAGGTAATCTTTGATGAGGTGCGATGCCGGGGAAAACTGGAATCCTATTAATTTTATCCCTTTAAACTCGGGGATATAATCATTTTGCCAATCGTCCAAAAGGTCATTCAAAACCGGGTAAAGCTTTTCTTCAGGCGGGTCCCAGGGCTTCATCAGGTAATAATCCAGCCGCACATCGTTTATGGCTTTGATTGCGGCATCGGTATCCGAATAGGCTGTCAGCAAAACCCGCTTGGCGTCCGGAAATATCTTTATCGCCTTCTCCAAAAAGGCGGTGCCATCCATCTCCGGCATGCGCTGGTCGCAAACAAACAGCGCCACCACATCCGAGCTGTTTTTCAAGTCGGTCAAACTTTCCAGCGCCTCTTTGGCTGATGTAGTGCTCATAATCTTGTATTCCTTGCCGTACATCGTCCGCAAGTCGCGGCTTATCGCCCGCAATACCTGGGCGTCATCGTCTATTGAGAATATTATTGGTCGTTCCATAGTGTTTGGTTGTAGTCCGAAAGTCCGAATCCCGATAGCTATCGGGACCGAAAGTCCGGAAGATGTTTAAGAAAAAATAAATCCGATCCCGATAGCTATCGGGACCGAAATCAATCAATCGGGAAGCAAACCAAAAACTCCGTCTTCCCCGGTTTTGATTCCACTTTTATCGATCCGTTATGCTGGCGTACAATACGTTGCACCACCTCCAGCCCCATGCCTGTGCCTTTGCCGACCTCCTTGGTGGTAAAAAACGGGTCAAATATCCTCGACCTGATCTCTTCAGGTATACCGGGGCCGTCGTCGCCGATAGTTACCTGTACAAACTGCCGTTCTTTTTTGGCTTTGATGGTGAGCGTACCCCTCCCGCCGGCTTCCATGGCATCCAGCGCATTGTCGATCAGGTTTGTCCAAACCTGGTTCAGCTCACCTACCATCGCGTACACTTCGGGCAAGTTTTCGTCAAATTCCTTTGCCAGTTCGATATTGCCTTTTCTGAGGCGGTGTTTGAGCAGCATAATTGTATTTTTTATGCCGATGCGGATGTCGGTGCGCTGCTTTTCAAAGCCCCGGTCCATGTGTGTAAATGTCTTAACCGAGCTCACCAGTTCGGCAATTCTCCGCGACGATTCCTGAATATCCTGCACCATACGCTCGGTAGTGAGCAGGTTATTTATCCAGTTAAAGACCGGCGAACAATAGGCAGTGGGGATATGGCTGCAAAGTGCCTCCAGGTTATCAATCATAAAACCGAATTCAACGAAATTCTCAGCCATGTCATAGCTATTTTCCACGTTGCGCTCATCCAGCCAGTCTATGATCTCTTCTTCGCGTTTGGTTTTTTCTTTCAGCGTAAGTTCTTCCGGTGCGCTGATCGCCAGCAGCCTGAATAATTCGGTATTTACAGCGTCAACCTGTTCGGCGGTCATTTGAATTGAAATAACCTTTTTAAATGTTTCGGGCTGCATCTGTAAATGCTCCAATAACGAGGCTGAATCGCGCACAATGGCCGATGCCGGGTTATTCAGCTCATGCGCCAGGCCGGCGGAGAGTTTGCCCAGCGCCATCATCTTTTCGTTTTGCTGTTGCATCGCGGTAAAATCGCGTACGCGGTTGCTCATTACGTGTACCAGCGCCTGGGTAAGTTCAAAATGGTCTTTTATCATCTCCCTGATACGCTCCGTCGGGAACGACAGCACCTCCACTTCGCCGACGGCCTGGCTGGTCACCGTGGCGACCACTGCCCGCGAATAGGGCAAATAACCGGTCACCTCGCCGCCATTAAAGGACGCTATCTCGCGCCGGCTGCCATTCTGTATAGCATACAATACGATATGCCCTGCGATCACAAAATGCGGGCCTGCTATCTTCTGCCCTTGCACGGTAAGGCTTTCGCCATCTTGCAGCGTGTACTGGCTACAGTTATCAATAAGCCATTGCAGCTGTTCATCAGGCACATTTTTTAATGCGTCGAAGGATTTTAATGTTGAAACGGTTACTGCTTGCATTGTTTAAATGTAGGGATTATTCTTTAATTTGGTCGAAAAGTCGGAAAAGTCCGACCTTGCGCCGCCGCTAAAGCTTAGTCGGCACGCGGTAGCCTTAGTGGTGACGCAAAGTAAAGCAATCGGTGAAATCACAAAAAATAAAATCGGTGAAATCATCAAAAAATAAAATATGGAAGTAAAAAACAAAAATGACGGTAAGCGCGGCGTTTTCTATATAGAGGACGATGGAAAAGAGATCGGCTTAATGCATTACACCTTCGCCGGCCCGGGTAAAATGATCATAGACCATACTGAAGTTAACGATGTGTATGAGGGCAAAGGCCTTGGGAAACAGCTGGTAAAAGCCGGGATAGATTACGCGCGCGAAAACCATTTGAAAATTTTACCGCTGTGCCCATTCGCAAAAAAAATATTTGATCTGACGCCGGCGTTTGCGGATGTGCTTTTTTAGTTCATGGTTCATGGTTGATAGTTCATGGTTCATAGTTCATGGCTAAACGCGGTTAGATTGTTACACGGATAAGCCAGGCATTACGTTAAATAAATTAATCCTATGAAATATACGCTCGAAAACCCGGTAGTTTCCAAAATTGGAACGGAAAAGTATAAATGCGTGGTTAACTGGCGCCACGGAAAGTTCATTGCCGATGAACCTGATTTTAAGGGCGGCCATGACAAAGGGCCCGATCCTTACACGCTGCTGTTGTCTTCAATAGGCACCTGCACGCTGGCCACGCTCAGGATGTACATCGACCGCAAGGAATGGAACATACCTGAAATAACCGTTTCGGTAAATATGTACATCGATGAAGTCGAGGGCAAAAAAGTAACGGTCATAGACCGCGATCTGCAGTTCTCTACAGAAATAACCGCCGAACAGCGTGAACGCCTGGTGTATATTGCCAAAGTGTGCCCGATATCGAAGACACTTGAGGGAGACATAAAAGTGAGGACATTTGCCTACGGCAAGGATGAGGATGTAAAAAAACATTTGTATCCCGACGATGATATTACCGTGGTGTGGAAGCCTGAGCTTTGCCAGCATGCCGCCCGCTGCGCCACTCAGTTACCGCAGGTATTTAATCCTAAGGCGCGGCCCTGGGTAAACATGGACGGCGCTACTGCCCAGGAAATCAGGGAACAGGTGGCAAAATGCCCAACGGGGGCCTTGAGCATTGCTGGTAAGTGATTAGAGACTGGAGATTAGAGATTAGTCTAAAATAAAGGCCTTATGTTTCGGTCAAATTAACTGGTAAAAAAATTTATCCGCCAAATTGGCGGACGCCGAGAAGGCACGGAGAAACACAGAGAAAAAAATTACAGACTATTAAGGCTTTGTGTTCTCCGCGTTTTTCCTTTGTGCTCTCTGTGGTAAAAAATTCTTTAGTTATAGACCGAAACTTCATAACCAATCTCTATTCACTAATCTCTAATCTCTATAATAGGCTTATTCATGAAGAAATAAAAGAAAATACCACCGACAACATATAACATCACGTCTATCCAGTCAGCCGTATATTTTGCGGACAGCCAGGGCAACAGCCCTTCAAAAACAACGCTTACATAAACCACCACAAAAACCACATGCCATACCGAAAGCACATAATAGTTGCTTTTGTAGATAATAACGCGCTGAAACCAAAGCCCCAGGTTGGCAATAACGGGTATGGCAAACGCATCGGTAAGGTAACCGTTTAAGTAAGGCAGCGGGTGGCCGGTTTTGCGCAGGATAATAACGATGAGCCATATCACACATCCCGCCAGGAACCAGGGGTTAAGCAGCGTTTTCATCTGTTTAACCGGGTAAAAGGCTAATAAGCACCAGCATTGCGGATACGAAAATAAAAAACGCGATTTGCAGCAAAATGACCACCCAGCGCACCCGGTTCAATGATCGCTTAAACCATTGTTTCATTGTGCCGTCGCCCGGCCCGACGTAGAGATAGTCATCCTCCTGCTGTAGCTGTTTGGTCACCTTTTTCTCTATCTCGCGCGAAAATTGCCGCGACTCTAAAAACCCGCCGCAAAACAGGCAGCGGTCGTCTATGTCGCCCTGCCACATCGTCCATTCGCCGCAATTGGGGCATTTTATTTCGCGTACCTGTGTCATTGGTTATCTCCAAATCAAATATAAAATAAAATATGGGTTGCTCATCAATACCCCAGACTTACAAAGTTTCATAAACTCCACAAGTCTTCCTCATTATACTTACATTAGATAAAAAAATTCAATCCTGCTTTACTCCCTGATTAATGAAAAAATTCCTTATCCCTATTCTTTGCGTATTAGCGCTCCAAAGCAACGCACAGCAAACAACCGATCCCCGTTTTGCCGGCCTCGATACCGCCTTTGCCCGCGTTCTTAAAACCTGGCATGCGGCCGGTTTTGCAGTGGCCGTTATCGAAAAAAACAAGGTGGTGTACGCACAAGGCTTCGGCTACCGCGATGTTAGAAACAAATTGCCGGTCACACCCAATACGTTGTTTGCCATAGGCTCGTGCAGCAAGGCGTTTACAGCCACTTTGATAGGCAAATTACAGCAGGACGGCAAACTGGATATTGATAAACCGGTAACCAATTACCTGCCGGAACTGAGGTTTTACAACGATGCTATGAACAATACCATTACCCTGCGCGATATGATGAGCCACCGCACCGGGTTGCCCAGGCACGATTTGTCGTGGTATCTTTTCAACAATCCATCAACCGACAGCCTGGTGATGCGCATACAATACATGGAACCCACTTATGGCGTACGGCAAAAATGGCAGTATAACAATTTCATGTTCGCGTCACAAGGGGCATTGGTGGAACATTTATCTGGAAAAAGCTGGGGCGATAATGTAAAAGAGAAATTTTTTATGCCCCTGGGAATGACACGGTCGAATGTAAGTATTCCCGAACTTGAGAAAAGCGAAGATATTGCTGTTGGCTATGGCTTGAAGAAAGATACCATCATCAAAAAACTGGATTACTACCATATCGACGGCATGGCCCCCGCCGGCGCTATTAATAGCAACGTGAATGATATGGCTAAATGGGTAACCGCCTGGATAAATAACGGCAAGTTTAACGGGAAGGAAATTATCCCCGAAAGTTTCCGCAACGAAGCGATTAGTTCCCAGTCGATTATTGATGGGGCATTGCCCGGCAAGGAAGCACCGGACATCTATTTTGCCAATTACGGTTTCGGCTGGATGCTGGGATCGTACAAAGGCCATTACCGCGTGGAGCATGGCGGCAACATCAATGGCTTCTCGGCCAGCACCTGCTTTTTTCCATCGGATAGTGTAGGCATTGTGGTGTTAAGTAACCAGGATGGTTCCGCGGTACCAAGTATTGTACGGAACCTGATCTCCGACCGGATACTCGGCCTGAAATACCACGACTGGAACAGCGACCTGAAGCACGAAGCCGATAAAAGCAAACAGGAGGCTGAAAAAATAAAAAAAGAAAAAGTGGCCCCGGTAAAACACCCGGCCACGCATTCGCTGGATGATTTTGCCGGCAACTACAAGAATCCCGGTTACGGCACTATGAAAATGTTTGTTAAAAACGATTCGCTGTTTGTAAAAACCGTTACCCACAACATTTGGCTGCGGCATGCCAATTATGATATTTTCGAGGTGTTTGATGTTGATCCGAAGGAAGGGATTGACACCACCGACTTTGGCGGCCTGGACTTACAGTTCAGGATGAATGTATCAGGGGATATTGACGCCGTTGAAGGCAAATTGGAAGGCAGTTTAAAACCGATCATATTTACCAAAGAATTAGCAGCAAAGGCGCTCACAGCTGCCGAACTGCAAAAATATGCCGGCGATTATGCACTGGGAGGAGTAACTGTTAAAGTGTATATAAAGGACAATAAAACCCTCTTTGTATCAGTTCCCGGCCAGCCTGATTATGAAATGGTGCCGCTGGGCAACGACAAATTTGCGGTAAAAGTATTAAGCGGCTACTACCTGCAGTTTGGCCCGCCGGGCGCGGCTAAAATTACCGAGGCTACGTTTATACAGCCGAACGGTAGTGTAAAGGCAACGAAGAAGTAGTCTGAACCGTTGATTTTTCACTTATTGTTTATTTTCATAGGTGTTCAAGAGTGCTTCGCCGTTAACCTGATTTTTTTGATTCCGCTGATAGATCAAGGTCAATAAAATCATATAAATCAGCTTAATCAACGGTTCAGACATTTTCATCGCCCCAAACCATCTTTTCATCTATATTTTTTTATTGCCCGTCTATTGCGTTTTCAATTGCATAAGGTATATCTTTACTTTACGTTGTGTCAAACCAACACAATGAGTAGCTGACCTCTTTTTTCCATTATTAACCCTATGTTATGAAGATAAACCAACGCATCTCTTTTATTCCTGCAGTTTTTGCCGGCTTATTTATGCTGATCTTGTTCGGCGCGATGACAACCGGAATCTCACGCCACGCCGGACAACTGTGGACTTTGGTCAATACCGATGATACCTCCGGCATTGTCCTGGTTAAAAACCCAAATGGGCCCATCTTGGGCTATTCGTCCAAATCGGGTGTAAAAATTTTAACCGTTAACGGACTGGCCTTTAAGGACCTGGACAAAAACGGCAAACTGGACAAATACGAAGACTGGCGCCTGCCGGTTGATGAGCGGGCAAAGGACCTGGCTTCAAAGCTAACTATCGACCAGATAGCCGGTTTGATGTTGTACAGCGCGCACCAGGCTATCCCCGCTGCATCCCGCGGACCACTGGGGGCCGGCACTTACGATGGCAAGCCTTTTGCCGATGGTATGGATGCCGCCGCCATCAGCGACCAGCAAAAAGCTTTTTTAATTAAAGACAACCTGCGCCACGTACTTATCACTTCGGTAAAAAGCCCTGAAGTAGCGGCCCGCTGGAACAATAACGTACAGGCATTGGTAGAGGGTTCAGGCTTCGGGATACCTGCCAACAACAGTTCGGACCCGCGGCACAGCGCCAGTACCGGTTTTGAATACACTGCTGGTGCAGGCGGCGCCATATCGCAGTGGCCTGACCAGCTGGGTTTGGCTGCTACTTTTGATCCGGCGGTAGTGCGGCGGTTCGGCAGTATTGCCGCGCAGGAGTATAGGGCGCTGGGTATTGCAACTGCTTTATCACCCCAAATTGATATGGCCTCCGAGCCGCGCTGGGCCCGTTTTAACGGCACCTTTGGCGAAGATCCCCAACTGGATGCCGATATGGCGCGCGCTTATGTGGATGGCTTTCAAACCTCAACCGGCGCTGCCGAAATTAAAGATGGCTGGGGCTATCACAGCGTAAACGCCATGATGAAACACTGGCCCGGCGGCGGCCCCGAAGAGGCAGGCAGGGATGCACACTATGCCTACGGAAAATTCGCCGTTTACCCGGGCAATAACTTCGACGAGCACCTGGTGCCTTTTGTGGATGGCGCATTAAAACTAAGCGGGCCCACAAAAATGGTATCTGCGGTAATGCCTTATTACACCATTTCGTACAATAGGGATGCGCAGGGCAATGCCGGCAACAGTTACAGTAAATACCTGATCACCGACCTGCTTCGCACCAAATACCACTTTGATGGCGTAGTTTGTACCGACTGGGGCGTTACTGCGGACGAAGGCAAAACGCCGGATATTTTCGCGGGCAAATCATGGGGCATGGAAACCAAAACAGTTGCGGAGCGCCATTACAAAATACTAATGGCCGGTGTTGACCAGTTTGGCGGCAATAATGACGCGGGCCCGGTTATCGAAGCTTACAACATGGGCGTAAAAGAGCATGGCGAAGCCTTTATGCGGGCAAGATTTGAGCAATCAGCCGTTAGGCTATTGAGGAACATCTTTAAGGTGGGACTTTTTGAAAATCCTTATTTAGACATAGAAACAACCAAAGCAACCGTGGGCAAGCCGGAATTTATGACAGCCGGGTACAATGCCCAGTTAAAATCCATCGTGATGCTGAAGAACCACGGCAATGTTTTACCGTTGCAAAAGGGCAAAACCATTTACATGCCAAAACGATTCTTCCCTTCGGTGAGAGGCTTTTTTGGCCCGCCATCAAAGGAAAGGTATGAAGAAGCGGTTAAGGCCGACCTGATCAAAAAATATTATAACGTAACTGATGACCCTTCAAAAGCCGATGCAGCCATCGTATTTGTGAGCAGCCCGAGCGGCGGTGCAGGTTACGATGCCGACGACCTGAAAAACGGCGGCAATGGCTATGTGCCGATCACACTGCAATACGGCGCTTACACCGCTGCCGATGCCCGCGCGCATAGCATCGCCGCCGGTGACCCGGTTGAACCTGGCATTGACAATCGCAGCTATAAAGGCAAAAGCATCACCGCTGCCAACCTGCAGGACTTGAAAACCATCAGGGAAACCAAGAAAGCCATGAACGGCAAACCGGTGATCGTGGCTATCGCGTTATCCAAGCCAACTATCCCCTCCGAGTTTGAAAAAGATGCGGACGCCATTGTGGGCAGCTTTGGCGTGCAAAACCAGGCAATACTGGATATTATTTCCGGCGCGGCCGAACCTTCCGGCTTATTGCCCTTCCAGATGCCCGCCAATATGCAAACCGTTGAGCTGCAGGATGAGGATATTCCACATGATATGCTTTGCTATGTCGACGCTGATCATCATAAATACGACTTCGGTTTCGGCTTGAACTGGAAAGGCCAGATACATGATGCAAGAACTGAAAAATATGTTCGCCGGGTAAATCAGCCGCATATCAATTTAAAAAACGACGTTGCCGAACTGCACTGCTCAACTCCCGGCGCAAAAATATATTATACCACCGACGGATCGACACCGGCTTTTACCGAGGCTGACGAATATAAAAAGCCTTTTGCCATGCCAAGAAATACAACTGTAAAAGCCATTGCGAAAGTCTACGGTTATAATAACAGCAATTTGAGCGTATACAAAAACTAGCCGCCGGATCGGGCAGCTTATTTTTTCACCTATGAGTTCTTTCTCAACGGGTTAAGAACATTTTTGCCGCTTTTTTAAATTAAAGTTTGCAAACAATACCGGGTTTGAAATGTTTTCTTGTCATGAGTGAAAAATACTAATAAGCATTAAAATTTTAATATTATGAAACACTCGATCAAGTTACTGGCCGCGGGCTTATTGTTAAGTACCGGCCTTTTTGCCGCAGTTCCTGCAAAACCTACCACGCCGAAATCATCCCCGGTAAAAAAAATAGTGTCACTTACGCAGATGCCTACGAAAAAAGGTATTGAAATTAAGCTGAATGACCCGGCAGCAGGGAAAGCGGCGGTAATAATTTATGACTGGAACAACGATATCGTGTGGAAGGAGCCGCTGTCATCTAAAAAGGGCCTTGACAAGGCTTTGGTTTTAAGCCAGCTCGATAACGGCAACTACACCGTTGAGGTTTTTTTAGACAAACAGATGGTGGCGAAAAAAACCGCCCACGTTTACTACAAAGGCGATACCAAATTTGTACAACTCAAGGGTTAAGCGAAACCTTTTACTAAAAAGCATCACTTTCATTATCGGGGGGCGATGCTTTTTTGTTTGAACTCTTTTGTGTTCATCAATATTAAATTGCACAAGTTTAATGAGCTTAAACCTGCTTGCTCAGTGCCAATAATTCTTTTACTAATTCTTCCAGGCTTACCGATGCGCAGGCGATCAGCTCATCGGCGGCGCCGTAATAGATATAGAGGATATCCCCCTCTAAAACGGTACCTGTAGGGAAACACACGTCATCCACGTCCCCGGATAGCTCATAATCCAATTCAGGTTTAAATAAAGGATAAGGTAAGCGGGCTATTTCTTTAAATGGCTCGTCAATATCCATTAAGGCGGCACAACAAGAGTATTCATATCCCTTTATAACGTCTTTTACGCCATGGTAAATGATCAGCCAGCCATGTTCCGTTTCAATGGGCGGGCAGCCGCCGCCCACATAACTTACTTCGTGGGGATATTTGGGACACAAAAAAATATGCTCTTCAAAGTGCAAAAAATAATTCACCCAAAACTCATCGGTAAGTTCTGATAGCTCATTTACCGCTGTTAACTGGATATCCGGCTTTATGCGGTGCAAAAAGGTTAATTTTCCATGTATCCGCCTGGGAAAGAAAACCAGGTCTTTATCTGCCAAAATATTAGCCCCGCGGTTATAGCGCAGGTATTTTTCGTTCAGGTCGCTTTTTACTTTTGTATACCGGTCAAAATCGTCGTAAGTTATTTTGGGTACGATAATTCCCTGTTTGGTAAAATGCAGCAGATCAGCTGAGGTTGCCAGGGCGCCAAGTGCATTATCTCCGTCAAAAGCTATGTAAGTGAGATAATAAGTTCCGTCGATCTTTACAATTCGCGGGTCCTCCATGCCATGTGATTCATACTCAAATTCGGGAGATAAAAACGGTTTATCCCGGCATAACTTTACCGACACCGGCCCATCCAGCTCACAATAGCCTATGCTCGAATAATTGCCGGTATGCACCGCCCGGTAAAAGATATAGATCGTATCTCCCTCTTTGATCACCGCGGGGTTGAGCACGCTTTCGTCTTCAAATTTAAAACCGGCTTTCCGAAGGACTACACCTTCCTTTTTAACTTTTACCATCGATAAAGCCTTTTTTAAATTTTCCGTCGTCAAGACAAGCTATAATTCCTTCTACTACACGTTTGGTTTCATTGGGTCCGCTTACACAAACGGAAAACGCGCCTGATTCCCTTGCCGGATAATCGTTCCCGCCGGGAAAAATAGCATCGCCGATAAATATCATCTCCCTGATCTTAATATCCAGCACATCCCGCAGCTTAAACATTCCATACTTTTTGTCGATGCCTTTTTTGGTAATATCGATGGACGTTGCGCCGCCCAGGTTAACCGCAAATTCAGGGATCAGCTTATCCAACCGCTTCTTGACCTTTTCTCGTTTGGAAAAATCAGGGTCCCACTTCGACTTTTCGTCCAGCGGCGCCTGCTGCCCCAGCGCTGAATAAGTTACCTGGCTCCCGCGGTCCTCAATAGCTTCGCCCCAGGTTTTCTTCGCCCTAACCCCTGCCGCGTCGATCGCTTCGTTTAACGAGCTGATGATCTTTTCTTTTTGCACATCGGTAAAGTTCTCGGCATAAAGCTGCTCCCAGCCTTTTTTATACTGATAGAATTTGGTGCCGCAGGTAGGCAGGATAGCCAGTTTCTTTAGTTTAGCCCCTTTCGGCAAGCGGTCAATCACCTGTTTCTGAAACTGGGGCCAATCTCCACCGGAAATAACAGCAACCCTGGCCAGCGTTAACAAAGCAGCAAGTCTTTCCGCCATTTCCTTATCAATGGCCGCCTTGCTTTCTGCAAGCGTGCCGTCCAGGTCGAATACGATTAGTTTCTTTTGGTTCATAGTTCATGATTAGTTCATGGTTCATGGTTCATGGTTCATGGTTTATGGTTTATGGTTTATGGTTCATAGTTCATGGCAGAAGCATAAGTATCTATCGCTTAAAGCAGCGTCATCCAGGCATTTTATATCAATCATCAACCATTAGCCTTTTTCGCCATGAACGCAGCTGCCATGAACTATGAACCATGAACTATGAACCATCCGGCAAAACAACTTCCAGCAGCACAATTTTGTTTTTGGGAACCAACGGACAGGCCCCTACCGAGGCAGGCAGCAGCATTACTTCGCCCCTTTTTAAAGTATAAATATTGGTTTTATGCTCCAGGTCGCCCCCGCCCGCAATACACACCAAAATCCTGGGCATATTGTCTTTGCCCACCATAAAAGGCCCTTCCCCTGTGTGGCGCAAAACTTTAAAATGCGCATCATTCACCAACAACTCGCAAGTTTCCGGTCCATCGGGGTGAACAATCGGCTTAACGGGTTTTATATCCGTTTTATTCAGGTCTATGCATGCCAAAGCAGCTTCCACCTGCAGTTCGCGGGGCTTGCCTGTCTTTTTATCCTTGCGGTCCCAATCGTAAAGGCGGTAGGTTACGTCGCTGTTCTCCTGCACCTCAAAAACCACCACATCACCCAGGCTATGTACTGTTCCGGCTGTTATCAGCACGCTTTCGCCAACCTTCGGAACAAAACTTGCCAGCACGTCGGCAACTGCACGGTTCGCCAATTTTTGTTTTATTAGCGCTTCCGTCGTACCGGGCTTTAAACCTGCAAAAATGCGTGCCTTACTGCCGGTTTGCAGCACTACCCAGGCTTCGGTTTTGCCGTGCTCCCCTTTCGGGATATATTGCTTAAGCTGATCGGAAGGATGTACCTGCACCGACAGTACCTGCTGACAATCTAAAAATTTCAGCAAAAGCGGGAAGCGGTCGAATTTACCAGTCAGCGGACCCATTAATTGTTCGCCCGAATGCTTCATCAACTGCTTAATGGTTTCCCCTTTTAGCGGGCCATTAAATACTTTGCTGGGATGGTCGTCGCGGTCGCTCAGTATCCATGCTTCGCCGATGGGATCACGATCCGGCAATGGTTTTGATAGCAAATCGGACAGTATTCTGCCGCCCCAGGTGCGGTATTGGTAAATGGGATCAAATTTTAAAGGATAAAGTTGCGGCTCCTGCATATTCCCCTAACAGATACGAGGAGATATGGTTTGCAACCCGTTGAAATTCGAAAACCTAAACAGACTTGGGACTTTAGACTTTCGGCTTCAGATTCCTTACTACGCATTCAAATCATGTTCCATCTCCGGGTTATATTCACCCCGCCGGGCGGCATTATCTAAACTGGCGCGATGAACGAGTATTTTTTGTGCCTCCGCCACGTTTTCATCCTTACCCTTCCATATTTCCAGCGCAGGTTGCTGTATGGCGCGTGCGAAAGAGAACGTGAGCGCCCAGGGCAGTTTGCCTTTAAACTTTACGTGCATGGCATTCAGATGAGCGGTTGCTGCTTCGGCGGATTGTCCGCCCGATAAAAACGCCACGCCGGGCACCGCCGCCGGCACTGATTGCAGCAGGCAGGTAACCGTAGCTTCGGCAACTTTATCAACACTTGCCGGCTTGGGGTTGCTTAGCCCGGGCAGTACCATGTTTGGTTTCAGGATCACCCATTTCAGGTTTACGTTTTGCGCAAATAACTGGTCGAAAAGAACATGCTGCACCCTTATCGTTACGTCGAAACATTTTTTCAGATCGTGCGGGCCGTCCATCAGCACTTCCGGCTCCACAATCGGCACAATACCTGCTTCCTGGCATAGGGCGGCATAACGGGCCAACGCATGCATATTGGCTTCAATACAGCCGCGGCTGGGCAAAACGGGGCTAATGTTGATCACCGCGCGCCATTTGGCAAAACGCGCGCCCATATTGTAATAGTTTGCCAGGCGTTCCTTTAAACCATCCAGGCCCATCGTGATCTTTTCCCCCGGGAAGCCTGCCAGGTCGGTAGTGCCTTCATCAACCTTTATGCCGGGCACAATACCCTGTTTTTTAAGCATATCGATAAATAAAATGCCATCTTTGGTCGACTGGTGTATCGTTTCGTCAAACAATATAGCGCCGCTAATGTGTTTACCCAGGTTAGGCGCCGTAACAATCAGTTCGCGATAGGCACGACGGTACTCAATCGTTTGCGGGATACCTGCTTCTTCAAACCTTTTGTTGCAAGTGGGTATACTTTCGTCCATCGCAAGCAGACCCTTGTCGCCTGCAAACAGCGCCTTAATGGTGTTGGTGAGTTCTTTTGTTTTCATAAAGTGTGATGTCTCCTTTCGGGGATGGGATGCATCAGTTCCCGTTTTAATAGTCAGACAGAATGTTGAACAAGTTTACGAAAATATTGTTATATCACAGATTGAAAATGATTATTGTGATGACAGAGATTTTAATAAACCCGTTGTTTAACAAATCGTTACAAATTGATCACAGATTGAAATGATTACTATGATGACACAGATTTTATAAACCCGTACCCCGAAAAACACGCTACAAATTTCCCCGTTTCATTTCGCCCACTGCAAAATTTGCGGCCCTTGCGGTAAGCGCCATGTACAAAATTGACGGGCTTTGATTGCCTGTAGTGGCCATACAGGCGCCGTCGGTCACAAAAACATTTTTACATAAATGCAGCTGGTTATTGCCGTTTAGCAGTGATGTTGCCGGGTCCTTACCCATGCGACAGCCGCCCATTTCGTGTATATCAAGGCCCGGTGGTTGTTTGTTTTCGTTGGTTTGGATGTTTTTACAGCCGGCTTTTTCCAGCATTTCGCGGCTTTGCGTCAAAAAATCCTGTATCATGCGTTCGTCGTTATCGTCATACTCCACCGACGTGATCAGCAGCGGTATGCCCCATTGGTCTTTTTGGTCCTTGCTCAGCCGCACATGATTGCTGATCTTCGGCACGGTTTCGCCCTGCATGTACATGTAAAGCTGCCAGCCGCCCGGTTCAGTTAGCGCATCCTTGTAAGCGCCGCCCACCTCGTCGCCCGCAACAACATCCGGATGGTTGGGGCGGTACGCGCCCATAAAAGTGGTAAAACCGCCAAAATAATCCGTCTCATGCTTGTGCAGGTTGCGGTAATTGGCCAGGATCAACTCCGTTGGGTTTCTCCCGAAATAATATTTATCCAGGAAACCATCCATCGTAGCAGTGATGGAGGCTCGATAGTTCTGAAAAGCAACATATTTGCCCAGCAGGCCATTATCGTTTCCTAAACCATTTGGGAAACGGCTGGAGGTTGAGTTAAGCAGCACCAGGTTACTGTTCAATGCCGATGCATTCAAAAAGATGATCCTTGCCGAATATTCGATTACTTCTTTTGTATTGGTATCGATGACCCTCACGCCGCTGGCTTTGCCCTTTTTCTCATCATAAACGATGGAATGAACAACCGAAAACGGTCTAATCGTCAGGTTTCCTGTCCTTTTCGCCCAGGGCAGCGTAGAACTATTGGAACTGAAGTAGCCACCAAACGGACAGCCGCGCATGCACTCGTTGCGGGCCTGGCATTTGGCACGGCCCTGGTCAAGGTGTACCTGGTTGGGCCTGGTAAGGTGCGCCCAGCGGGCGTGCACCAAATGACGGTCGGGATAGTTTTCTTTTATTTTTTGGCTGATATGTGCCTGTATGCAATTCATATCAAAGGGCGGCAAAAACTCGCCGTCGGGCATGGCCTCAATGCCATCCTTGTTACCGCAAACACCGATAAATTTCTCCACGTGCGCATACCAGGGCGCCACATCCTGGTAACCGATGGGCCATTCTATCCCATAACCATAGCGTGCGGGATTAGTAAATTCAAACTCGCTCCAGCGCTGACAGGCGCGTCCCCATGTAAGCGACTTGCCCCCAACCTGGTAGCCGCGAATCCACTCAAAAGGTTTTTCCTGTATATAGGGATGATCCTTATCCTTAATAAAAAAATGCGCACAATCCTCACCAAAACCAGCCGCCTGGCTTATGTAGGGGTTCTCCTTTATAAATTCCAGCGTCATCTGCCCGCGATGCTTAAACTCCCAGGGGTTCATCGTAGCCGTCGGGTAGTCCTTCACATGCTCCACGTCGCGGCCGCGCTCCAGCACAAGGGTCTTTAAGCCCAGTTCACAAAGTTCCTTGGCAGCCCATCCGCCGCTAATCCCTGAGCCGATAACGATGGCATCGTACGTGGTTTTTATTGATGTTGACATAATATAATTGGTGAAGGTAAATGTAGGAAATTTGATTGAGTTGGATAATTTGATAAGGTAGGATTGATTTTAAAAGTTGCACCCGGCAACTCTGCCGACCCTCGAGAAATATTTGGCGGAGTTTTTGCCCTATTAATTCAATAAACCGATAATTTAAGCCAAATACCCACATGTACTACCAAAAACCCCTGCCTTCATTTGATTTACGAGGAATAATCGCCTCATTATGGTCGTTATTATTGCCCCGGCCGGCGACAAAAAAATATGTGCTCATATTAGTATATTGTAAATAATTATATATTTATCCTGTCCAATATTGGATATGGAGCAAAATAATATACCCTTCTGGAGTTCGGCAGATGTAATGGTCGCTATAAATGCGCTGCTGCCGTTGCTTGCTTTGTTAATTGGCTATAGTTTGGCGGTATCAGCCGGCCGGATTAAACGAAAGCCCATATTGGTATTTTCTTACGAAACAGGGGCGGGCTGGTTCCTGAGCAACGTTGGGCAGGGCCCTGCCCTGAACATTACTGTTGCTATGAAAGGGCAATCAGGCGACTGGAAGCATTTTGTCCGGATTACGGCTTTGCCCGAAGGATCGAAATTTCAGCTTACCTGGCTCGGCAAGCTTGACGTGCCGAGGTTAGGCGGAGTTTACGAAGATGCTGAACGAATCTATTACACCACCATAAGCAAGAATGACAAGAATGGATTTTTCAGCGGGGCAAAAATAGCCATATCAAAAGAAGTTGAAATTTTGCGATACCGGAAGCTTATGCCGATGTTAACAAAAGACGATATTATATAGATCCCAATAATTCCTGGGCCGCTCCTTCATCCAAAAGCACTACTGCGGAAGTTAAAGTTTGAAAAATTGAAGCAGGCAGTTGGCCTGTTATTTCACCCTGCAAAGCTTGTTTAATAATTGCTGCTTTTTTACTTCCTGCCGCGATGAGCATAGACGTTTCAGCTTCCTGCAGGTGTTTCAGGCCCAGCGTTATGCCTTCGGTGAGCTTAGTTTCCTGCTTAAAATATTTTTGCCCGACCGTAATGGTAATCGGGTCCAGCGGGGCATGATGTGCATAAAGGTTAAAATCGGTACCAGGCTCGTTAAGCCCGATATGGCCGTTCATCCCTATTCCTACAATCATCATATCCAGCGGGCCATGCTGTTTGATAAAATCATCCATATCCCGGCAGGCGGCATCAAGGTCAGCGGCTTTGGCATCAAAAAACTTCACCCGCGGTGGTTTTATATTTAGCGGCGAAAAGAAATTTTCATTCAAAAATTGTGTGCAGCTGCCATCGTCTTCTCCGCCCAGGCCCACCCATTCATCCAGTCCTACAAAATAACATCGACTAAAATCAACCTTACCTGCCGCAGCGTCGGCGATCAAATACCGGAACATCCCGGCAGGTGAATCACCCGAAGGGAAACAAATAAGCGAAGCCGGTTTTTGCTTTACCTGCGCAATAACCAGGTCGGCCGCCGTGCGGCTCATCGCGTTGTAATCTTTGGTAATAATTAATTTCATGTTGTTCATTAGTTCATTGGTTCATTGGTTCATTGGTTCATTAGTTCATTAGTTCATTAGTTCATTAGTGGATGGTGGCTATATGTCAATTTGATTTTATCGACTTTCTACCAATGAACTAATGAACCAATGAACTAATGAACTAACTAAAGGAGTTCAAACCCGCCCTCCAGCCTGATATCATCCGATGCGCTGCCGATCATCAGTTTAAATTCTCCCGGTTGGGCGCCCCATACCAATTGGTCGTTATAAAACGACAGCTTTTCCTTGTCGATAGTAAAGGTAATGGTTTTGGTTTCGCCGGGCTGCAGCATTACTTTTTCAAAGCCTTTAAGTTCCTTAACGGGTCTTACCGGCTGCGATACCAATTGGCGAAGGTATAGCTGGGCCACCTCTTCGCCAGCGTATTTACCGGTATTTTTTAGATCGAACGAAACGGTAATCTTCTCATTATTGTGTATGGATTTTTTGCTCAGCTTCAGGTTGCTATAGCCAAAAGTGGAATAGCTTAGCCCATAGCCAAATGCAAATTTGGGGCTGTTAGGCAGGTCGATATAGGCGGACGTGTAATTTACATCATTATCATTCTGCGGCGGCCGGCCGGTGCTATAGTGATTGTAATAAATGGGTATCTGCCCTTCGGTACGCGGGAAGGTCATCGGCAGTTTGGCCCCTGGGTTGTAGTTTCCGTAAAGCACATCGGCAATGGCATTACCTGCCTGGTTACCCAGCCACCAGGTATATAAAATGGCCGGAACATGATCGGCAGTCCAGTTAAATACCATTGGGCGTCCGGCCATCAATAGCACCACTACCGGTTTCCCCGTCGACATTATTTTTTGGATCAACTCTTCCTGCACACCGGGGATATGAATGTTCGCGCGGCTTTTGGCCTCACCGGTCATGTCAGACCTTTCACCCATTGCCATGATCACCACATCGGCTTGCATGGCTGTTTTATAGGCCTCGTTGAAACCGGCGTGGCTGGTATCGGTTATATCGCAGCCTTTGACATACAATAATTTCGTATTGCCGGCAGCCTGCTGCATGCCTTCGTAGAGCGAAACGACCTGGCTCACATCGCCCACATCCAGCGACCAAAAACCTTTCATTTCTCCTTTTGATTTCACCAAAGGCCCGATGAGCGCTATGGAATTCAAGTTTTTTGACAGCGGTAAAACTTGCCCCTGGTTTTTCAGCAGCACGATGCTTTTTCGGGCAATATCCCTTGCAGCCGCTACGTGTTCGGGCCTGTTTAGCACACTTTTTTCGCGGTCAGCATTGCTGTAGCGATAAGGGTCATCAAACAAACCCATTTCAAATTTCTTCGTCAGGATACGCCTCACCGCGTCATCAATCATCGCTACCGAAACTTTTTTATCGGCCACCAGCTTTGCCAGGTTGTTGATATAGCTGCGGCTTTCCATATCCATATCATTGCCGGCTTTTAGTGCAAATTCCGCAGCCTGGTAATTATCTTTTGCATAGCCGTGCGGCACCATCTCGCCAATCGAGTTCCAATCGCTCACTACAAAACCTTTAAAGCCCCATTTGCCTTTTAAAACATCGCGTTGCAGGTAGCTGCTGGCGGTGGCAGGCGTGCCGTTTAGCGAGTTGAAGGAGTTCATGAAGGTTGCCGCCCCGGCTTCCTCAGCGGCCTTAAACGGCGGCAAATAGACTTCCCACAGCGTATGCAAGCTCATGTCCACGCTGTTATAGTCGCGCCCGCCGACAGCAGCGCCATAAGCGGCATAGTGTTTGGCGCAAGCCATAATTGCATCCAAACTACCCAAGCCATTCCCCTGGAAACCTTTTACCCTCGCCCTGGCTATCTGTGAACCCAGGTAGGGATCTTCTCCCGCGCCTTCCATTACACGGCCCCAGCGGGGGTCGCGGGCAATATCCACCATCGGGGCAAAAGTCCAATGTACGCCGCCGGCGGCAGCCTCAGTACCGGCAATTCTTGCCGACCGTTCAATAGCGGGTATATCCCAGCTGGCCGCTTCGCCTAAGGGGATTGGAAAAGTAATACTATAGCCGTGGATCACATCCTGCCCAAACAATAATGGTATCTTCAGCCTGGAGTGCATCGCCGCATCCTGGAAGGCCCGGGTGTGATTTACGCCTACTATATTCAATACCGAACCGATCTCTCCGCGTTTTATTTGTTCCAGTTTGTTGCCAACGTCAGCAGTAACGGGGCCGGTAGCTTCCCAGTCGCCGTTTACCTGGTTTAGCTGACCGATTTTTTCGGCCAGGGTCATCTTTTTCATCAGGGCGTCCACCTTTTGGGCTATAGAAGGCTGTTGCGCGAGGGTGATATTTGAGATTACCAAAAAAGCGGCAATAAAAACAAGCAGTTTAAAACGTAGCATTGAACTTAATTTAATCAGGTTTGAATTTGGTTGGTGAAAACAATTCAAGATTAGTGAAATAAATTTTAATCAGGAAATGTTCAGAAAATGGACATATTTTGATTACATGTCCAATTTTTACAGTAAAGTTGGACACGTAACCTTTATATGTCCAGTTTTTGGACACCATTTGAAACATGTCCAGTTTTTGATAAATTTCTGGACATATTGCTTTTATATGTCCAGTTTTTTGCTATTATTGCAACATGTTCAGAAAAAACCTAAAAACTGGACATATAAAACAATGGGTTACGATAGAAATTTGCCCTATAACGCACTTCCGCTTCTTCCCCCTATGATTGAAATTGAGAGAGATATAGACATTTTAAGGAAATTGGTATCGGCTTCCAGGGCTTTAGCGACAGTAAACAGCAGTGTGCTGCGTCTTCCAAATCCGTTTATGCTGGTTAACACCATCGCCTTGCAGGAAGCCAAAACATCTACTGAAATAGAAAACATTTTTACTACCGACGATGAATTATACAAAGCCATCTCGGATACGATCCAGGAAAAAAACGCCAATACCGCTACCAAAGAGGTTTTACGATATCGTGAAGCCATGTGGGAAGGCCACCGCCTGATAAACGAGCAAAACCGGATAGACCGCGATTGCATCATCAGTATTTTCAGGCAGGTAAAAAATGCAGCCGGGGGATTCAGGTCGCCGCAATCACAAACGATGATCAAAAGGGGTCAGAGTGAATTCAGGTCTGGCGAAACAATTTATACACCTCCAAGGGGCGTTGGGCTGATTGAAAAACTGGTAGATAACTGGTTGGATTACATCAATGACGACGAAAAATATCCATTGGATCCTTTGCTTAAAATGTGTGTTTCGCACTACCAGTTCGAGGCGATACACCCGTTCCAGGATGGTAACGGAAGAACAGGGCGTATTTTAAACTTGCTTTACCTGGTTAATAAAGGCTTGCTCGCACAACCAACGCTGTACCTGTCAAAGTATATTATCCTCCATAAGGACGATTATTATTTCACATTAGGGGCCGTGACGCAAAGAGGCTCGTGGAAGGAATGGATATTATTCATGCTGGATGCTGTTGAAAACACATCGCTGTTAACCAACAACCTAATCAATGAGATAGTAAACCAGATGAACGCAACCCTTGAGTATGGTAAATCGAAGCTAAAATGGTATAATAAGGAAATCAATGAACTAATTTTCAGTCAGCCTTATTTAAAGCCCAGGATGTTGATCCGGCGATCATCCCGTACCACTTTGGCCAGGTATATGAACGACCTTATGAATGCCAAAATCCTGGTCTCCCAAAAGGACGGAAAGGAAGTTTATTATCTGAATCAAGACCTGATCCGGATATTGGAGGGATAGTCCATAAATAAAAAGGCTCCGTAACCATCCCGTCACAGAGCCTTTTTTATACCTTTTAACTATTACGCCTCGTTCGATAATCTATCGTGATGTATCTCCTCCAGGTAGCCGCGCTCATTAACAGCATAGCGGGCATCGGAAGTATCGTTATAATTTTTAGGTAATTTGATGGCGCCTGCTCCTTTTTTTACGGGAAGAAAGAGCGGAACAATTAACAAAGCCACCAGGGTGCCGATCTGTAATACTTCAATAACCATGATCTGTAAACTAAATAAACTGTAAACGAAAGCACTGACAATTGGTTTCATTTAACAGGAGAAATCTTATTTTTCGCCGGTTTAAATTTTTAGGTTCAGTGCAATTCTTTTTCTTAAAGCTAAATCAATGCCAAATAATTTCAAAGCCTTAAAACATTACTTAGAAATTGGTAACAAAATATTATTTAACGAAAAAAGTTTATTTTAATAAAAGGGAATTGCTATCATTTTGATAAGATTTTATCAGATTGAAAATGATTTTATCAATCTGATTTTAGCAGTTTTCTGTAACATTTTCGCATAGATTCAAAAAAAATCTGCGTAATTTTTGCTATGCGTGCATAATATTTTATAGACACCTTCAAAAAAAATGCGGGTAAGGTAACACCAAACTTACATTTGATGTGTTAACGGTAAAAGATCAGCCATGAAACACGCAACGATAGGTTTTCTACTCTTCACCGTGCTTTACCTGACTGCCTGTAACGGTGGAAAAGGGCAATCAGGCAGCGATACCAGCCAGATGAAATCATTTGGCAACAACTCCAATTCAAACGTGCTGCTGGGCGCCGGCAGTACTTTTGTGTACCCCTTGTTTTCGAAGCTATTCGCTGAATATGCCAAAGAAACCCATGTTATGGTGAACTACCAGTCGATCGGCTCGGGCGGCGGCATTTTGCAGCTGACCAATAAAACGATCGACTTCGGCGACTCAGACGCCCCGTTAAATGATGAGCAAGCCCAAAAGATGGGCGTGCCGGTGCTGCATATCCCGATGTGTGCCGGCGCGGTTGTGATCAGCTATAACCTACCCCAGGTTAAAAGCAAATTGAAGTTGACGCCTGACGTATTAGCCGGGATGTTTTTGGGGAAAATCACCAAATGGAACGACCCGCAAATTGCAAAGGTTAATCCCGGCGCTGCCCTGCCGGCCATCCCGGTTTTCATAATACACCGGTCCGAAGGCAGCGGAACAACCAATATTTTTACAACGTATCTTTCAAAAGTAAATACTGATTGGGCCAAAAGCCCTGGTAAAGGTTCGGCTATAAACTGGCCCGCCGGCATTGGTGGAAAAGGAAACGACGGTGTGGCCGCATTGATCAAACAAACGCCCGGTGCAGTGGGCTATATCGAGCTGGCCTATGCCCTGCAAAACCAAATGGCCTTTGCCGACATGCAGAACAAAAGTGGCAACTTTATTACACCAACTGTAGCATCTACCACCGCCGCGAGTAATATCGACATTCCCGCCGATGCAAAAGTCTCGTTAAGCAATACCGACGCGAAAGACGGCTACCCCATCAGCGGTTTAACGTGGGCGCTCATCTATAAAGAACAAAACTACGATGGCCGTAACCTGATGCGCGCCCAAAAACTGCTAAAAATGTTGTGGTGGAATGTGCACGACGGGCAAAAATATTGTGAGGGTCTCGACTATGCGCAACTCTCGCCCGCCGCGGTTACCGTAGCAGAGAACATACTAAAGTCGGCAACATTCGACGGCAAACCGATATTGCAATAGGCTGATCCATTCGGCAATTTCTTTTAATTGGATACATTTGGATACAAAATGGATATATCCGATTGCATGACTTTTGCCGACAAAATAATTCAATTTAACAAACAGCTTGATTTTGACGGAAAACTGCCCGACGGGATCCGCATTATGAATCCTTTTAAGGAGAACCCGGCAGTGAACCTGATCATGGAGCAGTTTTACAAAAAGTATTATGACGACAACCATCCGCGGCATCTTATATTAGGCATAAACCCCGGCCGGTTTGGCGCGGGGGTTACAGGGATTCCCTTTACTGATTCGAAGCGCTTAAAGTCTGTTTGTAAAATTGACTACGAAGGCAAAGAAACACATGAACCTTCTTCTGTCTTTGTTTATGAGATGATAGATGCCTTTGGCGGAGCTGATTATTTTTACCAAAACTTCTACATTCATTCCATTTGCCCGCTGGGATTTACTTCGGTAAAGCAGGACGGCAAAGAGATCAATTACAATTATTACGACAGCCCTGGGCTGACGGCGGCCGTTTATGATTTTATGGTAGAAAATATCCGGAAGCAAATCGCCTTTGGCGTCGAAACAGACACCTGCTTTTGTTTTGGCAACGGGAAAAATGAAAAGTTTTTAAGGAAGCTGAACGATCAGGAGCATTTCTTTAAAAATATCATCGCCCTGGAGCATCCGAGATTTATCATGCAGTATAAATCGAAATCGAAAGATATGTATATTGAAAAATATGTCAATGCGTTTAACAGCGTGTTAAAATAAAAAATCAATCAGCCATTTGATATTCCTTAATCAACGCAGATGCTGGTAAACGAAGCAGGTCGCTAAACTTCCTAATCATCGTTAACGATAGTGGCTGCTTATAGTGTAACACTTTGCTTATGGTCCCCTTGTCGCCATAAACGTTGGCCAGATCAGCCGCCTTATAATCAAAATCCTCCATCCGTATCTTAATCATTTCAATCGGATCCACGTCAGGCAAATCCCATAAGCTATTTTCGTAATTCTCAATCAAATGCACCAGGAGGAGTTTTTCTTTATGTTCTTTACTTCCTTCTGGTGCATACTTGATTTCTTCATATCTGTTTACAGCAGCTTCGAACTCCTGCTCAGATTCAATTAAAAACCATTGGGGTCTATTACTCATTTCCAAACTTCTTAATGACTGCCGTATCTGATAAGTCAAATTGTCTCGGCATCAATTTTATCATATTCTGAGTGGGTTCCAATGAACCTGACCTCTACTATTTCGTCGGCATAATCCACCTCGACGATTAGGCGGTACTTGTTCCCAACAATCTTAAATCTTGCGCGATTGCCGGGAATAATGCTGGCTTTCGGGAAATCCCTTAAAACATCAAGGCTTTTTTTCCAAATGACTTTCTGAACTACTTTTCGCCAGGTCGCCACGCTGCTTTCTGCATCTGAATGTTTTTTTGTAAAGTCAATTAACTTTTTTTGTAAAATAATACGCATGCTTATTCCTGTTACAAACCATTAATCCTCCTTTTTAAGTTTAAACCATAAGTTTAACATAACAATTAGTTATAAAAAGCAAATATAATAAGAAGTTGGCAAATAACCAACATTAATTTTACTTCTGTATTAGTGATCTCACCGCCTGCCTTGCTTCACCCAAACCATCTATCCCAAGTTCAACAATATCACCTGCTTTAAGATAAACCGGCGGTTTCATTCCCAGACCAACGCCTGCGGGGGTGCCGGTTGAAATGATATCGCCCGGCAATAAAGTCATGAACTGGCTGGTGTAGGATACCAGGTAAGGGACGTTAAATATAAAATTGGCAGTTGTGCCATCCTGCATCATTTGGCCGTTTACTTTAAGCCACAAACGGAGGTTATGCGGGTCGGGAATTTCGTCCTTAGTGGCGAAAAACGGGCCTATCGGTGCGAATGTATCGCAGCCCTTGCCCTTATCCCAGGTACCACCGCGCTCGATCTGGAATTCCCTTTCAGAAACATCGTTGTGCAATACGTACCCGGCAACATAATCCATAGCATCCGCTTCGTCCACATAGGTTGCCTTTTTTCCGATCACGATAGCCAGCTCCACTTCCCAGTCGGTTTTTTTTGAGTTTTTGGGGATGATGATATCATCGTTCGGGCCGACTATAGCCGTGGTGGACTTCATGAAGATGATCGGCTCGGCTGGTGGCGTGGCATTGGTCTCTTTTGCATGGTCGATATAATTCAAGCCGATGCACACTATCTTCGAAGGTCGCGCCAGGGGACAACCCAGGCGGGCGCTGTCGTCCGCTTCCGGAGCAACATTGTCTTCAAGGAATGTGGACAAACGGCTCAGTCCGTCACTTTCAAAAAAAGCCTCGCCATAATCTTCGCCAAAGGCCGAGGTGTCAAACCTTTTACCGTCCCTGATTACTCCTGTTTTTTCTTTGCCGGGCTCGCCAAATCGTATCAGCTTCATGTTTATTTTAGTTTAATAATAAGACCAGGGGTCTAAAAAGCGGTTAACCTATAAATGTAAAAATCCGAAATCGAACATCCGATCCCGATAGCTATCGGGACCGAAATCAACTTCAATTATTCAGTGTGATAAACCCACCGTCGATCGGGTAATCGCAGCCGGTAATAAACGATGCCTCATCTGAACAAAGATATAGCGCCAATGCAGCGATCTCCTCTGGTCGCGCCATCCGCCCGATAGGCTGGGTTTTGGATAGCTTTTCAAATATCTCGGCTTCCTGCCCCGCATAGTTTTTCGAAATAAAACCATCCACAAAAGGCGTATGTACCCGTGCCGGTGAGATACAGTTGCAGCGAATGTTATCGTGCAAATAATCGCGTGCAACGGATAAGGTCATCGCGTGGATTGCCCCCTTGCTTGTGGAATATGCAAATCTGTCGGTAATACCCACATGGGCTGCAATAGAAGCGGTGTTAAGGATCACGCCGCCATTGTTTGCCTTCATTAACGGAATGGCCGCGAACAGGCAATTGTAAGCGCCTTTAATGTTAACATTGTATATCCTATCAAAATCTGCTTCACTGGTAGTATCCGCTTTGCCGATATGGGCAATGCCGGCATTGTTGATAAGGATGTCGATTTTGCTGATAAAATTAAATGTATCGATAACCTGCTGCTGGCTGCTGATATCGCAATTGTAAGCAGTGGCCTTCCCGCCATCTGCGGTTATTTCGGCCACCGTATCCCCGGATGCTTCGGTATTTAATTCAATGATGTGTACTTCCGCTCCCTGCTGTGCAAAAAGCACCGCCATCGCCCGGCCGATCCCGCTGCCGCCACCTGTTATTACTGCTGTTTTATTAGTTAGTTTAAACATCTAATCTTATCATAAAAATAAATCCGAAATCGAAAATCCCAAATCCGAAATCAGCTAAAGCGATATCCCTCTTTTCCATGGTATCCAGTCATCCTGGCCCAATTGTACCGCCTTTGGTTCCGCTTCGCCGCTGGCTACCTTTATAACATACTCAAGTATCCGCTCACCCGCCTGCTGTATCGTTTCTTCCCCTTCGATGATCGTACCACAATTGATATCGATAATATCCGGCATCTTAACCGCCATCGTGGTATTGGTTGATAGTTTTATTACCGGCGTAACCGGGTTGCCTGTTGGTGTTCCGAGCCCGGTGGTAAATAATACAACGTTGGCGCCGGCGGCAACTTCTGCTGTCGTGCTTTCCACGTCGCTACCCGGGGTACAAAGCAGGTTTAACCCTGGCTTCGAAACTTTGGCAGGATAGTCCAGCACATCGGTAACCGGTGAGGTACCGCCTTTTTTAGCTGCCCCGGCCGACTTGATGGCATCGGTAATTAGTCCGTCCCTGATGTTTCCCGGCGACGGGTTGGCGTAAAAGCCTGAACCGTCCGCCTCTGCCCGTGCATTGTAGGTTTTCATCAGGCTCATAAAATAGTTCGCCTTTTCCTCGTCGACACAACGGTCGCTGAGCTCCTGTTCAACGCCGCATAATTCGGGAAATTCGGACAAAATAACCGAGCCGCCCAATGATACCAGCAGATCAGATGCATAACCCAATGCCGGGTTAGCTGAAATGCCTGAAAAACCATCCGAGCCGCCACACTCCAACCCAATGCACAATTTGGATAACGGCGCCGGCCTTCTTTCATTTTGGTTAGCCTGCACCAGCCCCGCGAAAGTTTGCTTAAGCGCCTGTTGCATCAACTCGGTTTCCGTACCAGTTTTCTGCTGTTCCAGGATGACCAGCGGTTTGCTGAAGTTAGCATCCCGTACTTTTATTTCCTGCTGCAAAATGCTTACCTGGGCGTTCTGGCAACCTAAACTCAAAATGGTAGCCCCGGCGACATTTGGATGGGTGATGTAGCCGGCTATCAGTCCGCACAAAGTTTGTGCATCTGACCGGGTACAACCGCAGCCCATTTCGTGGGTCAGGAATTTGATTCCGTCAATATTTTTAAAAAGCCTTTTTGATTTGGTTTCCTCTTCTGAGGATTTTATATCGGCGCTGATAATTTCTTCAACCGATTTCCCCGACTGATAAAGACTTATCAACTGATCAACATCGGACTCGTAGCTCTTTGCTTTTTTATAGCCTAACTTTTCGGTTAAAGCATCTTTCAGCACATTTATATTCCGGTTCTCGCAAAAAACCAGCGGAACCACTATCCAGTAATTACCGGTTCCTGCCGAGCCATCGGGCCGGTGATAGCCCATAAACGTGCGGCCCTCAAATTTGCCGGTTTCTGGTTTGTGCCAGTCGAGTTTGCGTTTACTCAAATGAAATTCGCCTGAAGCGTGACGGATGGTTTGTGTGCTGATGGGCCCGCCTTTCGGGATATGTTGCGTGGCCTTTCCAACCAGCACACCATACATTGTGATCGGGTCCTCCGGCTGCAACTCCACCATGCTGAATTTGTGCTTAGCGGCAATATCAGTGGTCAGCACAAAATTCTCGCCCTCAAAATCAATACCAGCGCCTGCTTTCAAATCTTGCAGGGCGACCAGTACATTATCTTTCGGATGAATATGTAAAAAGGAGTGTTTATCGGGTGACATTTTTTCTTCTTCTTTATAATTAAACAATTGAAGATTTTAACACAGAGAACACAAAGAGGAAGACACAGAGGTCGCAAAGCTTTAATAGCTTGTTATTTTTTCGTGCTCGCCGCGCATCCTTAGTGATCTCAGCGGTTAAATTAAAATTGATAAACTGATTATGCAAACTATTAGTAGTCCGTCAATCTGTTTTCCCTCCGTGTTCTCTGCGTCTTCTTAGCGACCTCTGCGGTTAAACTGAAAACTATTAATTTAACGTCAGCTCCACAACCGGTATCTCATAAGGCGGCTTTTTAACAGGAAGCGTCAGCACCAAATCTGATGAATTGCTTGCAGATGGTTTATAAATAACCTCCGAGTGATCGTTCAAAAACTGGGCATAGCTTATTTTTCCCCTATAGCCCGGCAGTATTAACTTGCCGTTTTTCGGGTAATCATACAGATGCACGTATAAACGCCGCGTACTTTTGTTATAAGTAAGCTTTTCACCTTCCGGTATTTTATAGGTATCCGGCGCATAGGTGCAGTTGTAGATAGCAACGCTATTGGCATGCATCCAGTAGGCCATGCTATCCAGTGCATTTGTTGCCCTGTAGTCAAATTCGCCGCGCGCGGTTGGGCCAACGTTTAATATCAGGTTGCCACCATTGCTTACCGAAGTTATCAGCAGATCGAGCAGCTGCCGGTGAGTTTTCCAGGTGTTTTCATCGCGGTAATAGCCCCACGAGCCGGAAAATGTTTGACAGGTTTCCCAGGTTTTTCCGCGGTATTTGTTCAATTCGGCGGTGCTTACCTGCTCGGGGGTTTCAAAATCGCCGCCGTCCTTATAGTCATAAAGGCCCAGCCTGTTATTTACAATAATGCCGGGCTGTAGTTTCCTAACCAGTTTCAGCAGCTCTACCGAGCCCCAATCGTTGGCGCCCTTTCCGCGTTTAGCGCCTTTGTCCCAGCTCCAATCCAGCCAAAGCACATCAATTTTGCCGTAATTGGTCAGTAACTCGGTGATCTGGTTACGCATATATTGCCGGTATCTGGCCATATCCCGGCCTTTGTTCAAGCGGTCGTAGTTGGCCTGACTGGTATCCACCTGCACCAAAGGATGCGCGTCATCCATGGTATAATCCGGGTGGTGCCAGTCGAGCAGCGAATAGTAAAATCCCACCTTTAAGCCCTGCGCCCTGAAAGCGTTTACATACTCGCGCACCAGGTCGCGTTTGGCGTGTGTGTTGGTGGCTTTATAATCGGTATATTTCGAATCAAACAAACAAAACCCTTCATGGTGCTTGGAAGTCAGCACGGCATACTTCATGCCGGCAGCTTTTGCCTGTTTGGCCCATTTAACCGGGTCGAACAGGTCGGGGTTAAACTGGTCGAAATATTTCTGATACTCCTCATTGGTCATGTGCTCATTATGCTTCACCCATTCGTGCCTGGCCGCGCCGGAGTACAGCCCCCAATGAATAAACATCCCGAAACGTCCGTCGGTCCACCATTCCATCCGTTTTTGTTTTTGGGCGTCGGTTTCGTGGCCGATCATCTTTTTCTGCGCCGATGCGGACGAAATCACCAGCAACAGCAATACGGGGAATAAAAGCAGTTTTTTAATCATGATTTTTAAATTGAAGATTCGAGAATCAAGAGCCAAGGACCATGAGTCAAGAATCAAGGGTAAAGATAGAAAAGTTATGACAAACCAATTATTCGATAAGCCGGCGTAACAGGGCAAACGCATTAAAAATGTTTTTTATAAGATTGTACGCCATGACAGGAGGTGACTTTGACGTGTGGAAGGAATTCCTCAATTATACTGAAACATATTGAAAATCAGTGCTTTACGGCTGTGTATATAAAAATAAAAAATCTGTAATAATTGATTATCAGTCACTTATAAAAATATGCCAATTTATTTTTAATGGAACATTCTGATAATGAGCATGTTTCACAATGTTCCACGTGTTCCGTGAGTAAAAATGGAACGCTTCGGAACGCTTGCAGCGCTACCGCTTCTTGCTCTTTAAATGCCCCTTTTCTCTAAATTGACCTCAATTAGCTTAAAATTATTTTAAAGCGTCTGCCCTGGCCGGCGTAATACTTTCGTGGTTCTTGACTCTTGGATCCTGGTTCAATTTCGTTCCTGGTTCTATTTTATAACTGGAATATCTTATTCATTAATACCCACTTCTCTCCTTTTGCAGCATTCTTCAGCGGCTGCTGGTAGTTCCACATCAGGTTTTCCCATTCCTGCACCTTCGGGTTGGCTGCATCCATCACTGCCTTTTTTTCAAAGCTGAATGTATCATCTGTCTCCATGATCATAAACAAACGCGTGTCATGGCGATATATCTCCATATTGGTGATGCCTGCGCTGGTGATACTTTTGTGTATCTCGGGCCAAATAGCGGTATGATAGGCTTCATATTCCGCTATCAGGGCAGGATCGTCTTTCAAATCAAGTGTGAGGCAGTATTTCATTTGGTAGTTGATTGGGTTGATTAGGTTGATTGAGTTGACTAAGTTGCACTGGTCGATTATTTTAACTTAATCAACCCAATCCAACTTAGTCAACTCACCCGATAGCTATCGGGTCAACTTCTCTATACAACATACAAATGAAACAAGTTTGCATTGAAAAAAACGCAAAAATTGAAATTTAAATTATGCATGGTTATCAGCAAAAGTTAAAACACCTCGCCCAGGTTTACAAACAGCCCATGCGAACCACCAACCCCTACGCCGTAATCAATGCAAATATTTGAGTTGGAATGTTTGTTCACTTTTATCCTGATACCGGTTCCTGCGGCGGGCGCCAACCCTTCAAATGCCCCGCTCTGCAATCCCGAAAAACTTTCTCCATTAGCGAACAACACTGCGCCAAGTAAGCCATTTCGGGTGATGCCGAAACGATATTCTGTCTCAAAATATAATTCATTTTTACCCCGGTAACGTCCAATGGCATAACCGCGCCCGCTGTTGTTGTACATATCCGACCCGGTTGCAGGCAAGTCCAGGTAGGGTGCATTTCCGCCGGTAAAAGCTGCGATGCCCCAAAACGCCAATACATTATTCGACTGCGGCGATAGCCTGACATATTTCCTGAAATCAAAAGCCACCTGTTCCCAGTTAGCATTGCTGCCTAAAAAATTTAAGTTTTGACGAAAGATGAGGTTCGCATAGGTGCCTTTTAGCGGGTTGATGGGGTTTTGGCGGCTATCATACAGCAGGGTGAGGTTTATCCCCGATGACGTTGAATGATCCGGTTGCCCGTACTTCATAAAATCCGAAACGGTGCCATTGCTATTGCCGCTGGCCGTAATGCCATAAT
>Ga0206949_1087_pt1 | contig 34558 bp, 32 predicted proteins | sample Alteio_BWOrgHeat_40_FD_153240 | JGI IMG/M metagenome (GOLD analysis project Ga0206949, IMG submission 153240) | Enriched cells from forest soil in Barre Woods Harvard Forest LTER site, Petersham, Massachusetts, United States -... | ecosystem: Environmental > Terrestrial > Soil > Temperate forest >...
AGTTTCGGGCCTGATGCAAGAGCGGGACCGCCTGAAAGAAGATATTGCCATACTTGAAGGCAAAAAAGATAAGGCAAAACATAAACCTAATGCCAAAGGCCTCACCGGTGACCTGGAGAATGAGAAAGCCAACTATGAAAAACAACTTCTTTTAGCCAAGCAGCAGTTTGACGATAGTAGAAAATCATTCGAGGATGAAAAGCAATTGCAAGCAGCAGAGCGTTATGCAGCAATACAGCACGGGGAGGCTATGGCCGCCATCATCGAGAAATGGCACGGCAAAGTAGGTGAAAGTGAGAATAAGTATGCGGCCAGGATCAAGGATGCCAATAATGAAGTGGTCACGGTCCTACAAAAGTCGCGTGAAGTAGATGCAGCTATAGCCAAAGAAATAGAGGCGCGTCACGAGAAAGCAGAGGCAGAGCTGACCGACTATATAGAAAAATTACGGGCAAGCCGTATAGAGATCGCGCGATTATCTACGGAACTGGAACTATTGCAATCGGGAGATGCGGTGAAACTTGCAGGAGCAAAGCGATTAAATGTATTCAGTGATGGCAGTAAAGATGAACATGAAGACAAGATAAAGGAACTGAATATCGCTATTGCATCAGCTGAAGAAAAGGTAAGAAATGGTAATAAGGCCGTAGCTGATGAGAAAAATGCACCTGCATTACTTGGCCGCGCTACAGACGGTGATAAGCTACAGGCAATGCAAGCGGATGTAAAGAAGTCTGAAATAGATGCAGAAAAAGCGCACAGTGATAAATTAATAGCTATTGCTGAGTATGAGAAAAGCAAGAAAGAACAAGCATTAAAGGAGATAAAAGACCTCACTATAAGTCTTGCACAGGAGACTATGCAGGCCGTTATTACTATCAAAAACAATCAGTTTGCCGCAGAGGCACAGCAGTTAGAGATACAATCGCAAAAACTGGAAATAGCTAACCAACAAAAGATAGAGGCTATAAATGCTTCAGCTAATTACCAGATCACTAAAGATAACCTTTTGCAAACACAGGCAGCGGCGCATGCGGCTGCGCAAAACCAGATACAACAGGAGCAGAACCAGCTTGCCTTGAAAAAGGCGAAGTTTGATAAGGAAGCCGCTGAAGCAGGGGTATTAATGAATACTGCATTGGCAATATCCAAGATACTACCAATGTATGCTGATCCGCTTACTGTTCCTTTTGCTGTGGTGGAGACAGCGCTGGTATCGGGCATAGGCGCAGTCCAATATGCAGCAGCGGCATCTACCCCACTACCTCAGTTCTGGACCGGTGGTATTACGGAAACACCGGTATTCAGAGCTGGTGAGCGCGGGCGGGAATTCGGCATTACGCCATCCGGACAACCGATGTTGTTTAATACAGACTCGACATATGTCGCGCCAGTAGGTACGCAGATATTCAACAATACAGATACGGAGAGGCTCATACAATATGCCGTGCATAATGTGAATAATCCGTTACCTGCAGCAGCTGCGCAGCAGGATAACAGCTACCTGATAAAAGAAGTGGCCAGGATCGTTTCTGATAAGTTTGAAAAGGTGGGGTATGATCTGGGATATGTCATTGGTAAAACCCGACAACAGCAAAGACAACCTGATATGCGTGCTACCCTTCTGGAACTGAAAAACTCACAAGCATTTAAAAGTAACCGATAAACACTATCACCGATGGCATTTGAACCCAAACTACGTATTTACCTGATTGACCCAGCCACAAGCAACTATTATTCAGCTACCCGCAATACTGATGATACCTATAATGTCACGCTTGGTAGTACACCTACCCCTATATTGGTATTGCCGCGCGGATGGCAAGATATTAAGATAACCTGGGACAGGGATACTACCTATATGGGTGTGTTCACCGCACAGTCGCAGGCGCTGGGCTTCGTGAGGGATGCGCGGTATATATTATTGAGCCTTTATTACGCTGCAGGCGGTGGTATACAAGCTGACTGTATTATGCGCGTAGATGCTTTTGTGGATTACCGCACCGGGTATGCCACTGCATATGAATGTAAGTTGAATTTCAGCCAATGCAGCGACCCTAAGCAGAATGGCGATCCTTTGCTGAAGGGAGGTATATTCGATGTTCCGACATTAAACGGAGACCTTAATGTGCTCGTCAGCGCTTTAGGAGATAAACAATTCAATATACCAATGTGGACGAAGTCGGGCAGCAGCTGGACGAATAATGCTGATTTCGGCTGGCATCCGGGGATAAAGTTGCTTTGGAATGCAAATTATATATCGGCAGCGACCACCGCAAACCCACAAACCTATGTGGTGAATGGTTTTGACGGCGGCGATCCAAGCGGCGGCAATCACACACTACCCTCCATGAATAACTATAACCAAGTGCAGAATAATGGTACAACGACCTTTATAGGTAATGATATACTACAGCCTTTCCTGATACAGCAGAATGAAAGCCAATGGCTAAATGAGGCGGTGTTTGATGGTGTGAATAATAGCCAAAACTCGACGAAGCAAACTTACTTGGTAAAGAATCTGCTGGTAGATAGCAACCAAAGCGGCGTGAATGTAGATGTGAACTGCAATATCAGTATCACTTTTGCTCTAGGAAGTACAATTAACCTCAATAGGACGTATGTAGGTGGTTCGTTGAAATTTGTGTTGTTTGAAATAGGGCCAGATGATAAACCCGCCCTTGATCCGATCACAGGGTTTTATTTGTATCAGATAATTTACGACTTACCTGTTACTTTATCCACAACGCCATCATATAGCCCAATTACGAGCAGTGTACCTGTTACTCTAAATTATGGAAAATGCTATATTGTAGGTATTGTATTGGATAATACAGCAGGTGGAACCGGTTTGAACAATACCTTTAACGCCACCTTCCATCTTGCGAATCTACAGGTATCTTTTGCATCGGCATATAATTCAGGTATAAGCGCGCCGGTGGCCGCTCCGTCATTCCCAGGATCTCCGCTAATGGGATTCTACCCCTACAAAATATTGCAGCAGCTTGTGCCAATGTTGAATAGTGATAGCACAGATCAATATGGCTTCCCAATCGTACCGGCGGGAACACCATATACCGGCGTGAGCAACTTCCTTAGTCACAGTGCTACTAAGTATGATAATGATCCGATGAAAACCATAATGGTAAGTGCAAATGCTATGCAATTGCTGCCTGGGTATCCTTATATGAGCATATCACTGAATGATATTTTTAAGACTTGTTTCAATGTATGGTGTTGCGGATTGGCAATTGAAGGAAATGTAGTACGCATAGAACATCTAAGTTACTTCTTTGATGATACTCATGGAGCCGCAATAGATCTCCTTACAAATGTGTCTTCAATGAAGATAGAGCCATTGACTGAGATAATGAACTGTTTTATTCAGAGCGGATATGCCGGCCAGAATACTAATAGCGATTTTGGCGTTGATGCATTCAATAAAGAAATAGACTTCAATACGCCTCTTACTAAAGTGCCGGGTACAAATCTGAACCTGCTTGTAAATATGATAGCTGAAATGTATGCCGCAGAAAAGACAAGGGCTCAACAGGTAAATAGTCCTATACCATCATCACCACTACCAGGGGCACAGAGCGGGAGTAATGATACCTACCTTTTTGAACTTGATCCTTCAGCTACTCCGGTGACAGTGGAAGTGCCACTACCGGATAACTCTGCATTCTTTAGTCAGGCATGTATACCATTGAAGATGTACCCAAATGCTCAAAATGTTGACCCGACAGCGGCAGTTGCGGAATATATTTATGGTCTTTATTACCCCGATACGGCAATAAATCTTGGATTGACCCCTGGAAAGAACCTTCGTAGGCTGGGCGCTTATCTTCACTCTATGCTCGATGGGCTGGATAATTTCAACCTGGTGTATCAAAAAATATACCAGATGCTATATAATGATACTACGGCTCTAGTACCTGGCATACAAACCAATCTTACGGTAGGTGTAGGCGCAAGCCCGATAAATGAAGTATATGACATACCGATTGTTAACCTTGACGCTCAGCTATTCAGGCCTTATAAGATAACGCTAACTACCGCATCTCCGGTAAATATGTACTCTATTATGACATCTTCTGCGAGAAACAGGTATATACAATGGACTTGGAAAGGGGTACAATGGAAGGGTTATATAGTGCATGTAGACCAGAACCTGGCACTTAGAAAACCGACAAGCTATGAATTATGGGCGCACCCAAGCGTAACTAACGCTATGATGATGAATGCTTAATTTAAATGAATTGAAAGGCCTCCAAATCCAAGAATGTTTCCTTGCCTGCTTATGGGGATATAATTGTAATGATTCGATGCAACTATAAGTATATAGCTGCCTTGAGGAGCGGGATCACCATACTGGGCAGTAAGAGGATATGTTTTAGAAAAAACTGGTTTAATTGTATATACCGACCTTATTGAATCAACGCACCTTATTTCAGATATCGTACTATCGGCATTGAACATCAAAGAATCATAATCATAGGCGGATTGGTGTTGAAAAAAATACTCCTTACCAATAGTTACACCTACAGAATCCATTTGTGTCTGATAGGTGAGATTGCTATCTATATAAAAACTGTCTATCGGCGTAAGATTGTTATGAGACGTTTTCTTGCAAGCAGGGTATATAACTAAAATGAGTAGAAGTAACGGCAGGTATTTCATGGTTATTTGTTATTAAGTTTTTTTAATTCTTCCAGAATTTCTTTTTGCACCCTGATATCATCTTCATGAGGTGAAAGAAAAAGTATTATTAGGCCAATTATAGGTGTAAAAAAGAAAGAAACCAAAAATGTAATAAGAGGATTTAATCTTCTCCATTGTGCCGCTCCGCAAATAATACCGCAGACTGCAATATATACAATAGCTAATACTGAATAAAAAGTTTCCATAGCTTTGAATTATACAAAAGTAACATTTTACAATAAAATCGCAATTTTGATGCCAAGTTGAAGCATATAGCCCCTACCTGGTTGAGTAGGGGCTATATAATTTATTATTTGTGGCGCCCATAATGCCTTGCGCCGCCTCTTTGATGATAATGGCCGCCCTTATGCGAACTACCATGACTGCCTGAATAATGGCCGCCATGGCTGCTCGTGTGATGGCTTCCACTGTAACGTTGAGCCGATGCACTTATAACCATACAGATCATAAGGCATAGAAAAGCTAATTTTTTCATAAGAAAAATTTTAGGTGAATAGGTAAAGTATAAATAAAAAGTGATAAGTAGGTAATATGGAAGCTTTTTACGTCAATTCCGCTTCCAAAATGGTCATTATTTTAATCAGGTATTTACGCGCATCATTGCGTTGCCGCTCGATCAATGGCAGCGCTTTAGGGTCTTTGGGATCATCATACATAATCCTTTTCTGAAGGATTGTCACACAGTCGTTATATACCTCGGTTTGATGCTCTTTAGGAATCAGTCGTAATTGCGTGGTGAAATCATCAAAAGGTTTGGTGCTGTTTTTCACCTTATGAAACATCTCCTTAATGATTTGCATATCGAATATGTCGCCGTAAATATCATACAGGGCGCATATCTTGGAAAGGTGCAATTCAAAAGGCGGATGGTCTTTATGTACCTGGCAGCAGAATAATATCGAATAAATATACGCTTCGGCCTGCCAGCCTTTAATGGGTGGTAATTCTTTTTTATTCAGAGCGGTTTCCATGTACGGCAAATATAATAAATTACTCCTACTTTTGTAATCTAAGCCCTATCAAATGTCTCATATTACTATTCCAATTCCGCAGAATACCATTCACCTGTATGAAGCCGAAAGCACACTTGCGCCGATATACAATGAGCGGCCATTTGGTCATACCTCCTACCTGGATGGCTTAAACAAGAGCTACCAGACGGCTATTCCCTACCAATGGAAAGCGTTGTTTACGGACACGATAACCATAATGGTGCATACCCAGGATAATGGGGGATTCAGTGGCCCGACGCTGGATATACTCGACTGCAATATGGAGTTGGTGACCACGGTAGTATCTCCCCACTTCAAGGGAACGCAGCTTACCGGCTTCAATAACTACACAGATCCCGTGACGGGGGTGGTAACGGCGCTGGTGACATCGCTATGGGCGTTCTCTTTCGGGAACTACCTTACACCAAACAGCATAGGCGTACCCGGCGATAGTGGTATCTACTATCTGCGTGTGAACAATGAGGATGGCAGCGGGGCGTTCTATACTTCCCTGTCTGACCCGATACTGGTATCAGGCACCAACAGGGACAGCTTTGGTAATACCCGGCTGGTACAGGCCTACAGCGATACCAATAACAACCTGGTAGTAGTAGACGGCTGGGCAGGTGGTTATATACCCACCTTCAGCATACGTGCGGAGATGGACAAGCGGGATATGAACCTGAGCGGCGTATACCAGGGATTCCAGCAGCAGAGCTTTGAGCAGGTGATCACAAATGCGGAAAGCTGGAAAACATGGTCGCTGAACCTGGGCACTACTGATGTGGGTGTACCGAAGACGCTATGGGAAGGGATGGCCAAGCTGTGGGAGATGGATCATGTGTTTTACGAAGGGCAACCGATGATGTATGACCTGGGTGATGGGAGCGACGGTGCGAAGCAGGCATGGAAGCTGAGCGATACCAAGACCAAGGATCTGATACATGCGACACTACCGATACGCTACCTGAGCGAAAGTCAAAATGCGCTGGTAGATACGAGCGTAGGCGGCCAGACGGTTAACTGGTTCATGGCGCCGGGCGCGATGAGTGGCGGAACGTGGGCATCGGTATACCCTTACGCAATAACCAAGACGATAATGATAGGGAGCGCCACGGTAGTACTGCCTACATCGGTATTCTACAGCGCGGCGGATGAAACGGTGCTGCTCAACTACCTGGAAACGACCATAAAGGGCGTGTTATACCCGCTTACCGGCAATTTCTTTTTCAATGACGGGCAATGGGGATATGCCAACGGCCCGGGAGAGCTGCTGTACTTTGCCAATAACTACGAGCTACTGACCAAGTATATGACGTTTGATATATCGCCGGCAGGTTTCGCCTATACTTTTGCATGGAATGTAAACCCACTATCGTTTGCCTCGCAGAATATAGTGGATTGGGGAGATAACAGCGGATGGCCGTATGTGACTACCGAATACCGGATGGCAGGCGCGGGTTTCAGGGTGCAGTCGCATACCTATAGCGGCGTGAATACCAGCGGGCATACGGTGAACTGGTTTTACGACGATAACCTGGCATGGATACAGATAACCTCTACATCAGTACCGCTCATTGATAACGCGCTGGGCGGGAATGCCTTACCAGCTAATATCAATGCCTTTGAATTTGATGCACAGAACCTTACCGGAAGCGTGGATTTTGCGCCGCTGGCCCTCAGCTATCCTACGATGACAGAACTGAATCTGCCAGATAATGGCATCAGCGACTTTTCGCCGGATATATTGCAGCAGCCTATGCCTAACCTAAAGTTTGTGAACCTGTCGGCCAATAAATTCAGCAGTAGCATAGTGGATCGGCTAATCAATGACTTCTACAATAACAGCGGATGGAGCGGCGCGAGTGTGAGTGGCGGCATCTTTGCTATAAGCGGGAATACCCCGCTGGCCCCGCCGACATCTGCCAGCGCTACGGCTATAGCTACACTCACGGCGGCTGGTATGACGATCATACATGACTAAACGCAGAAACGCCCCGTATTACTACGAGGCGTTTCACTTTGTTCCGGGCTAACTCATCGTTGCCCTGTCTGATTTATGATGGCTCCGCGAACTAAGGCCATCCGGTAATTATTGTTTCCCCTTCCTTAGTAATTGGAAACAATGGACATGGCTTCGCGTTTGTGCCTGATGCGTGTAGCGAGAACAGGGATCGAACCTGTGACCTATTGGTTATGAGCCAATCGAGCTATCGCTGCTCTATCTCACTTCGACAAAATTAATATTTTCTATGAATTTATAAAATTCAAAAGAAATTTTAAAAATGTTACCTATTTTTGCTTTAACTCTATACCCTATCAAATGCGCCCTATTTTATTTGCCCTGCTTTTTATTTGCTTTGTAGCGCCTGTTATGGCGCAACCTATTACCCAGCAGTATGCAAATGCTGTAACCAATGCCAAGGATAGTATATGGTTTTACCAAGGCAACGGAAGGGACAGCCTGATACACAAATACACCATAGCCAGGGCGAACACAAACGGCTATAGCTTCACACTGAATGTGTATGATACGATACTGGCGCTACTAACCAATTACCAGACGATCATTCCTTACACGACTGAAAACACGGCCAACAAAGTGACCACCTTCGCCGGTGCGGATAATATCCATTACGCCAGTGCACTGGCAACGCTGAACCTCGTAAACACATCGATCCCCGCCGCAGGATGGGGATTATTGAATTATTTGAAGGTGGATAGTTCACTATTGCTTTCGCAGGCTCATTTCTCTGCCTTCTGGGCTATGCTTGGAAGCAACGCTTTTACTTCTACTGCTTACTACGCTGCAAGCAACCCGAGCGGGTATATTAGCAGCTACACAGAAACAGATCCCTTCTTCACTGCATCGGCAGCACACGGCATTACCAGCGGAAATATAGCCAACTGGAATACCGCTTACAACAAATATACCGCGTCAGGTACCTACGCAGCCGGCATAATCACCTTTACCCGCAATGATGCTACTACATGGACAGTAACAGGCCTGCCAACTAATAACGGCACGGTTACATCAGTGGTGGCAGGATCAGGCCTTAACGGTGGTACTATAACCAATACAGGCACTATTTCAATGCCGAATGTCGGCACTTCCGGCACCTACGGCGATGCCACACATATACCGAGTATAACCACAGATGCACAAGGCAGAATATCAGGCGTTGTTACCTACACATTTACATCAGGTGGCGGCACAGGCACAGTAACGTCCGTAACGGCAGGCGCAGGGCTATCAGGTGGCACGATAACGACAAGCGGAACTATCTCCATGCCGAATATAGGAACGGCGGGAATGTATGGTAGCGCAATGGCAGTACCTGTTATTACAGTAGATGCGCAGGGAAGGGTTAGCAATGTCAGCGCAGTCACAAATGAAGGTACCACGTTGGTAGACACTACCCTACTAACCCAATCGATAATTCAAAATTCTTTTTCAAGTCCTGTCGTTTTAGTACCAACTCCGCCAACAGGGTACTATATAGTAGTTGAGAATATTACTATCGCCTTTACGCCTGTTACTACGCCATACACTATGGCATCTACTATTAACATATTAGAGGGTTCAAATATTATATGCCAAGTTACTCAAACTATATTTACAGCAACCGTATTTACGGTAACTAATTTCATACAATCGACTGGTACAAGTCAAGCTACATCAAGCAGAACTCTCACTATAAATACCGCTTTAACATTTCAGTCGACAGTAGCAAATCCAACGTCAGGTGATGGCACAGCGGTAGTTAAGGTATTTTTTCATTTAGTCCATATTTAACAATTTTCACTAACCGGCTTATGTGATGAGCGTGAGCCACAAAAACAAAAGCAATGAAGAGCATTTTAGCAATTTTATCAGTTACACTCGTAGGGGGCGTAGGTACTACTCCAACTGATCCAAGTATCACCTCTACCAGTAAGTGTATTATCCAAAACACATCTACTGCGCATGATCCCAACAGTGGCACTACATCTACTGCATCGGAGTACAATTATGCAATAGATGTCACTACCGACCCCGCTAACCCTGTAGTGATCGTTACGGGGTATAAAGGATTGACAAAAGTTGTCAATGCCGGTGATGTGAGCACTGTAGATGTCTTTATCGTAGGCTAATCCCAACTAAGCATGTTTCCGACACCCATGTCGGGAACATGCTTTTCAACTTAACAACCCTTCACAAATTGAGAAGAAATGACTGACAAGCAAAAAGAAGGATGGCGGGCGTTTACAAGAACTTGGATAAGCCCGATTGTAACCATTATTACAGGCTGTATGGTAGCATGGCAGGTATCTCATTCGGCTGTCATTGCAAGTTACGGGCTATATGTCAACGGGCGCGTTCTGATCGATTCTATTCACTATAGCACGTATCACATAAGTATTATCGAAAAGGACGTAGCAAAGTTGAAAATAGACCGTCACATTGATTCTACAAAATTGGAGCGTTTAATAGCAAAACAACCGTAGTATGAATACGATTACAAAAATACTTGGCGCGAACTGGCGCACAACATTGACAGGTTACTTAACAGGGGCGTTCCTGATAGTAGAGCCGATAATTACCAATGGCAACTTTGACCCTAAAAGAGACTGGAAACAATGCGTATTTGCCCTTGCAGCGGCTGTATATGGCAACGTAAGCAAGGACAAACAAGTAACAGGTGGCACAACGCCAAACGACATTAAAAATGACAACCATTAGCTCACCGGGGTTCCTGATAGTCTGCTTCCTGATGGGAGTAGCCTTGATAGGGCGACTGATGAGCAAAGGGTATTGAATAATACAACCACATCGCAGCCGGTGGATAATTCGGCTGTACTAACATCAAAAAAAACCGATATGAAAGTGTTTGATTTACTCAAAAACGATGTAACTAAAATCATCGCATGGGCCAAAAGCAAAGAGCCTGAATTTATTACTGCCACACAAAAAGCAGCAGTGTTCACTACAGCGGCTATCGCCTATGTGAAATCACCAGAAGGGGTAGCAGTGACCGACTTTGTGGCCGCTAAATTTCCCGGCGCAACCGACATGTAGAAGGAATCTATTACGATAGCTACAACTCTTATTACCGACATGCTGGCCGTGAAAAGCCCGCAGGCATTGGAAGGTATTGCTTTCAGACTTGGCGGCGAACTGTTGAACATATTTGATGGAAAGAAACTGCCATCAGGCATCAGCGGCTACCTCGCTGAGTTTCAGCAAATATTTGTAGGATAATGCTATTCCCAATAACTGTATGCATAGTGTCAATTCTCGCATTGATGCTATGCATTTACCTTTTATGGCGAGATAACAGACTTAACCAATGACGAAAAACCAACGAGTAGTCGGCAAGATGTGGAAGATGGTAAAACGCAACATCTGGCGCAATGCTAAGTCCATGGGCTTTATACATTACAGCGTTATGCGGGGCATACGCACACAACGGGATTTTGAAGATCTGCTAACGGCTGTCGGATAACTACACCGGAGCAAATTCAATATCAATCCCCTTCAGTATCTCCATATCTCTATTAACTCCCTCAGTGTCATAGTTTCGCTTTAAAATAGCCTCCGTATGCTGATTGTGCAATGCGGCCAGCCTGGTACCCACCCTCTTTGAAACCTCTGAGCTGTGAGAATGTTTCAGGCTATAGAAATCAGGTATATTTTCGCCGTATTTCTTATTGCCGTCGCTATCCACTCGCAGCTTTACCCAACGCTCCCACCGTCTCGTTATCTGATAAGATTTAATCGGCTCATCCCCAGGTTTCAGGCCACGAGAAAATACGTGTTGGTGTGGTTTACAATCTACTAGAGCTTGCTCCCAAAGATTGACAGCATTATTCGGAATAGGGCGATATTCATATTGATAGTTGGTTCCTTTTAAAATCAGATATTTTATAGTTTGTTCTTTCAAATTCACATGATGCCCTTTTACCTGCATCATTTCCGTTTCCCTTGCACCGGAAAGAAAGAATATCTGCATGAAAAGCCAAAACCGGTAATTATCCTTCCGTAGGCCCTGATCGATGGCAATACGCTGCTCCTTTGTCAGTGTGGCGCGTTTAGCGACCGCATGCTTCATTTTGGTGATCTTATCCATAGGGTTATTCTCGATAGCTTCCCACTGGCATAATTCATTAAATAGCATACTCAGATGTGACCGATAGAAATTATAATTGTTGGCTGTCCAGGTGTCGCGCTTCACTATACCCAATTGATCAAGTAATGATTTCATATGGCGCCGCCGTACCTCTTTTATCGGCATAGCATCAATTTTCAAGTTCTTTGCGGCCACTTCTGCATACTTACGCACAGAACGAAAGTCTCTCTTAACGCCTTTACTGACCTTTCTTTTTTCATAGGCAAGCCTCCACGCTTCGATCAAAGGCGTATTTGGATGAATCTCGTAGTCTGTCTTTATCGCTTCAAACATCTCCTTCTTATAGCCGGTGATGGGATTATAATCGCAGTCTTCCAGATCTTCCCTGATTGCCTCAATAGTGCCTTTACAGAAAGCGCGACGTTCATCGGCGGTTTTATACTCATTCATGCCCCGGTGCGTGACTAACATCCCTTTCGGGTACCTGGTGCCCTTACCGGTCTGACTAGGGCAATGGAAGCGGTAAAAGATCATCCATGGCTTTTTTGCCATGCTGGTTGTTTTCCAATTTTTGGGAGATACTGTGATCGCCGAGCGGCTGCAGCCGTTAGATAATTGTTTCTTCATATAGCAAAGTGTTACTAAAGGTGTTACTAGTAAACTTGCTACAATGCTGCTTTTTTGTTCTTTTAAAACCTCCAAACGCCTGATGGGCAAGCGTTTGGAGGGTGGCTCTCCCTTCTGGACTTGAACCAGAGACCCTCTGATTAACAGTCAGATGCTCTAACCAACTGAGCTAAGGAAGAATTTGTTGGTTTGGGGTGCAAAAATAGTCAGAATCCTGTGATCTCAAAAATTTTTCTTGGTGCAAACCAAATATTTATAGTTTACACGCATGATGCGGGAAAACCGGGCCAGCTTATTATCCCTCTTTCAACATTTCTCAGCACCCGGCAGTAGTTAATTTTAGTTTCTAATGCTGCGTCTTCACGTGGTTGCATTTTCAATTCTTCGCGAATTGGGGGTAGCCCGCGATGGGGCATCAACCCGTACCAGATCTTTCCTTACTACAAAGCGGTTGCTCCGCCGGAGCATAACGGAAGTTTATGTAGAAAAATAAATATTTGAATAATGCCATTTTAATGGCCTAAGTTAGTACAAGTACAGATTTTTGTATATCTTAGCACCCCGCTTTGGAAACAGAAGGCGGGAACAACTAACCATTAGATTTTTAGATAGTAACCAGTAAGTAGTTCAGTAAATAAATTTTATCAAAGCAGAGGAGTAATAATTGCTTTGTGATTTTAGTTATAACTATATGGTAAATAACAACTTAAAGTATACTACCTGGAGTGATTTCGCGAAAGCGGTATTGTTCTTATGTTTACTTTTGAGCCCTTCTGCACTATTTGCGCAATCTGCTAAAAACAGATCGGCACAGGCTGATACATTTAAGATTGCCAACCGCCTTATTGCCCACAAGAAATTCAGGAAAGCAGGCAAGGTGCTGAAAAAATATCATACAGCCCACCCTACCGATCTGAATTCTGTATGGCTGGAAGCACAGGCAAGATTATATGCCAATGATTATAAACAATCTTACCAGCTTTACCAGTCTGCCATAAAACTGCAACCTAACAACGACTATCTGAAACTGGATTACATCCACTCACTGGCAGATATGGGTAAGACCAGCATAGCAGAAAATGCACTTCATGTTTTAGAAAATAACGGAACCGACTACTCTGATATTTCATTGCTGCATGCACGGTTATACTATTACAACGGCGACAATGAGAAAGCTGCGGCTTACATGAAAAAGGCATTGCAGTATGATAACAAGGCAATAGAGGCAAACGAACTAAATGACGAGATAGAACTGGCACGCGCGCCGAAGGTATCTCTCACAAGCGCCTACCTCTCAGACAACCAGCCGCTAACCATGCTGACCACTGGCCTTAGGGCTGAAAAATATTTCAACAGGTCCCTGGATATGTATATAGAAGCTGACGATTTCCACTTTATGCAAAACAATGTGACTGACGCACCGTGGGTGAGGATTGGCGATAAGCTGTTCTTCCCGAAAGCGGGCATGCGTATAGATATAAGCGGCGGCGTGATGCAGTTCCCCTATCAAAACACAATAGGCTGGACGGGAAGGCTGAATGTAAATGAGAAGATCTCACAGCAGTTCGACATAGACCTGGGTGTAGACCATTGCCCGTACTTTGGTACGCTGGCGAGCGTGGACACTACGGTGTCTGTGACGAAGTTTTCTGCTATGCTGAACTGGCACAAGAGCAACTGGCAAGGACAGGCAGCACTACTCAACAGCCTGTACCAGGACAACAACAATGTGTATGCGGCCTATGCCTGGATACTGGCGCCAATTGTCACTTTTGCTACCGGCAAACTGCAGGCAGGCCTGAGCACCAGCTACAGCAACTCTAACCAGGTGATGTACCGATCGGCAAATACGCTGAACGAAATACTTACCAACTACAACCCCAATACAGCTATTGCCGGGGTGTACAACCCTTACTTCACGCCTAACAATATGTACATATCCTCTGTACTGGCTTCATTCAGTATGGACTTATCTAAACGTGTAGCCATAAACATTAACGGCGATGTAGGGTCGGGCTCTATTCAGAATCCTTACCTCTTCCTGGATAAAGACAAATCGGGCAATGTATTCCTGAACAGGGGTTTCTCTACGGAATACTTTACCCCATACAGCGCGACGGCTTCGATCAATTACCACATAGATAAAACGTGGATGCTGTCGGGCAAATACACTTATCGCAGCACCTACTTCTTTACCAGCAACTATGTGACCGTGGGGATTGAAAAAAGCTTCCTGCATCAAAATAAAGTCCGGAATACCGGCAAAGGAAAGTCGGCATTCTCCCGAAAAGTACAGGATATAGAAGATAGGATACAAGCACTGTACAGCGCTAAAGACCCGGCAGACCTGAGGCAAACAGTGAGCGGGATACGGGCACGCCTGGTGGCGCTGCGCGATGAGCAGCAAAAAGAAAAAACCATGACAGAGGTGATACCGGGAAGTGAAAAAGCGGCGGTATTGCAAGACAGGTACAACAGCCTCAACGAAATGATTGCCGAAATAGATGCCGCAGGCCTGGGCGACAAAGACAATGAGGGGAATAAAAAAGAATGGATGGTGGATAAACAATACGAGCTGACTGCTATCAGATACAATGGCAACCTTGATGAGGAATAAGGAAACCTCCGAATTGCAATCTTTTCTTACGTAACATGCCATACACATCATACAATAAAGCCGATAAGGATCTGTGGCATTTCAAAGAAGCAAAGCGGATAACTTCCACAGAGCGTTTTATACTGCTCATACTTGTTATTACCGGCATTATTTCCGTGCTCAGATTGGCCGACTGGTGGTTCAGAAATGACCATATCGGTAATCTCTTCCTGTTTACTGTCCTTAGCCTGGCATTCTGGTACAGTGTGCTCCGCCTCATTCTTATCTGGATCAACTACCTCGGCATAAAAAAACCGCCCCGCATGGAACCACCGCAGGGTTTAACGGTGGCTATCTTTACTACCAGCTCTCCCGGCGAACCGCTGGCCATGTTTGAAAAAACACTGGAGGCCTGTGCAAATATCACCTACCCTCATACTACCTACCTACTGGACGATACACGCGACCGGGCTTTTAAAGCGGTAGCGGAAAAACATGGGGCCGTATGGCTGGAACTGGTGGGCCTGCCCGGCGCCAAAGCAGGAAAAATAAACAGGGCACTGGAGTTGACCAATGAAGACTTCATCCTGGTACTGGATCCCGACCATATCCCATTTCCTGAGTTTCTTGACCATACCCTTGGTTATTTTCAGGATGAGCAGATAGGTTTTGTGCAGGTATCGCAGGCATACTACAATCAGTACAGGTCGTTTACAGCGAGCGGTGCGGCGGAGCAAACGTATAATTTCTATGGGCCTACTCAAATGTCGCTGTTTGGTTATGGCTGCTCTGTGGCCATCGGGGCAAACTGCACGTTTCGCCGGAGGGCACTGCAAAGTATAGGTGGCCATGGCATAGGCCTGGCGGAAGACCTGGTAACAGCTATCCGCTTGCATGCCGCCGGCTGGAAGTCGATATACAACCCGGTAGTGATCAGCCGCGGCCTGGTGCCGGAAGACCTGGGGTCATTTTGCAAGCAACAATTGAAATGGTCACGCGGGGTATTTGAGGTTACATTTATGGAGTTGCCCCGCCTGTTCCGCAAGCTTAGCGGCTGGCAGCGTATCTCCTATCTCACCATTGGTACCTACTACCTGGTAGGCGTCACACAACTTATCTTTACTATTATACCCTTTCTGTACTTCTCTACCGGCGTATTACCCGCCAGTATGGAGTTTGCAGATTTTATCATTTATGGTATGCCGGTGGCTATTTGTGCGGTGGCCATATATATGTACATGCAGCGCTGGCTCTGTGATACAGCCACCGAAACGGGGCTGCACTGGCGGGGCATGGTGCTTAAGTTTGCCTGCTGGCCTGTGTTCCTGATCGGCTTTCTGCTGGCCTTAGTGAATGCGGAGATACCCTATATTCCTACAGCCAAGAAAGCAGCCATAGGATATATTACCCCTTTTATACGGCCCATGATCATTCATAGTGTCGCCTTTCTTGTGGCAGTGTCGGGAGTACTTATTTACCGGAGGTATTTTATGCCGGAAAGCCAGTTGGCATTATCTGCGGAAAAGACATGGGGCATGATCGCCTTTGCATTTCTTGCATTTATTATGGCAATTGGCGGTATTTTTGCTGCTATGGAGGCCTGGGGCATGAAGGCAGAAGACCCGTGGGATACCGTAAATTTAAAAAACGAATAGGCTGGGAAACGCAAAGCACATATCATTCAGGATCATTTCCACGGTGGCTGCGATAGGCATATCGTCGCTGATCGTATATGCGCTGTCTCATGCCGGCAAATCAACAAAAGGGCCGATAGAGAACGCGATGGCGTATACCGGAGACGTAGTAAAGACCGTGGAGCAAAAACTGATAGTAGAGAACCGGGAAGACAAACGGGAAGACAAACTACAATGGCTGCGCCCTTACTTTGAAAACAAAAAATTGCTGGAGCACCCCTCAAAAATATTACTCGGCGCGTTTGATAACGATACCAAGGAAAACTTTGAGAGCATTGTGGGGTTGGAAGATTCGCTGAAGACTACGTTCCCACTCATACATATATACACCGCCTGGGGCAGCAAGCAGCAGGAAAAATTCCCGGAAGACCAGGTCAATAACATTATTGAGCTGGGCTCTATCCCTGTCATCACCTGGGAGCCGTGGCTGAGCGACTTCAACGAAGACGAATATCCTGCGGGTAAAGAAGACCGCAATAAGAATGGGATGACAGATGTGGCCTCCGGTATGTATGATCCTTATATCAAAAAATGGGCAGCCGCCGCGCGGAAAATAAACAAACCTATCTTCCTGAGGTTTGGACACGAAATGAATGACGGCTATCGTTACCCCTGGGGGCCTCATAACAATGCCCCGCAGGATTTCATTGCCGCCTGGCAGCATGTACACGACATATTTCAGAAGCAGGGAGCCAAAAATGTAATCTGGATCTGGAGCCCCCACCCTGCTTATACATTTGCGGAGTTCTATCCGGGAGATGCGTTTGTAGATTATGTAGGGGTAGGTGTGCTCAACTACGGCTCTATAGCCGCATGGAGCCAGTGGTGGTCGTTCAAAGATATCTTTGGCAAGTGTTATGACAGCCTGCAACAGTACAAGAAACCCATAATGATCACCGAGTTTGGTTCACTGGCGGTAGGCGGCAATCGTGCCAGGTGGTACGCCAATGCGCTGGACAGTATGCCGCAACGCTACCCGCTGGTAAAGGCGATTGTATTTTTCCACTTCTCTAAAGACAATACCACCACGCAGCAAACCCTTAACTGGTATTTTAAAGATGATCACGCGATCACAAATACTATTATAAAGGAAATTGGGAAGTGGCAATAAACATGCGCGTATTTCAATGAGGATGAAATATGGCATAGTTTTTGCGTTCAAATAATATATACCGATTCTTATGAGACCTATTGCAATCCATGTTCTCCTGTTTTCTCTATTATTATGTTCGTGTAAAAAAAATAGCAAATCAATTCCAGACAAGTATATATCCATCGACTCGACTATCAATATGACTATGCAGGAGACTCTTGCAAGTTCTTATATGGAAAGACATCTGCAACTTAAGTTTGCAACTGACCGGCTTTATAATTGCGGAGATACGATAGTTTATACTTTTTCCAGAACCGGAGATACATTTAATATCATTTTCTCCTCGGTTTTAGAGCCAGGCGCATGCCTTACCCGGGCCGCAGGGGCTACCGCAAATGGCCTTGCATCGCTTGACTTTGGCAATTTAAGTAATGGCACCTATTACATAAACATTACCAATAGGGTTCAAAATCCGTGTACACTCACTGTTGATAGCGGGGAGTATATATTTACCCGTGGTAACACAAATGGCCTATCTCATACAATGGATACTCTAATTCGTGTTGCCGACAATGTTATTTGGGGTTACCTGGGAACCAATTCATCGAATAATGCCTGGATAATACCCGCATTTATTGATTCTTTAATGGGCCATGGCGCTCAAAGCATACCGATTGTTCCAGGCAATAATTTTGCGTATAATTATTATCTTGTAGATAGTCAAATATGTACCCGGCATGCGTTTGACGGCTACTACTACTCTAAATCTTTTGTTTATCATTATTCCGGTGATTTTTCTCCTATTCTAAATCTCATCCAATCTTTCAAAGGACAATCGCAAAACTCTGTAGTATTTAATGTGGCGAATGACAAAGGACAATATGGCGATTAGATTTATATAAATCAATCCGCCTAAATTAGATCTATCCGATGTTGAATAATATCCCGTACTTTTGGTTTAGACTTTAGGGGTGCCGATAAATTCAGGCTGAGATCATACCCTTTGTACCTGCACAGGATAATGCCTGCGAAGGAAAAAGAGCAGAGATACCGTTTTTATCTTTTCCCCTTAAAGTTTAGTGTACCATAGCACAAAATTGTCGGGATGAATATATACATCAACAACAAATTGCACGAGATACCCGCGCAGGCAAAGATCAGCGATGCCCTTGCCAGCATTAATATATCTTCTGTTAAAGGAATTGCGATTGCCATCAATAACAATGTCATTCCGAAAGCTGATTGGGAAGTCCATCCGCTAAATGCAGACGACAAAATAACACTGATACAAGCGACACAGGGTGGATAACAAATCATCCGGTTCACAAAGAATATAATTCCAAAAAACTTCAAATTGATCTTATGAAAAAAGACACGGCGCCAAAACAGGAAGCGATCATATCGCATCAATACACCGGTTCTAAAAAGATATTCGTGCCGGGCAAACTGCACAACATAAAAGTGGCCATGCGCGAAGTGGCAGTCAGCCCAACGAAGACATCCTCCTTCGGACTGGAAGAGATCATACCTAATCCGTCTGTACCCATCTATGATACCAGCGGCGCTTATACCGACCCTGATGTGACCATAGATATAACCAAGGGGCTGCCCCGCCTTCGTGAAGAATGGATAAAAGAAAGGGGCGATGTGGAACAATTAAGCGATTTCACAGCCGGCTACAGCCGTGACCGCATGGAAGATAAGGATCTCGATGCGCTGCGCTTCGACCACATACGCATGCCTTACCGCGCAAAATCCGGGGCTAATGTATCTCAACTGCACTATGCCCGCAAAGGTATCATCACCGCTGAAATGGAATACATTGCCATCCGCGAGAACCTCCGTATAGATGAGCTGATGAACAACAGTGAACTATGGAACCAGCATCCCGGCGAAAGTTTTGGCGCCAACATAGCCAAAAAGTACATCACGCCGGAATTTGTAAGAGATGAGATTGCCAAAGGCCGCGCCATTATCCCGGCCAACATCAACCATCCCGAAAGTGAGCCGATGATCATTGGCCGCAACTTTCTCGTGAAAATAAATACGAATATCGGAAACTCTGCTGTGACCTCCAGTATCGAGGAAGAGGTAGACAAAGCAGTATGGAGCTGCCGACTCGGTGGCGATACCATTATGGATCTTTCTACCGGGAAGAATATACATGAAACAAGGGAATGGATCATCCGCAACTGCCCCGTGCCGGTAGGTACGGTACCTATTTACCAGGCCCTAGAAAAAGTGAATGGCAAATCTGAAGACCTTACGTGGGAGATATTCCGCGATACACTGATAGAGCAGGCAGAACAAGGTGTAGACTACTTTACCATTCATGCAGGCGTACTGCTGAGGTATGTGCCGCTGACCGCCAAACGCGTCACAGGTATCGTTTCCCGTGGTGGCAGTATCATGGCCAAGTGGTGCCTGTCTCACCACAAAGAAAATTTCCTGTATACCCATTTCGAGGAGATATGCGAGATCATGAAAGCCTACGATGTCAGCTTCTCCCTGGGCGATGGCCTGCGTCCCGGCTCCATTGCCGATGCCAATGACGCAGCACAATTCGCAGAGCTGGAAACACTGGGTGAATTAACGAAGATCGCCTGGAAACATGATATACAGGTGATGATAGAAGGTCCCGGCCATGTGCCTATGCACATGATCAAGGAGAATATGGAAAAACAACTGGCCTGCTGCGATGAAGCTCCGTTTTACACCCTCGGACCGCTGACCACAGACATAGCACCCGGTTACGACCACATTACATCTGCCATAGGTGCGGCCATGATAGGCTGGTATGGTACTGCTATGCTGTGCTATGTGACGCCCAAAGAGCACCTGGGCCTGCCAGATAAGAAAGACGTAAAAGAAGGCGTGATAGCCTATAAGATAGCAGCCCATGCCGCCGACCTTGCAAAAGGTCATCCCGGTGCACAATACCGGGACAATGCCCTCAGTAAGGCAAGGTTCGAGTTCCGCTGGGAAGACCAGTTCAACTTATCTCTTGACCCAGAAACTGCCCGGTCGTACCACGACGAGACCCTACCAGCAGACGGCGCTAAAATAGCGCACTTCTGTTCTATGTGCGGCCCGCATTTCTGCTCTATGAAGATATCGCAGGACATCAGGGACTATTCAAAGAACGAAGAAGCACAGCAAAAGGGACTGGAAGAAAAATCAAAAGAGTTCGTTGAAGCTGGCTCTGAAATATATCTGTAACTACGTATCAAAAGCAACAATGTCACAAAACAAACCACACGTACTTTCTATCGCCGGTTTCGACCCCTCGGCAGGCGCCGGAGTGCTGGCCGATATCAAGGCATTTGAGCATAACGGCGTGTATGGTTTTGGTGTAGTGTCTGCGCTGACATGGCAAAACGATGTGTCTTTTTAAAAAGTAGAGTGGATACCTGCAGACAAAATAATATCACAGATAGCAGTACTGTTAAAGCGTTTCGAAATAAAGTACATAAAGATAGGGCTGATAGAAAGCATGGACGTACTGAAGCAACTGGTCGCGTTTTTACATGAAAGCATCGACAATCCAGTTATCATCTACGATCCCGTTCTTAAGGCCAGTGCCGGGTTTGTATTTCATGAAACGGATAAGCAACAATTCCAGGATGCTATAAAAGGCATCTATTGCATCACTCCAAACATCCCCGAAGCTGAACAGCTATTTGGCGCCGCGGATATGCAGACAGAACTGGAAAAACAAAGCGAGACAATAAACATTTATCTGAAGGGCGGCCACAGCGATGAAAGTACCATCCTCGATCTCTTGTTTACCAGCGACCATACTTATGCATTTTCTAACGAGCGGCTACCAAACGGAGAAAAACACGGCAGCGGCTGCGTGTTATCGGCAGCGCTGACTGCCCAACTGGCATTAGGTAACGACCTGCCAACGGCTGCGGAAAACGCTAACAGCTATACTTATCGTTTCCTGGCAAGCAGCGATACATTGTTAGGGCACCATCAACCACTTCAAGTATGAGGCAGATCAGCAAACTTCACTTCATCACTACCAGCGCAGCGCTGGCAGAGAAGGCCTGCATTGGTGGCATAGACTGGATCCAGTTGCGGCTGAAAAATATCCCATACGCTGATTACTATGCCATAGCCGCTGAAGTAAAAGCCGTTTGCATCGAATTTGGCGCTACACTTATCATCAACGACAATGTGGCACTGGCATTGGACGTCAATGCTGATGGTGTGCACCTTGGCAAGCAGGATATGGCCCCGGAAATGGCAAGAGCACTGATAGGCAGCCGGCTGATCATTGGCAGCACCGCAAATACTTTAGACGATGTGATAAAGCTCAGCGGCAAGCCTATTGATTATATAGGCCTTGGCCCCTACCGGTTTACCAGCACCAAACAAAACCTGGCCCCAATTTTAGGGCTTGATGGTTATAAGAAAATATTTGATGAGCTTAGGGAAGAAGGTATACTGCACCCACCTATAATAGGCATTGGCGGCATTACTAAAAGCGATGTCGGCCTGCTGCTGGCCGCTGGGCTTTATGGTGTTGCTGTTTCCGGTGCTGTTGCAAATGCGGAAGACGTGACGGGTGCAGCAATAGCGTTAAAAAATTCGATAGGTGTGTAACCTGTCTTACAAAAAGAATTGACTATGAATAATCATTTGGAGTTTCATCCGGCGCAGGACACGCTTAAAATTGCAGGCAGAGTATTTTCGTCACGGCTGTTTACCGGTACCGGTAAATTTGGCAATCACCACCTGATGGAAGAAGCGCTCCTTGCCTCGGGCACAGAGTTGGTGACCGTGGCATTAAAGCGAATGAGCCTGGATAGCGACAGCGACGACATTCTGCAACACCTTCATCACGGGCACATCCACCTGTTACCAAATACATCAGGCGTTCGTAATGCCGAAGAAGCGATATTTGCCGCCCGCCTCGCAAGAGAAGCGCTGCAAACAAACTGGCTGAAATTAGAGATACATCCCGACCCTAAATACCTGATGCCCGACCCCATTGAAACATTGAAAGCAGCGGAACAACTGGTAAAGGAAGGGTTTGTTGTGCTCCCCTACATTCATGCTGATCCCGTCCTCTGTAAGCGGCTGGAAGAGGTAGGCGTTGCGGCGGTCATGCCACTGGGCGCACCCATAGGCAGCAATATGGGGTTGAAAACACTGGAATTTTTACAGATAATCATAGAGCAAAGCAACGTACCGGTAATAGTAGACGCCGGCATAGGCGCTCCGAGCCATGCTGCAGCCGCTATGGAAATAGGAGCTGATGCCGTGCTGGTGAATACTGCAATAGCCGTGGCCGGCAACCCTGTGCAGATGGCTACAGCTTTCAAAATAGCAGTTATGGCCGGACGTATGGCATACACGGCAAAACTGGGCGCTGCCAGGTCTTATGCCGAAAGCAGCAGCCCGTTGACTGATTTTCTAAATTAATGCGCATGTTCAGAGAAGAACTGGAAACATATAACTGGGACGAAGTACAGTCTGGCATCTATGCTAAAACAGCAGCAGATGTGGAACGTGCTTTAAGCAAACACAAAAGGGATATTGAAGACTTTAAAGCTTTGATCTCACCGGCCGCAGCGCCTTACCTGGAGGAGATGGCGCAGTTGAGCCACCGACTCACACAAAAACGTTTTGGCAAAACCATCCAGCTATACGCCCCCATGTATTTGTCCAATGAGTGTCAGAATATATGCACCTACTGCGGCTTCAGCTACGACAACCAAATAAAACGCAAGACCTTGTCCGGTGCTGAAATGCTACAGGAAACTGAATTTCTGAAAAAACAAGGCTTTGATCACGTACTGCTGGTTACCGGAGAAGCCTCCAAAACCGTAGGGGTAGATTATCTTAAAAATGCTATCCGTTTATTGAGGCCGCATTTCGCTAACATATCCATCGAAGTGCAACCGCTGGAAGAAGATGAATACAGGACATTGGCAGATGAAGGCCTGTATGCCGTGCTCGTGTACCAGGAAACCTACCACAAAGACAATTACAAACAATACCACCCAAAGGGCAAAAAGTCAAACTTTGATTACCGGGTAGATACGCCGGACAGGCTCGGTAGCACAGGCATCCATAAAATAGGTCTGGGTGTGCTCATTGGCCTTGAAGACTGGCGCACGGACAACTTCTTCACAGCATTACACCTCGGCTATCTCGAAAAACATTTCTGGCAGACGCGATATAGTATTTCGTTCCCACGCCTTCGCCCAGCCTCTGGCCTGGCAGATCCCAAAAACGTTATCACCGATAAGGAACTGGTACAGCTCATTTGCGCATGGCGTATATTTAATGAAGAGATAGAATTGTCCATATCTACGAGGGAGAATGAGCTGTTCCGCGATCATGTCATCCAGTTAGGCGCCACAGCCCTTAGTGCCGGCTCCAGGACCAATCCCGGCGGCTACTCCGTAGATCCTGAATCCCTGGAGCAATTCGAGATCGATGACAGCCGAACAGTGGCCGAGGTAAAAGAAATGATAGAAAAGAAGGGGTACAAACCGGTATGGAAAGACTGGGAACAATTTACGCGTCTTGAAAAGTTAAGTGTATAGTATGTTATCGCCACACGAACAAGCTCGTTATGCCAAACAGATCATCCTTCCGGAGATAAAGCTGGAAGGACAAGAACTGCTTGCAGCGGCCAGTGTACTTGTTATTGGCGCAGGTGGCCTGGGCTGCCCGGTATTGCAGTACCTCACCGCTGCGGGCGTGGGTACTATAGGCATAGCAGATGGCGATAGTATCCAGTTGTCTAACCTGCAACGGCAGATACTCTATACGGAGCAGGAGATTGGGCAAAGTAAAGCTGAGGTAGCAGCGCAAAAACTAAAAGGTTCAAACCCGCACATCACCATCAATACCTACCCCGTATTTATCAACAGCAGCAATGCACTCGACATTATACGCGATTACCAGGTCGTTGTGGATGGCTCTGACAATTTTGCCACACGCTACCTGATCAATGATGCCTGTGTCATACTCGGCAAGCCATTGGTATCAGGCGCTATTTACAAATTTGAGGGGCAGGTATCTGTGCTGAACTATAACGACGGGCCTACCTACCGCTGCATATTTCCAGAGCCACCGCAGGAGGGCGAATCAGCCAACTGTGCCGAGATAGGTGTTATCGCTACCCTACCCGGCATTATAGGTACTATACAAGCCAATGAAGTGATCAAAATAATTACGGGTATAGGCGAGGTGTTATCGGGCAAACTCCTGGTAATGGATACCCTCACCATGCGCACCAACATATTTACTTTCACACTGAATCCGGCAAATAAGCAGATCACACAGCTACAAGACCTGCCGGAATATTGCGCACCAACCTCCGGCACCATTGAGTATGCGGCACTGCAAACACTCATACAGCGGGACAAGCACCTGGTACTCGTTGATGTGCGCGAAATGGAATAACACGAAATTGGTAACATAGGGGGTATAAATATTCCGTTATCTCAGTTCAACTCTGGCAGCGAGGTGCTTGATGCGACAAATACCATTGTGCTCTATTGTGGCTCAGGCGTCAGGAGCAACAATGCCGCAAAACAACTAATACAGAAAGGCTTCAGGAAAGTATGGAACCTCAAAGGTGGCGTCAATCACCTCCTATAGCTTTGATCTGATCCATTGCCTCACAAAAAGTAGTCACCGGCGACTCAGAATGCCATATAGCCCCCAGCATGGCCACCCCATCAAAATTATAATCTTTCAGAATTTCAATATGGCTTGCCCTTACCCCACCGAGAGCATAAAATGGAGGACAATACTGCCCTCGTTTCATTAGCTTATGCCTGGTTGGTTCCGCGCGGTTCAGTGCAATGCTCGCAGTATACCCCATCTTTGAGATGCTGTCAAATACAGGGCTGATAAACACATACCCAAATGGAAACTCATTCTCTTCAATCTCCTTCCATGAGTGAAAAGAAGTAGAAATAACTGAAGGAGAAAACTGCTCTATTTTAGCAGAAGTTCCTTTATCCATCCTGGTGGCACTATTCAAGTGTATTCCTCCTAAACCAAATTCATCATACAATCCAAAAAAATCGTGGACTACAATGCGTGAATGGTATTCCGGCGCAATGGACTTAATATAAGTACGGTAATCAGTGCTATAGAACCCTGACTTGCGAAGGTGCAGGCGTTGCAGTCCATTTTCAAATAATTGGTTCACAATCACGGTTTCACCCGGCATTGTTTCATCCGGAGTAATAACGATTAGCTTCATCGGTCACAAAACTACTAAAACAGGAACAATGCAAATGAAAATCTGAATACTTAGATTTGTACATTATATGGATATCGCTCAGACACACAAAATAAAATCGTGCCCGAAATGTGGTACGGACTTTACCTGTCATCCGCTCGATTGCTGGTGCAGCATGCTACCTCCCGTCATGCCTATGATACCGGGGGCGGAATGCTATTGTCCTGCTTGTCTCCAGGTTATTATTGATCAAAAGCTCAACGAGCCCAAGTCCGAACAGGAACAAACGCCTTGATGCAATACCGCTAATTGTTCCACTACCCTTTCGGGTCCAGCGCCTTCTTTATGCGGTAAGACACATCCTGCAAGTGGTACTTGCTCATTTTGTCCGATGTGCCCGGTGTCGCAGCATCAACCTGAGTTTTCAGCGCCACTAATTGCGCCCGTGCCACTGAAGTAACGTCTGTGTTCTTGATATTCACATTCATTAAGGCCGCAAAACCGGTAAGCGGTGTAGATGGCGGTGTATAATTGATCAGGTTGATCAGCGCTTCCACGTATGCCTTTTGCAGGTTACGCCTGTACACGTCTATTGGTTTCTTAGTGGCCAGTTCGCTCCATATACCTTTTTTCACATCATCCATCATCACATCGAGCGCGTATGTGTTCGTTCCATACCTGCCACTGCTTACAGCCAACCTGTTGAGCCGTGCGCCTGATAGCAGGCTGTTCAGCACATTTACCTGTATATTGCTGATCGTCTCAGATGATACCGGATTATTTATCTTGTTCAGAATGTCCTTATTCAACAACCATTGCGGCGTCTCGAACAATTGCTTATGCAAAAATACTATCGCTTCCTGCTGTATGGCCTTTGGAGTTGGTTCATACACATCTTCATTGGTCTGCTCTATGCTTTTGGGCGTTTCATAGACACCACCTACATTTTTCACTACATGGTACATATAGCGGTTGTACTGACCTATCAGCGCACTGTACATGTCCCGCAGGTTATCGTATTTGTCGGCAGCTTCGTAGGTCCATTCCGGAAGTTTCACAATTATGCGCTGAAGGTTTTTTATACCATACTCGCTTGCCTTCATGGCGTTATCGCCCAGGTCTTCCGTTTGCGAGCGGGGGTCAAACGGATTACTTTCTGTGCCAAACCACAGACGTGGATTAGCTTTCAGGCTATCCACTACCCATGTGTTCAATATCTTTTTGTCTTCTTTGGCATCCGTGGCATAAGAAGTCTTATATCCCCATTGTATCGCCCATTTATCATAGTCGCCTATTCGCGGAAATAGGCCTACTTCGCTTATGTTATCCTCCGGCTGTGCCACATAATTGAAGCGTGCGTAGTCCATTATCGACGCAGTATGCCCGTTGGCTTCCACCCATGCCTTGTCACGCAGCTTCTCTACCGGTGTGCGGCTACTACTGCCCATATTATGGCGCAGGCCCAGCGTATGGCCCACTTCATGCGAAGACACAAAACGGATAAGTTGCCCCATCAATTCATCGTCAAACTCCATCTTCCTTGCTTTAGGGTCTACTGCGGCGGCCTGTATCATATACCAGTCATGGAGCAGTTTCATTACATTATGGAACCAGCCTATGTGGCTCTCTATTATTTCTCCGCTGCGGGGGTCATGCACATTAGGACCGTATGCATTCTCTATGTCTGATGGCAGGTAGCGCAACACCGAATACCGGGCGTCCTCCAGGTTCATGGTAGAGTCCTTTTCATCCCATTCTTTACCTATGATGGCGTTTTTGTAACCGGCCCTTTCAAAGGCTTTCTGCCAATCGTTAATACCCTGTATCAGGTATGGCCGCCATTTTTTGGGCGTTGCAGGGTCTATGTAGTAAACAATTGGTTTCTTGGGTTCTACAAGTTCGCCGCGCTTCCATTTCTCCACGTCCTCATCCTTCGGTTCCAGCCTCCAGCGTACTATGAACACCTGGTTATCTACTTTCTGCTGTTTGTCGTCATACATCTCATAGTCATCGGCAAAGAAACCTACGCGCGGATCATAAAACCTTTTCAGCATCGGTACTTTAGGCAGCAGTATAAAGGAGTTGTTCATTTCCACCGTCACCGCTCCGGCCACATAAGCCGCAGGGAAAGTGACAGACGGGAAAGAGCCCGGTGATGAAGGCATAAAAGATGGCGACGAATTAAACGTACGCACTACTTTTACCTCGGTATTAATGGGGTAAGAGTTAATGCTCTCGATATAGGTTCTGTCACCCACCTGGCCGGTCAGATTGAACAGTTTTTTCGAAAAGGCGCCAAGGCTAATAGGTTGATTGTCGCCTTTAAAGAAATCAGAAACATCTATCACTACAGAATTCGAATCCTTGCCATAGGCCTTGATCTCGAAAGACTCCGCTATAGGGTCAAGATTGGAATTGGTAACGGCCTTGTATATCTCGTTAGTAGAATCTGCTACGCTGATGGTAGTGACCACACGAAGAAATATGTTCTTGTTCGGACCCTTTTCCCACCGTATCGTTTGTTCGTTCTCCAGTTCGCCCGCATACTTGCCTGCCCCGCCTGCCACTTTGTTATAACGGGTGATCACCATCATTTCCCTGTTCAAGAGGGAGTCCGGTATCTCGAAATACCATTTGTCTTCCACTTTATGCACGGTAAAAAGCCCGGCCTTTGTTACCGCCTTATCGGTGATCACTTTATTATACGGCTTTGGGCCTTTTTTACTTGAAGCAGTATCTGCCGATTTCGCAGGCGCGGCAGGAGTGCTTGTACTACTATCATTATGTTTATTGCGTTTCGCGGTCACCGCTATGGAAAGACATAGCAATGCGGGAACTATTATATATTTCTTCATTTACAGTAGAGTGTGTGTGACAAAATGAGCGGCAATGTACTGAACATAAAGTATAATTCAATACCTGCCGGAAAAGTACCGTAGAAATTCACCCTGCCTCTGTGTGGATATACGTGGCTACCTATTGGGTGGCTGATTCAGCAATATCCAGTACAAGCCAAGATCACCAACAGCGTTAAGAAAATTTTCAAATCCTACCGGCTTTACAATATAACTGTTCACGCCCAGCTCGTAACAAGTGGTTACATCGGGGTCTTCATTTGACGAGGTAAGCACCACCACCGGAATTGATTTTGTCCTGTCGTCCGACTTTAGTCTTTTGAGCACTTCAATGCCGTTTATCTTCGGCATTTTCAGATCCAGTAGTATTACCTTGGGTTTATGGGTGGTGTCTCTTCCATCATAGGCGCCTTCCCCAAAGATAAAATCCATGGCCTCCGCGCCATCTTTCAGGTGGATGATCTTGTTGGCAAAATGATTTTTTTTCAGTGCCCTGATCGTCAGTTCTGCATCTGCGGGATTGTCTTCTACCAGTACTATTTCCATTTCCAGGTTTTCCATAATTTTTAGTTATTTGGCAGTGAAAAATATATCGTAGCTCCCTCGCCCACCTTGCCTTCAGCCCACACCTTGCCTCCATGGCTGGTGACAATGCGGTGCACAATAGCCAGCCCCACCCCTGACCCATCAAACTCATCAGTCGTATGTAACCGCTGAAAAACGCCGAAAAGCTTATCCACATAGCGCATATCAAATCCGGCGCCATTGTCCTTTACTGAAAATATAACGGTATTCCCTTCCAACTGCGATTTTATCTCTACTGTGGCATGTTCCTTCTTTGAAGAATACTTTATTGCGTTGCCTATGAGGTTTATCATTACCTGTGCCATTAGCGCGGGGTCTGATTTAACCTGATGAAGATGATCACATTTTATTTCAGCCTGGTAAACAACCGATTTATTTATTTCCCGGATAGCCTCTGCCACCACAGCATTCATGTCGGTATCCCTGACAACCAATTCTTTTCTCCCAAGTTTCGAGAATCGGAGCAACTCGTCTATAAGTCGACCCATTTTCACAGCATTGTCACTTATCGTATGTAGCAACCGCCGGCCCTCAGCATCAAGAATGTTAGAATAATCTTCGTCCAGCATTCTTGCAAAACCTGTAACCGCCCTTAACGGCGCTCGCAGGTCATGGGATACAGAATAGGAGAAGGCTTCGAGCTCTTTATTTAATTGCAGAATGGCGTACTGCTGCCTTGTCCGCTCGGTAATGTCTATCATCACTTTTATAAAGCACTCTTTTCCATCAATGATTATCAGTTCAGCAGTGGTGAGCACTTTTTTTATCATCCCGTCCGCAGCTCTCAGATCCTGCTCTGCTTCCACGCCGTGTGCTCCTTGTTCTTTTACATATTTTACGTGGTTGTCCCTGTTCGTTTCGTCGGTTATTCCCAGGTCAGACAGCGTTTTACCGACAACCTCAATGCTTTTCAACAAAAACAATGTTTCAAAAGCCTTGTTCACATATTGCAGCTTGCCATCTGCCACATTGGTGATAATGAAAACGACAGGGCTTAAATTGAGTATGTGATAAAACCTGTCGTCACTATCCCTGACAGTCTGCTCCAACTCCGATTGCAGTTGCTCCTGCCTCCTTATATCTTCCGCAAAGCGTTTCTGGGCCAGTGATGATTCGGTAACATCCTCTACTTTATGAATGATGTATTGCACCTCATTTTTCGCATCGAGTACAGGGGTATTGAGTGGCCGCCAGTACCTTTCTTCAAACACTCCATCAGGCCTGCGTATATCATACTTTTGAATGGCCATCACATGAGCCGCTTTCGTCTGTAGCACAATAGTCAAAGAGGTATTTAAATTGGCCGCACCATCTGCCGAATGATCCTCGGGATTATCAGGAAAAACATCAAATAACCCCCTGTCCATTATTTCTTCACGCCTGGTAAGCGTAGCTTGTAAATATGCGTCGCTTGCTCCTATGATAGTCAGGTCAGGAGATAATACTAAATATAGATCCGGAGCGGTTTCAAAAAGGCTTTTATAGTCCACCGACATATCTTCAGTTTATTCATTAATTGAGCTGTTAGCCTGCATGTAGTACATTATGCCAGCCCTAACCGCTTATTCAGTACATGCACTATAAGCCTGATGGACTCCTTGGTCAACGGCTTTATCAGGTAATACTCCACATTCCTGTTCGATTGGGCACGCATCATATCCTGCTTGTTCACAGATGATGACAGTATATGTATCTTAACCTTGTTCTTGACATGCGCATCCAGCTTGTCAAACAGATCCAGGAAATCCCAGGCATTCAATACCGGCATACTTATATCCAACAACAGTATAGACCGCTCATCGCTATTTGAATTGGAATATTTCTTAACGATATAATCAAACCCTTCCTGCGGGTCTGTAAAATCTGTGATCGTTGCCCCTTCGTAAGTTTTTTCAATAATCTTACGACAAAGTGTATTATTGATCACATCATCGTCAATAATAATAAAGTTTTTAATGTAGCTCATAACGTCTTATTTAAGATAAACAATCTAAATTTACTATTACTTTATTCCAATTCAAAGGAATCGGGCAGATCGAAAACAATTTTAAATTCCGTTCCCTCATTCACTTTACTTGCTACGCTGATCTTGCCACCAAGCGTTTCTACCTGTGTCTTCACCATGAACAATCCCATCCCTTTGCCTTCGGCATGACCGGGGTGAAACCGTTTGTATAATCCGAATACATAATTGCTCTTCTTCTCCAGGTCTATACCTATACCGTTGTCTTTAAATGTCAATTCTATTTTGCCGGGATGTTTACGGCTTTTTATTTCTATTACCGGTGCCAGGTCCTGCTTCCTGAATTTAATACTATTAGAAATAAGATTATAGAATATGCTTTGTATGTAACTTTTCAACGTAGCCATTTCTCCTACTTCAGAGAAGTCGGTGGTGATCATAACAAAGCTATCATTGAGGGCTGCCCCTATCCCCGATTTTATATCATCCACAATGTCAGCAAATACTACTCTTTCTTTATTCTCGTTCACGTGGTTCCTCACTTGCAGTATCTGGTTGAGGTCTGTTATCGTGGCGTCAAGTTTTTTCACTGAAGCCGACAAGGCACGCATGAATTCAGCCTTTTCCTCCTCTTCCAGTTTCTCCTCCATCAATACATTTGTTACCCCTACGATATTTGCTACCGGCGCTCTCAGATTGTGCGAAACAATATAGGCAAACTGTTCCAGGTCTTTATTCCGCTGCACCAGGTCTGCGGTTATTTTTTGCTCCTTCACTTCTGCATTTATGCTCTCTGACATATCCCTGATAAACCCATTAACGCGCAATGCTTTGTCTTTGTCATCACGCTTCACCACCATTTCGCCATGTATATACTTTATGGTTCCGTCTTTAGCTATGATGCGGCAGTCATATTTCTGCTTTTCTGTTTTTGTAAAAGACTCATCCAACTGCTGCTTCACAAAATTCACATCTTCCCCGTGCACACTTTTCAGAAAATTGGTGATCGATGGCTCTATCTCGCCTGGCTCATAACCCAGTATCCGGTATTGCACATCTGACCATCGCTGTATATACGTTACCAGGTCTGCTTCCCAGCTTCCAAAATGTGCCAGTTCGGCTGCATCTTTCAGCAATGCTTCATTAGCAATTACTTTCTCCATGTACTTTTTCCGCTCCAGATCCAGGCTGAATTTATGCACAGCGTTGATTATAGCACTGGGCAGGCGTTGCAACCTGTCTTTGAGTATGTAATCGCAGGCGCCCATCTTCATGATCTCTACAGCATACTCTTCAGAAATAGAGCCGGTAACCAGTATAAAGGGAATGGCCAGATCATGCGCATTATATATCTCGAGGGCTTCTGCAGCGCTGAATTGCGGCATAGAATTATCGGCTAGTATAGCATCGAATGATGCATCCTTTATTGCTTTAATGTAATCCGGCTTTCCATAAGCCACAACCGATACAAAATCCATCCCCGACTTTTCCAGTGTCCTGATGATCAACTCAGCATCTGAGATCACATCTTCCAGCAACAATAAATTGAGTGTTTTCATTATGTCAATTTAATAGTTCATATAGGATATTATCAAGTAAATACATTTTTTAAAATCACCATATTGTAAATGTAGTGAAACCTTTTTTCCTAAGTATGTATAAAAGGACATTTTTAAGTCAGAAAAAATCCGTATCTTAACGCGCGAAATTTTATGTAAACAAAATATCTGTACCCATTCAAATTTTTACACGAATTACCCATAATAATCAATTGATTATTAATCGAAAACACTACCAGAAACAATAACATTATATACACTTGCATATATTATTATCACTATTATTTATCGTGTTATTCATTTGTTATTGTTTAAATATGGTCGATTTAAGCTGAAATACCCGTATAAAAGCGCCAAAGTGAAAAAATATTTCCGATGGGTAACAATATCTTTGTCACAGGTATAGCGTGAAAAACAGAATAACGGGCATAGCATGAAACATGAGCACATTGCCCCCTGGTGGGGAGCACCAAAGAAGTTCTCGACAAAATTTGCTGAACGGAAAATAAGCTGGCTTGAGCTGTTTTACGACCTGGTGTATACTGTGGCTATTGCCCGTATCACTACTTACTTTTCGCAGCACCCCACCCTATCCGGCTTTCTCGACTATCTGTATCTCTTCATCATGATATTCTGGGGCTGGTTTAACGGCAGTATGTATCATGACCTGCATGGCACACCGGGCATCCGCACGCGACTCATGACACTGTGGCAAATGGTAGCAGTTGCCGCCATGATCGTATGCCTCAACAGCCCGCAGGACCGCATTATGTTTCGCGGCACCATCTCCATAATGGTGATGCAACTATATATTACCTATCTATGGTGGAGCGTAGGTATCTATGACAAAGAACATCGCCGGCTCAACCGGCCATATACGATATGCTTCCTGCTGTCGCTACTGGTCATATTCTCTACGCTATTCCTTCACCCGCCCTACGTTCGCATAGCATTCTTCGCATCGCTGGTGCTCAATTACCTGCCGCCATTCTATATGTCGCTGGGGAGCAGGAACCGAAGCTTCAACCTCTCACCCAGCATGACGGAACGGCTGGGATTGTTTACCATCATCATGTTTGGCGAGGTGGTGACCGGGGCTATCAATGGCGCTACCACCGTGCAGGAATTCAGCTGGGTGAGCTGGGGCACTTTCGTATTGGCCATCCTCATCGTCTTTGCACTGTGGTGGATATTCTTTGCGCTGATCGCAGACCGCAACTGTAAGGAAGGCCTACTGAAAGGGCAGGTGATGATAGTTTGCTACATACCACTACTTATGTCGCTGGGTATGCTGGGGGCTACATTCTCCGGCATATTCTCAGCAACGCAGGCCGCACAGGAATGGACTTACCGGCTGTTCGCCTTTCGTATAGCCATATTCCTCTGGGGCACTGTGCTCATATCTAACTTCCTGATGTACCCTGCCTCGTACATACCCGCACGCAAATGGTTCCAACTGCTGCTGGTGGCAGTGGGCGCTATCATAGCTGTGGGCGGCTACTTCGTCACCCAGCTACCCTTATACCTGCTCTTTACTATCATAT